>VYKN01000022.1_pt1 | contig 126534 bp, 82 predicted proteins | sample 5114581 | NCBI WGS metagenome assembly VYKN01 (sample SAMN12291810, study PRJNA351875) | freshwater metagenome | isolation source: freshwater lake | place: USA: Michigan, Baker Lake | collected 2011-08-08
CATTGGTCGCTCCATCTGAACCGGAAGCAATAATATCCAGTACTCCGTCCTTATCATAATCAACCACACTCGTTGAGGTATGTAACTGGCGCATAAAAAATGAAGGCGCGCTTTTCAGCAATGTAAGACTCCCCGAATTCAAAGTACGAGCACCCAAATTAACCGAATAAATATTCAGACCGGAGACCAACTCTAATTGTGTGTCAAATGGGTTAGTCGTGGGGTTGATAACATCCACCGCTATCGGCTGTCCAGCAGCTTTGCTCGTGTTGGTACCTTTAACGATACGAATACCGGTATGCGCATCGATAATCTCATCTCTGCAATAAATTTCTATTAAACCATCACCATCAAAGTCTGCAATGCCAAACTGCGCTGGCGCATCATTGAGCGTAGTGCTCTTCCATAAAAAGTTAAGATTACAATCGTAGGCATAAATGTTATTTCCTCCGGAAACAAAAATCTGTCCGCATGAAGTATTGTTAATATTGGCGATGGCAATCTCTCGATCCAATGAATACCCTACTTTCAATGATTTCTTAGTGGAGCCGGTCTTGCCATCCAATATGTAAATGAAATCGTTTTCAATTTCTGTCACTACTACTTCGGGCACCCCATCGCGGTTCAAATCGCCTACCGAAGCACGGTTTAAGTGATTGGTCGTTTTATTAGCAGAGCCCCATAGCAGCTTCATAGAAAACTTAGGGCGGGCAGCAGGAGTCACCTGACAAGTAACTTCGCTTCCAAAATAATTGCCTTCACATAAATTACTGGAAGCGCATTTTTTGTCAAAACAATCGACATAACCATCATGATCGTCATCTAAGCCGTTGTTACAAATCTCTACTCCCTGCGCAAGCGCTGCGGTGGTTGTAATCAAAAAAAAGAATAAAAAAAGAAATGCCTTTTTAGTCAGTTGGAATTGGTTGGTATCCATCTTGTTAAACTGGTTTATCGAATTAAGTTGACACTTCCTGCTACATAATCTCCCGAGGAGTCATCGCATCGAAGAATATAATAGTAAACACCTGCCGGTAATAGCTTGCCACCGGATGTTGTTCCTTTCCAATCATTCAGATAGGGCTTTGCCTCGTACACTTTAAAGCCGTGCTCATCATAGATTGTTACACCACATTGTGGCAATGTCTCCGCATTTTTCACCACCCATGTATCGTTTTGATTATCGACCAGATCGGGTGAAAGAATATTTGAAGCGACCAGTGATTTCAATGGATTGGCTTGAATGACAACTACCTGCACCGAACCAACTCCCTGACAACCATTTGCATCTTTGCCTTTAACCTGATAAGTAGTAGATACCAATGGCGATGCAACCGGATTTGCAATCAGCGCGTTGCTCAAGTCGGTGGTGGGAGTCCACGTGTAATCGGATAATCCGGAAGCAGTCAATTGCGATGTGGCACCGGGTTGAATGGATGCCGGATCAGCCACTACCGATACAGTAGGAACACTAAACATGATGATCGGCTTGGTTGCTGTAATCTTGCATGTACCAAACATTACTTCAATCGATGCATTGCCACCGGTTTTGTAGTAGGAAGATGTACCTGTCTTGCCATTGCTCCAAAGATACGAGTCAAATGTAGCTGGCACATCCAACTTAAGACTGTCCGTTGGGCAAAAACTGTAAATGCCATTCGCATTGGTAATGGTTAATGTGGGTGCTGTTTGAACAGTAATACTTTTTTGCTTTGAAGATTGACAGCCGGCAGTATTATATAAAACCGTAAGCTTGGGGCTAAATGTTTGGGCCGAAGCATACGCATGCGTGGTATTTTTGGTAGTAGCGGTTGCGGCGTCTCCAAATGTCCAGTTATACTGCAGATCTAAACCAGTAGGGTCGGGATCGATGGTAGATTGATCGGTGAAATCAAAAGTTTGCCCGACGCAACCTGATGCGGGCACTGAAAAATCCGCAACCGGATTTTTTGCCACGCGTATTTTCTTAGCGGCTGTTTTTACTTCCGCGCAAGCGGGATTGACAATCGACTTTAGCTTGACCAAATAACTGCCGGAAGCATTGGCTGTAAAGGTTGCGTTGGTCGCTCCTGATACATCGCCGGCAGTTTGCTCTGCCCATTGATAAGAAAAACCGGAGGGCACCGGTGTGAATGCATACGATTTGGTTTGGCCTTCGCAAATGATCTCTGTTCCGGCAAAATAGACAGTCACATCCGGAATTGATACCGCATCGACGATCACTGTTGCCGTTTGCGTCTTACAGGTTCCTACCATGATATCGACAGAATATTTTCCGGCTTGTGTGGATTGAAAGTTGGGGCTATTGACCGTTCTGCCTTGCATGGAAAATCCACCCGGGCCTGTCCAGATATAATTGGTGGCACCTACATCATTTACCGACAAGGTGAGTGTACTTCCAATGCACACCGGTGTGACGGGTGCAGGTGTTGCCGTTCCCAATGGAGCTGCCACTACTACGGTGATGGAAACGGATGCAGATGTTTTACTGCATGAACCATTGGTGAGCGTTACGGTGTATTGCCCCGTAGAAGTTACATCAATGAAGGTTGTATTACCGGGTGCTCCCATTGATACGCCGTCTTTAAACCATTCGTACAACGAGCCAATACTCGTAGAAGCTGTGATGCGCTGCGTAAGTCCGCTGCATATTGTGATCGGGCCCGCCGGAGCAATCACAGGAAGAACACAATTCAGATTTCTGAAAACGGAAATTTTGGAAGCCGGAATCGTGAGCACATTGTCATCAATGCTAGTAAAGAGAATATCGGGTCTGCCATCGCTGTCGGCATCCGCCAAACGCACATGCCGATTGATGAAGGTGGTAGGGATTGTTTGGGTTTGAAAAGACGCACTGCCGGTCGTGCTTTGATTATTGAGAATGGTTACCACTTTTTGTGAAATCGAAGCGACCACGATATCGAGTTTACCATCTCCATCCATGTCTCCAAAATCAATACCCCAAGGTCGGGCGTTGGCAGTGATGGATTTTGAAGTAGCAAACTGAATGGCTGACGTGGTGCTTTGATTGAGAAAAACAAAAACAGCAGATGATAACAATCCGGTGGCAGCCAGGTCGGGCTTGGAATCACCATCCAGATCGCCAATTTTTAGATTGGCAATGGTGGTAGAAGCCACCAATTCAAGTGTAATAGAAAGCTTTATTGAACCCGGCGTACTTTGATTTTTAAAGACAAATATTTTTCCGGAAGGACTTAAAAATTCACTCGTCACTACTTCCGGCAAAGCATCGCCATCTAAATCGCCAATGGCTAATCCATCGGTGATGAACGTGCTTGTAACCGAAAGTGCAACCGGAGTGCCCATTTGAATAGTAGCTGTAGTGCTTTGGTTAGCAACAACAAAAATTCGATTGAGTGCATGATCGGTTACTACCAGATCGGGTTTACCATCCATGTCAAGGTCGCGAATGTTAATCACGCTTAGCTTACCACCTGTAAGTGAAACTGAGAGCGGTGCTGCAAATGACACATTGCCTACGGTGCTGTTGTTTTTAAAAATAAAAACGCGAGGGCCGTTTAATTCCGAAACTAAAATTTCCGGTTTGGCATCTCCATTTAAATCTGTCGCCGATACATGCAAAGTTTTTGCGGCGGGCGTTAATGTAGATTTGGTGAACGATAGTGTCCCTCCTATGCTGGTATTTAAGAATACTGCAATGTTGGTTGAGTTATCATTGGCCGTGGCTACGTCTTGTTTGCCATCTCCATCAAAATCGGCCAAAGCCAAATCATACAATCCACTTTCAGAATTGAAATCGAGTTGCGGCGAAATCTGACTTACGTTGAATGGATTCGATCCGCCAAAACTGAGAAAGAAGGGTGTCTTGGAATATCCCGAAAGCCCATTAGAAGTATTCAATACACCGATATTCTCAAAGGATGTTCCCGCCGGAATAGCTGCTTCAATTAATTGATCAGAGATTATTTGCGGACTCACAGCAACATTGCCAAATACAACTTTGACATTGGCTGCATTGGTTCCAAAGTTGATGCCCTGCAGCGTTATCGTTTCTTGGGCCCTACCTGATTTTTTATCAATCGTGTTTACGTAGGGAATTTGTGCAAATCCTTGGATACAACAGATAAATACTAACAAGAATAGTAACCGCGCGGGGTGGTAATACTTTATCATCGGGTTATTAATCATTATTCTTGAACTGTGAGTAACCAAACATCTTTAAAAATCTTGTTCTTCTGCAATTCATCTCGCTCTTGGCGAGCAACCGGAATTTCCGTTTCTTCGGAGATAAACACATACCATAAGTTGCGGGCCGATAGATGACCAAAATCTGCTGTGTAACCCAATGATTTGAGTTTGGCGACATAGTGTTCTGCATTGGCTCTGCTCTGGAACGCACCCGCAATCACATAGGTAGCCACTTCCAACTCCTCGTGGTGTGTGCCTTTTTTCACGAAATCATGCCGCTGATTAATAGGGTGTTCGTGCACATCGTCATGCTTACCTTCTGTGTGGTCTTCCAGGTGCTCATCTAGCTTCTTTCGTTCTTCTGCATGCGTTTGCTCAGAAACAGTTGGCGTTGTTGTTGGTGTAGGCGTAGTGGTAGACGGCGTAGTTGTCGGTGATGTGGTTACCGGTTTAGGTGCGTTGGTAGTAGGCGATTGCCATGGCTGGCCTGTAGATGGATCAGGCTTAACAATTGGTGGCTGTGTAGGCTTCACCGGCTCCAGATTCGTTTTCGCCTGCTCTCTTTTGTAGCGAGCCTGATGATTGGCTGTCGTATCTAACTTTTGAGAAGGCTTCTTGGCAGCGACTTTTACAGGATTAGATTTAATCTTGCTCAGCGGAGGATTGGGTTTCTTATCTCTGAATTTCTTATCCTTTCCAAATTGAACCGAGAGTAAAACTTCGTGTGTTTTCAATGGCAAATCTCCACCTAATCCGGTTTCGTAGAAATAGCCAAATGAAAGATCTTTTGTGTGAACACCGATGCCGGGAATAATGCCTGCGTATTGCCGGTAGGTGGCGGATAGCCAGATGTTGGCATTGAAGTTGTACTTTCCGGTTGCCTCAAATAAGCCACCAATCGATGAATACCGATAGATTGCAAATGCTTCGAATGGCAGATTGGTTTTTTTCTTCTTTTTAACAAAGAGTTTCTCTTGTCCCTTCTTTATTACTTTAGGATTCGGATCCCATCGACTAAAAGCGGCTGTTACGATCACATTGTCGAAATAGGAAAAACCAAAGTTAGCATCTAGATTTTGATTGCTGATTAACTTCGGTAAAACCAGTCCTAAGTTGATGCCATTGGTATTTCGATAATACATGCCAAACGAAGCGCTGGGTGTAAACGAATTGGCCACATTGGCCAGTGCCGGATCGGTGGATGAAATTTCTTTTGTATTCAATGTATTGGACAAAAAGCCTCCAGAGAGCCCGAAATAAAGCCGCGAATATTTGTCGAGTGGAACACCATATGCGTACGCCAACGAAACTTCAGAAGAACTAAGAAAGCCGCGATTAAACGAACTCACTTTAAAGCCGATACCGGCTCTTCTCTCGTTGAGCAATGTAGAAACCGATAAATTGAGTACGGCGGGTGCGCCAGGTATTTCCACCCATTGTCTTCGATAAGCAGCATTGGCCTGAATTCGTTCTGTGGCGGCGGCAGCAGGGTTGTAGGAAAAAGGATTGAGAAAGTACCCATTATAAATAGGATAATTTTGTGCCCTCAAGCCAAATGAGGAACATAACAAAAAAGCATAAAGCCAACAGGTAAGCTTCACGAGGGTTTAGGTTGGGGGTAGTTTATAAGCTCGCAACTTAATAATTCTGTTGGTATTTTTTACAAGCTATTCCTTGAATTATCAAATAGAAAAGTAAAAAGAAAAACGGTTTTTAGTGGTTACCTATTTCCATTTGCATACATAACCACTAACGTACTTAGGTTTTGTTCTACCATTTTTTTCGTTTATTATTGTTGTTTGTTCAAATACTAAATGAGGCATAATCTCACCACTCTTCTCATCCTTCTTTTCCTCTCATTTGGTACCCGTGCACAATTATTGATTGGCCCGGTAGCCGGAGGAAGTGTTTCGAAGGTTTTTTTCTTTGAGGATCAATTTCGCTATGAGTCGGTGCCTACTATTGGCTATGATTTAGGTGTGATGGCCTCTATGCGTGTACACAAAAATTTTGTACTAAACGGTCAGCTGTTGTATTCCCAAAGGGGCCGGAATGTAAAGGGACTAAATGATCCGCGGTCCGATAGCAAATTCGATTTGTCTTCTTCCATGCAGTACATTGAGTTGCCGCTGTTCTATGTTTTAGAATTTAAAAAAAATACCGGAAATTTTACAGGGCAAGGCGGACAAACAAAAAGTTACAATTGGTTTATCGGGGGCGGACCAGTAATTAGTTATTGGTTAAGCAATAGCGGTACAATCAAGAGCAGCTATCTGTTGGAAAACAAGATTGACGAGCTTGAATACACCACTGTTTTCGGTAAGACGCGCGAAAATTCCGATCCGATTGCCGATGCACAAATCGAAGGAATTACGGATGCCAACCGTTTTCAATTTGGATTGAACCTAACCGGTGGAGTTGCTTTTCAACCGATAGGCGGACATAAAATTGTTACATCCGTACATATCTATTTTGCACAGACATTTTTAAGTGATAAAGGGGATGGTTTCTTCCCGATCAGTTTTGTGGACTACGATATTTTGAAAGTAAAGAATCATAGCATTCGGTTTTCAGTTGCGTATTTGTTCGATACCAAAATCGAAACACGCAACAAAGGCAAAAGCTCACAAAAAACCGTTACACGCAAGCGCAGAAGATAAATTCTATTGCTTTCGGTTGAAGGTAGGACAAGGAATGAATCGTTCCTTTTTCCTCGATTTCTCTTTCAATTGAATGGGTAACCGGTATTTCAAAGCCATCTCATGTGTTCCGCCGGAGATGGGGCCCAACGATGATACTGTAAAATCGTAACTATAGGTTAACTCAATGTGCTCCATCTGAAAGCCAAGTATAAGTATGGCCGCATCCTGACTAATATTCCCCTGTACATCTTTCATAAGCGGAACGCCTCGGTACCACACTCCTAAGATAATTGGGCTATACAGCAAGTAGGCACCGATATCCAATTGCTCAAATGTGCCCTGTCGTTTGTAGACAAAAGATGGCGAAAGAATAGGAATGCTGGCCCGCTTAAATGCACCGCGATAAAGTGGTATTCGTACACCTCCATGCACCGTCAACTTTAACGGCACATAGGCAACGTCATTGGTAAGCGATCGGTTGGGTTCATTCAAATGACTGGCGGCAAAGCCAAGCCAAAAATTTTTGTTGTAGGCCAACGCCCCTGCCTTAAAATCAAAATAACTGGCCGTTCCGAGTCGCGATGCTGAAGGATCATCGCTCGGAATGTTTCCCTTAGCATCAAACTGCAATTGATCGCCAAATAGAAGTTTGTTGAAATCAAGACTGCGCATGGCATACCCAAAATTTAAGCCGGAAGAGATCACCCACTTGTTGGATACATGCCACTTGTATGAATAGATAAAGTTGAACTGCGAAGATCGCATGCCCGCTGTTCCAGCCTGATCAACCGTTGCTAAAAAACCAACACCGCTATTGTAATTGTATAAATTGTAATCGTACGAAAATGCATACGTAACATAACCGCGTGCAATGTTTGGCCATTGGTTACGGTAGTTCATCATCAGCCGATGGTCGGTAGTTGTGCCGGCAAATGCAGGATTGAGATAGAGCGGTGCCGCGTAGTACTGCGAGAATTCAGGATCTTGTGCAGAAAGATTCAACGACAGTAGATACAGCATGCAAATGAGCAGCAAAGAAAATAGATGAGACAGTATCAGCGGCTTAGGAACGGTATATCTCATGCTATCGTATCAAATTTATATCCCCTACCCTTACCACATTTTCACCATTCTCAAATCGCGCTGTCAGTTTGTACATATACACATCTTGCTGACATAATTTTCCGTTGTAGTAGCCATCCCATCCGCGGGAAGCATCGCGACTCTCAAAAAGCAATTCGCCCCATCGGTTAAAAATCAACAATTCAAACTGGGTCACTCCACGCATCAAGGGTAAAAACACGTCGTTTTTTCCATCCCCAGGTGCAGCACCACCAGAGCTATTGCCAACTCCACTTGGTGAAAACGCATTGGGCACCAGCACTTGGCCACCTTTCTCTACTTTTACTACATCCACTAATTTCGCTGAATCTGCACAGTCAAATTGATTGAATGCCTTGAGCTTGATGGTGTATATTCCCTCAGCCGTGTATTGATGTTCAGGCTCTTCATTCGAAGAGAACGTACCATCACCAAAATCCCATAAAAACCGGGTTGCATCAAAGCTCAGGTTGCTGGTATAAAGTGTTCCTCCGGGTATATAAATCAGTCGTGGTTTAATATCAAAGCCTGCAGTCGGGCGCGGATAAACTTGAATGCTATTGGGCTTGGTAGCCGTTATCCGTTGCCCAGTAATATTGGATGCCGACAATGAAACTGTGTATGTATCTGCTCGGCTATACACATGAATCGGGTTTTTTTCTTGCGATGTTGTTCCGTCACCAAAATCCCACTGATAGGTTTTATCTTCAGCAAATTTCGCCAGGTTGGTAAATGTTACCTGCAACGGCACACAGCCCGATGGAGGATCGAAAGAGAAATCAACCTGCGGTGGTATCGCATTGATGACAACTGTTTGCGTAGATTTTTCTTCACAGAATTGACTCTTCACCCGAAGTGAAATTTCATAGGTACCATACGTGGCATAGGTGTGGCTGGTAATCGCCGCGCTGGTAGAGGTAGTTTGATCACCAAAGTCCCAGGCATACGTCCATGGGCCTGGGTTGGTTGTATTGGTGATAGTGACTGTTGATGCAGGCAGTGTTTGATTGAGTGGTGTTACTGAAAAAGAGGTATTAATATTATCCTTCTGCGGCACATCAAGAGATGTATTCGTTACCACACTTGGGCAGTTGGCAAAATTCTCTGTATCCAATGCTATAGAAACCGCACTGTTGCCGGTCAGCAGGCGATTAAACGAAAACTCCACCATGTCTTGATTGGATCGGGTGTCCGACACGGTTACCGCATTTTCACGGATCACCCAGTGATAAGACGATAGTCCTTTTTGAATAGCGGATACACGTATTTTCATCACATCACAATCCAGTTGAAGTGTATCCAGTATGAAAAGCGAAATGGGAACAGGGCTAATTCGTATGGTGCGTGTGGAGTCTCCCTGACATCCGGCTTGCAAGAGCGTGGTCAATGTTACTTTAAAATCTTTGAAAGACGAAGTCGCATTTACAAATGGAAAACTGAACGTCGGGATCACTCCTGTGCTTTGCTGCGCTAAAGTACCGGAAGCATCGGTGACCGTCCACAAATAATCAGTGGGGTTTAACGACTGCGTTTGCGAATCTACTTTAAAGGAAATGGACTGGGGCGAACAGTTTGTATTGAATGGTGAATAATTGATTTCGCTGAAGCCCGAAGCTGTACCCGGAAAAGCAATGATCACCTGTGCCGAAGAAGTTTGTTCGCACCCATTGACTGTACGCACGCGTAGCCGCACATCGTACAACTTATTGGTGATGGTGAGATTGGGAAACACATAATTGAATGTAGATGAAAAGTTGATGTCGGTGGGACTCTGTATGGCCACCGTTTGAAAACCGGTACCCGATCGGTCATCTACTTCCCAAATAAACTGATCGATCACATCCGGTTGTAGCAACACAGAATTGTTTGTGAAACTTACGGCCAGCGGGCCACAGCCGGAAGTGATGTTGGGTGTAAAACTTGCCGTAGGCAATGGAGAAACTTGTACCGGCAAAATAAAAATAGAAGAACATGAATTCTGACTGGCAGTTACTCGCAAGGCTACCGGAAATGTGCCGGCCACCGGAAACACACGTGTAAAATTAGTTTGATTCGTAAAGGCACCATCAGGCGTAAAGGTGCCGGAGTAATTAAAATCCCATTCGCGCAGCGTAATAGTCTCTCCGTTGATGGCCGTAAGTGTCGACCCATCTACAAATGAAATTTGTTTTCCTTCGCACGCCGTGGTGGCGGCAAATAAAGGTATGGGTTTGAGGTACACACGTATTTCGGCATCGTCTACTGATTCGCAAGACGTCACATTGTCACGCACGCGCAAACGCACTCGGTAAATACCCGGCGCAGTAAATACCTGATCGATGCTGTTGATGGCTACTGCAGAAAAACCAACCGCTGGTTCCTGACGGATCAAGGTGTTGGAAGGGTCGTATACTTCCCATTTCCATTGCGTGGTCGGTGTTACCAATCCTACCGACGCATCATTAAAACGCGCGGTGAAATTTGTTAAGGTGCCACTGGCCTCTTGACAGAAGTATGGTGTAATTACATTGTTGAGTAAATCGGTTACTTTAATTTTTGAAACAAGCGATGGAGAGATCGTTATCAGACGATCGAACGTGTTCACACAATTGCCTGCTGCGTTTGCATCGCGCACCGATACCCGTATCAGTTTTTGTCCGGAAAGAGGATATATGAAAGTGGGATTCGATGAAGTTGAAGTACCGATTGGAGTACCAGTCCCTGTAGCGTTGTCAAAAAACTCCCAAGTGTATTGAAACGACGCTCCTCCAATACCGGGAGTTTGGTCATCAAAGAAAATCAAATCGCCAATACAAAAAACCGATTGAATAGCGCCTGATGCGTTGCCCAGTTTTGTAACAAAAGTAGGTTGTGGTGATGGAACGATAACAATTCGTCCGGTGATGACTTGTGCATTATTATCTCCATTCAACAAATCACCATTGACCGGATTGAATGCATTTCCATCTAGGATATTATTATCATATGCATTGCACTGATTCCAGTTTTTTAATGTCACTACAAACTCCTTTCCAATATCCGCAGGAATGGTTGCGGGCACTGAAATGGGTAAGCTGATTTGCCCCGGCGCTAACACCGGATGAATCGGATTTCGAAATGGTGCCGGATCAAAATAAGGAAACCCTCCCGGCACTTGACTATTAACTTGAACACCAGCCACCTGATTTCCGGCGGGACCGGTGCCATAAATCCATTGAATCCATCGTGCCTCATTGTTTTCACGAGTCAGACGCGGAAAACAATTCCACTGACTATTATCGGTGAACTGCAAGTTTGCAGCAAAGCCCTGGCAAACACGAAACTCTTGTGGATTGATGGATATCACATCATTGGTCCAAACAATTACTTGGGTATTGATCGGCACCACACTGCCACGTGGATTACAGGCATTTGATGCATCGATGATAAGGTCGTAGCCACAATTCACTGAAGAGTTGGGGTAGTTATGCGAAATGGTGACGCCGGTGGCCCCTACTTGCGTGATCTGCTGCTCTGGCGTGCCATCTCCCCAGTCAATGTAATAAACTGTGCCGGGCACGGATGATAGGTAGAAAGTTTCAAGGTTAACCGTAAACGGGGCACACCCTCTACTACTCGTGAGAAATTTAAATCCTGGTTCAAGAATTCCACCACACTGCGCTTCTAATTGAAGCGTGCTCCCCAACAGAAGAAGTAGAATAACTAAAGTTTGACGTAGGTTCATTTCGTTAGTCGACAACGACCAGGCCGATCTGTAGACTTTTATTGGATCGACCTGAAAAGCGAAAAGAAACCAACACGTTACAGGCAGAAGTCGGTATTGTCGATAAGCGTAACCTAATAGCGGTAAGGCTACAGAATCGCAGATAGAATTAATTCCAAAAACCTTCTTTGCTGTTAAAGCTGGGGCATGGAATGAGTCGATTGCGTTTCTTAACTCCCCGATGCAGCGGTTTTGCGGAAAACTCGTACAAGATGGAAAGCTCGTGTGCTCCACCAGTGGCGGTTGAAAGACCAGAAAGGCTAAAGTCGTAGCTGTATCCTACCGTAAACTTTTTCAGATACAACCCCATCGTGAAGATTAATGCGTCTTGTTGGATGGAATTGGTAATGGTAGATTCCCATGGTTTTCCACGATACCAGATTCCCAATGAGACGGGATCCACATGGTAATTGACACCCACATCAAACTGAGAGATAAGCCCCTGAATACGGTAAATGAAAGAGGGCGTTAAGTAAGAGGGTCTGGCAACGGTTCGAATACCTCCATTGAGTGTAATCCTCCCACCGCCATGAAACACCATCTTCATGGGCAATCGTGTCTCTGTACTTAAAATAGACAGGTTGGGTGTGTTGATATGTGAAAACGCAGCTCCGAAAAACAAGTCTTTGTTGTAAAGAACAAACCCGGCTCCGAAATCGAAATATTGTGTATTTCCGAGGCGTTGCAACTGTGGGTCGAGCGAAACACCGTTGAATTCCAATCCATCGCCCATCTGTAGCTTACTGCGATCAAGACCATTGGTACCGTAGCCAAAGTTTAATCCAGGAGAGAAAACAATCTTATCGGTTAGTTTGATTTTGTAGCTATAATTCAGGGCCACGGTGGTGGTTTTCCAACCGGCCGATCCCATCTTATCATTGGTAAACAAAATACCAAAACCACTTCTCAACTCATCTACCCATATATCATAGCTAAATGCAGTAGTAGCAAATGATTGTGGAAGATTAGGCCATTGTAATCGGTGAACTAAAGAAAACCGTTGCTGGTTTGTAATGCCGGTGAAGCCGGGATTTAAATAAAGTGGTGACTGATAGTACTGAGAGAATTGTGGATCCTGCGCGTGAAGTGCCATCGCGAAGCAAACAAGCAACGCGGTGAAGATTTTTCTCAGGTGTGGAAATGTAAAAGCCCTCATTTTACTAATAGATCATAGTTAAATCACCCACTTGTGTAGACCTCTGCGAATCCGAGAATCGTACCGTCAATTTGTAGACGTAAACACCGGCCGGCATCAGTTTGCCATCTTTGTTATAGCCATCCCAGCCAAGCGATGAGCTATTACTTTCGAAAATCAGATTTCCCCATCGATCAAAAATCTGTAAGTTATAGGCATCTGAATCAGATGGTACACCTTTCACAATCGGTAAGAAAACATCATTGAACGTGCCGCTAGGAGTACCTGAACTTGTAGAAGGACCCGACGTGTTGGGTGTAAATGCATTTGGAATTTTAGATTGCCCTCCTTGCTTTGCTGTTACTTCACGTACCAGCGTATCTCTACAAACTACTCCACCGCCGTGATCATTTTCTGCAATAAGGGTGATATTGTAAATTCCTTCAATTGCATACTTGTATTTAGGTTCGAAGTCAGTAACAAAATCAGGTATATCACCAAAATTCCAGCGGTAACCGGTTGCACCATCTGAGAAGTTATAGGTTTCAACTTCTGTATCAGGAACAAATACGACATCCGGACGCGCATCAAAAGAAGCGAATGGCACATCGTACACCTCAAATGGTTTCTTACCTGAGTCTTCGAAATCATTAGTAAATGAATCAATTACTCGTAACTCAATGTAATATCTGCCCGGAGTACTGATGGTAAATGTCGGTAATATACCACTGGATGAACCTACTACTTTATTTTGAGCATTCGTCACTGTCCACTTCATTACATCGCCTCCCTTGGACTTGTTTACGGTTACTTCAATGGTCGCCGGGAAACAAGCTGCAGCCGGAATAAATTCAAAGTCAGATTCCAGCGGGATGATGGGAATTGAGATCGTGGATTCGAAGGTGCTCTCGCAGGTAACGTTCGCTAATTCTGCTGCTTTATTTACTGCACGAAGCGAAACAAAATGATCACCCTGACGCTTGTATTCAATTACCCCGGGATTAGCCCCCACGAAGCTCGTTGGGTTTGCTGAATTATCGTTGGTGAAGTTCCATTCGTATCGGAATATACTTTCATCTACGGGCACCGATGTATTTGTAAATGTTACAAGCGACTTGCCTGCATCAAAAGGAGGTGTATTCGCTGTCCAACTTGCTACTACGGACTTAAACACTGTAGCCGTTTGTGTCGCAAAAGGAGTCGGTGGTGTATACGTACATCCAAGACCATCCTTGATAGAAATCACTTCATACTTTGTAGTGGTAGCCGGGTTCCACTTTTCAACCTTTACATTTCCTGCTTTCAATACGGTTTTTGTGGTAATGATTCCGTTAGCGTCGGTCATTCGATAGGTAAAGTCCAGCGGAGATTGAGCCTTAAAGTCGAATACAATAAATACCGGTTCACCTTCGCAAATAGGATCAATTGCTTCTATCGAGGCAGAAGTTTTAGGAGCCACTTCAACAGTCATTGTTCTCTCCAGCCCAGTACAACCAGTGAAGGTAGGTGTTACCCCGAAAATAGGTGTCACTGTGTAAATGAGTGAGCCCTTTGAGTCAGTAGTATTGTTGTACGTACGCGAAATGTTCGTGCCCGTTCCATCAAATTCTCCTGGTATACCAATTCCATTTACATCATCCACCACCCACTTGAAAGTAGTGGTTGGACCCGTATTCGTCAGGGTCAGGAAATCGATGTTGAACGTTGCACCATCACACACAATTGTCTTGGCTGGTAGAGTAACCTTCGGTACAGGGTTGACTGATACGGTAAATGTTTCGGTGTTACCCTGGCAGCCATTGAATTGACCTGCGGCCGTATAAACCACCGTCTGTACTTGGTTGGACTTATTGATTAGTGTTTGTGTGAATTGATCACCGGCACCACCTCCTTCGCCCACAACGTCTACTGAAGAGGCTACTGCCTGCCATTTTACTAACGTACTTCCGGGAGAGGCAACATCTGTATCGGTGGTAAATGCTACATCTATTTCTTCTGAACTACATAATTGCAAAGGTGTCGATGTAGGTGATATTACCTGAACAGATAAAAGAGGTCTAGGATTAACTGTGATCTCAATCGAAACATCATCGCCTGTACATGCTGCGCCTGCGCTAAACTTCGGTTTGAAGGTGTAACGCACAACTTGTTGTGTCGGCGATGTATTGGTTAAAATATCGCTCAATAATTGCCCCTTGGCAAACAGAGTATTTACCGGAGAATAACCCGTAATATTTGCCGGTGGCAACGATGTGGTGGGGTCGGTAACACTGACCAATTCAAATTGCACCACTCCATTGGCAGGAGAAGGAACCGTATTGGAATTTAATGTAATTCCAGTGATAGCCGTGTCCTCGCAAACTATTTGAGTGGTGCGAGTAGGAATCAGTTTTGGCTTCGGATCTATGACAACCGGTACATCAATGATCTGCGACGAACATTTCTTTCCATCCGCAGCATTCCCAGCGATAGCAGTTACTTTATAAACTACCGTGACAGGGTTATTGGAATTATTTATGATCGCATCATTGATTTCGGTGCCCTGAGCAACATTGGTAGCAGTTACCCCTGAGATACCACTTACTGTTGCACGTGTATAATTGAAGGTGATGAGCGGGTTCAACGGCAAGCCACTAACTGGCGTAGGATTTGAAGGAGATGTTAAGGTGATGCTTACCGCATCGCCGCTGCAGATATTCGGCTTCGTATTGTTTGCAAGTGCTACGATGGTAGGCTCAACGGTAAGCACTACATCTTCAGGTACTCCGTTGCAACCTGCAGCAGTTACCGGTGTTACAGTGTAAGTAACTGTAAGGATGGAATTAGTCGGGTTATTAAAAATATCATCCTTTATATCAGTAGCTGCCACCGGATCGCGGGGGAAAGTCAGGTTAGCCGAAACGGGCACTAAGCCAGCTTGGACAACAATGTTGTTGATGATGTAATGATCAGCCAATGCACTGGCCGGTGTGCTGCCATTAACAGGGCGAGTTGACAAAACAATTCCTGATTTAGCATCCGAGCAAACGATCTCACTGATACCATCCATCAAGTCAGGTGCAGGATTAACCGTCAGGGTAATAATCTGACCATTACCCGCTGCATCCAAGCCTCTACATCCGGCAGTAATAGGCACTACTTCATACACGACATCGTGTGAATTCGCATCTATATTGTTGATATAAACATCATTTTGTAAAAATCCACCTGTAGCATAAGTTCCCAAGCCGGCGTTAGTTCCACCGGTAGGCATATTCGTTGCATTGGTGATTTTTTTCAATTCGTATTGATCCGGGTTTACCGAGCCCCCTGCGGGTGAGAGATTTATGCTTGTGCCAACCGGAACGCCACTACACACCACAACCGTGCTAGGGACTATGGTTGGCTCAGGCTTTATGGTCACCTTTACGATCACGGGATCACCAGCGCAAAGAGTAGGACTCGGTCCTACCGGAACGATGGTATACAACACATCCACAGCGGCAGAAGTTGTATTTGTAAATTTTTCAGATGCCAACTGACTTGCACTTATGGTAAGAGGAAGAAGCGTTGTCGTTTTCACCACATTGGCAGAGTTTTCAGCTAGACCATTCCGGTTAAATGCAATCACGCGATAACTGGTAGCCGATACAGATACACCATTGGTACCTAATAGAAGTCCGGTAGATACATCACTACATGCAATCACATCCAAACCTGGGCTTAACAATACGGGTTCTGGATTTACTCTCACAATAATATCTTTTGATGGCCCAACGCAACCACCTAACAAAGCAGAACCCGTAGGAGTCACTGTAAATGTTATTTGAGCCTGAGAACTAGTCACATTTCGGATCACAGAAGGGACGGTGCTGGAAACACCTGCATCGCCCACAGCAATACCCGTTACTGTACTACCTGAGATATTTGAAACAACCCATGAAAAACTAGAGCCAACTACGGGTGATGTAAATGTTACATTCGGAGCATTATTACTACATATTTCTCCGGAGGTGCTATTGACAACTGGTACCGGGTGTACGATAACATCTACTGTTATAGGAGCTCCACTAGGGCAACCGTCTAGTTTAGGCGTAAACGTGAATGTAACTGTAATGTCGGTTGTAGAAGAATTAAGCAGCGTTCCTGAATTGAGATTAAATGGCAACGAAACATCGTTTGCCACTACGAATGCCGTGCCACTGGTAGCACCGAAATCCGAAGATGAAACAGAAATATCGAATTTCTGATCAGCAAGTACGCTCGAGGTAAAACTTGAAGTAATAGTAATGTTAGGAGATGCACCACTGCAAATGGCAGGAGCTGAATTGACTGCGGCAATTACAGGCGTGGGTTCTAACGTAACTGTAGTCGCAACCGGTAGACCTGATGCACAACCATTCAGCTTAGGAATTATTGTATATGTAACTGTAATGGGTGTAGTCCCTGAATTGATCAAGGTACCATCGGATGAATTAATTGAAAATGGAGCCGAAACGTTTAGCTGATTGTTGGATGCTGTACCGGATAAATTTCCGGGATTATTGGAAGTGACGATCACATCAAATAAAAGATTGGCTGCATTGGTCGGAGCCGTCAATGAAGTGATATCAATGTCGGGGCTCTCATTATTACATACCTTTAACTTGTTGTTTACTAAGTTGAGGCTTGGTGTAGGCTCAACTTTAACTATGGTCGTTTGAACAGGTCCGCTCACACAGCCTAACAATCTTGGAGTAATGGTAAACGTAACTGTAAGAACTGCATTACTGCTGTTTGTCAAGTTGCCTGAAATAGTAGCGGGGAAGCTTTGATTGAACAGGGGCGCAAATGCGGTGCCTCCAGTCACCAAAGGATTAGAAGTTGCTACCGCCACATCATATGTTAAGTTCGCTGCTATCGAAGGGCTTGTGGTGGACGATACGGCAATATTAACCGGATCAGCATTACAAATGATGGCTGTCGAATTATTGAGTATGGCTACCGGTGTTGGTTCTACAATTACCGTCGTAGTCTGCACGGGTCCGTCAACGCAACCAGCCAGTTTAGGTGTAATCGTGTATGTTACTGTTATAAAGCTGGAGCTGGTGTTAGTTAGAGTACCTGTAATCGTTAAAGGGAAAGCTTGGCTTGTCAAGGGAACAAAGGCAGTTCCTCCGGTGGCCGCAGCATTGCTACTGGTTACGCTTACATCAAAAGTTTGATTACCAGGTATAGAGGGGTTCGTAGGTGCTGTAATGTTTATGTTGACAAGGTTGCCATTACAAATGGTAGGCAACAGATTATTCACAACCGCTTGAGGAGTAGGTTCAACTACAACAGTAGTCGTTTGAACAGTGCCCGGATTGCAACCTGTCAGTTTGGGAGTGAAGCTATAGGTTACAGTAATAGCTGATGAACTGCTGTTGGTAAGTGTTCCATTGATCGTTGTTGGAAAAGGCTGACCTGAAAGATTGGTAAATGCGGTGCCTCCCGTAGCTGGACCATCGGTGCTTGAAACGGTTACATCAAATGCAAGATTGGCTGGTATTGTTGGAGCTGATGGCGATGCCACTACAATATTTGTATTTCCTCCATTACAAATAACCATAGCGCCATTTGTTAAAGTGAGACGAGGCGATGGCTCAACCACCACCGTAGTTGTTTGATCGGAGCCATCGGTACAAGTGCCCAAAGTAGGTGTTACTTTATACGTTACCGTAATTGGTGCATCACTCGTGTTAACCAAACTGCCGTTTAGAGTAAGCGGGAACGACTGATTGGTTAATGCAACAAATGCAGAACCAGATGTAGCTCCTGTATTTGAACTACTCACCGCCACATTGAACTTCAAATTAGCGATGTTCGAAGGATTTGTAGGGCTGGTAATCAGTACGTTTACACTACCCGAAGAACATATGGTAGACGCTAAATTGTTAACTACTGCTTGTGGGGTAGGCTCTACTATTACGGTGGTTGTTTCTATCGCACCATTTACACATCCATTTAGAAGAGGGGTCACAGAATAGGTTACTGTAATCGCATCCGAACTGCTATTTGACAAAAGTCCATTGATGGTGAGCGGGAATGATTGATTCGTAAGCGAAGTAGAGGCTGTACCAGAAAGTGCGCCTGGATTAGAACTTGTAACTACAACATCAAATTTCAGATTAGCAGCATTCGTTGGGTTTGAAGGACTTGTAATAGTAAGAGAGACATTTTTATCATTACAAATAACGGGTGTAGCGTTGGCTATCGATGCTTTCGGAGTTGGTTCAACTTGCACGGTAGTAGTTTGAATAGTGCCGGCCACAGGACATCCCGTCAACCTCGGCGTTACCTGATAGGTTACTGTAATCGGGTTGTCGCTGCTATTCGTTAGCGTACCATTGATGTTTAAAGGGAAAGATTGATTACTTAGAGTAACAAACGATGTTCCGCCGGTTGCCCCGGTATTCGTAGATGATACAACTACATCAAACTTAAGATTGCTCGGTGTAGAAACTGTGCTCGGTGTAGAAACTGTAATATCAGTTACCGTGCCATTGCAGATGAGTGAGTTATTATTTACCAGCACGGCCTGCGGTGTTGGATCAACAACGACTGTAGTTTGTTTCGATGGTCCATTTGCGCAGCCATTCAACATCGGTGTTGCCGTGAAGGTAACGGTTATTGGAGCGTCGCTACTATTGGTTAGGGTACCATTTAAGGCAAGCGGGAAGCTTTGATTCGTAAGAGCCACAAATGAAGTTCCGCCAGTTGCTCCCGCATTAGAACTAGATACTGCTAGGTCGAATTTCAGATTGGCAGGAATGGTCGGTGCCGAATTAGAATTAAATGCCAAATTCACATTTCCTCCATTGCAAATGGTAGCACTGGAATTTGTGATGGTTAATTGTGGGGTAGGTTCCACCACCACGGTTGTCGTTTTAGATGGGCCATTTACGCAACCACTCAAAGTAGGTGTAATTGTGTATGTAACCGTAACATTCGAATTACTGCCATTGGTGATTATTCCGTTAATGGTAAGCGGGAAAATCTGACCACTTAAAGCAGAAAATGCACTACCACCGGTTGACGCATCTGTTGAAGAAACTACAACATCAAATTTCAAATTGCCCGCATTCGTTACTGCACTAGGACTTGAAACCAAAATGGAAACATTATCACCGTCACAAATTGTGTTAGTACCATTAACAATAGTGGCCTGTGGTGTGGGCTCAACCAACACCGTTACCACCTTCTGTGCACCGCTTGCGCAACCAACCAATTTAGGTGTGATTGTATAAGTCACAGTCACCACAGCATCGCTGCTGTTGGTCAATGTACCATTCAATATAAGCGGGAAATTTTGATTTGTAAGATTGGCGAATGCCGTTCCTGATGTTGCCGGCGTATTAGAACTAGTGGCTTGTACATCAAAACGAAGATTGGCAGGGATAGAAGAATTAGTAGGTGTAGTAATGGTTATACCTACTGACGATCCATTGCAAATTGTTGGGAACGAATTGACAACGACAGCAGAAGGAGATGGCTCCACCACTACAGAAGTCGTTTGAGTCGTACCGCTTGCACATCCGGCAATTTTGGGAGTAATGTTATATGTTACTGTAATCGGGTTAAGGCTAGAATTGGTAAGAGTACCGTTGATTGTAAACGGAAAACTTTGGCTATTAATACTCGAAAATGCTGTTCCTCCGGTTGAAGAAGGATCTGAACTCGATACTGAGACATCAAAGGTGAGGCTTAATGGATTTGACGGAACGCTTGAACTGGTCAACGCGATATTAACACTTGTATTATCGCATATAGTAGCCGATAGGTTATTCACGGATACAAGTGGTGTAGGCTCAACAATTACAGTTGTGGTTTGAACTGAACCACTCAAACAATTCGTAAGCTTTGGTGTAACGGAATACGTAACTGTAATAGCCGAGTTACTCGTATTGGTAAGCGTTCCTGTGATCGCTAGCGGAAATGCTTGGTTGGTAAGCGACGCGAATGCTGTGCCTCCGGTAGCCCCAGCATTTGAACTGGACACCACTAAATCAAAACCAAGGTTTGCCGGAATTGAAGGTACTGTGCTACTCGATATGTTCAAGCTAACCGACCCTCCATTACAGATGGTAGTAGTAGCATTGGCAATCGAGGCTGAAGGTGTTGGTTCTACAATTACAGTCGCTGTTTGAATCGTGCCATCTGGGCAACCATTCAATTTAGGTGTAATTGTATAGGTTACCGTAATTGCCGTTGTACTGCTATTCGTTAGTGTTCCGGCGATCGGAAGAGGGAATGTTTGATTAGACAGATTGACAAAAGCTGTGCCTCCGGTAGCGGCTGCATTTGTACTCGATACCAAAACATCAAATTTTAAATCTGTATTTACGGTAGGCAAGGTTGAACTTGTTATGCTTAGGTTGACATTACCGCCATTGCAAATCAACGGAGTCAAATTAGAAATAGCGGCTTTAGGTGTTGGTTCAACAACCACTGTTGTCACTTGAGGTGTACCACTCACACAGCCACTCAGACGGGGTGTAACCGTAAAGGTAACCGTGATGCTACTTACTCCTGAATTACTAAGTGTTCCTAGAATATTGAATGGGAAATTTTGATTTGATAAATTGGTAAATGCTGTGCCGCTCGTCACACCTGAATTTGAACTTGAAACGTTTAGATCAAATTTCAAATTACCAGCATTAGAAGGAGTCGATGGGCTCGCAATGGCAATATTTACGTTGCCCCCATTACAAATACCTAACGTAGTGTTGGTAACAGTTGCTTTTGGAGAAGGCTCAACAATGACCGTTGTCTGCTGCGCTGGACCATTGGCACATCCTCCACTTATTTTCGGAGTCACAGTATACGTAACTGTAACAAAGCTGTCGCTGCTATTGGTGAGCGTTCCATTAAGCGTTAATGGATATGACTGATTTGTTAGCGAGGCAAAAGCCGTACCTCCTGTTGCACCCGGATTGGTGCTTGAAACAGCCAAATCAAATTTAAGATTGGAAGGGTTGCTTGAGGTAGCCGTATTTGAAATAATAATATTTACGCTACCCGCATCACAAACGGTTGAAGTAGAATTATTAATCGATGCACCTGGTGTCGGCTCAATAACTACGGTAGTGGTTTGAACAGCTCCAGATCCACAACCTGCTAACTTAGGGGTAACGGAATAAGTAACAGTTACTGGAGCGTTGCTACTGTTCGTTAAATTACCTGTGATTGATAGCGGAAAAGTTTGATTCGATAATGAAGCAAAAGCAGTACCACCAGTTGCTAATGGATTAGTACTCGTAACAACCAAATCAAACTTCAAGTCACTTGCATTATTTGAAACCGTTGAACTGGAAAGTTGAATGTTCACCGTTCCATTATTACAAACATCTGAGGTTAAATTTGTAATACTTGCCACAGGGGTTGGCTCAACTAAAACCGTAGTAGTTTGAGTGACACCATTGCTGCATCCAATAAGTCTAGGAGTTACAGAATAGGTAACGGTAATGACGGAGTTGCTGCTATTCGTGAGCGTTCCATTGAGCGATAACGGAAAGGATTGATTCGTCAAATTAGCAAAAGCAGTTCCGCCTGTTGCGCCTGTATTCGAACTGGACACAGAAATATCAAACTTTAAATTAGAAGGTACTGTGGAAGTTGTAGGGCTAGAGATAGTAATATCAACTACTCCCCCATTGCATATCAACGGCAGTAAATTGTTGATGGTAGCTGATGGCACTGGCTCGACAGTAACAGCTACATTCTGAGAAGTGCCTGAACAACCGGCACCACTGGAAGCTTGAACAGCATACGTTGTAACAATGGGAGCATTGGTCGTATTCGTCAAAACATCATTGATATGTTTGGTTCCAGCAGTTCCCATTGGCACTGGAGTCGAAGTTGCCGAAGCAGGGCCTACACCATCCGGATCAGCCCAAGTAAATGTTGTGCCCGCAGGTAAATTAGCCGGAGTAAGAAGAATCTCATAGTTTACCGATTGACCACTACAAATGGTGGTAGCCTGGCTGGATATCAGTACGGGCTCAGGGTTGACTGTAACTACCACCGTTTGGGGTGTTCCAGCGCAATCCGGGGGTGATGGTAAGTTTGATTCGCTTGGTATAACTTCATACGTGACGGAACCAATTGATCCTGATTTATTGCTGAGTACCTGATTAATGTTTCCGGTTCCGGTGCTTCCAACTACAACAGGCAACCCGCCAGTAGTAACTGCTCCCGTTACGCTCAACACTTTCCACGAAAATATACTTGGCAAGTTAGCCGTAAAATTTAAAGGTATCGGAGCCGACGCAGGAGAAGAACCACTGCACATCGAATAGCTCGATGGAGATGTCATGGTTGGGACATCATTGAGAAACACATTTACACTAGTAGGGGTTGCAGTAGAACAACCTGAGGAGCTTGTTTCTATTACAGAAACACTCGGCTGAGGGATAGCTAATGAACCCCAATTCACGGTAATTCCAGACAAACCTGGCCCACTGTTGGCGCCAACTACCGCCCCACCAACGACAGTCCATGTATATACCGAGGTAGGATTACTGGATGTTAAATTGTATGTAACGCCAGTCTGATCCTTACAAACTTGTGTTGAAGGCGCATTGAACGTAGGTTGACTTGGTGCAGATGCAACTGCAACGGTATAGTTCTTCACCGCACCAACGCATCCATCCACCGTTTCGAAAACAGATAAGTTTACATTTCCTATTATTGGCCCTTCGAATTTAATTAGAACAAAGAAATTGTTTGTATTGATACCGCCACCAGCAACAACAGAAAAGCTTGCTGTTCCGGAAACTGTCCATGTATACGTGTGTGAGGTAGGTGATACTCCTGAATTACTGTATCCGTTTATGGCAGGGTCAACCTGATAAATCTGTATGTTAGAACTTGTACAAACAGTAGCTGGACCTGTAATCGGATTATCGGTCGGTTTTTTCTTGAACTTGAGCGTAACATCAGCAATATCAAAACATTTTGGTGTTACAGCACTTGTCAAATCAATCACTTTGGCGTGAACGGTCTTAGTTGCACTGATTGAATAGTTCTGTTCTTGTCCAAGTGTAGCTCCGGCTGCAATTAAAGTTCCTAACCCTCCGCTTCCATCGTCTTCGTACCATTCTACATCCCGGGTTAACGCAGTACCGCCACTGGTAACACCGCCGGCTCCCATTTCCAATGCATTTAAATTTATTCCAGTTGCCGATCCGAAACCAACCGAGTTTTCGCAAAACTCAGCAGCTATGTCCACGGCTGCAGGAAGTGCGTTGACTATAAATGTAGTGGTGCCATCGTTCACGCAACTAAATGGCGCGGCTGATCGGGCACGAAAGAAAAAGGTTTGCCCATTTGAAATCGTGACAGGCGCTACGATCTTATTTGTTCCACTGGTTCTATCAGCCGCAGAATTGTACCATTCAACGGTTCCTCCCAGACCTATCGCATTACTTACTAAAGTTGAATAATCAACAGAAAGATTTTTTCCTGCAGCTTGAAAGGGGGCGCCAGTAACGTCATCACAAAGTTGAGGTGTGATCGTTACTACCGTTGGTAATGGATTGATAGTTATTGAAACGTTGCTGGAAGAATTAGAGCATGCTCCCAAGGCACTCGCCACCGTCCACCGAAGCGAAGTTGTTTGAGCTGTACCTCCCGGAGCTGGTGCAAGAAGATTTGAAACTGTTGTCGTGTTGCTGTTGGGGTTAGCAAACGAAATTGTTGATGCCGGATCTTTAATAATGACATTGTCAAACGCTACAGTCTCCGTTACATCATTTGTGCTTACTCTAATGACAATTTGAAGCGTAGAACCTGTTAGTCCGCTTACTGAGGCCGTTGCATTCGCAAAGTTTCCGGTTAAATTTCCGTTGGTCGTAAACGGTATCTCTGCACCTCCATCTAGCTTATAAAATACCTTTACATAATCTGCATCAGCTCCTGTCCTGCATCCAAATCATTGCTCACGTTAATGACGCTAACAGAAGCAGATACTGCAGGGAATCCAGAAACAGCTGAAATATCTACAACGCCAGAGCTCCAAACTAACTCACCTATATTACCAGCACCCGTAGTCAAGTTTCCATTTGTATTTTGAGCTTCGAATCTTCTTCCAGCTTTTACCTCAAAATAGCCTGTACCTCCTTGTTGAGGAAAAGCATTAGCTCCAGAAACATTTCTTGCCCAACCATTATAAGCTGTTGATGAGGTTGTGCCAATGGCATAATTCTCAAAGTTTTGGAAATAAGCAATTTGACCGGGAACAGTCCAGGCGCCAATTCCTCCATTAGTTGCGGCAGTCGCTGCCAGTGTCACAGTGGGCGAACCTGAATTAAGGCCACAGACATTTGGTTGATTACTGCCAGCAGCCGCCGCCGCGGGGGCTGAATCTTGGGTTTGCGTTACTGCCAAACCGGTTGAACTTAAACAACCGGTAGAAACATTTCTGGTAAAAGTAAAGTAAGTAGAAGTAGCAGAAGAAGTCGGTGTGAAGCTTACATTTCGTGTTCCTGAAACCACCCCGTCAGCACCTGTAACAGCAGAAAAGGATGCTAACGCCGGGCCAGCCTTCGACCATACTATATCAAAACCAGCTCCTAATGTGGTGAATGGATCTGCCACTGAAATTGTTGCACCTCCACCCGTTGAGCAGGCAACGGAATTAACTGCTCCGCTTGGAATAACTGGTCGTGGATTAACTATAAGAGTAGGCCCGTTGATCGGGACAGCCCCTGCGCACAGTGTGGTTGTATTAAATATACTGGTGATAATAATTTGATAGCCAAGCGGCTCTGGTGCATTTCCTAATAGAGCATAAGTAGGAGAAATGGTAATAGAACCCGTAGCATCCGATGTAAAATTTGCAGCGGGAATTACAGTCGACACTCCTGTATTGAGGTTTTTAAGTGTATAGCCTATATTGTATGTGACTATTTGATCAGGTAACAAATTCAGAATAGCATCCGGAGGATTAGTAGTTCCACCATCATTACAAACCGCAGCAGTCGAAGTAAATGATTCAACCGAAGGAGGCGGCACCACACTGGAGGTAACCGAAGCACTTCCGGTAATATTTGCATTAGGCGCAGTTACTAAGCAAGATGGTGTATTGGAATCGCTGATGGAAACAACGGCATAAACTCCGCTGGGTGGCGTAGTAATTGTATACGGAGAAGTGACTCCGTTTACTGCAGGCTGACTTACACCATCAATTGAATAAACTAAGTTAAATGGACCTACGCCGGTAAAAGTGAAGTTTATATCTGGCGCAGGATTACCTGCACAAACGGATCCACCTCCTGAAAATACGACAGATGGTCTCGGATTGATCGATATGGTAACTGAGTTGGAAGGTTCACTCACACAGAATGTAGTTCCTGATCCTATCGCCTGAACTCGGTATGTACCACTTTCTGCGGGAACATCGAGGTTGGTTAAAGTAAGTGCCGCGGAAGATTGGGTAGCTGTGTTAAGCGGTGGAGTTACTTTGTAAGGATGATCGGATGGCAAATTTGCCGTGAGTCCCCATTTGTGCGCAAGGTATCCTTCTACCCGCTGCCGATCTGCTAAAGATAAAACTCCATTGTAAACGATTACCTCTGCAATCTGACCATTGAAAGGTCGAGTATTAGCGAAACTTCTTCCAAGCTGCAAATTGGTTGCTGTTAGCAGTGTGCCGGATGCTGCCGTTATAACCAAAGGCACCCCATCAATGGATCCCTTTGAATTCGTATTTGTGGCATGATCACCATAAAAAATATGGTAATTCGATATGTCTGAAAAGGAAGATGAAGCATCAAAATTAGCACTTGCATTATTCGATACTCTGATTCTTAAATTACTTGCATCCAGCAATTGTGTAAATCGTCTGTCAGTATTTGTTGTGTTGTCCGACACATCCACCAAAACTCCTGTTTGTGGATTCACGTCACTTTTTGCTAAGGTGATAACCGTAATGGAATTGGGGTTTCCTAAACTAGTGTTTCTCAAAAAATCATCGGTTCCATCAAAGTCAATTACCGGCAATCCATTCAAAGCACCTGTTAAGCGATCCGGACTATTGGTTATAGATCCTTGTGTCAGGTTTCTTCCATTACCACTTTGGTCATTCCATTGTGTTACGTCAGCACCTGAAACAGTCACTCCGGCATCCCCTCGAAGCCATACACTGAGCGGAGTAGTTGAATTGTTGGGCGACCATGGAGTAGGTTCTTTAAAGAAATTATAGGTTGCAGCACCTACATTTCCAGCGGTTAATGTAATGGCAGTGCCTTCGCAGACTGTATTACCTGGAGATGCAGTAATACTTGGTTTACCTGGCACGGCATCTACTGTCACTGTAAACGGAGAACTCAACGCTTGGCTACAAACACCATTCTTTACAACAGCCTGGTAAACATATGACCCGGGTAAATTAATAACTTTACTAACTGGGTTGGCTGTTCCCAACGAGGCATCCGGAACTCCGTTCACTTCCCATCGAATGATACTTCCAGTATGACCAGATAGGGTTATCAAGCCGCTATTTTGACCTGCGCAAATGGAAGTTGTTCCGGATAAAGACCCTCCTACGGTGGTTGCATCTACCGTGAAGGGAAAATTTACATTTGATGTGGTACACTTGTTCCCGAGCGCATCATTGGCCAGGTATCTTCTTACAACTCGAAGGTTTTGGGCACCAGAGGCACCGGCCGGAATATTAACTGTCACCGTTTGACCGGTGGCAGAGCCACTAATCGTACTGGTTCCAGAAGTAATTGACCAAAAATATTCGGCCGTGCCACCAATAGTGGTTGATCCTGCTGGAGCTGGCACTGTGAAAGTAAGGCCGGATGTACCCGCGCAAACCGGAAATGATGTTCCGCTAGTATTTGTAATGGCACCGGGTGCTGATAATTGTTCTCTTTTACGGATGATTACCTGCACAGGAAGACTCTCGCAAATATTGGTCCCGCTAATTACTTGGGTAGCCCACAAAGAATAGGTACCTCCTGCCGGAAGATTGGCTGGCACCGGAGTAAAACCCGCCACTGCAGCAGTAGCTGGAAAGAACCTTGACAAAGCTCCATTTGGATTGGATAATAAAGTGGCACCACCTAAAGTTGGATCTGAATTGTACCAGTTGATTGCTGTAGCACCACTCGCCACGCTTAATGCAGTCACCTCAAAACTCTGCGCCGTCATGACTTGGTCAAAACAATAATCCTTGTTATTAGCGACCAAACTTGCCGGCTTAGTAATCACATTGATATTGTAGGTGATTTCCTTAAAATTGTTGTCCGCGTTACGCGATGTTGCCGGCACGACTCCCGTTAATGCAGTGGTTGTTGCTACCGAAAAAGCTCCATTTGCATCTTCATTGAAACCTCCATCTGATTCGTCTCCATCATAGGCATTACAAGCATTCCAGCTCCTTAACCTGACTTTTAAAGTCTGCCCTGCTAAAGATGTCGTAGGTAAGCTTATAGTTGGTGTCGTTGAATTAGGTACGAGTACAGAGGGAGGATTGGGTAAATATTCTATAGGTCCATAAATAGGAAACTGAGCACTCGTATACGTAACACCATTGATCGTTACTCCAGTTACTGTACTGCCAGCAGTGCCGTAAACCCACTGCACCCATCTGGATTTATCATTCTGTTTTGTTGATGTTTCACGAGCTGGAGTACAGTTAAAATCACTGTCATCTCTAAGATTAAATGTTCCATTTACCCCCTCACAAATTTCCATTGTAAGAGCCGATACCTCTGTACCAATACCAATGTTCCTGCTGACATCAAAAGTTCCAATCCGGTTGTTATCTTCCGTATCCCAAATAGTAACAGCACTTGATAACACCTGACTACATGTTGCATCTACTGTTGCACCCGTGTAAAAAACGATATTTGTAAACTTTCGAATGTAAGTACAAGCTGATCCTGCAAGCGCAGGACTTGGAGCAGTGGCTGCGTTATACGTATGTCCAAGATTCTTCTTGCCGTACTTTTGCCAAAATTGAGAAGTCTCTCGTGGGTTGAGCAAGTCTGCTTGAATATCTTCAACGATACCATCGCCCCAATCAATTCGAATGTAGGGTGTCTGGGTAATCAAAAATGGAACATTGGATGCGCCTATCTCATTAATTATAAGTGAAGACCCCGAACAAGCAATTGTTTGGCCCTCGTCTATGAAACCAATATTTGGCTGAATCGATCCTCCTCCATACGGGTTGATAACGCAGACGGTGGGTGCTGTTCCTAACAATTGCTTTGGAAGGACCCTGTATTTGGGTGGATTGGTGGCATTGATTGGAAAAACTTCTGATGAAATATTATTACCAGTATCAATCCAAGGTAGTTCAACATGGGGTGTACCTAAAGGCCCGACACCATCTCTTGGAATAATCACACAATACCACCACACATTTGCATGGCTAAAGTTGTTGTTGAGAAAGAAAAAATTATTGAGTGGCCCGCCAGTAGACATCTTGGTAGCTACTCCGTCTGTGGCGCCCGCAACTCCTGCTAGAACGGGAGTATTCGCTGGATTTGAAGTTTTATACCATTCTATTATTGAAGTATTGGTGGTAGGGGGTACTGTAAAGGAATAGTTGATTGTTATCCTATGATCAACTTTCAACCTACCCGAAATATAGGTATTGGCTAAATCAAGAGTCGGTTGCGCAAAAGATGAAATCGATATTAAAAGCAATATCGAAATGAATAAAAATGATCGAACGTTTGTATATCTCATTTAGACAGTGGGGGGTGTCTTTTAAAATCAATAATTAAATACTACATCTTATTTGATAGTAACCTTTACTACATTCTACACATAGCGTTCAAAAATAGTCATAAAAACCTCAAATTCGAAATAATTTAAAAAACTTAGGGTTAGGGATACCCACCAAATCCGCTACCTTTGCGCCCGAAATTTGATGGGCTCATGTCTTCTACAACAAAGTATATTTTCGTTACCGGTGGGGTAACTTCTTCATTAGGAAAAGGAATCATCTCTGCCTCATTAGGTAAACTGCTCCAGTCCAGAGGCTTTAGTGTTACCATTCAAAAGTTCGACCCTTATATTAATATCGACCCGGGCACCCTTAATCCCTATGAACATGGCGAATGCTATGTAACTGACGACGGAGGCGAAACGGACTTAGACTTGGGACATTACGAGCGATTTTTAAATGTTAGAACCACCAAAGCCAATAACATTACCACCGGACGCATATATAATAATGTAATCACGAAAGAACGCCATGGTGAGTATTTAGGCAAAACTGTTCAGGTGGTGCCGCACATTACCGATGAAATAAAAAGGAATATATTTCAATTAGGCGAAACTGGTCAATATGACTTTATTATCACCGAAATCGGTGGCTCTGTAGGCGACATTGAATCACTTCCTTTTGTTGAAGCCGTACGGCAAGTGCGCTGGGATTTAGGTGCCAACAATGCCATGGTTATCCACCTCACACTAATTCCTTACCTGAAGGCAGCCAAAGAATTAAAGACAAAGCCAACCCAACACTCTGTAAAAGAACTCCTCTCCTACGGAATTCAACCTGATATTCTAGTATGCCGCACCGAACATCCTCTATCAATGGAAATTCGGAAGAAGTTGGCGTTATTCTGCAACGTCAACCTCAATTCCGTGATTGAAGCTATGGATGCAGACACTATATATGATGTGCCGCTTCTGATGAAGAAAGAAAAATTGGATGAGCGGGTGTTGGCAAAATTAAAAGTAACTACAAAGCATGAACCTGATTTAGAACAATGGAAAGGTTTTTTAGGAAAACTCAAAAACCCAACCAGCGAAGTAAACATCGGGCTTGTCGGTAAATATGTTTCTCTACCAGATGCTTACAAATCCATTGCCGAGGCATTCATTCACGCAGGCGCACAAAATGACTGTAAGGTTAATCTCAAGTGGATTTCTTCTGAAGAAATTTCCAAAGAAACAGTAGAAAATGTGCTTGGTCAGTTGGATGCCGTTTTAGTTGCGCCCGGTTTCGGCGAACGTGGATTAGAAGGCAAAATTGAAGCCATTAAATATGTTCGCGAAAACAAAATTCCCTTCTTGGGTATTTGTTTGGGAATGCAATGCGCCGTGGTAGAGTTTGCGCGAAATGTACTCGGACTCGATGCCAGTTCTACTGAGCTCAATCCCAAATCAAAACATCCGGTGATTGATATGATGGAAGAGCAAAAGAAAATCACCACCAAAGGAGGAACCATGCGCCTGGGCGCATACGCCTGCAAACTAAAAAAAGGATCAAAGGCTAACCATATCTATGGCGATACCCTCATTCACGAGCGTCACCGCCACCGCTATGAGTTCAACAATAAATATCTGGAACAAATTGAAGAAGCAGGATTAAAAGCCGTTGGCATCAATCCGGATTCCAATTTGGTGGAAGTAGTTGAATTAAAAGATCATCCTTGGTTCATTGGGGTGCAATACCATCCCGAATTGCGAAGCACCGTGCTCAATCCACATCCGCTGTTTGTCAAATTTGTGGCAGCTGCATTAGAGCACAAGTCCAATTAAAACAATAAAGAATCAGAAAGATCGTCACTCATTGAATTAGACATTTACCTTTTATTACGAAAAATACTATGGATAGGAATTCGGCCATTGGAATGACATTAATTGCGGTGCTGTTGATGGTTTATTTTTATTTTTTCTCTGCACCTCCTGTTCAACCCACAACAAAAAAAGCGGATTCCGTTGCTGCCATCTTAAACAAAAAAGAAACTGTTGCAAGTGAAAACGTTCCAACAATCGATAGTACAACCATTCGTGCGTACGGAAGTTTGGGGAGCTTGCTACAAGGAGCGGAAGATTCTATACAAGTCGAAAACGCGGATTTAAAAATCAGCTTTTCTACGAAAGGTTTTATCAATCAATTGGAGCTCAAAAATTTTAAAACCTATACTCAAAAGCCACTTTATCTCATCAATAGTGGAAACAATCAATTCCATTTGAACACCCAGTTTGAAGGAAAAAATATCGACTTGTATCAGTTGTACTACCAATTCAAACTGAGCAAGAAAAACGACACCACGCTTCTCACCTTCACTGCCGCGATTTCTGATAACGCCTCTATCAAACACATTTATTCCATTCCCGCCCAAGGTTATAAAATTGGGTATCGATTAGAATCAAACAACATTGCCCTTGGCGGGAAAAATCTTGCTTTTCAATGGAACGACAATATTCCACTGCAAGAAAAAGATATTACCGATAGCCGTAACAAAACGACCGTTAACTATTACTTGAGTGATGGTAAATTTAGCGGCATAAGTGAAACGGCTACCGAAACAAAAGAAGAAGCATTGGCAACTCCTGTAAAATGGGTGTCCATCCGTCAAAAGTTTTTTATCAGCTCGATTATCGCCGATCAATCCTTCTCAGGAGGTGCTGTAAAAACCATTCCAAATACGATTGACTCTGCCTTTGTAAAACGAGCAGAGCTAGAGTTATACATTCCAACAGAACAATTGACTAAATCACCCGCCACATTTAGTTATTACTTCGGCCCTAACGATTACCAAATTATCAGTAACGTAACCGAAGGCTTTAATGAAAACCTTTCCCTCGGATGGCCACCCATGTCGTGGATCAACCGCTTCGTTATTATTCCCATTTTCAAATTTCTGGAAGGTGTAATCGGAAACTATGGGCTTATCATCGTTCTTTTGGTGCTGTTTGTAAAACTCGTGTTGCTGCCCCTCTCCTACAGCTCATATTTGGGTATGGCCAAAATGAAATTGCTGAAACCGGAGATTGATGTGATCAAAGAAAAGAATGGCGATAACATGGCGCAAACCCAACAAGATACTATGAAGCTTTATCGGCAGGCGGGTGTGAACCCTTTTGCAGGTTGCATTCCATTGCTGCTTCAAATGCCGATTCTGTTTGCGATGTTTTACTTCTTCCCGATCTCTATTGAATTGAGACAAAAGTCTTTCTTGTGGGCAGAAGACCTTTCCACTTACGACTCGATTTTGAGTCTACCGTTTGCAATTCCATTCTACGGAGCGCATGTGAGTTTATTCGTATTATTAATGACTGCCTCCACCCTGATCTACACCTGGCAAAACAACCAGATCAGTTCAGTTACCGGTCCGATGAAATCCATGTCGTATATCATGCCCTTGGTTTTCTTATTCGTTTTGAATTCTTTTTCAGCAGGGTTGAGTTTCTACTATTTCGTTTCCAACCTGATCACGTTCACCCAGCAGGCCATCATCAAACGCTTTGTGGATGAAGATAAAATCAAGGCGATCATGGAGGAAAACAAGAAGAAAGCCGCCACTGGCACCGGCAAGAAATCGAAATTCATGACTAAGCTCGAAGAAGCCATGAAGGCCAGCGAAGAGGCCCGGAAACAAGCAGAGGCACGCAAGAAGAAGAAATAGTACTTTTTCTTAATCTGCTGAGTCAATGGTGTTTACCCATACTATCTTTCAATATTACTGCCTAAATGTGCATTCCTTGTTGATAGTACGTGGATAAGTACTGTTTCACGAACGTTCCACGAAGGAGGTATTGGCCTATATTTGCCCAAAGTAATTCGGTGATTTGTTAATTAGGCTTGGTCGATTACGCAAGCTAAATTTTAATTATCGAAACTGCACATTCATCATCGAAACAACGAATCAACTAATTACCGAAATTATACATGGGTAAAATCATTGCCATTGCCAATCAAAAAGGGGGAGTAGGTAAAACGACTACAGCTATTAATCTGGCAGCGAGTCTTGCGGTATTGGAATACAAAACGCTCCTTGTGGACGCCGATCCTCAGGCGAACTCTACTTCCGGTTTGGGAATGAACCCCAAAGAGATTAAAAAGAGCATATACGAATGCATGGTCGATGGCATTCACCCGAGTGATGCTATCATTAAAAACGACCTCAAATTTTTGGATATCCTGCCATCGCATATTGATCTGGTGGGTGCCGAAGTAGAGATGGTGAACATAGAACACCGTGAAGAAAAAATGCGCAATGCGCTTGGGCAAATTAAAAGCCAATACGATTTTATCATCATCGACTGTTCACCTTCCTTGGGTCTGATTACCATCAACTCATTAACCGCTGCAGATTCGGTTCTAATTCCAGTGCAGTGCGAATACTTCGCATTGGAAGGTTTAGGCAAATTATTGAACACCATCAAAATCATTCAGACCCGACTCAATCCAAAACTGGAAATAGAAGGCATCCTACTCACGCTCTATGATTCGCGCACGTCACTGGGCAATCAGGTAGTTGAAGAGGTAAAAACGCATTTCAAAAATATCGCCTTTAATACCATCATTCCACGAAATGTAAAATTGAGCGAATCGCCCAGCTTCGGTCTACCCGCCATTGTACATGATGCCGAAAGCAAAGGAGCCATCAGTTATCTGAATCTGGCACATGAAATCTTAAATAAAAACGGTTTATCTAAATGAGTAAAAAGAAAGCACTGGGCCGTGGTTTGAGCGCGTTGTTAAGCGACACCCCAACGGAGGATAAATTGGAAGTTGACGTAGCTTCACCTGCAGCATTACCTGCAGGAAATGGTTCTATCAATGAAATTTCCATTGATGAGATTGAAACCAACCCGTTTCAACCACGTCAGCATTTTGATCAGGAAGCCCTCAAAGAACTTTCAGAATCTATTCAGGTGCACGGTATCATTCAGCCAATTACAGTAAGAAAGTTATCACGCAACCAATACCAGCTAATTTCCGGTGAAAGAAGATTTCAAGCTTCTAAACTTGCCGGACTCACATCCATACCTGCCTATGTGCGTTCGGCAGATGACCAGCAAATGCTGGAGATGGCATTGATAGAAAACATTCAGCGTGAAAACCTCAATCCCATAGAAATTTCACTCAGCTATCAGCGCCTGATTACTGAGTGTAACCTGAAGCAGGAAGAACTCGGTGAGCGAGTGGGTAAAAACCGTTCTACGGTAACCAATTATTTGCGCTTGTTAAAATTACCACCCGACATTCAAATTGCCTTACGGGATAATAAAATTTCGATGGGGCATGCCCGTGCCATCATCAATGTCGATAATCCTGATTCGCAGCTTTTCATCTTTAAGCAAATACTTTCCGAAGACTTATCGGTTCGCAAGGTCGAAGAGTTAGCGCGAGAGCTACTTTCTAAAAAGACCGTTTCTGAGACTGCTAAACAAGAATCCACTGGAGTTACCAAAGAAATAAATAACTTGCAGTCGCGTTTATCTTCACACTTTGGCACGAAAGTTAGTGTTAAGAGTGATGGCAAAAGAGGTGATATCCGTATCCCCTTTTTATCCATAGAAGATTTAAACCGAATTTTGGATATTTTAAAAGTTTAGATGAATTACAGATTAATCGGCCTTCTCTTCTTATTCCCTTTTTTCACACAAGGGCAAGACGCAAGAAAAGATACTACAGCCGTTTTGTCCAACGATTCCATTCGTACTCGGTCTGGTAAGGTAGTTTCCATTGACACCTATGCCCGCCGATTCAATCCCCGTAAAGCATTGTTGTATTCAGCAGTGCTACCCGGAATGGGGCAAGTCTACAACAAAAAATATTGGAAAGTTCCGTTGGTGTATGGTGGTCTTGTCGGTCTTATTCTGGTGGTTGATTTCTACAACCAAAAAGGCAATGAATTCAGAAATGATCTTTTCGACTTGCTGAATAGCCCTGCTGGCACAATCAAAAGCCCGAATGGCTTCACTGAAACCCAGTTGCGCAATGGCATTGAAATTGCGCGCAGACAACGGGATTATTTTATGATTTTTACTGGGTTTATGTACATCCTCCAGTTGATCGATGCCCATGTAGATGCCCATTTAAAAGAATTTGACCTAAATCCAAAGCTTAAGGTGAGCATCGAACCCATGATGAATAATAGCTATTACACCGGCACCAGCACCGGGGTAAGCATTAAATTGCGGTTTTAAGAAAATAGGGCAAAAGCAATGAATGTATTATTGATTGGGTATGGAAAGATGGGCAAAACAATTGAGTCCATTGCGAAAGAGCGAGGTCACCACATCGCCGGAGTTGCCGATAATGCAGAAGAACTGAAACGCTTTTCAGCGCATGCCGATGTAGCAATCGAATTTTCACAACCGGAGGCAGCCATCGCTAACCTTACGTTTTGCTTCGATAAAAATATACCCGTTGTCTGCGGCACCACCGGTTGGTTGGAACATAAATCAGAAATTGAAAGCTACTGTCTACAAAGGCAGGGAGGTTTTTTTTACGCGTCTAATTTTAGTTTGGGCGTTAACTTATTTTTCAAATTGAATGAGCGCTTAGCACAGTTGATGCGCCCCTACCCTGCCTATAAGGTAAGCATGGATGAAACACATCACACCCAAAAGAAAGATGCACCCAGCGGCACAGCCATTACCTTAGCGGAAGGCATCATCAAAAATCAACCACTTATCAAAGAATGGCACTTGGGCGAAACTACCAACCCATCTGCTCTCGTTATTCGCTCACATCGGGTAGATCCCGTTCCAGGCACGCACACGGTCATCTATCATTCAGAGGTAGATGACATCGAAATAACGCATACCGCTCACTCGCGCAAAGGCTTTGCTCAGGGGGCTGTAGTGGTAGCCGAATGGATGGTCAACCGGAAGGGAATTTATACGATGGATGATTTTTTGAATTTATAGCCTCATACTAAGGCAAAATTGCCTTTCTTTGCCAAATTATATAGACTCAATAATACGCGAAATCATGAATTGGAAGTTCTGGAATAAAAAACAAGAAGTAAAAAAAGTAAAAAAATCAGCTTTACGCGAATGGTGGGACGCGGTACTTTTTGCCGTTGTAGCCGCCACATTAATTCGTTGGTTGATTATGGAAGCCTACACCATTCCAACACCCTCCATGGAAAATTCACTGTTGGTCGGTGACTTCCTTTTTGTAAGCAAGTTTCACTACGGAACACGCACGCCACGCACTCCACTTCAAATTCCTTTAACGCATCAAAAGATTTGGTTTACGAACATCCCATCTTATTTGGATTGGGTGCAATTGCCTTCTTATCGTTTGCCCGGAATTACATCCGTAAAAAACGGCGATGTGGTAGTATTTAATGTGCCGGGATTGCTTGAAAACAATTGGGATAACCAAGATGGATCACAAGGCCCTTGGGTGAAATATCCGGTAGACCTTAAAACCAATTACATTAAAAGATGTGTGGGTATTGCCGGCGATGTAATTGAAATCCGAAGTAGACAAGTTTATATTAATGGGAAGGAATTAGAACCAGCTCCACAGCAAAAATTCGATTATCAGGTAGAATCAAAAGATGAAATCAATGCGCGGAACCTACGGGCTATTGGTTTGGATGACGATGATGTTAAAAGTTCGGGACGATCTGGGAACCATGCTTACACTGCGATGAGTTTACCACCGGAAATTCTTCAGAAAGTGAAAGCTCTCCCCTATGTGTCGAACGTTCAATTGCTTGAAAACAGGAACCCTACCTTTCCTTATTCACCTTACACTAAATCGTGGACTGGAAGCAACTATGGTCCGCTGACAATCCCTAAAGAAGGAATGAAAATCGCTATTAACGATTCAACGCTTTCTATTTACGGTTCAACCATTACGGACTACGAAAATTTGAAAGATGTTAAAATTGAAAACAACAAGCTATTGATTGATGGAAAAGAGGTAACAGAGTATAGCTTCCGCCAAAACTATTATTTTATGATGGGTGATAACCGCGACAGCTCTCACGACTCTCGTTATTGGGGTTTTGTCCCCGAAGACCACATTGTAGGTAAAGGATTTTTTATCTGGTTATCCATTGACAAATACGGAACATTCCTGGATAAAATCAGATGGAGCCGTTTCTTTAATTTGATTCGATAATTAAAGCAAAATAGAATAAAAGTAGCAGGCTACACGTACACGTTGGCCTGCTATTTTTTTACCACTCAATTTCTTTCAGTCCTTTAGTTCGCAAATAATCATTCGTTTTGCTAAACGGCTTTGATCCAAAAAAACCGCGATCAGCTGAGAAAGGTGAAGGGTGCGGAGATGCAATCACAAAATGCTTTGAACGATCAATCACTTCTCCTTTCTTTTGTGCATAAGCGCCCCAGAGTATAAACACCACATTCTGCTTCTGTTCTGAAATCAGCTTTACTACCGCATCCGTAAATGTTTCCCAGCCTTTATTTTGATGCGAACCTGGTGATGATGCCCGCACCGTAAGTGTAGCATTGAGCAACAGAACACCCTGTTTGGCCCACCGTTCCAGATTGCCAGAGGCCGGTATGGCAATTCCTAAATCTTGCTTAATCTCCTTAAAAATATTGACAAGTGAGGGAGGCGGCTTCACTCCATCATTCACTGAAAAACAGAGTCCGTTGGCCTGACCTTCGCCGTGGTAAGGATCTTGCCCTAAAATCACCACGCGGGCATCTTCAAAAGAGCAATGATCAAATGCGCTAAAAATTTGTTTAGCTTTCGGATAGACCACAGCAGAGGAATATTCACCCTTCACAAAGGCGGTCAATTGCTCAAAATAAGGCTTCTTAAACTCACCGGCTAGCCTTTCCTTCCACGATGGGGCTATTTTTACCTCCATAAATAAAATTTGAATTTAAAATACCTTCCCTATTGAAAGTTGGAAATTAGAAAAAATTGATATTTTTGACTGTATGGTAGCAGAAATAACTGACGGTGTAAAGGTAATCGTTGAAACGGAGTATCAACCCTCGTATTCAAGCCCCAGCCAATATCACTATGTTTTTACCTACAAAATCACCATCGAAAACCAAAGCGAGTTTACCATACAGCTCAAGCGAAGACACTGGCACATTCACGATGCCGGATTTACACCCCGCGAGGTAGAAGGCGAAGGCGTAGTAGGCTTACAACCTTTATTGGAGCCAGGAGAATCGCATCAATATGTTTCTGGATGCAACTTAAAGTCGGGTATTGGCAAAATGGTGGGCACCTACCAAATGGAACGCATTGTTGATGGAACACAGTTTACTGTTAATATTCCTGAATTTGTGATGGTCGCTCCGCTGCGGATGAACTAGGTCATCTAAAACCCATCCCCTTGACTCTCTTTTCTATTCGGTCTTTTTTGCATCACTGGCTTCATGCCGTCGATGAACATTCTATTCACTCACCTTTTTTCTTTGATTTTTACACGAACGTAATCAAACAAAAAAAAGAAGAAGCTGCATTTACGGCCATTGAAAACATTCGTGAAGAATTGTTTTCAACACAAAGCGAAATAGTCATGAACGATCTGGGTGCACCTTCGCAGCACTTTAAAACGAATAACCGGAAAATTGCCGAGATCGCTGCCACTAGTTTAACTCCGGAAAAATTCTGTCGGCTTTATTGGAGAATGATTCACTACTTCGCATCGAAAAACATTGTAGAGTTAGGGACCAGTTTGGGCATTACCACACTTTATCTCTCCCAATCAAAATCGGCCACCGTGCATACCTTCGAAGGAAATACTTCTATAGCCGATATCGCGCTGACTAATTTTGAAGCTGCCGCGGTGACTAACATCAAAATTATTGCAGGCAATATCGACGATACTTTGCCTGACTTTTTACAGACACCACAAAAGATCGATTTTGTTTTGATGGATGCCAACCACCGCTATCAACCTACGCTCAATTATTTTGAGTGGCTGAGCAAGCGAATGGCTGATAAAGGCGTGATTGTAATGGACGACATCCATCTATCACCAGAAATGGAAAAAGCCTGGCTAAAATTAAAGAACAACGATCTGGTATACGGAAGCATCGACTTATTTCGTTGTGGTATTTTATTCTTCGACCCCGCATTGAACAAACAACATTTTATCTGCCAACTGTAGGTAAGCCGATAAAGTCTATTTTTGCACTGTAAACTTCTTTCTTGTATGGAATCCAACACGATCAACTCACCTAAAAAATCCAATCGATCCACTATTATCATCATTGTGCTCTTGATCATCAATGTGGTGCAAGGCGTAAAGATTTATTTAGATAGCGGAGAAAAAGCCCAACTCACCACCGAGAAGATTAATACCGAACAAGATTTGGCTTCTACCATGCAACGCCTGAACGATGTGAAGGCGGAGTTGGATCAGAAAATTGCTGATATTCAAAAATTAGGTGGAAACATAGCTGACTTGGAAAAAGCCAAAGCCGAAGTAGAGAAAGAACTCAGACGCAGCACACAACGCAGCGCGAAGGCAGTGAAAGAATTAAAAGATCGGCTGGATGGCTATGAACAATTATTAAAATTGAAAGACGAAGAAATTGAAAAATTGAAATCGGTCAACAAAGAGCTATTCACTGAAAACAAAACATTGAAGAACAAGCAAAACAAACTGAGCGATTCGATTAACGTGCTTTCGAAAAATAAAGAAGAACTGGCTGGCAAAGTAGCCATCGCCTCACAATTGAAAGCAGAAAACATTTCTGTAAAAGCAGTCAACTCCAAAGGAAAAGAACGAGAATCGCCCTTCAAAAACCGTCAGCTTCAAAAGATCAAAGTTGAATTCAACTTGGCGGAAAACAAAGTGGCTCCTATTGAAGGTAAGAAAATTCTCATTCGCGTCATTGATGAAAATGGTCAGGTCATTTTTGATGTAGCCAAAGGTTCGGGCACCTTCATTCTAAATGGCAAAGAAGAGTTTTATACTGCCGCACAGGAAATTCTATTCGACAATACGAAGCAGAAGCTCATCTTCTTTTACGAGAAAGGCACAGAATATGCAGAGGGTAATTACACAGTCGAAATTTTCACTGATAGCTATAAAATGGGAAGCGTAACCTTTGCGGTGAAGTAAAATGAAACGCTGGGTAGTCAGTTTGTTTTTTACTTTTCAGTTGATTGCAGCTTCGGCACAGCAACCAGTCAACCTACACGAAATTTTCAATCGGCTTTTGCAGAAAAATGTATCTGCCGATGGTCAGGTTAACTACCGCGCATTCCTCCGCGATTCATCTGAATTGAATCGCTACCTGAAGTTGATCAGTAAAAATCCACCGGACACGAAGAAGTGGACATCGAATGAGCAGATGACCTATTGGATCAATGCATACAATGCGTTCACGATTCAACTTATTCTGAAACACTATCCAATCAAAAGCATCAAAGACATTGGCAGCCTGATTCAAATTCCCTTTGTAAACACACCGTGGGCACTGAAGTTCTTTTGGATCGGTTCGGAGAAGATGAGTCTGGATCAAATCGAACACAGCATTTTGCGAAAGCAGTACAAAGATCCTCGTATCCACATGGCATTGGTTTGTGCCAGTAAATCGTGTCCCAAACTACTCAACCAAGCGTATGAAGCAAAGACGCTCAATGAACAATTGGATAGTCAAGCTAAAGCCTTTCTAGCCGATCCGAATCGCAATAAAATAAGCTCGGAAAAGGCCGAAATCAGTAAAATTTTCAGTTGGTACAGTGGAGATTTTGAAGAAAATGGAGGCTCGGTAAGGAGTTTTATTGAGCGTCACTCCGGCAAAAAACTGAACCCGAAGGTCAAAATCAGCTATTTAGACTACGATTGGAGCCTAAATGAGTGATTTCACCCGTTTTCACGGGATGGATTATTGGAATCCGTTTGCCGGATTACGAACCTTTTCCTACCTTCGCGCCTCATTTTAAAACAATTGTTAAACCCATGAAAAACTACGAGACGGTATTCATTTTAAATCCCGTTTTGTCTGAAGACCAGGCAAAGGATACTGTCGAGAAATTCGTGAAGTTGTTGACCAAGGCAAAAGCTAACGTCATCAACGTAGAAAAATGGGGACTGAAGAAGATGGCGTATGCTATCCAAAACAAGTCTACCGGTTTCTACAATCTGATCGAATTCGCGACAACGGACAACACACTCATCAACACACTCGAAACCGAGTACAGACGCGATGAGTCGGTAATGCGATTTATGACAATCGTGTTAGACAAACACTCTATCTTGTACAACGAGAGAAGACGCAAAGGAGAATTTAACAGAACGAAAAAACAAGCACCACGCAAGGAGGCGGCCGAAGTATGACATTAATGAACGAACCTGTTAAGCGTGCTGAGGTAAAACCCAAGTATTGCCGCTTTAAGAAAAACGGAATCAAGTACATCGATTATAAAGATCCTGATTTCTTGTTGAAGTTTATCAACGAGCAAGGTAAAATCCTTCCTCGCCGATTGACCGGAAACAGCTGGAAATATCAAAATAAGATTGCTCAGGCTGTGAAGCGTGCCCGTCACGTGGCTATTCTTCCTTATTTGGCTGACCAAATGAAATAACCCAACCTGTAACAACTATGGAAATAATTTTGAAACAAGACGTAACAGGACTCGGTTACAAAAACGATACAGTAAAAGTAAAGCCCGGATACGGTAGAAATTACCTCATTCCGAATGGAGTAGCTCTGATTGCCAACGAGTCGAACAAAAGAATGGTGGCAGAGAACATCCGTCAGGCTGCACACAAGGCTGCTAAAGTAAAGCAAGATGCTGAAGCATTGGCTGCTAAAATTGGTGAGTTGACCATTGAATTAGGAACAAAAGCCGGAGAAAGCGGAAGAATTTTCGGAGCCGTTACTGCGGTTCAGGTTTCTGATGCGTTGAAGGCAAAAGGCTTTGATGTGGATCGTAAGAAGATCAGCTTCAAAGATCAACCTAAGCAATTGGGCACTTACACAGCACACTTAGATTTACACAAAGAGGTGAAACACACCGTGACTGTAAATGTAGTAGCTGAATAAGCCTACTGACTTTAATCTTACAAAAAAGCCTCAGAGAAATCTGAGGCTTTTTTTATGGCTTCTCAATCTTATCCACCAACTCACCATACCATCCTTCTCCGTACTTGCGGATAAGCGGGTCTTTCAGAAACTTGTACAATGGCATTTGCAACGATTTGCCGAAAGAACAAGCAGCAGAACAAATGCTCCACTTGTGGTAATTGACTGCTTCAAAACCCTTTTTATTTTTGGTGATTCGGATCGGATACAAGTGACAAGAAATGGGCTTGCGGTAGCTGATCTTCCCATCAAGGTAAGCTTGTTCGATGCCACACTTCAAAATGCCTTCGGTGTTGTAATGCGCATAGGCACATTCTCTTCCTGCAATCGTAGGCGTTGAATAGTCGCCATCTTCATCTAAAATATACGCACCTTGTTCTTCAATCGACTTGAGTCCATCCGGAGTCAGGTAAGGCTTTACTTGCTCTTGAATTTCGTTCATGATAGGCAACTCGTCTTCATCCAACGGAGCACCTAAATCACCTTCCACACAACAAGCTCCTTTGCATTTTTCAAGATGACAAACAAACTCCACATCACGGATGTCGTCTGAAACTAAAACCTCTCCTACTTTAATCATTTTTATTTTATTAGTTTTTATTGGATTAATTTCAAGAACTCGTCAATTGAAACAACACTTAAAGATGGAAAAGGAATTCCCCTCAATATGTCAAAATGTCTATCTTCGGAAACAATAAAAGAAGATTGGCTCGCAATTGCACAATCGCAATACTTATTGTCGTCTTGATCTGCTTGGATCAAATGCCATTGGTAATGTGGGTGGATTAACACAACATTAGGCAATTCTAGCAACAAAGAAATGAGAGAGTTTGAAGTTGCAGTGTTATATTTTTGCTGCACAATCTCTTCATATTCAAGTAGAATATCAGAAGTTACCGCAAGAGTAAATTTGCCGCTGATCAGTGATTGAAAAATTGAATGATATTGCGAATACGATGAGAGACACCTCACAAATATATTACAGTCAATTACAACTGTCATATTACTTCGTTTTACGGAAGTGTTCGTGCTTCCATGATTCAAACGTTGCTGAATTGTATTGTCTCTCAGCGCTAACCTTATCGGCTTCGTTAACTACCTTGTTTGAAAGATAGGCAATCAACAATGACTTGATTTCCTGAAGCTCTTCCTCCGATTGTTCATTACTAAACATTTTCAGGATTTCCAACTGGGTGCTATTCAACGCGGCTGGCATAAGGCTATTTTTTTTTTTGTAAAGATAAGGATTTACCCACTTCAATTGTTTACTCCCCTAAATTCCAATTTGGCGCGTTGGCTATCGCCTTTCTTTTGTTGATAGTGTGCTTTGTCGGCAATGTAGCACACGCGCTCAATTTCTGCATGCACCACGCCTTTTTTATCCTTCCATTGAATCACAAAGGTACGTGTGATTTCATTTTTCTCCTTCACCTCCTGCCGAATGGCCTCCAAGTCCTCAGCAGTTATGAGATAGCGGGTGTAGAGCGTTTCGCGAGCCGGCTTCTTAAATCGGATGTTGGCGGACTTATCCCACACCACATAATTGCCCCCGAGCGCTTTGAAAAGCATTAGCATGTAAAACGGATCGGAGGCTGCAAACATGCTTCCTCCAAAGATGGTACCCACATAATTGTACGTCCATGGGTTGAGTCGCAGACGCAAGTGTACCTCCAAAAAATCGGCAGACCAGAACAAAATCTTTCCTCCGGTTCCGAAATACATCGGATACCAATTCATCAGCGTGCGGAATTTCCAGGTGCTGAACGACTCTTTTTTGGTGGTGGCTAGAAAATCAGGTTTCATACATTATTCTTCTTCAATCCTCACTTTGAATCCCCTTTATCAGGCTATTTTCTTGAATTAAAACATAAAATTAAACTCATTTTCTTACTCATTGCTGTGTGTCGATATTAACTTGCAGGATAAATTATGGATAGTTATTTAGATGGCCTGAATGAGCCACAATTAGAGGCTGTACTAAACACCGATGGCCCTTGTATGCTAATAGCGGGTGCCGGATCGGGTAAGACGCGGGTACTCACCTTTCGCATCGCCAATTTAATCAAAGATCACAAGGTAGATCCTTTCAATATCATGGCGCTCACCTTTACCAATAAGGCCGCCCGCGAGATGCGTGAGCGTATTGAAAAGGTAGTAGGTGCTGATGCCCGAAATTTGTGGATGGGAACATTCCACTCCGTGTTTGCGCGAATTCTTCGAGCCGAGGCGCATCATCTGGGTTACCCCAATAACTTCACCATTTACGATACCGATGACTCGAAATCGTTGCTACGTTCGATCGTGAAAGAACTTGGGCTTGATGATGCACAGTATAAGGTCAACACCGTTTACAACCGAATTTCTTCTGCCAAAAATAGACTCATTTCGTGGCAAGAATATATTGCCAATCCCATCTTAATGGCCGATGATGCCGCCAATATGCGTCCAGAGATCGGCAATATTTATAAAGCCTATGCCCTGCGCTGCTTCAAGTCTGGGGCAATGGACTTTGATGACTTGCTATTCAATACTGATAAGCTCTTCAAAGAACATTTAGATGTACTGAATAAATATCAGCAACGCATTCATTATGTGCTAGTCGATGAGTTTCAGGACACCAATCTGTGCCAGTATTTCATCGTGCGCAAGCTGGCAGCTGTGCGGCAAAATGTGTGTGTTGTGGGCGATGATGCGCAGAGCATCTATGCTTTCCGCGGAGCGGACATCAGCAACATTCTGAATTTTGAAAAGGACTATCCTGATTTACGGATCATCAAGCTAGAGCAGAACTATCGTTCCACAAAAACAATTGTTGAAGCTGCCAACTCGGTAATTGCAAAGAACAAAGCACAGCTTCCTAAAAATGTGTGGACTGCCAATGAAGATGGCACTCCGATCGAATTGATCAAATCCGTCTCCGATAATGAGGAAGGTAAATTAGTTGCTTCTTCGATCTTTGAAGAGAAGATGCAGCATCAATACAAGTTCAGCGACTTTGTAGTGCTGTATCGTACGAATAGCCAGTCACGCGCCATTGAAGAATCGCTCAGGCGAATGAACATCAAATACAAAGTGGTGGGTGGACTTTCATTCTATCAACGCAAGGAGATCAAAGATTTGCTCGCATACCTGCGCTACTCGCTCAACCAACAGGACGAAGCATCTTTCCGAAGAATCATCAACCTTCCAAAGCGAGGAATTGGTGACACTACCATTGAACAAAACAAAGATGCGTACGAATCGGCAGCCGAAATTGCGAAAGCTTCCGGCTTGTTGAAAGAATTGTATGAGGACAAAACTGCGGAAGGTTTAAGTCGCTATGAAAACGTGCAGGAATTGCTCAACGCGATTAAAGAATATGTAGACGATCCTGAAAAAGAAGATAAAAGTCTCGGAGCATTCTTACAAGAAGTCTCGCTCGTAACCGGACAAGACGAAAACAAAGACAATGATCCCGATAAGGTTACGCTGATGACCATTCACATGGCGAAGGGATTGGAGTTTAAGAATGTGTACATCGTGGGCATGGAAGAAGACCTGTTCCCATCGCAAATGATGTTGAGCAGTCGGGCGGAATTGGAGGAAGAGCGCAGGCTATTTTACGTGGCTATCACACGAGCACAGCGAAAGCTTTTCCTCTCGTATGCCCTCACCCGCTACCGATTTGGTCGATTGAAAAACTGCGAGCCAAGCCGCTTCTTGGATGATATCGATAAGCGATTCATCAAAGTGAGTAACAAGTTCGTAAACTCGGAATCAAGTACCCCCAATCCGAATTTCGCGAAAAGCTTCGTAAGTGGCATGAAGAAGTCGGTAAGCTCACAACCAGTGACCAAACCAACTGCTTACAAACCATCGGCGGATTTTACGCCCAGCGATACACGAGGGCTGGCCGTAGGCATGAAGGTAGAGCATCCCAAATTTGGCTTTGGCACGGTCGTAAACATGGAAGTACTGGGTGCAGAGCGCAAGGCGAAGATCCAATTTGCAGATTTTGGGGAGAAGACTTTATTACTTAGCTTTGCTAAGCTGAAAATACATCAAAATTGATGAGTGCCAAACCGAGTAAAAGACAGACAAGTTTCAGGTCAATGTCTTCAGCTTTCGAAAGCACCTTCCCAAATACACAAAGTAAGTTTTCAATATAAGATTGAGTTATCAAACCAATAGTCGATGAAATCTAATTCCTCAGTGATAGGAGAATACAACACACAGCGCGAAGGCATCATACTGAAAGAGTATGGTCGCAACGTGCAAAAACTGGTGAACTACATTCGCACCATTCCCGAAAAGGAGAAAAGAACGAAAATGGCTACCACGCTGATTGAGTTAATCAAACAGCTGGCACCGGTGGTGAAAGAGGCGCATGAAAATCCACAACGCATGTGGGACGACCTTTACATCATTGCGGATTTTAATCTGGATATCGACAATCCATTTACCACTCCTGATCGCACTATCCTTTTCAAGAAACCCAGAAAGATGGAGTATCCGCAAAGCGATGTTCGGTTCAAGCATTATGGAAAAAATGTGGAGCGTCTGATCAAAGAGGCGATCAAAAAAGAAGACCCAATTGAGCGCGAAGAGGCAACCATCTACTTGGGCAAGTTGATGAAGACTTTCTATAGCAACTGGAATAAAGAGACATTGGATGATTCTGTGATTGTGAAAGACCTTCAGATATTATCGCAAGGAAAATTGACTTTAAATTTAGAGAAAGTAAGAGAAGACAACTTGTTTGAGAAATTGTATCGTGAGAAGAAAAACCCTCGGCCCGGAGGAGGTAATGACAATCGTGATGGCGGTAGAGACAATCGCAATCGCAATCAACGATTCAACAAAAACAGAAGAGGCAATAACCCACATCGTAGAAGAGATCAATGAGTTCCTTCAAAATCAAAGGAGGGCAAAAACTAAAAGGAGAGATTACCCCTCAAGGCGCCAAAAACGAAGCACTGCAAGTTATCTGTGTTCCACTCCTCACCGGAGAACCTGTAACCATTCATAATATTCCAGACATTGTCGATGTCAATAAACTGATTGAATTAGTTGGCGATTTGGGTTGTGTAGTAGAAAAATTGGGAGTTGGTTCGTATCGATTCACTGCTGCCAACGTAAACACCGACTATTTAAAAACAGATAGCTATCGCAAGAAGGCAGCCGCTTTGCGCGGATCAGTGATGTTGCTCGGGCCGATTTTGGCTCGCTTCGGGCAGGCAAATATTCCAAAACCCGGTGGCGACAAAATTGGAAGACGCAGATTGGATACGCACTTCATCGGTTTCCAAAATTTAGGAGCCAAATTCAATTACAACGCCAACGAGAATTTATACAACATCGATGCCTCGCATCTCAAGGGATGCTACATGTTATTAGATGAAGCTTCTGTTACAGGTACTGCCAATATTGTTATGGCTGCGGTGCTTGCGAAAGGCAATACTACCATTTACAATGCCGCGTGCGAGCCTTACTTGCAACAATTATGCTCGATGCTCAATCGCATGGGCGCGAAGATCAGTGGCATCGGTTCTAATCTATTGACGATTGAAGGAGTAGAAAAACTGCATGGCACAGAGCATACCCTCCTACCCGATATGATTGAGATTGGTAGCTTCATTGGCATGGCTGCGATGACGCAATCGGAAGTGACGATCAAAAATTGTCGCATTGACATGCTGGGGATCATTCCGGAAATCTTCCGCAGACTAGGAATCAAAATGGAATTCCGGGGCGATCATATTCATATTCCCGCACAAGAGCGTTATGAAATAGAAACGTTCATCGACGGTTCTATTCTTACCATTGCAGATTCACCCTGGCCCGGATTTACACCGGACTTACTGAGCATTGTGTTGGTGGTTGCAACCCAAGCGAAAGGCAATGTGCTCATTCACCAAAAAATGTTTGAAAGCAGGTTGTTCTTTGTCGATAAACTGATTGACATGGGTGCACAAATTATTTTGTGCGATCCGCACCGCGCGAGCATCATGGGCTTAGATCGTAAGCAGTCTCTACGCGGTATAAAAATGTCATCGCCTGATATTCGTGCCGGTGTTGCATTATTGATCGCAGCACTTTCCGCTTCCGGCGAAAGTGAGATTTCAAACGTGGAGCAAATAGACCGAGGCTATCAAGATATTGAAGGCCGCTTGAAAAAGCTAGGTGCTCAGATCGAGCGGGTAGTGTAATAAACATGAATGAATTAGACGCAATCGTTTCACACTACTTGGTACGAATTGGTCGTAGTGAAATTGAGTTTGATCAAATTCGCAAAGAACTGGAAAGCAAGAATGTGGATAGCGAATCCATTACATCCATCATTCGAAAAATTGACAGTGAACTGATTCATCACACCACCAATCAATATCGTTTAGCCACCTTAAAAAATTTAGCTGTATTTGGTGGTGTACTCACTGTAATAGGACTTGTAACCATTATCATTTCCTTCCTCGGTTTACTGAATACAACTTCGCGACAAATCATTGTATTTGCGTATGGGCCGTTCTTCAGTGGTATTTTTATTCTATTGGCAGCAATCCGCAAAAAGAATCAAAAAGGAATAATCTTCTCCAAGGAGAAATCGCTGTTTGATAAAGTGGGTAAGCGAATGAATTAAATCTCTATCTTCAACCCCACCGGACAATGATCCGAGCCGTGGTATTCGTTGTAGATGAGGGCATCTTTCACTAATGGTAATAACTTGGGTGGTGTTAAAAAATGGTCGATGCGCCAGCCAATGTTTTTTTCGCGACCAAAAATCACCTGGTTCCAATATGAAAATTTGACGGTGTCCGGATACAGTTGACGGAAGGTATCCGTAAAGCCTGCATCTAATAATTTCGAAAATCCATCGATCTCTTCCTGCATGTAGCCTGCTGATTTATTGTAGTTCTCTTTCGGACGCGATAAGTCAATCGGTTGGTGAGCCACATTAAAATCACCACACACAATCACGGGCTTGCGTCTGTTTAACCACAACAAATATTCACGAAACGCATCATCCCACGTTTGCCTATAACCTAAACGGGCTAACTCCGATCCTGAGTTCGGAGTGTAAACTGTTACTACAAAGTACGTACTAAACTCCGCAGCAATCACTCGCCCTTCCTGGTCAAACTCATCGATGCCCATATCATACGTTACGTGCAACGGATCTTCTTTCGAAAGTATAGCAGTTCCCGAATATCCCTTCCGTGCTTTAGACGAATTGGCATACGACTTATACTCAGGCAAAAGTTCCAATGCCGATAAAGTTTCTTCTTTAGCTGCTTTGGTTTCTTGCAGGCACAATACATCGGGTTGCATGGCGTGCACACTTTCGATAAATCCTTTTTTCACAATCGCACGAATGCCATTCACATTCCAGGAGACCAGGTGTTTCATTACGTAGAATTAAAATTTATATCTCACAAAAGCCTCCATTGCTTCATACTCAGCCAACCCCAACTCATTGTAGCCACGGGCGGTAGCGTGATTACGATCTTCCGCACGCACCCAAAACTCACGTTTGTCATTTCCCGGAAAGACCGCACTGTCCTTTTGCGATTGATGTTTAAATATGGCTCTGCGTTTGCGCATCAATTCATCGGGGCTTAAAGGCACCGCCATTTCAATCTGATCAATATCCCACTCCTGCCATGCACCACGATAAAGCCAGAGATAACACTCCTTCATCCACTCTTTATTTTTCAATCGATCAACGGCTTGAAAAATAGCAGCCAAACATACACGGTGTGTTCCGTGAGGATCGGATAAATCACCGGCCGCATAAATCTGATGTGGTTTTATTTTTTCAATCAAGTCAACAATAATCTGAATGTCTTCTTCGCCCAATGGTTTCTTCTTCACTGCACCGGTTTCATAAAACGGCATATCTAAAAAATGCGCCTGCGAATCGGGAATGCCCGTGTAACGACAGCCCGCTTTCGCTTCTCCTCTGCGAATCAATCCTTTGATTTTCATCACTTCGGGACTGTCTACATCGCCCGGCTTTTTCTCTTTGATGGCCTTCACTACTTTCTTGTAGAATTGTTCGCCCTCCTCTTTATCCAAACCGAATGACACATCAAAGTCGCGCACAAAATCGGCAAAACGAATGGCATCATCGTCAAACACGGCAATGTTGCCGGAGGTCTGATAGGCCACATGCACCTCGTGGCCTTGATCGACTAACCGAATGAACGTTCCGCCCATCGAAATCACATCATCATCCGGATGAGGACTAAAAATGATCACACGCTTTGGAAATGGCGTGGCGCGCTCCGGGCGGTGTGAGTCATCTGCATTGGGCTTTCCTCCCGGCCAACCGGTGATGGTATGTTGCAGTTGATTGAATACTTTGATGTTCACCTGATAGGCGGTTCCAAATTCATTGAGAATATCGCCCATGCCATGTTCCATGTAATCATGGTTGGTCAATTTCAAAATCGGTTTCTTCACTTGCTGACACAACCACACAATGGCTTTTCGAATCAGTTTGTCATCCCACGTACAGGTATCTACCAACCAAGGTGTTTTTACGACCGTGAGATGGGAAGATGCCGCTTCATCTAAAATCACCAATGTATTCGGATGTCTTTGTAAAAAAGTAGAAGGAATCTGATCAGTGATGGGGCCTTCCACCGCTTTTTTTACGATCGCACTTTTTCCTTCACCCCACGCCATCATAATGATGCGTTTGGATTTCATAATGGTGCCCACACCCATCGTGATTGCCTTGGAAGGCACATTCTCCTCTCCGTAAAAATCGCTGGCTGCATCGATGCGAGTTACTTGATCTAAAGTGGTCATACGAGTGGCTGTGCGCTCGGATGAACCGGGCTCGTTGAACCCGATGTGACCGGTGCGGCCCACACCTAATACTTGTAAATCAATGCCTCCCAGCGCTTCAATTTTATCGTCGTAGTTTTTACAAAATTCAAGCACTTTCTCTTTAGGTAAAGTGCCATCCGGTATATGAATGTTCTCCTTAGGAATATCAACCTCGTTAAAAAGATGTTCGTTCATAAACCGAACATAACTCTGAAGCGAGTTAGGAAGCATGGGGTAGTACTCGTCGAGGTTGAAGGTGATTACGTTTTTAAAGCTCAAACCTTTCTTGTGCAGCGCTACCAGCTCAGAGTAAACACGTGTTGGTGTAGAACCAGTAGCAAGCCCCAGAATACATGGCTTGCCCTCTGCTTGTTTCGATTTAATTAATGCCGCGATTTCATTGGCCACATACACGGAAGCCGCCTCTGAAGTTTGAAATATGCGTGTGGGTATTTTCTCAATTTCTGCTTGTGATAACATAGTATGGAAATATCGGTTTCAGAAACTTAAAAATAGATACTTTTGGCTGCATAATAGCTGCGCCCACGAAAATTCTGACCGAATGAATCATTGGAAAACAGATCTGATCGTAACTCCCTCTACCCCTATCCGGTTGGAAGATCCGATTGTAACACTTGGGTCTTGCTTTTCGGATGTAATTGGCAACTATCTGACCACCAACAAATTTAAGGCTCTCCGTAATCCGTTTGGCACGGTGTATAATCCTTTATCCATTCACCAGCTTATTCAAATGATCTGCCGTAAGGAGAGTGCCAGCGATACGAGTTATGTAGCGAGTCAGGATGTTTGGTTTCATGATCAGTTTCATTCTTCTTTTTTCGGAAACTCTAAAGAAGAGCTGCGCGAAAAAATCGACCACCAGCTTTCGTTGGCGCATTCATTTTTGAAGAGTTGTCGCTTTTTAGTGCTCACCTATGGCACTGCCTTCATCTATCGCCGAAAGGATAGCGGCGCAGTGGTGGCAAATTGTCATAAACAACCTTCCACCCTGTTCGAGAAGGAATTGCTTTCAGTAGATACACTTCTGCAATCTGCGATTGAAACACTTGCTCTTCTCCGAAAATGGAATCCTGAAATTCAACTGATCACAACGGTAAGTCCGGTGCGACATACGAAAGACTCGTTGCAGCTTAATTCAGTTAGCAAATCGATCTTACGATTATTTACCTACGAATTACAAAAATCAGGTATCGATTATTTTCCAGCCTATGAAATCATGATTGATGATTTGCGTGATTACCGGTTTTACAAAACAGATCGCATCCATCCGACTGAAGAGGCCGAAAGTTATATCATCGAGAAGTTTGCCGACCAATATTTTGATGCAGCGACTAAAAATTTGTTGTTGGAATGGAACAACATTCGTTTGGCACTGCAACACAAACCGTTTCAACCTACATCCTCCGCGCATCAAACCTTTTTGCGAAAAACGCTGGAGCGGCTCGAACGCATTCGCCACTCATTGCCGGTTGAAGATGAAATCACAGCAATAAAATCACAATTGCTATGAGCGGATTCACCATTCAAACGAAAGACAGAATTTATTATTCAGCTGAATTACCTGAATTAAACGATGACTCTTTTGAAGGGCGAGCCTTTCAATTTTGTCGTCTTTGGTTGCAAGGAGAAACTTCATTTTCGCTGACCACTTCTGGTTCTACCGGAACACCAAAAGTCATTCAGGCAACGCGCGATCAAATGACGCAAAGCGCTCTGGCTACTGCCCGTGCCATCGAACTCAAACCCGGTCAAACATCTCTGGTGTGCCTCGACCCAAACTACATTGCCGGAAAGATGATGTTAGTTAGAAGTATGGAAGTGGGAATGAATATCTTGTTGTCCGAACCAAGTGCAAATCCCTTCTCTAGTTTACCCATTCCCTCCCCCATTGATTTTGTGGCGCTGGTGCCTTATCAAGTTCAAAGCATTCTTCAATCCAAGGAAAGAAGTTTCTTTAACTCTGTCAGCAATATTCTGATTGGCGGAGCTCCACTTTCGCCAAAAACAGAAAAGGAATTACAGACCTATTCTTGTCAATTTTATGAAACGTATGGCATGACGGAAACGCTTTCACACATTGCCTTGCGAAAAGCAAATGGCAGCGAGCGAAGCGATTACTTTCAGGCGCTGCCCCATGTTCGCATTCGAGTGGATGAACGTCAATGCCTTTGTATTGAAGTGCCCTACTTAGCACACGAGATCATTGCCAATGATGTGGTGGAACTGAAGGGAATCAATTCATTCCGATGGCTGGGGCGCGCAGATCATGTGATTAACACGGGAGGTGTTAAGGTTCACCCCGAAGAGGTAGAAAAGAAAATAAGTTTGATTTTTGATTCGTTTGGACTTGCGAATCGTTTTTTTATTGGCGGGCTTCCGGATGCGGACTTTGGCACCGCTGTTCATCTGATTGTAGAGGGCGAGCCACGCGAGGATGTGGAAAATCTACTAGAAAGTAAATGGTCTCCCTTTTTAACGAAGTACGAAACTCCTAAGTCCATTCGCTGGGTAAAAGCGTTTGCCGAAACGGCAACACAAAAAGTAGATCGCAAACGTACGTTACAAATGGTTCACTCACCTGCCCGCTAAAACCCTCACTGCTCCCGTGGCCAATGAAAATCAAAGGCCATCGGAAAACAGGTTTTGGCAACCGCTAAGTTATTTATCTTTCTCTTTTTCAGTCTTCAACTGAAAAATCTCCTTTTGTAAATCCAATACTACGCTGGCCAGCTCTTCAATCGAGACATCGTTTTTGGAATCGATATCTGGAAATTGCACGCTGATGTATGCTTTTGCAGCCCATACTTCCATCACCTCGTTGCCATCCAACTGATACGGTGAGTAGTGCCGGTTGTCGGAAACTAAAAACAGTTTTCCGCTTTCTTCGAGGTAGTTAAATACGCGCTTGTAAACGACTCCCTCGCGTTGTGAAATAACGATATACGTCTTGCCGCTTTTTATCTTGCGGATGTCTTCCACATATTCACCAATTACAATAGTGCCCGGCAAAATGGGAAGCATAGAGTCGCCACTGATTTCAAAAGCGCGGTAGGTTCCTTGCTTCAAAATGGGCAATTGAAATTTGGGTAATTCCTTCACAAACTCCGCATCGGCATAGCCATTCAAATAACCTGCTGCTGCTTTCAATGGCACTAACTCAATGTTATCCTTTCCATTCAGGTCGGAAGTAACGACCAATACTTCTTTGCCTTTCCCGACTGAAACAGAAGAAGTTGACGCGGTGCCTTCCTCCAAATCTTTGCCGATCAAGTCATCTACCGAAACATTGAAGACTGCTGCTATCTTCTGCAGCAACTCCAGTTTCGGTTCTGCCCGGCCCTCTTCATAGGCTCCCAATAAAGAGCGCTTAATGTCCAGCTTAGCCGCAAATTGATCTTGCGTGAGCTTCAGTTGTTTGCGCAGCTTGCGCATGTTTTCATTGAGCTTTACCATACTATTTTTTGAAAATGAGTATTCTGCCTGAATTGATTTGACGCTTGCCCAGCGAAAAAAGATTACGCTGTAGGTAGTGAGGCCGGTTCGTCATGGATTCGATGTGGCGGTTGATCTTTTCGATCACCTCGTGTACCGGTGTGAATGGCTCCGCCAGCAGGTAGCCGTAAAAGTTTTCGCAGCTTCCCTCCGTAGAGAAATTCACCTGAAATCTTCCTGAATTTAACTTCTTGCTGGATAGTTTTAACTTCGCCTCCATAACTAATATTTTTAGCGAAATAAAGCGTTGGTGCGATTGAAAGCAAGTGAATTAACTAAAATATTTAGTTATTCATCCAAATAAAGACTTTCGCGTGGGAATAAATGCCTCAAATCCCACTCTAAATGAGGATTATAAGCCAAAGCGGCATTTTTCACTTCTAAGGGCGATGGGAAGTTATTGGTGTATATAGCCCCCGTTCCTAGCCCTTGCCGGAGGCTAATCGGATAGGTTGACGCAAATTGAGCAATGGCATTCAAGCCGATGGACGACTCTAAAGAAGAGGTAAGCCACCAGCCTACTTTGCACTCTTCTGCTACGGTAATCCATTCTTGTGCACCGTAGAAACCTCCATGAAGGCTGGGTTTAATGATGATATACGTCGGCTTGACGCGGTCCAGCAAGTTGCGCTTGTCGTTCACCGTTTCTATGCCGAGCAACTCTTCATCCAATGCAATGGGTATGGGTGATTTGGCGCATAATTCTTCGAGAAATGGATTTCCGGGTTTGATGGGTTGCTCAATAGAATGAATGGTGAACCGTGCCAGCAAATTCAATTTATAGAGGGCATCCTCAGGCTTAAATGCTCCATTGGCATCGAGCCGCACTTCAATGTTATCGCGAAAGTACTTTCGGCGCACGTATTGCAGAATGTCGCACTCCTTTTCAAAATCGTGCCCTCCTACTTTCAACTTGATGCACCGAAATCCATCTCTGATTTTGATATCGATTTGTTGCAACATCCGGTCGAGTCCGCCCATCCAAATTAAACCGTTGATGGGAATGGGCTTCCCTTGTTTGAAGTTGGTCTGAAAAATAGTACGCTGTCCACCGTGGAATAAATCGAGAATAGCCGACTCCACTGCCATTCGATTGGCCGAATGTTTCACACCCCACTGCGTGTTGATAAAATGATTGAGGTCTTCGAGCGTATCCAGATTTTCCGGCAACGAAGCATTCATCGCGTTTACCTTTTTCATCACGTGCGTGAGTTCTGCTTCTACCTCCTCATTCGTCTCTTTGCTGAGGCCGGGCAGAGGTGCCGATTCACCAAGGCCAAATACATCGGGGTTCGATTCTTCCCACAATTTCACAAACCAGGATGCGCGATCCTTCATGGCTCCGCGTGATGTGCGTGCATCAAAATTGAATTCAAGCACATGCTTGTGATAACTAAGTCGGAGCGGCATGATGGGCTGTTTGAAAATCAAAACTAACAAAAAATAACTGGCCACTGTATATGACCGAGCTGCTGGTTCATCTATTACCTTTGCGTTGCAATGACTCCTACAATTGACATCAATCAGTATAAATACGATCTCCCCGCCGATCGCATTGCGCTGCATCCGCTGGCCGAGCGAGATCAATCGAACTTGTTGGTTTATCAAGACGGAAACATACAGCACTCACGCTTTCAGCATCTTTCTGATCACCTTCCGGAAAACAGCATTCTGTTTTTTAACAATACCAAAGTGATTCCGGCACGGCTTCACTTTGTAAAAGATACCGGTGCTCTCATCGAGATTTTTCTACTCCATCCCATTGCACCCTCACCAATTGTTGCTTTGGCAATGGAGGCGACCGCGCAGGCTCAATGGCAGGTAGTGATTGGTAATGCCAAACGCTGGACAGGACAAGAACTTACTCGCGTAGCAGGCGGTACACAACTTCGGGTCAACTTGCTGGATCGCGAAAAATCCATTGTATCATTTGATTGGGAACCACTTGACAAGACGTTTGCTGAAGTGATCTCCGAGTTGGGAGTAACTCCATTGCCTCCCTATTTAAAAAGAGAAGTAGAAGCCAGCGATCGGGAGCGCTATCAAACCATCTACTCACGATACGACGGCGCAGTGGCAGCCCCTACTGCAGGCTTGCATTTTACCGATCGTGTTTTCGCTAGCTTAACCGAGAATAAAATTCAAACTGATTTTGTGACGCTGCACGTCAGCGCGGGCACTTTTCAGCCGGTGAAAGTTGACAACGCGTGGGAGCATGTGATGCATGAGGAACAGATTCATATTTCGAAAACCAATGTTGGAAACCTACTGCAAATGAATCGCCACGTGGTAGCTGTAGGCACAACTTCGCTGCGTACGCTGGAAAGTCTTTATTGGTATGGCGTGAAACTGAACAGCGACCCCGCAGCCGAATTTGTCATAGGACAGCGCGATCCGTATCTGAATACAAAACCAGTTACGCGAGAGAAAGCATTTGAAAATGTGTGGAATAAAATGGAGCGCGAAGGTGTGGAAACCATTCAAGGAGAAACCTCCATCTATCTTGTGCCGGGTTATTCATTCAAGACCGCCGATGCCTTGATTACTAATTTTCATCAGCCTGGCTCTACGCTCATGCTTCTGGTGGGTGCATTTATCGGAGAAGATTGGCGGAAAGTTTACCAAGAAGCGCTTGACAACAACTACCGCTTTTTAAGTTATGGAGATAGCTCGTTGCTCTTTCGTAAGGAACCATCCTAAAAACAACTCTCGAAATTTTAGAGAAGTGTTAAAAAAAATCCTTCTCACTTAGTGCGAGAAGGATTTTTTTATGAATTCTGAGAGTATTTACTTCAACTCGACAATGCGTACTTCCACCCTTCTTCCTTCCTCCTTACTTGCCTTTTGATCTTTGGTGGCACCGTAGCCCTTCGCCACAATCCGTCGGCGCACCACGCCTTGATGGTTAAAGTAATCCAAAATTGCGATGGCGCGCTTGTTCGATATCTCGCGGTTGGCCTCTTCGGTTCCTTCAGATGAAGCGAAGCCGGAAATTTCAACACCTAGGTCAGGGTACTGTTGCAATGTCTTTAACAAGCCTTCCAATTCAGCATTGTATTGTGGTTTCACTTCACTTTTACCTTGATCGAAAAACACTTTCACAAACTTAGACAGCGCGGCCTTGTCAAAGTTGGTCTTTTTCACCTCTGTCTTTTTATTCTTAATCTCTTCGGTGATGTTCATAGTCGGCAAAGAGAAAATGGTTTTGCCATCTACCTTCTTTTGCTCGAATTTGCTTTCATCGCTCTCATCAAAATAGTAAGTACGTGTTGCTACTTCAATTTTTGAGTTTTGTTTTTCATCGAAGTTGATTCCATCAATCGGATCTGTATGTTCAATTAATCCTACGAGATAATCCAATCCTTCTTTATCAGATGAAGCCATCAAATCAACCATCATGTCGTACACATCTACTTTCCCGGTTTGCACCAACTTTGCCTCGTTGGACTTTCGGATTTCTGTCTTAACATCCGTATCGGTGTCATAAAAGGCGTTTTTCACGACCACCTCCTGACCTACCACCACATCAAATTGTTTGATGGTCTTGAGGCCGACTTGCTGGTACAGTTCGTAGAAATAGGTTTGATTGGGAATGTTGACATTCAACGTGTAAGGCAAAAATCCTTCCGATTCAATTACGATATCATAATTTTTAGAGGGCGGCAGAATGATGAGGTACTCTCCTGTTTTTGGATCGGGATCGTAAACAAACTCCAATTCTTTTTTGGTCTCATTATCCACCACATACATTTTGGTGGGCATGGGCTTGCCTGTTTCACTATTGATCACGCGACCTTTGATCATTGTTAATGGAATGGTCATCGCGTTTTCGGGCATATCCAGGTAGTAGATATCTTGTGCGCCTTGTCCGCCCTTGCGATCGGAAGAGAAGTAAGCTCTTTTACCATCGGCCAATAAGGTGAAATAGTTGTCATTGGAAGTGGTATTCACCGGATAGCCCATGTTTTCCGGGTTGGTCCACTTGCCATTCACAAAAGAGGATTTAAAGATGTCTCTACCGCCCATGGTGTTGTGACCATCCGAAGTGAAGAAAAGCGTTTTTTGATCGGGGTGAATAAACGGTGCATCTTCATTGTCTTTGGTATTGATTTCAGGGCCGAGATTAATGGGCAGACTCCACTTGCCATCGGCTTTCATTTCAATTTTCCAAATATCTAAACCGCCTTTGCCGCCTTGGCGATCGCTGGCAAAATAAATCACCTTGCCATCGGGAGTTAAGCTGGAAGTTGATTCCAAACCTTGAGAGTTGATGGTCGGTGCGAGTATAGTTGTTTTCGACCACTCTTCGCCGGACTTCGTTACCTGAAACAGATTACCCGGATCACTAGCGCCACCCATAAACACAACCATTTTTTGTCCGTCAGCAGAAATACCCGCGGTGCCGACATTGTATTCCGAAGAAATGGGAACCACTCTGGCCTCACTCCAACTACCTGCTTTGTTATAGGAAACTAAAATTTCTTCAATAAACTTATCGCCTGAACGTGTTCTTCCTGTATTGGGGCGTAGGGCAGTAAATGCCATTACGCTTTCGTCCGCAGACACCACCGGATTATATTCTGTGTACTTGGTGTTTACCAAACCGGGAAAACTGTGAACCGTAAAGTTTCGTGGCACCGACATCATGGCGATGGCATTTTGAGTAGCTGACAGACCGCGTTCTGCCTGAGCGAATGCTTTCTTATCTGCCTTTACCTTTTCACGATAGGTTGAAAAAGTTTCCTGGGCCTTTTGCAATTGTTCATTTTTCAGGTAGAGATTACCCAGATCGTAGTAAAAAACAGGTTGGTCGTTTTTCAGCGCAATGGCCTGTTCTAAGTAAGGGATACCCTTTACTTGCTCGTCCACACTTTGGGAGTGCATATAACACTGTGCTGCCTGATGGAAAGCGGTGGCATCTTTGGCTCCCGCCTGAAAAGCCTCTAGAAATTTAGGCAAGGCTTGTTCATAGTTCTTCAAGCTAAAAAATCGCTGTGCTTCTGTTAAACTTTTGGGAGCCTGCGCGGAGGCAAACCCAGCAACTGCAAAAAGAAGGTAGGTTAATAATAAACGCTTCATGCAAACTTCATTAAAATTTCACAATTCTAAAGTATTTTCAGGAGAGCGCCTATCTTATTCAGTTCAGAATCTTACAAGGGCATTCTTTTCTAATTGATTTTCAGTCACTCACGGGCAGAAGAAAAAGGTTATTTCGACCGATGGTAAAGCGAGAATTGAATTTTAATAGATAACAAGCTGACAATCAAGTATACTATACAAGCGAACTTGAATTGATAATTATTAGGATTTTTCGACAAAATATTTGAAATTTAGAAGTTTAACGCATATTCCCCAATGATTAAACGCCTTTGGAATCTACTGGACGTTGAGCCTGACGAGACAGGCCCCGTGAGTTTATTACTCGCCATCAGCTTTTTGATGGGCGTGTTCCTCGCGACCGTTGCCGTTGCGTCTCAGACGTTGTTTCTTACCTATCCGGGTATAAGCGAAAAATACGATCTGCCGGTTGCGATTTTTTATTCGGGGATATTTGGTATCGGGATTACAGTACTTTATAATTTCTTGCAGGGACGTATCTCTTTCAAAAGTCTGGCAATCTTCAATCTGGTGTTGATCATCGGGCTAACTGCCTTGATTGAATTTGGAGATAAAATAGTCGAAGACAAGGTTTTACTGTATCGGTTTGGTTTCATTCTCATTCTTCCCTTCACCTTCGTAACCCAGTTAATTTTTTGGGGCGCGTTTGGTCGTATGTTCAACGTACGTGTGGCCAAGCGGATTATAGGTAGCGTTGACTTGGGCACCAGCATTGCTTCCATCATTGCCTTCTTCTCCATTCCCGTGGCGCTTGCGTCCGGTGTGCCTGTCGAAGCGTTGTTCTCGATAGGACTCGTGAGCATAATTGGTTATCTTATTTTATTCATTGTGCTGGCCAATAAATACTTGACAAAAGAGCGCTCCGAAATCAAATCCGAGTCAGAAATCAAAAAGCTCTCGTTCTTTGGGTTTCTGACGAACAAATACATTATTTCTCTCTCTGCATTCGTCATTATTTCCACAGTGGCCCTTCGATTTGTTGACTATTCTTTCTTCAATATTTCGACCGTTCAGTTTGACGCTGTTAACTTGCCCTACTTCCTCAGCTTCTTTGAAGCAACCGTGGTGATCTTTTCTTTCTTGTTCACCACCTTCGCTACCGATCGGCTAAACCAGGACTATGGGTTGCGGGTTTCGCTGATTATCAACCCCATTCTACTTATTTTGTTTACGGGAGCGGCGCTAGGTATTGGTACATTTATGGGGTATGATATAAGTACCGCCGAGGAAGGCTCGTTGATTTATTTCTTTATCGCCGTGGCCATGAGTAAGCTTTTCATCAACTCGCTCAAAGACGCACTGGACAATCCGACATTCAAATTTTATTATGTTCCGATCGACAAAGACATAAAAATCGATACACAAACAAAAATTGAAGGAACTGTGATGGCCGTAGCCAGTACGGTTGCCGGGGGTGCTATTGTCATCATCAACAAGTTTGAAATATTCAATCTGTTGACCATTACGCTTTTCACCATCCCTGTTCTGATGCTTTGGTACTGGCTTACGAATCGTATGTACACCGGTTACCGCGAAACCTTGCAATCATCGTTGGTAAAAAATAAAGCCGCCGTAGAAAAAGATGTGGTGCGCGAATACACTATGGACAGCGTGTTGGGCAAAGAGATTCAGAGCACCGCCGAAGAAAAAGTGATCTACGGCTTGAAGCTGATGGAGAAACTGGAGCCCGCCTTGTTTGAATCGGCTCTGGTAGAGTTGAGTGAAAGTAAAATCAGAAAAGTAAAACAGTTTGCACTCGATAAAATAAAGGAACTTGGCCTGCAACCGGCCGAGGGGCAAGAAATTAAAGGCTTGGCCTCGCAAGCAGCAGGCGCCGCAGAAGATAGCGACATGCTATCCATCTCTCCCGATAAGTTGATGAAGATTAGCAAATCGGTGAAGCAGGCAGATCGTTTATTGGCGGCTAAGCTTTTGCGCAAGCTCACGAACCAAAAAACCATTTTCATTTTATTGGAATTGCTTCGCGATGCCGATCAAAAAGTACGCAACGAGGCTTTGCTCACTGCACGTAAAGTAAAGAAACCGGAAACCTGGGGTGTACTGATCGAACTTCTCTCGTCGCCGCTGTATTCACATCAGGCTGCCGCTGCTTTGAAGGCTGCCGGCGAACCTGTCCTACCATACTTGGAATCCGCCTTCCACAAGTCGGGGCAAAATGAGTTGGTGATGGTGAAGCTGATCCAAATCATCGGACACATTGGCGGCAAAGAAGGAATGCCTTTGCTATGGAAAAAAATTGACTATCCGGACAAACGAATTGTTCGGCAGATTTTATACTCGCTGCGTCTGATTAACTACCGCGCTACGGGCAAAGAAGCCTTGGCGGTAAAGGAATTGTTGGATGTGGAGATGAACAAAACACTTTGGAATCTGGCAGCTCTTGATGAATTGGCCGAAGGCGACCATTTCAAATTTGTGCGCGAAGCGTTGAGTGAAGAAATCCGTGAAAACTATGAACACCTCACGCTGCTCCTCTCCTTACTGTATGAGCCGGAGTCCATTCAGTTGGTGAAAACCAACGTAGAATTAGGAACACCTGACAGTATTCAATATGCACTGGAACTTCTGGATTTGTTTGTAGAACAAGATTTAAAGCCGAAGTTGATTCCATTGCTGGACGACAGTTCCACAGCTGACAAACTCGAAAAACTGCAAACCTTCTTCCCCCGCGAAAGCTATAATTCGATTCAAACACTGAACTACATTCTCAATCGGGATTTCAATTATAACAACCGCTGGACTAAAGTGTGCGCTATTCACTCTACTGCATATATCGACGGGTTCAGAGTAAGTCGTGGATTAATCAGTCAGATGTTTAACCGCGACAAGCTGTTACAGGAAACTACGGCGTGGGTGATTTACAATAAAGACAAAGAAGCCTATCAGGTAGTAGCCGATCGTCTTCCTTTCAAAGACAAAAAGTTCCTCGATTCATCCATTGAAAACAATCAGCTACTCGATGGTTTAGATGATGGTTTCTTCTTAGCGATCGAGATGGTAATGCTCATCAAACGCTTGCCCGCTTTTGCCGGCATTACCGGAAAGGTATTGAGTGACCTGGCCGATAAAATTGTACCCATCACCTTGAACCCACGCGAAAAGTTGCCGATCGTTCAGGGCGAAAGCCCCATTTTAATTCAAGCCTCCGGTGATGTGGTTTTGAAGAATGCTACAGAGATTGTTCAGCCTTTAAATCAAGGCGAAGTATTCGGTGATCTTTTTCAGGAGGGCCCCACACCTTTGATAACCGAAATAGAAGCAGTGAATCGCGCTGTCATTTTTAAAATCAACATCGCCGATTTTTATTTTGTGATGGCCAGCCACCATGATTTGGCGCAAGGCCTCATTTACAATGTAACCGAAAGAAAAAAAGAAGTAGCCAACCAAACGATTTAAACCATGGCATTTGAGATTGATGTACTCGTAACGTATGCAGAAAAAGATAATGAAGTAGCAAAGAAAAGCGAACAGGGCTGGGTAACCCAATTCAAGAAATTTCTGGAATTGATGCTTTTACAAGTGTTGGGCACCAAACCCAATATTGTCATCAAAAGCGAGTTTGATACAGCCACTGCACCGGCCTTGGATAATGCCGCCATACTGGTCACCATTCTAACGAAGGAGTTTGCTGAATCAGGGCGTTGCCTCGATTTGGTGGAGGCGTTTTATAAGACCAGCGCCAAAACAAAAACCAATCGAGTTTTCAAAGTTTTGAAGTCGCCCCTCGGTATACACGAGCAGCCTCCTCGCCTGCGCGATTCCATTGGTTATGAAATGTATCAGTTGGATGACGAGACAGGAAGCATGAAAGAGTACTCTGACTTCTTTAGCCCGGAAGCCGAAAAGCAGTACTGGATGAAGATGGTGGATTTAGCCTACGATATTCATGAAGCGCTGGTGGTGTTAAAAGAAGGCGATGCGCGTTCAGAAGTAAAAAATATTTATAAACGCAAAACCATTTACCTGGCCGAAACTGGTCATGATCTATCCGTGCAGCGAAACATCATCAAACGTGAGCTGCTTCGCCACGGCTATGTGGTGTTGCCCAACCAAACCCTACCCACCAACATTCAGGAGGTTGAGCGTTCCATTCGAAAAGACCTTGAAGAGTGCTCGCTTTCCATTCACCTGATCGGTAGTGCATATGGCGAAATTCCGGATGGAGCCGATCGCTCAATCGTTGACTTACAAAACAAGTTGGCGGCCGAATGTGCATTGGCGAAAAAACAATCCAAAAAAGAATTTTCACGACTAATCTGGATTGCCCAGAACCTAAAAAATGCCAGCGACAAACAGAAAGCATTTATCGAAACCCTGAAGCGAGATACCGAAGCGCAGGAAGGTGCCGAAATCATGCAGAATCCGTTGGAAGATTTCAAAAACATTGTGCGCGAGGAATTATTGGATTCACAAGAGCGCATAGGTTTTGACGAATCCGGTGGCAAGTCTGTTTACCTCGTTCACGACCGTGTTGATTCCGCGGAGGTAAAACCCTTTCAAGAGGCGATCGAAAAATCGGGATTCAAAGTTTTATCACCCGCATTTGAGGGCGACTTATTGGATGTAAGAAAGCGCCACATCGAAAACCTGAAGAATTTTGATGCTGCCATTATTTTCAAAGGAAAAGTAAATGATCAGTGGGTGCGCATGAAAGTACTCGATTTATTGAAGGCACCCGGCTTTGGAAGAAAAAAACCAATTCAAGGCAAAGCCATTGTTGGCAGCGGAAATCTGGACAGTTATAAAAATCAAAATCTCACATTGATTTCTGCCGATCATGCGCGATCCCTTGAAACATTGAAAAACTTTTTAAGCGAATTTGGAAGCTAATCCACACATTAATCTCACGCAACTATGAGCCAGATCGTAGACGAATCACCTGAATCTACAGCCACCGTTGGAACCGAAAACCCCTTCCCCGGGTTAAGGCCCTTTAAGATTGAAGAAAGTCATCTTTTCTTTGGCCGCGAAGGTCAAAGCGATGAGGTGCTGCTCAAGCTCTCGAAGAGTCGATTTGTTGGCGTAATTGGTCCATCAGGAAGTGGTAAATCATCTTTTATTTACTGCGGAGTGCTTCCCATTTTATACGGAGGATTCCTGACGGATGCCAGCCCGAATTGGGAGGTAATCGTTACACGCCCCGGCTCAGGCCCCATAGATAACCTAGCCGAGTCGCTGCTGAAAACGGCGAAAGATTATAATCTCGCGGACACTGAAGATAAAAAAATCAAGCGCACGATTGTTTCCACCCTTTTGCGCAGTAGTTCACTCGGTCTTGTGGAGGCCATTCAGCAATCCAGACGTTCGGCGGACATCAACTATTTGGTATTGGTCGATCAGTTTGAAGAATTATTCCGATTCAAAGACAGCACCGATCCTAGTTCGGTGAACGAGTCACTGGCGTTCATCAATCTTTTGATGGAAGCCGTGAACTACGAAGACTCTCCTATTTATGTGGCCATCACCATGCGTTCGGACTTTATCGGTGATTGCGCACAGTTTCCTGAATTAACACGCAAGATCAACGATAGCCACTATCTGATTCCTCAGATGACGCGCGAACAAAAGCGCAGAGCCATTGAAGGACCCGTAGCCGTAGGAAATGCAAACATTGCCCCGCGTTTGGTTCAGCAGTTGCTGAATGATTTGGGCGACAATCCGGATCAGTTGCCGATTCTTCAGCACGCTTTGATGCGTACGTGGAGCTATTGGAGTCGCTACAAAGATTTTGAAGGTGAACTGGTCGATCTGAAGCATTACGAGGCAATCGGCACCATGTCCGAGGCGTTGTCGATGCACGCCAACGAAGCCTTTGACGAATTGGATGAAGATCAGCAGCGCATTTGTGAAATCATGTTCAAAGCCATCACCGAAAAAAGAGGTGAGAACTTTGGTATTCGCAGACCGACACGCTTAAATGAAATCGCATCCATTGCCGATGTATCGGAAAACGATGTAATTGCGGTAATCGAAAAATTCCGTGAGCCCGGAAGGTCTTTGTTGACGCCTTCTTTTGGAACTCCGCTGCACAGCCGTTCCATGATTGATATATCGCACGAAAGTTTGATGCGCATTTGGGTGCGGTTGAAAAACTGGGTGGACGATGAGGCCGATGCGGTGCAAATGTATTTGCGCTTAGCGGAGGCAGCCGCTATGTATCAGGTAGGCAAGGCCGGTCTTTGGAGACCACCCGATTTGCAATTAGCACTTAACTGGCAAGCGAAGCACAAACCTACCTTGGTATGGGGTCAACGCTACAATCCGGCATTTGAACGAACGATCATCTTCCTCGAGTATTCGAAAAAGGAATTTGAAACAGAACAGCGGATTAAAGAACTAGAGCAAAAGCGAAAGCTGGAGCGCGCGCGCACCACTGCCATTGTATTCGGTGTATTGATGGTGATTGCGCTTATGTTCCTGGTATTTGCTTTCGTGCAACGAGCCGAAGCACAAAAAAATTACGCTAAAGCACTGGAGCAAGAAGCTCTGGCAAAAGGATTGGCCGTTAAGGCTGAAAAAAGTGCTCAGGATGCAATTGCACAAAAAGATATTGCAGAAGGAGAAAAGGTAAAGGCTGACGCGGCACGAAAAGAAGCTGAGATTGCCCGCGACGAAGCTGTGGTAGCAAAGGCGCAGGCTCTAGAAAACTTGGATAAAGCAACGAAAGCGGAGCGGGCTGCGAACATAGCCAAAGCAGAAGCGATAAAAGCTAAAGATGCCGCGGTAGCGAGCGAGGAAAAAGCCATTAAAGCAAAGCGCGACGCAGACAGAAGACGCTATCTCTCCATTGCAAAAAGTATTGCACTTAAATCACGACAGTTGAATGACACCGTGCAGCAATCACTATTGGCTCAACAAGCCTACAACTTTAACAAGAAGTACGATGGCTATGTTTATGATGATGATATTTACAATGGTCTTTATTCAGCGCTTGAAAAGAATAGTCATCCACTCACACTAAGTTTAGCAGGCCATACAAAAGCAGCGCGTGCACTCGTAACCAGTGTTAAAACCAACTCCTTGTATTCTGGTGGAAGCGATGGTAAAATTTTCCAATGGAAACAGCAAGGTGGTATTTGGAGCGGAAAGCTTATCAAAGAATTCTTTATGCCAGTGCCCAGCGCCATCGGCGTGTATTATCAGATTTACACCATGGATGTGAGTCCCGATGGAAATTTATTGGCCATTGGTGGATTGTACTCTGATAACCGCGATGCAAACTATGCGATGATCATTGATTTGAATAATCCGACAGCCGAGCCTAAAAAGATTACCGGCTTCAAATCCGATATCGAAAATATCAACTTCGCTCCGGATGGAAAAGGTTTCTTTGCCCGCAGCAATTCCGGACATAGCATCATGTATTCCGATCTCACTACGGTGAAGGAAATTGTGAATTCCAAAGAGAAAATTACGTCCATTGATTTGAATACCGATGGCTCAAAGCTTGCCGGCGTAGACGAAGATGGTAATCTGTACATCTGGGATGTGAAGAGAAACTTTGCTGCCACGAAATACAATATATTGAGAGGAAAGTTTAATGATGTTCTAGCCGTAGCCTTTGTTCCGAATAGCAGCGATGTCATCGTAGGCGATCAAAAAGGTGAAATTCGTATTATCAATAACGGTATTCCAAGACGGACTCTATCCGGTCATACTTCGCAAATCGAGCAAATCAAATTCAATCATAGCGGTACCTTCATGGCAACTGCCAGTAAAGACAAAACGCTTCGTTTGTGGAATATGAAAGAGCTCAAAGAGCAGCCAATGGTTTTGAGTAATAATGATTGGGTGTGGAGTATGGCCTTCTCTCCGGATGATGAGCAAATCATGGCAGGTATGCACAGCATCACCACCGGGCTTTTGAAAACAGATTACACCATTCATGCATGGCCTACGCAAATCACTACCATGGCCGGAGAACTTTGTGGAAAGTTAAAACGGAATATGACGCAGGAAGAATGGGAGATTTTTGTGGCAGACGATTTACCGCGCGAAATAACATGTCCTAACTTAAAATAACGAAAGCATGAAGAGAATTTTAGTTGCTATCTTTTTTATCGGACATTGTATTTCAGTTATCGCTCAAGATGTCTCTACGAATTGTGCACAAAAATTGCGGCTAGCACGCTCTATCTATGATCAAGGGCGATTGCATGAAATTCGTGAGTTAGTAGAACCTTGCTTGAACCTAGGTTTCACCAAACAAGAAAAAGTAGAAGCCCTCAAGCTGCTCACCATGTCGTTTCTTTATCTCGAAGAACCCGAAAGAGCTGATAGTAGTATGCTCAAGTTGTTGAAAACTGATCCTTTCTTTGAGTATAACGAAGATGTTGACCCGCAGGAATTCATTGGTTTGTACAATACATTCCGCACCAAACCCATTTTCAATATTGGCTTAAAATTGGGTGTAAATACCTCCTTCAACAATGTATTGGCAAATTACTATGTGGCAGGCAATGGAGTGGGAAAACAAACCTATACACCTCAAATTGGTTTTCAGTTGGGGTTATCCTTTGAGCGAGCAATATTTCAAAATTCTAAAAAGGGTTTTCTGAAAAAACTCACATTTGCTCCCGATGTGCTGATTGTTCCCCGCACGTATGGTATTAGCAACCCACGTCCTTTGCTGGGTGATCCAGGTATAAATTCAATTTCAACACTGGAAGGATCTGTCAATCAAAACTGGTTGGATCTAAATGTGTTGCTACAATATAAACTGGGCAAGGAAAAGAAAGGAAAAAAATCCGTTTTCAATCCTTATGTTACGCTTGGACCGAGCGCCAGTTATTTGATTGGTTCCACACTTCAAGCCGTTCACACGTTCAAGTCCGGCAACGTTACGTCCGGTCCTGATCTGGATGTTACCACTACTGTGAATACAGTGGTGTTTTCAGTAGTTGCCGGTGCCGGTGTGAAGTTAAAAGTGGGTAGCATCTATCTGACTGGAGAAGTCCGGTATCAGCATGGCCTTTCCAACATTACAAATCCTGCTAAGCGCACCAATTTTGAATCCGCCTTTGATTATGCATATGTTCCTGATGACTACACCATCAACAACGTGTCTATCATGATTGGAGGATCGTATCCGGTATTCAGACCTAAGAAAAAAACGCACCGCAAATAATTGTTCGATGAAGAAATTTGTTTTTGCCCTTCTCGTGTTGGCATCGTGTGCCAGCGAAGAATCCGTTGGTCCTGCTTCTGCTCCTACATTTATTCGCTATTTCAATGGTGGCAATAGCGATGAAGCCAAGGCAATATTGGAAACGCCCGATAAGGGATTATTAATTTTGGCGACCACTCAACTTGTCGATGGCTCTATTAATGCAACCTTCAAAATAAAACTGATCAAAACAGATGCGTTTGGCAATTTGCGTTGGCAGAAACTTTATCCGGACATGACGAACACAACCGATAGCTACAAGGGCAACGGTGTTGCAATTGATTCGACCGGAGGTTACGTAATTGTAGGGGAAGATATTAAAAGTCAAAAGTCGCAGCTTTTAATTTTTACAGTGGATGATAATGGAGACATCAAAACTTCGCCAAAAACCATGAGCACGACCTATGAGGCAAAAGGAATGGCGGTGGCAATGGCCCACGGTAATTTTCGGGTGCTTGCATCGGTTACCGATCCTCTCAAAGACAACATGTTGCTAACTGAGTTTACCCCTGCTGCTGTGAATGGCAGCAATTCAACCATCACTCCGCTGTGGACTCGCCTCTATGGAGCCGGACAGTCGACAAACATTCCCAATAGACTTTTTCAAGATAATTTAAAGAACTCCTACTGGGGAGGAACAGTTGTTAAAAATAGCAACCCGGCGAATATCCGTTTGGTAAAAGCACCTACCAATTCGCTCACTACCTTTTACGATTATACACCCAGTAGTACATTTACCGAAACCACCAATGACATCATTAACCCGCTAGGTGGTGATACCTTTTTCTTAGTCGGAAAAAGTAACGCCCCACTTACTGGCACATCACCCGGTGTTTTCAACATTAGCTTCAAGCGCTATTTCGCAACGAACGAATACTTTGCATTCACTTACCCATTTCCTGAGCAAGATGGAGATGCTGATGGAAACAGCGTAGCCGCTGCGCAAGATGGTGGTTATATTTTATTAGGCACTGCCAAGCTATCCGGCACTGCAGGTCGTGGTGAAACCGATTATTGTCTAATTAAAGTTGACAGTGATGGAAAAAAACGGTGGACAAAAAGTTATGGAAGCAAATATGAAGATGTAGGTGTTCGGATCATCACTACTTCTGATGGTAGCCATGTAATTTTAGGCACTACCAATTTGGCTAACACCAAAAGTATTTTAGTGATGAAAGTTGATCAAAACGGAAATATAGAATAGTTACCCAATTAACAATAACCACTGCATGCTGACATGATTGTGCATTTACTATTTATTCTTTGATATAGAATTTATAAAGTGATTTTAGCCTGTTACTAAAATCACCATAGCCAATTTACGATAGACCCCAAATTGAAACTAACTTCATTATGAAGAACACTTTTACCATTTCAAATTTACTTTTTCTATTCTTTTTCCTACTATCCATAAGCGGTTTTAGTCAGAACGCCCCAACTGCATTTACGGCCGGAGCGAGGACTATCTCCACGCTTGATTTTAGTTGGACAGATGGTGGAGGAGGAGACGTCTTTGTAGTGGCAAGACATACCGCTGCCATAGCAGGAAATCCAACCAATGGCAATACATACGTTGTTGGAGATGCAATCGGAACGGCCAAGGTAGTTTATATCGGATCTGCAGCAAATTTCTCAGATGACTTTTCTACAAATGGCCCTGCAGTACCAGGCACACAATACTTTTATAAAATTTGGAATAGAAAAAACACAGGTGACCTATTCTCTTCCGGACTAACCGGAAGTTTATTCACCATTTCATCTGTTCCTTCTAATCAGGTAACTCTTGCCGCATTCAGTAATATCACTAACACTGCAATTAGAGCTAACTGGACGGAGGCCACCGGCACAGCTGGTACTGGCACGAACAGATTGGTTATTGTTAAAAAAGGAAGCGCCGTGGATGCGACTCCTACCGATGGTGTTAGTTATACTGCTAATGCTGCATTTGGAACCGGGGGGACTGAAATTGGACCTGCCGGAAACTTTGTGGTTTACAACGGTACAGCACTAAATGTAACTGTTACCGGGCTTACCAATGGAGATTATTTTTTCAAAGTTTTTACCTTTAATGGTTCTGCGGGCACTGAAAACTATTTAACGGGCACTCCGGGTGTTGAAGCGAATCAAGGCACTAATCCATCTGCTCAGCCTACTGGTTTAGCGTTTAGCACTCTGCTTGGCAATGGACAAGGATACACGCTTACTTGGACGCCTGTTCCAGCTACCACAGTTGATGGATACATTGTTATTAGAAAAATAGGCTCGGCACCTACGAATGCTCCAGCAGACGGTAATACTACTTATACTGTAGGTAACGAAATCGTTGCTTCATCTGGTGAGTTCGTTGCTTTTATTGGTTCTGCAGCTACATTTAATGAGAGTACCTTAGCTCCTACTACAAATTATTTCTATAGAGTTTACTCTTATAACGGTAGTGGTTCTGGCATAAACTATAACGCTACCACACCGTTGGGTGGCAATCGTATTACATTACGAACAGAGCCCACGGGTCAATCTACCGATATAACCTTTGCGAGTGTCACGAATACAACTATGTCCGTGGATTGGACAAAAGCGGGTGCGGGAGCAGGTAACAACATGATTGTCATCGGTAAAGCAGGAAGCGCGCCTACTGCTCCAACAGATGGCAACACCTATACTGCCAACCTTGCCTTTGGCACTGGAGGACCAAGCAGTTCAACAGATGGTGGTAGTAGCTTTGTTGTGTATAAGGGAAGTGCTGATTCACCCATTACAGTTACGGGCTTAAGCCCAGATACAGAATATTTTTTCAGAGCCTTTGAATTTAACTCTACTACAGCTCTAGATGAAAATTATAATGCTGCCACCGGCACGAACAATGACGGTACCCAAAAACAAGCCACAACCAACGAACCCATCAATCAAGTTACTGGTCCGGCAACTCCATTTGCTAACATTACCGGAACTACTATAAGAGTGACCTGGACTGCGGCGGTTGCAGGTGCGCTGGCACCAACTAACTATTTGGTTAATGCAATTAATAAAACAGCAGCAGGTACTTACAAATCGGTGGCTGATGGAACAGCAGTTACCAATGATCTGGATTTATCGACTGCAACGGGTGGCAATGATGGTGCACAGAACATTACCGTTGGAACCAATCTGGCCAATTGGAGTGGACTCGATCCTGGTCAGGAATATGAGTTTCAAATCTATTCATACAGAACATCAAGCGCCGCATTAAATCCTGATTTCAAAACTACAACGCCGGCAACGGTATCAGGCTTTACAGAACCTGGCGCACACACAGCCATTACTTTTGGAACAATCGATAACAGTTCTATTGCCATTAATCTTAGCGCGGTGTCTTCAGCAGCAGGTGTGGTAGTTCTTAGAAGATCCGGATCTGCTCCTACCGCACCGACTATAGCTGATGGCACAGTCTATACTGTAGGTGCTACCAATATAGCTGGAGGAACAAATGAGGTGGTTTACGTGGGGCCTATATCCAATTTTGTAGATAATGATGCCGGTAATGGATTAAATTCTTCAACGGCTTACTATTATATTGCCTTTACCTACAGTGGAAGTGGTTCGAAAATTAACTATCTAACCAGTGGAATTCCAGCAGCCGTTAACGCCACCACACTTGCCGGTGGTGCGACTACAACCGTTACTACTGCGACAGGAGGTGAAGCCGCAACTATTCCTTCTACAACCACCACATCTCCCGGTGTTTCCGTTTTCAACTTTACTGTAGTTGATGATGCTGGTTCAAGTGCTAAAACTAAAATCACCGATATCGTCATTAATAGAAAAGATTTAGTCAGCGGTGATATCAACGACTGGTCTGCTGTAATAGGTGGTGCCCGACTTTCAGGTTCACATGGTAATACAGGAACTACCGGTATCACTGCTATCTCAGTTGCACCCGGTCCAAACATTACCGCTAATTCAATTACCTTTTCAGGAATACCAGTAACTGCCGAAGCACTCGGTGAACTAGATAATGGAGAAACGCTAACTTATACGTTAGAAGTTTGGTTAAAACCGAGTTTGGGATCGGCTACAATTGATGGTTTAAATTTTGTATTTCAAGTAACACCCAATTCATCAAGCTTCACCACAACCTCAGGTGATTCTTTTGATACGTCTGGCTCTGCGATAGAATCAGGCAATACCAACAACGTAGTGTCGGTCGTAGCCGACAGAATCCGAATTACAACACAACCATCTATCGCTGTAAATGCTTCTGCAGTTTTGGCGCAACAGCCTGTATTTGAAGCCACCGATGTAAACAACAACCGAGATCTTGGCTTTAACAACGCTGTGGCATCGGTAAACACAGGAGCACCTGCCAATTTAGGTCCTGTTTATACTCCGTTTAATTTTGTGAGTGGCGTTGCTACATTCTCTGATCTTCGGTTCAATAATGTGGGTAGTTCTACCATGACCATTACGGCGAACAGTATCGTTTCATCTCCTGCATCCAACTCTATAACCGTGAGCGCTTCAACCAATTTAAGTGGCGGAGGTTTAGTTGGCATTAATGCAGGGCCGAACTTAATTAATAGCACGACTAATCAGGCGGTTTTTGGATTTACCCTTACCACCACCGGAAGCACATTGAACTTTACGGATGCCACCATTACAACAACATCTGATCCCGATGTGGCTTTCAAACCTTCCAGCATTCGATTATTTAGGTCTACCGACAATAGTATTAGCACAGGAGGTGATAATACCTTAATCTCATCTACTTATACTACGCCTGGCAACAGTATTGATTTTTCACCTTTTAGCACTTCTATTAATGGTACTACTTCAAACTTCTTTATAGTAGTTGATATCCAAGACTTTTACCCAACCTCGCTACCCACCATACAGCTTTCCTTGACCAATGCAGATTTCACTGTATCCACCGGTGGTAAAACAGGCTCAACTCAAACAGGAGTTAATTACACACTTCAAGATAATACTCCTCCTACCGTCTTATCCATCGTACCCGTGCTCAGTAATAATGGTCCGAATGGAATTAGTGCAACAAGCTCGCTTACCTATACGGTTACGTTTAGCGAACCCGTAACTGGCGTTAGCGCCAGTGACTTTGTGACTACCTCTAACCCTTTGGTAGGTACCCTTGCCTTTCCTCCTGTGACTGTTTCTCCTCCCGCTTCCAATGGAATATCCGGCTCAGGAACAACCTACACTGTAACTGTTAACGGTGTAACTGGTACTGGCCAATTGCGATTAGACTTAGTCGCCAACGCAAGCATTGTTGACCCACAGCCAAACGGCAATGTAACCGGGTTCACCACAGGTTCATCTTATAACGTGATCTTGCCAGAACCCACAAACGACAATACAAACTTTTCTGCCACAACCCCGGCACTTAATCCCAATTCATCTGTTACAATCGATTGGAAAAATCCGGCTGGAGGGCAAAGACCTACTCATATTCTCATTGTGGGTATACTCAATGGAGTTGGTACATTTCCACCTGTCAATGACGCTAGCTTAGTGGCACCCAGTGGCAATTGGAACACCAGCCATGGTGCAGTAGTTGTAGATTATACCGGCAGTTATCCTTCTATTCCAGCCAATGATAGCTACACAATTGATAATTTATTGTTATCCGGAAAACAATACGATTTCAGAATTTATCCTTACACACTATCTCTCAATAACAGCAATAATAATGTAGATTATAAGACCACAAGTGTGCTTTCGGGAAGCTATACAATTCCGTTAGCTTCTTCCGGAACAATCATCGCCGGAACAACTCCGCCAACAGCCACAATCTCATCCGTTCTAGCTGGCTCAAATACAGTCTTTTCATTTAAAATAGTTGATGATGGCGGTACTTCGGCTGATAATGCCCCTACCCTCATTTCTAACTTGGTCATTAACAAAACCACGCTTGGGCTAAATACGATTGCTAACTGGACGGATGCTATTGCATCTGCTCAACTTGTAGACATCACCCAAAACTCAGGAAGCCCAATTGCAGGTACAGTTGGTGCCAATAGTATTTCATTTGCACTTACGACTGCATCGGGTAATCCCGGTTACATCGGTCAAAATTTGACGAAGGAATATCAACTGCGGATAACACTTAAAAATCCATTTACAGCCAGCCTGGATAACCAACGTTTTGATTTCACGATTAATCCAGCTATTGCAGGCAGTATAACGTATGAAGCAGGATCATCTAAAATAGCAGGCGGAGAACTTGAAAATTCAGGTGGAGAAACCATTCAAGTAAATTCAACTGCGCTTCGGTTTACTACGCAACCGGCTCCTACCGCTCAGCTAATTTTAAAGGATTTCTCTACAAGTCCAATCATTCAGGCAGTGGATGCAAATGGAAACGTAGATGTTGATTTTACAGGTATTGCTAAAAATGTGACCATCACTACGCCTGGATCTACTACCCGAATGAACAATCCCGGAACAGATGTTACTTCATTTGTATTGACTCCTGTTAATGGTGTAATTGACTTTAATGTCCTTGCCCCCAATTTACAATATAACGATACGAATTCTGGTGCTATCAATGGAACCTTAGTAGCAACCGGTGGTGGACTTAGTTCAACCTCCGGCGCTGGATTCGTTGCCTGTTCAAGCATTACTGTTGACTATTCACAAACGTCAACCATTGGCTCTGCAACGGGTATAAGTACCATTTCATCTATTGCTGCCACTAGTGTAAATGTTTTTACGTTTACATTAACAGATGACGGCGGTGCCGGTGGTGATGGTGCCGCTACGAAAATTTCAAGTTTGAAGTTTACACCTAACGGTAGCAACCAATTTACAAACTTTCAAGATTTAATGGCTTCGGCCACTCTTTCGGATGGTACCAACACACAAACCATCACTTCAGCAACTGGATTAAATACTATTGATCTTACGTTTAGCGCGATTGCCAATGGACCTGGTAACTTGGGAAATGTACCTGACAGTAATTCTAAAATCTATACGCTGAGCATCGTTCTTAAAACGCCCCTGTTGGGCGGTTCTTTACCTTCTACAGCAGATAACATTAAGTTAGTGCTGGATCTTATCCGAAATCCGAATATTACATTTAATGCAACTGGAAGTACAATTCCGGTAGCTGCACCAACAATTAACTCTGGAACATCGAATGGAGTTTTTCAGGTGTTTGCAACAAAACTAGAATTCACTACTCAGCCTGCAGCAAGTTATTTAGTGAATATACCTCTTTCCGCCCAAGGTACTCAGCCTGTAGTTGAAGCACGCGATGCGAGAAATAACCGCGATTTAGATTATACCGCTCCTGTAACTACTACTACTTCTGTCGTATCCAGAAGTGGACAACCTACTACTTTCAGAAGTAATGTTCCTGTGGGTAATGGAGGTATTATTACAGGCGGAGCAGGTGTTGCTTTTGGATTTGGCGACATGCAGTTTACCACTATTGGTACCGGTGCGGCAATTACTGTCACATCAACTACGCCTAACGCAAACGCGGTCATACCTACAGCAGCTGTTAGTACCTCATTTAATGTACAAGTAGGTCAGTCAAGTACCATTAGCACACCAGCGTCTCTCGCATCAATTCCTTCAACAGCTACAACCTCGGGTTCTGCCGTGCCGGTGTTCTCGTTTAAAATTACTGACGATGCCGTAGGTCAAAATGATGGTAATCCAACTCTTGTCAAGCAAATTGTCTTTACTCAAAGCACTAATGGCACAATCAATAGTGCAGGTTTAGCAGACTGGCGTGATGCGATTGCTGGCGCGATTTTAAGTGATGGCAATACTCTTAATGACAAAATTATTACCTCAGCCTCAATAACTGCCAACACGATTACTTTCAGCGGTATATTAATAGGCAACGGTCAACTAGGTTATATTACGGATAGCCCGACTTTGGGGTCTAGTTCAAAAACATATTTCCTTAGCATTTGGCTAAAATCTCCACTTGCAACTCCTCTTCCGATTACAATTGATGGACTCAAATTTGGTTTTGATGTGAGGCTGACAACGGATGTACTAACGGATGTTAACGGCACTCAAATTGTTTCAGGAAATGCAATTACTCCAAGTGGAAATACGGTAAACGTAGTGGCAACGAAGCTGAACTACATGACCTTAGCCCCTACCGGAACACCTGTGATTGGCACAAATGCATCTGCGTTTAGTGCTGTACCATCAGCACCGTTTCAAGCAAGCGGGTATGTATATACACCCTTTAGTAGTCCTAATGCAATCGGTGTAGAAGCAGTGGATGTGAATGGAAACCGTGACCTAAATTTCAATGGAACTATTTCAACCTTTTCAGTAGCCAATGGTTTAACGTATACAAAACATCCGTTAGATGCAACATCTGCGGGTAAAGTGTTCTCAGGTGGAACGTTTCCCTTCGATCCCAACTTTGTTTACACAACTGGTGACAATCAAGATGGTAGCATTACAATGTCTACTACAGGGCCTGTACTAAGTAATCAGACTTCTCCGGCTATTAATATTCAATCCTCCAAAGATTCTTATGTCTATTTTGATCCAAATTTTGCTGCGCAAAACTTTAACAAGTTTGTAAACCAGCAAGCAGTTACTTTACCTAATACAGCAAACACTACAGTAGCCACCCTAGCGAGAGTAGTGCTAAGTGATGGTGGCGCAGCAAATCATAACTTGACTCCTACGAACTATCCATTTGGCGGCGATTCAGATAAAGCATTTACTCGGATATCCGCGATTCAATTTAGTGTAACAGGAACTGGAACTGGTGATCTCAGAGCATTAGCGTTATACAATAGTGCAGGAAACAAAATAAGCAGTGACGTTCCCGCTGGTGGCACGGTAAGTTTTACAGGCCTAAACATAGAAGCGGCTGATGACGATACCGTCAAGTTTACTTTGCGCGGTTCGTTTAAAGATACCCCTGTTACTGACGGTGATAAAATTACCTTTGCCATTTCCGGTGTTACATGGGCAGCAGGTTCTTTCCCGCTGAATTATAACGGTGGTGCAGGTCCTTATTTTGGTGGTGTTAATGGAGGTGATATCTCGAAACAAAATAATGTCGATGTAGAGGCCACAAGTTTAGATTTTACCACCCAGCCCAGCGCCTTTGCCGGCGTGAATGAACCTATTACTCCTATTAACAACGGAGGTCAGACAGGCGTCGTAAAGGCACGAGATAAGTTCGCTAACCTTGATACTGATTTTAGCTTTGGCTATACTATGAATACAGCAGGAGGCGCAGGAATTGCAGCCATAACGGGCTTCCCCACTAAATTCACTTCAGGTATTCTTGATTTAACAGGCATGCGATATAACTCAACAGGATCAGGATTATTTGCTAAAGGAAATGGAACCTTAACAGTGATTGCAAATGGCATTAATAGTAACACAATTTCATCTTCAAATTCAAAACCATGCGACCGTGTGGATGTAATTGATGTAGGAGCAACTAAAAACACTACAGGTGTAACTACCAGTAGTAACCTGAAAGGCGGAACAACAGCTACTATTTTTGGAGTTGATATAACACCTTCCTATTTTATAAGCACAACAAAAGGAGATGTGAGTGTGATTAAAAATAATGAGCCATCATTAAATTCGCTCACTTTCTCATTTGATGTTCCTTATAAGACACCCACCAGAACGACTCTAAAGAATTTTAGAATATTCGAAAGATTCGAGTCTGCTGGTTCCTTTACAAATCTAACAGATGTAACTACGCTTACAGGAACAGTAACTCAACTAGAGTCGAGTTCTGGCACAGGAAACTACGATCAAGTTAAAGTTACTTTTTCAACACCCAGACCATTGTTCACGTCTGGCACGCAAAGTTCCCCTACTAGGTCATATTTCTTGCAAACAGATATTGATATAACAGCCACCAATAATACTCCTAAAATTACTCCGCAGTTAATTGATAACGGATACGGTGACAATCGAATTCAGATTACGCAAGGAAGTACGTCCGCTTCATTTTCAGGATCTCAATTCGGCTTTGCATCAACCCGACCACCTTCTTTGGTGCCGTCGAACTGTGTTCCCTTTAGTGGGCAGTTAAACGTAGATTCTGGAATCACATTCATTGATCTTGCCTTTGATGTGCCCGTGTTAACGTTTGATGGCGTGGCTTATTTATACGATAGACAGAATAATGTTTTAAAGGCTACCCTGAAAGCAACCAATGGTTTGTTTAAGGAAGGCGTTACAACAGGTGGTACTTTATCAGCCATTCCTCCGGTAAGTAAAATACGATTTTCAATCCCAACCGGCACCGTTCTGCATCCTGATAGTGTCTATTACGTAAAGGTGCCTCAAGGAACTTTTGACCCGACTGCATTGGGAGGTAAAGGTAAGGGAACTGGTATTTCAGATGATCAGCAGAACCTGTATGGGGGCATTAGTTATAATGGAACAATGTATTTCAAAATCGAATCTAATAAACCACCAGTGATGATCTCTACTGACTTCGCAAAGTATGAGACCAATACAAAAGTAGCCTCGTTGAATGCTTCATTCGATCAGAAAGGAAGGGCCTACTATTTGATTTTGCAAAGTGGCACATATAACTCGGTCGCTCCAACAGCAGGACAAATCTTTAACCCTAATACCTATACTGTTTCTGGCGCAGTCAAAGTAGCAAATGGCTCGTTCAACATCGATCAACTCGCCCCCAATCTTCAGTTTTTTTCTGTATCCGCTAACTTCACGGGAGGCACTACTTATGATGTATGGATATATGCGGAAAATGACGCGCAACCAGCGGTTGCATCCGCCCCATACGGAGGTTTTTCGAATGACGATAACTTGAAATATAAGGCAGGGCTGCCAGGGCCAACATTTACATTCACTGTACCGCTGAGCCCGGGTATTCCTATTTACCAGCTTTGTCCGAACAGTTATAGCGTATTAACTCAACCAATCATTCTTACAGAGACAGCCAATAATGAATGGGATTTAGGTTCGCAAAGTTTCAACATTCTACTTCCCTCAGGCTTCAATTATGACACATTAAAGCCTACGGTTAAATTGATTGGTGCCGATTTTGGTGCACTTAATGCAACTACTACGTTTATCAACAGTACGTTATTACAAGTTAACTTTTCTAATTCGGGCAGTATATCGCTCGATCAAATAATCATTTCAGGTATGCGAGTCGCCCCCACCACCGCTGGAGCCAATGGCGATATTAAGCGATTTGCCGGAGCAGGATTACCTAATTATGGAGACGGAACAGTATTGGCGAAACTAACAGCCATTCCGCTAGCTCCGCAAACCTTTACGAATAGCTACACCGTTTATAATAATTTTACTTCAAGCATTGGTTTGTCTAGCGTGGTAACGTCTATCCCTGACAATTTCTTTGATCTGGGGCTCAACAAAAATGCTATCAAACTGATTCCGACTATAACGCCGAGCAACGATTACAATGCTAGCTTCTTTAGTGGGTCGGGCGTAACGGACGATGTCCTAAGCCTAAGCGGAGTAAGTAAGAATACTGCCTTCGATATTACTATGAACCATACGGACTTAAATGGATGCTTCCTTAGTCAAACTTCTCAGTATGTAGTTTACGACCACACAAAGATAATACCTGTTCTTACCGATGTGACCTACGGACCTAAACAAGCTATAGTAAATTCAAAATATATTTTGCCTAGTGACGTGAATAAACCAGGAAAAATATCTGGGTCATTAAAGTCTATCGCCGCTTTGAAGTATAACGATATTGCTGGTTACAACTTGGAACAAATGGTGCTCAAAGTACCGAAAGAAGTAACTAGCCAAAGCAAACTGGTAACTTCCAATTCCCAGATCATCTATGGCGCTGGTTGGCAAAAGCAATTAGATAGTGTACTGCAAGTAGTGAAAACAACTACTCTTCCCAATGGCACATTTTATGATTACCAATGGGATTACGCCCCTGTTTTAAGGGCTAAATCTTCTGGTAGTATTCCTACCGATCCATACGAAAATTTTAAAGATAAAACCACCATTAAAGGGCAAGATTATTATACGGGAGGGTCTCTTGGCTATGTGGATTTCATAGGGAAATTTAAAAGCACAGCCGACGCTACTGTTTCTCAACCATTGGTACAACGAATTCAATTGTTTGTACCTCCAATTCCAGTGATTGAAGCAGTTGGTCAATCAAAGGTTATTACTGCCACAGGCAAACCTGACCTCAACATATTTTGTCGGTTAGATGCAGATATTGTATTTAACGGCTTCCCTGCAGCCTCTCCAGGAAAATCAAAAGCCTACTTTAGTCTTTATGATTCACTTACAGGTGTTGTGCTGTATGATGGCAAAAATCCAACCGCTGCCATGTTGAATAAAGGATTTACTGATAATGCGAATAGTAATGGTACGGCTACGTTGACGCCTAATTCAGCCACATTCTTAAACGGTTATAATACTATTCGGGTAGAATACACATACCAAGATGATAACTCACCGGCAAGTGGCACAGGCACATTTTATATTCAGATTGCACGTAATCCTGTAGCAGACTTTACCTTTACAAGTAGTGGTGCAAACGCACCCAATGCATCCAATGTAAATTCAATTTGTGTAAACAATGAGATCACATTTACACCTAATGTTACTAACCCGAAATACACCTATAATTGGAATTTTGCGGATGGAACTGCTAATACCACTACCATCATTCCCGTGCATAATTATGCTAAATCACTAACCTACCAGGCAAGTCTTAGTTTCGTATCCGATAACAACTGCAGTTCCATTCCAACAGCGCTAGCGACCGTTGTGGCTCCTACTGTTAAAGATGTGAAGGTGGGTGAATTACCAATTGTTAATTTTAGTTTCTTCGGAAATTGCGTGGGCACTGATATATCATTTATTGATGAATCTACAACGCCAAAACCAGGAAATTCAGATCCCGCTTTCGCCGCATGGAACTTTGGCGATGGCGCTACCACCCCTAATACCGTGGCCGGATCGACGTCAAAACATAAGTACGGAACGGCCAAAACCTATAATGTTACCCTTACTTCTACTACGGATTTAGGTTGCAAAGATTCAAAATCTAAATTTGTTGGTCAGTTACTTTTAGTTAAAGCCACTCAGCTGGCTGAGTTTGAGGAAAAGTTTGATGGTGCCAACAATACCAAACCTCTTAATGGCGGATGGATTACGCTCGATATCAATCCGGCGAATTCAGATCCAAAACCAAAAGCACCTTTTTCGAATGGTGTATCGTCGTGGAAATATGATAGCGCTAAAGGCAATTGGACCACTACCGCTGGTTATAAACAAGAAAAGTCAGCACTCTATTCAGCTTGTTTAGACTTAGACAGCATTGCAAGGCCTGTCATTTCCTTTGATGCCTCCGTCAAATTAAATGATGGTGAAGGTATTGTGTTGCAATACTCAACGGATAATTTGAATATTCAGGATCCGAAAAAAAATTGGCAAGTTTTAGGAACACTACCATCCGGAATTTCTCCCGGTCTTGACTGGTACAACTTATCGGCGCTGGCATCAAATCCAGGAACCGGATATGCCAATTCTCAAAACCCTACAGCCTTAGGTTGGGCAGGTGATTTAGGCGTTCTTCAACCCAAGCATAAACTCGAAGATGTCGGAACCAACAGTGAAGTCATTTTAAGGTTCGCATTTTCATCGATAGGTTCAGGTGGAAATGGAACGACCAATGGGGTAACGATTGATAACATTCGCGTAGGTAGCAGAACCCGTACGGTTCTATTTGAAAACTTCACTACAACAGATGTAGGCTCAGGAAGTCCCACTCTTAACACGGTTTTAAAAGATGAGGCTGATTACATAACCAAATTCACAAATGAGAATATCAACAGCACACAGTTGGTAAACATTAACTATCATGTGGGCTTCCTTGGTAAAGATCCTTTCAATGCGTTGAACGCAGCAGACCCGAGTTCAAGGGCTTTGTATTACAATGTAAGTCAAGTGCCTTATGCTTTCTTAGATGGTTTACATAATCAATACAAGAATAGCTCTTCGTTATTTAAAGATTGGGGAAAAGGTGCCTATGATTTGCAAACGTTGAACTTAGCGAATGCCGATTTTAAAGTAACTGGCAATTCTACAAAAGTTACTACTAATAACACGGATGGAACAATTTCAGTTGAAGTGAATGTAACGCCGATCAAAGACTTGCCAAAAAGTACAACACTATTTATTGGTGTCTTGGAAGATCAGGTCAAGAAAAATCAATTACCAGGAACGGCTTCCATAACAACCGGCGAGGATGAATTTAATTATGTTCTTCGAAAAATGTTGCCCGATGCAGTAGGCACCCGATATAGTGATGGTACCTTTAAAAAAGGAGTAAGTGTACGTCTGGGACCTAATGGAAAAACGAATACAGCTGCTGAAAAATTCACATGGATGGCAAGTAAAGTATTTGGCAGCAAATTAACCGTTGTCGTTTTCCTACAAGATTCGACTAAGCAGGTATATCAAGCAGATCTATTTCAAAATATTGATCCACCTGGCATCACCACCGGCCTCGAACCGCTCTCTCCTGAAAGCGTGAACATCTATCCAAACCCGGCTAATCAGGAGTTTGTGATTGAGTTGCCGCAGGCACTGAGCGTAGATGCGAATGTGACGCTGGTCGATCAGATGGGAAGAACACTGGATGGTGGACTGATCCCTGCAGGCCGGACCAATAAGTCGGTAGGCACCTACGATCTGGCAGCCGGTGTGTACATTGTTCAAATCAAATCAGACAGCGGAGATATTGTTCGGAAAAAGGTAGTGATTGTTCACTAGAAGCAACGAGACATTCCCCATCTCGATTGTTTAATTCGAAACCGGAGATCATTACTGATCTCCGGTTTTTTTATGTTTAGCTACGTCCGGATAACGGCCTAAATCATTGATTTCCAAGTATCGTTGGCTCATTAAGGAGGTCTCAGAGATCAAGGGCAAGATCGTATCCGAGATGAATAAAAGTGTATCGGCCACGAACAAAAGCGCATCGGTCATGTGTCAGCTTGAACTTTTATCAACCAACTCTTCGATTAGAAAATAGTATATCAGCTATATCCCCAATAGAGCCACCTAAAAAATAATCTAAACTATATCCGTAACTTTATTATTATTTAGAACACTAAATCAGCAGGTCAAAAAATCTTTCGTTGTAATGCGCCTACAGAAATTATTTTTTATTTATTATTTATTTCCCACCATTGTTCTCGGTCAGTGTTTAACCGACTTCACCAAACTTGTTCCGGAGACCTCCGCAGATTATTCTGCTGACTTTGGGCGCTCCATTTCCATGCATGACGATTTTTTGGCAGTAGGTGTACCTAATAGCGACAGCGTTGGGCGAATTACTGGGGTAGTATATATCTATAAAAAAGTGGGAACAAAATGGATAAAAAACGCAGCCATAGCGCCAGCCGTTCCGCTTGACGGACTTCAATTTGGCTGGATTGTTAAGGTAAGCCAAGACTACCTATTTGTTGGTGCCAATTCTCAGGGTGGTTCGGTGTACGTGTTCAGAAAAAATGGAGTGGATTGGAGCAATTTTTCTGAGCTTGCTATTTGGAAAGTTCCTGATGCCCGGATTTTCGGTACCTCACAAAATAATCCCATTGGAATTACCGCTGATCAGAGTACCGTGGCAATAACTGATATCTGGCACTTGGATAATTCATTCCCTGGCGGCAGTACCGGTGCCATTTATCTATATCATAAAAATATAAGTGAAGAATGGAGCAGTTCGTCCACACCAAAGGTCATTCCTCCTCCCGGAGTAGAGGTTGATGACTTTGGGGGCGGAGGGGTTTTGTTTCAGGGAAATCGGTTTGCGACTTTTACCAGATATGCTTCAACCGGAAATGGACAAATCTATGTTTATAAAGATGCCAATGGTGAATTTGATAACCCAACCCTAGAAGCGAAGCTAGCTGCCGGTGACGGAACTTATTCCTATGGATTCAGTTTTAACAATTTCGCATTTACAAAAGATGGCATTTTCCTTATGGCGTCGGTGGATATTTCGACCTCAAGGCCTAAGTATGAAGTAGCCTTTTTTGAACAGCCTCAAACCGGGACTTGGAACGATGGTTACCTGACCTGCCACTTTGATCCTGATCTCGATACCGATACTACTAACTGGGAGCCAACCCTGTTTGCATCCAGTGGAGATGAATTATTTATCTCTTCGCGCAATTATAATAATAAGGGAACCCTAACGCACCTCAAAAAAGGAATGAGTGGTTGGTGTAATCCCAGCCGTGAAACGATTGAAATAAGCTTGCCCAATCTATCAACTCCCCATCGCTATGGTCAGGTAATTACATGCAATGATAGCTTAGATTTAACTCTAGGTTATGTTGCTCATGTAGCCACCGGACCTACGGAGGTAGCTCTAAAGACTTTTACAAAAATTGCATCCGGTTGGAAAGAAGACTTTTTGTATTCAATAAAAAAGAGCACGGCAGGTCATCTTTTTGGGTATAAGGTAAGAGGAGTTGGAGATCATCTTTTTGTTGCAGCTCCTTCGGATGGTACCGTAAAAGCAAATGCCGGTGCCGTTTACATTTATACAAAAAACAGCACCGGATGGTCGAAAACAAGCAAAATACTTCCACCACCAGGTGGTCAGTATGATGATTCATTTGCTTCCAACATCGCAGCGAATGGAGAATACTTAGCGGTAGCAGCCTCGGGGCATGAGCCCAGCGGTAAGTTTTTCATTTATAAAAAAGGAACCAGTTGGAATAATCCTCAGCTCCTTCAAACAATTGATTTGAAGTCGGATGGATTAATTGTATATCTGTCCGGAGATCACATTGCACTAAGTCAGGATTGGTTGGTGTTGCCTTATATGGATAGTGGTAATTCAGGCGGTTTTGAAGAATGTCATGTGTTTTTGGCGCTCTATAAATTTGATGGCACCAAATTTAATTTCCACCAGTCGCTTTGCATTCAAGGCTCCAATTTTTTCGCTCGAAGTTCAACTATCCCCGTTAGCATAGAGGGCAACCTAATTGTTGCCGGGTCAAAAATCCTTGAGTTAAATGAATCGGGAACCTGGGAGTTAAAGTACCAGTTGTCTCCATCAGAAATAGAACCCATACAATTTAATTCAAATTTTAACATTGTAACAAATGGAGATCGGTTTGGTTTCTCCAATTCCATTTCAAACGGAACCATTTTTATTTCAGCTCCATCGAAAGATTACAACGGAATATGGGATGTAGGAGTCGTTTATGTATATACTAAGCTACCGAATGAAGAATGGTCCTCACGAACTGAATCGTCAAAAATTTTGCCCAATGAAAAAGAAGAAAGTGGCTTGTTTGGGTATTCCCTTGCCTCATTTGAGAATACAATTATAGTGGGGTCTCCAGTAAGTGACTATTATAAAACCGGACTGCCTATCAACAAGCCAGGCAAAGCATCCATATTTCAGGCAAAGGATTATTATTGGAAAGAAACGAACTGGGTTGCAGACTTTACGGGCGATTCTAATGTAAAAGACTATTTTGGATTGGCTGTTCAAATGGATGAAACAGATTTCTTTATTGGTGCACCCATCGAAGATTTGGAAACCGGAAAAATTTCCGGTTCGGTGTACATGGTACCCACTCCTCCTATTGTAAAACTCGTTCCCCCTGTCTGCTATTCAGAAGGAACATTTGCATTACTTGGATACCCGTTTGAGGGAACATGGAGTGGCCCTGGAATCGTCAATGCTTCTTTGGGTACATTTAGTCCAAAGACCGCTGGCACCGGCATACATATTCTTACCTATCAAACACCCAATTGCGCGAATACAGGCACGTTACAAATTGAAGTAAAGGATAATCCAATAACCACCATACTGAATGGACAAGACTATTTTGTCTGTCAAAATACCAGCACGATTGCTATTAATCTAGAGATTCAATCGCAGCCTGACGTTACCTATTCTTGGTATTACCGGTCTGAACCTAACGGCATTTTTCAACCAATGGAGTTAACCACCACTAAGATTGTGGCATCAAAAAGAGGAGAGTATCGAGTGAAAGCAACTGATATTTGCTCTTCCTTCTCACCCATTATTTCGATTAAAAACGAAAATATAGAATTGATAGTAGATCAGCCGTCTCCAAGCTGTAACAACTCTTTAAATCCCGTTGCATTAACTGCCATGCCCGCCGGTGGCATTTGGACTGGAACGAGTATATCAAATAATCAATTTATTCCAACGAATCTTCCGGCTGGTGTTTATCCTTTAACCTACACCTATTCGTCAGCTCTCGGCTGTATGTATACAAAGGCCGTAACCGCGCAAGTGACCACTCCATTTATCCCATCACTCAATAAATCCGGAGACATCTGCACAAATGGAATTGCTACCATTAGTTTAACCTCGGCCCTTGGATCGTCAACCAATGTTCAGTGGTTGAGAAAAGACATCAATGAAACCAATTACACTGTCATTCAGAATACAGGTAATTCTGTTGAGGTAAATAAGAATGGGTTAGTTAAAGTGATTACAGAAACAGCGTATTGCAGTCCGAAGGAAGCAATTATTGCTGTCAATGATTCTTTCCTTCTTAATTTTTCACCAACCGAAGAATCCATTAAGGTTTGCTCCACCGATGAAACCTATCTATCGATAACACCAAATAATAATGGATTTAGATTTGAATGGAATTTTTACGAAACGAAGCCTATAGATGCTACCATCGTCAATAACGAATGGCAGTTTAAGCCCAGCAAAACAGGTTACTACTTTGCGAATGTCTATTCAGGCAATTGCCAAAAAACAACTTCGCCAAAGTATATTGAAATACAACCAGCCGACTCCGTATTTATACCCAATGTTTTCACGCCTAATAATGACGGAAAGAACGATAAATTTAAAGTTGCATCGAATGATCCTTCTCCCTCCTATACAATTTTCAATCGGTATGGCAGCGAAGTCTTTTTTGATAAAAACAATTATGGCTGGGATGGAGGGGACTCACCTGAAGGCGTTTATTATTGGGTAGCAACCGTTGCAAACTGTAAAGGAGACAGGTCAAATTATAAGGGCTGGGTTCAATTGATACGGTGATAAGCATTGAAAAGAATTTGACGTTTTGATAGTTGATAGTAGAATTTATTAGAAGAAATTTAGTCCATCAATTTCATTCGCAAATTCCCTCCCCCATCATACACCTTACACTCCCACCCCCAATCGCCTCAATGGTAGGAATGGCAATGGGAACCAATTCAGCATACTTACTCAATTGGTCTACTTGCAAAGAAGTCAAGGATTGATAAGCCCGTTGAGACATCACGAGAATTTTGTTGCCGGAGGTGGTTTGCAATTGAAGCATATTGCCGGCAAATTGATTCACTTGATCTAATGAAATGGAAATAATCTGATGGTGAGTTTGTGTTAACTTTTCTTTTACACGTGTGCGCTCTTGGGTGTCTTGTATGCTATCTAAACAAATAACAACATATTCATCACCCATGGCCATCATCACGTTGGTGTGATAGATCGCTTGTTCTTTTTCGTTTACGGCATGAAAATAAATCGGTTCATAATTCAAGAGCTTACACACTTCTACGAACAGCTCTCCATCGGTGCGTGGAGAAATACACGCGTATGCTACCCGATCAACGTGATCGAAAATGATGCTTCCGGTGCCTTCCAAAAACCTATTCTCTGATTCATGATGCGATAAATCAATTACTTCTTTAACTGGAAACTTTCGTTTAAACTCATCTACCAAATCGGCTCTCCGCTCCCACCTTCGGTTGATGGTACACATCGGATACAAAATCAGTTTACCATCTGCATGCAGGGAAATCCAGTTGTTGGGAAAAATGGCATCGGGTTTTGGTGGCGTGGGTGTGTCGTGAAAGACATGTACCGCTATTCCTTTCGAACGGAGCAACTCGACCATCGCATCAAATTCCGCTAACGCTTTGCGTTGAATTTCTTCGCTGGCCAATGCTAACTCGGATTGAAATGAATTCGTCAGCGCTGTTTGTGCATTGTAACCAAACGCAGCCGGGAGAACCATGAAAATAGAATGGGTGGATTGGGTAGGGATCATATTTTTTACCACTAAGGCACAGAGGCACGAAGATTTATTTTTGACTGCCTCTATGTCTGTACTTTCAATTAAACAAAAAGCGCCAGACGCATTCGCATCTGACGCTCTCTAAAATCATTCACTATATCAAATCCACTTCTTCACGTTGGCAATACTCTTTTCAATACTGTCCATGGGTGAAACAGGATATGCCTCTTGTTCAACATAAAAATGTTTCAGCCCGGATTGTTTTGCCTTCGCAAATAAGGCAGGGAAATCTATTCGCCCGGTGCCAACATCTACTTGTTTTTTCGGATCGGTCTTGTCCATGTCTTTCACATGCCATTGCTCAAATCGACCGGGATATTTAGCGAAATACTCCAGTGCATTTTGGTTGGCATAATTCACCCAATACAAATCCAACTCCATCGCAACATTTTTGGGATCAAGTTCTTTCAACATCACATCATACGCCACCTGTCCATCGAACTTTTCAAATTCAAATTCATGATTGTGATACCCCATGCGGATGCCATTCTTTTTACAAACTTCAGCCGCTTTGTTGACCGTCTCGCAAACGAATTTGTAATCATCGAGTGACTTGCGTTCATCGGCAATCAGGTACGCCAAGATCATGTAATCCTGCCCTACTTCTTTGGCATCGGCCACGGCACGTTCCCAATCATTCAGCAAGGTGCCTTTGATGGCTTTGGTAACGTCTGACTTGCCCAACTGATAATGCCCGCTGGTCACTTTTAGTTTTAAACTCTTCGTTAAAGCAGCAAACTCTTTCACCGGCATACCAAATAGCTTGCCGTCGTTGTAGCCGTACGCTTCTACTTTCTGATATCCCAACGCAGCTACTTTCTCTAAAGTCCCTTTCACGTCTTTGTTGATGATATCGCGCAGGGTGTACAATTGTAATCCGATCTCACTCTTTTGTTTAAAGTTAAAGGATGACAACGCAAAAGCGCCTGCGGCTGCCATGGCTGATTGTTGGATAAATTCTCGTCTTTTCATTCTAAATTATTTTAACTCCCGAATCTTAATATTTTTATACCACACCAAATCTCCATGATCTTGTAATGAGATATGTCCTTTCTTTGACTTACCAAATCCTGGCATGTCTTTGAATTTACTTCCTTTGATCATGGCATCCCACTCGGGTGTGAACATGTGCGTATCAACTTGCAACACGCCATTCAAAAATAATTGCAAGTGACCTTTATTTAATTTGATCACTGCTACATTCCATTCATTGGCAGGCTTCACCGATTCTTTCGGGCTTTGAATCAAATCATACAAATTTCCGGCTCGGTGCTTTTCAATTTTCGCATCGGGGTGACACGCATTATCCAACACTTGCATCTCAGGTCCGGTTTGCCATACATATTGATATTGTGTTGATTCAGTGACATTAAAAATAATTCCGCTGTTCCCGCAAGGAGCAATTTTCCATTCCAGGCTCAACTCAAAATTTTCAAATTCTCCTGCAGTGACAATATCGCCACCGCCCTTTACCTGAAATCCTTCCTGTTGTTTTTTGTTGAGATGAATCGCTCCGTCCACTACTTCCCACGCTTCGCCAATTTTATCGCTGTTAAAGTTGTGCCAGCCATTCAAGGTCTTTCCATCGAACAATAATTTCCAGCCTTGCTTTTTTTCTTTAGTGGTGAGGGTGTTGTCTTGTGCTTGAAGTGCGCACGAAAAAACCAGTGCCAATACCACTAGAATAGAATTTCTCATAGCGTTCGTTTTATAGTGTATCGATTAATGTTCTGTCTCGCCATCTAACGATAGCACATATCTTGCCATCTTTTCAGCATCCGCCTGACTTACATCGGGATGACCTGACATCAACACTTCGCCCCAAACACCAGAACCGCCTTTGATGATTTTTCCTGCCAGGTATTCTACATTGGCTTTCGTAAACTCATATTTCTTGGCTACATCGGTGTGTGAGGGACCAATGATTTTGTTGACAGAATGATGACACGTTTTGCAATCACTTGCTTTCACGAGCGACTCGCCTTGTGTAATGGCATCGGCTGCTGTTACGGGGGCCGTTGCTTCTTCCGTAGGTGTTCCGTAGTCTTCTTTATTGGTGGCCTCTTTCTTTGAACCACAAGCGAATGTTGCCACGCAAAGCGTAGCTACCAGAATGATTGAATTAAATTTGTTTTGAGTCATAGTGCTGCTATTAAATTCCTAAAATTGATTTATTGAGTTTTGGATTTTTTCCTGCGGATGCGAAATCATCAAATGCTTTTTCGGTAACGCGAATGATGTGATTCTTAATGAATGGTGCGCCTTCTGCGGCACCTTGTTCCGGATGTTTGATGCAACACTCCCACTCCAGCACGGCCCAACCACTGTAGTCGTATTGTGCCAACTTACTGAAGATGGATTTAAAATCTACCTGACCATCTCCGGGTGAACGGAATCTACCCGGACGATCGATCCAATTCTGATACCCTCCATACACACCACTCTTTCCCGTGGCATTGAACTCGGCATCTTTTACGTGGAACATTTTGATGAACGAATGATAGAAGTCGATGTACTGCAAATAATCCAATTGTTGAAGAACGAAGTGACTTGGATCGTAGAGTATGTTACAACGAATGTGACTGCCTGTTGCCTCCCAGAAACGTTCGAAGGTAATGCCATCGTGCAAATCTTCTCCGGGATGAATTTCGTAACACAAGTCCACCCCTACTTTATCAAACGCATTTAAGATCGGGAGCCAGCGCTTGGCCAATTCTTTGAATCCATCTTCCACCAATCCGGCCGGACGTTGTGGCCACGGATATACGGTGTGCCACATCAGTGCACCTGAAAATGTAGCGTGTGCATTCAATCCTAAATTGCGACTGGCTTTGGCTGCCAACTTCAATTGATAGACAGCCCAAGCGGTGCGCTCCTTCGGTTTGCCATGTACACTTTTCGGTGCGAAGGCATCGAACATGGTATCGTAGGCAGGATTGACTGCTACTAATTGTCCCTGCAAGTGTGTGGAAAGCTCTGTGATTTTTAAACCACATGACTCCACCGTTTCACGAATTTCATCTGCATAGTCTTTGCTCTCTGCAGCTTTTTTTAAGTCGATGCAGCGTGCATCCCAACTGGGAATTTGCACACCTACATATCCTAATGAAGCTGCCCACTTGCAAATGGATTTTAAATTATCAAACGGAGCTTCATCGCCCATAAACTGAGCGAGAAAAATTCCGGGTCCTTGTATGTTCTTCATTGTTATTATTTTTTACCACTAAGGCACATTTTTTACCACTAAGGCACAAAGGCACTAAGCTTTATTTATTCAAGAATGTCAACATCAGCAGATTTTCAAATTTTCAAATTAGCCAATTTTCAAATTAACGAATTACCGAATTAACAAATCATCGAACTAAAGAATTTTCAAATTTTCAAATTCGCTAATTTTCAAATTGATTAGATTTCGAAATTCGTCCACTTCTCGTTACTCTGTCCGCTCTTCACCACATTATCGATGAAGGCCATTCCACGAATACCATCGTCTACCGTAGGAAAGTCAACCACGTTCGGAGTGGGAGTTCCATCAATTCGTGCAGACAAAGCCAAAGCAAAATTGCGATAGAGATTGGCAAATGCTTCGAGATAACCTTCCGGGTGACCGGCCGGAGTTCTGAAATTGAAGATGGCATCTTGATGTAAAAATCCATTGGTGCCTCCACGCAAAATTTGCGTTGGCTTGTCGAGCCATTTAGCTATCAAAGTATTGGGCTCCATTTGGGCCCACTCAAGTCCGCCATGTTCGCCATAAATTTTAATGCGCAAAGCGTTCTCTTCTCCGGCTGCTACTTGCGAAGCAATCAACACCCCTGCGGCACCATTGTCAAACTTTAACAACACGTTGCCATCGTCATCCAAGGCACGGCCTTGCACCAAAATATTTAAGTCGGCACAAAGCTGGGTGATTTTCAATCCCGAAATAAATTCGGCTAAATGAGCGGCATGTGTTCCAATGTCGCCCATCGATCCTGCTTTACCTGACTTCTTCGGATCGGTACGCCAAGCTGCTTGCGCATTGCCTTCGCGTTCGCTCAACTTACTCAACCAACCTTGCGGATACTCGACCACAATCTTTCTGATTTTTCCCAGGGCACCATCACGCACCATCGCGCGTGCCTGACGCACCATGGGGTAACCGGAGTACGTATGTGTGAGACACAAGATCAAACCCGTCTCTTCTACTTTCTTCTTTAGCTGACGCGCTTCATCGAGTGTGAAGGTGATCGGTTTTTCAATGACTACGTGAAAACCTTTTTCTAATGCCAACATGGCCGGAGCAAAGTGCGCGAAGTTGGGTGTAACGATGGTGACAAAATCAATTCGCTTGTCGGCAGGAAGTTTACTTTCCTTTTCGATCATTTCTTCGTAGGTGAGATACGTCCTGTCTTCTGCCAGAAATAGTGCTTTACCACTTTCTTTGGCGATCTCGGGATTGATGCTAAGTGCTCCGGCTACTACTTCAATGAGGCCGTCCATGTTGGCAGCCAGGCGATGAATGGATCCGATGAAAGCATCTTTGCCTCCACCCACCATTCCCATTCGTAATTTTCTGTTCATAGGTTTAGACTGAAATTCAATTTATTGAAGGTATAAAATCTATTGTTAAACTCTAATAGCAAGGTGTCGTCACCTGTAAAAACTTCACTTAAGTACCTCAACCCCTACCCTTCTCCACAAGAGAAGGCAAACGCGTTTATACAGATGCCTTAAATTAATGAATAATCCGGATAGAAAAACCTTGATTTTACGCAGGTGGTTGTAATTTTTACACATTCAAAACCTCAGAAACCGTAGGCAAAAAAAAGAGGACTCCCGAGAGAGTCCTCTTCTAACTAATTGGATTCAAATGCTTAAACAGTAATGGTGATGCCATTCAGAACAAGCTGCACCGGCTCGCCTGATTCGCGCATGGTTTCTACGCCTTGCTTCGACACTTTTACTTTAATTACGTGGCCTCTGAATTCGATGCGGAATGAATATGACTTCCATTGATCGGGAATGAATGGATTGAAATGAAGCAAGCCATCCTTCACACGCATGCCGCCAAATCCTTTCACCACACTCATCCATGTTCCAGCCATACTGGTGATGTGGCAACCGTCTTCGGTGTCGTTGTTGTAATCATCCAAATCCAGACGTGAGGTACGCAAATACATTTCGTAGGCTTTCTCTTTGTAGCCGATTTTAGAAGCCAGGATCACGTGGACACAAGGAGACAAAGATGATTCATGCACCGTGAGTGGTTCGTAGAAATCGAAGTTGCGTTGAATGGTTGCATTATCGAAGCGATCATCGAACAAATACAAGCCTTGCAACACATCGGCTTGCTTAATGTAACATGAGCGCAAAATCCGATCCCATGACCATTTCTGATTCAGTGGTCTGTCTTCTTTTCGTAATTGACTTACAGGAATCAATTCCTTATCCAGGAAACCATCTTGTTGTAAGTACACACCCAGCTTTTTATCCTCACCTAAATAGATGCGCTTGCGAATATCGGCCCAGCGAGAAGTTTCTTCTTTTTCGTTGAACTTGGCAGAAGCAACCAACTTGTTGAATTTTGCCGGATCATCTTTGCGTACAAAATCCAATGCTTGTTGGGTGTATTCCATCGTCCAGCATGCAATGTAGCTGGTGTACCAGTTGTTGTTCACGTTGTTTTCGTATTCGTTCGGTCCGGTAACACCCAACATAACATACTGTTGCTTTGCTTCCGAGAACGTGATGCGTTGAGACCAGAAGCGGGAGATTCCCAACAGCACTTCCAATCCAAATTCACTTAAATATTTTTCGTCTCCGGTGTAGCGGATGTAATCATAGATCGCAAATGCGATTGCACCATTGCGATGAATTTCTTCAAACGTGATCTCCCACTCATTGTGACACTCCTCTCCATTCATCGTCACCATTGGATACAGCGCTGCGCCACTGGTGAAGCCCAATTTTTGTGCATTCTCAATAGCACGTTTCAAATGTTTGTGGCGATAGACCAGCAAGTTGCGACCTACCTTTGGATCGGATGTTCCCAAATAGAAAGGCAAGCAATAGGCTTCGGTATCCCAGTAGGTACTGCCACCATATTTTTCACCGGTAAAACCTTTCGGCCCGATGTTCAGGCGCTGATCTTCACCCGTATAGGTTTGCATCAACTGAAAAATATTGAAGCGAATACCTTGCTGAGCAGCAATGTCTCCTTCAATCGTAATATCACACTTTTTCCATATCTCCGTCCACACAGCAACGTGCTCTGCAAACAAGTGATCATAGCCTGCGGTAGTGGCTGCTTTCAATTTCTTTTTGGCATTGTCCGCCAATTTCTTCTTAGGATGATTTTCGGAAGACAAAACAGCTGCATATTTATAGATGATGGTTTCCACTCCTTTCTTCAAAGGAATCGTCACCTCATTATCCGCATACTTTTCTTTCTTGTTCGCCTTGCTTTTTCCCTTTACTAATTTTCCAGCACTGCGAATGCTATAGGTCATGGCCGTGGTAACATGGAACTGCGTTTTCTTGGTTTCTGCGGTTACAAGCGCTAGTCCGGCTTTGGCTTCCTTCGCTACTTCCGTCCAGAATTTTTCATCGTAGTTGGAATCTTTGTTCACCACATCGGCATCTACCGACAAGGTGATTACCGCATTGGCAGAAAAATTCTCGGGTGTGATAGAATAACGTATCGCACCAACTTCTCCATCGGCCATACTGCAAAAACGACTGGCTTCTATCTTTACTTTCTTTCCGTCGGGGAGCGTGGCTACAAATGAACGATGTAACAAGCCCTGCTTCATATCGAGCACGCGCTTAAAGTCTGCTACTTTGCATTGTTTCAAATCAAGATCGTGTTTGCCGATTTTAATCTGAATACCAATCCACGATGGTGCATTTAACACTTTAGCAAAATATTCGGGGTAACCGTTTTTCCACCAACCTACTCGTGTCTTATCAGGATAATAAACACCGGCCACATAGGTACCTTGATGCGTGTCACCGGAATATTTTTCTTCGAAGTTGGCGCGCTGGCCCATGCGGCCATTTCCCAAACTAAAAATACTTTCTGAAATGCGGTTGTAATGGGGATCAAATCCTTGTTCGATGATTTGCCATTCGTGCTTTTTGAGATATTGCTTCATACCTGAGTTGAGAGTATTGAGTTATGTTTTTGAACTATGTAATCGATTTTAGCTATAGCGAGTTTAATTTGGAAATTGGAAAATCGGCGGTGCTTTTCACAATAGCATGTGCTTTGCCCAACTGATCGGCTGAGCCAACACCAACGCATTTCATACCCGCTGCCAAAGCTGCTTCCACACCTGCTTCCGCATCTTCAAACACCACACACAAATCTGGTGAAACACCGAGTTTGCTGGCTGCTAATAAAAATATCTCCGGATCGGGTTTGCTGTTCTTTACCATCGTACCATCCACTACGGTGTCGAACAAATTTTTTACTTGCAATAGCCGCAACACGGTTTCCGCATTTTTGCTGCTCGAAGCGAGTGCTACTTTGAATCCTTGCGTGCGCAATGCTTGCAGCATTTCTTTCACACCTTTAAAAATTTCTTCGGGCCGAATGGCTTCGATATATTCTACAAACCAACTGTTTTTCTTGGTGGCCAGTTCTTCTTTTTTTGCTTCGGAAAGAGTAACACCGCCAATCTCCAGAATGATCTCCAGTGAATGCATACGGCTTACGCCCTTCAGGCGCTCGTTTTCCTTCTCGGTGAACGTAATGCCCAACTCATTGGCCAATCGCTGCCAGGCAATAAAATGGTAGTGCGCAGTATCTACAATCACTCCATCCAAATCAAAAATTACGGCTTTTATCACGCTTTATAGTTTAGTTGGCGCGAATATAGCCCAGCTTGATAATTTGTTCCGTTTCGGCCTGAGATTTAAATACCGCAAACGTTTTCCCTTGCGTTCTGAGCGCCCCAAGGGCATTTCCATACCGCACGGCTTTCACATAATCTTTGGGGCTTTGCAACAATCCAAAGCCAACGCCACCGGCAAATGAATCACCGCAACCAGTCGTATCAATTACCTGTTCCACTTTCACAGCTGGCACTAGGTCTTCCAGAATCTTGTTTCGGTCTTTGCGATACACCAGACAGCCGCGCGAATCCACGGTAACGCACACACACTTCACACCGAGGTTGAGGCAATGGGTAGCAAACGCCAATAATTCTTTGCGATCTGGTTCTTCTGAAATCGTAAAATCCTGACTCTCGTATTCTTTTTTGAACCATGATGCCTGCGCTTCTTCAAGATTCATTTTAAGTACATCGATGTAGGGTAGCCATTGATCACGGTCAACCCAGAATTTGCGTTGTCGTTCTCCGTTTGCGAGACAAGCAGTAGTAGGGCCATGCGCATCGAAAATGATCGTTCCTTTGCTGCGTTTTTTCAGATACTTGAGTGTATCCAACGAGATTTCGTAATCGCTGATGGGAATGAAAACAAAGACTTTGCAGTCGAGGAGTTTCTTGAAATCATCGGGCACGATTGGATCCATGAAACCCGTTTGTCGCTCGAGCCGATTGTTCACATCCACAAACCGAAGGCTGATGATATCACCCTGATCGTTTTTAGAGGAAATGAATTTGGTGTTAATGCCTTTGTATCCTTTGAACACCTCGCGCACATTGTCCATGTCTACTTTGCGTAAGTGAGAAACCGGAATTACTTCGAGTTTATCTCCGGCCATGGCCGAAAGTGCGATAACCGGATGTGTAACACAACCCCACTTTTGAATTAATTCTCCCTGGTGGGTCACAATGTGATCTCTGGGAATCGGGCCAATAATGGCAATTTTTTTTCTAGGCATATCGACTATTTTTTTAATCGTTGTTCGGTTTCAACTAACTCGCGTTCTCTTTTTATCTCTTGCACCAATTGTTTTTCGGTAGGAAGATACGTTTTGTATTTTGAAGCAAAAATCTGTTTGCTTTCATTGAGCAAACTGTACTTAACGATGGTTTTATTTTTCTCTGAGCATAAAATTAAACCAATCGTTGGGTTGTCTCCCTTCTGTTTTACCTGATCTTCAAAATAGCGAACATACATGTCCATTTGTCCAATATCCTGATGGGTAAGTTCACCAACTTTTAAGTCAATCACTACAAAACACTTCAAAATGTAGTTGTAAAATACCAAATCCGCATAGAAATGTTTGCGAGAATCAACGGTTAATCGGTATTGCCTTGCCACAAAACAAAATCCTTTGCCCAACTCCAATAAAAAGTCTTGTAACTTATCAATGATGGCTTGCTCCAAATCATGCTCATAGAAACCAGCTTTTGACTTCAGGTTTAAAAATTCCAAGACATACGGATCTTTAATAATATCGCTGGCTTGTGCCGTTTCCTTTTTGCTCTCCGCCTCTTTCTTGATCAATCCTCTCTTCCTGACCGGAGTGAGCATCATTCTTTCGAAATACAAACTATTGATCTGACGTTCGAGTGTTCGGGTACTCCAATTTCCATCAATGGACTCTTGCAGATAAAAGTCCTTAGCATCTTCTCGTTCTACTTTGAGTAATAAGCGGTAATGAGTCCAGGACAATTCAGGACGCAGTGCGTCCTGAATTGGGTAGGAGGAATAAAAGCCTCTCATGTGCCTTAAATTACTTTCATCAAAACCTTTACCATATTCGTTGGTTAACTGTTCTGACAATTGTTGAAGCAGAAACGAACCGTATTCCGCTCTTTTTTTACCTCTTTGCTCCTCTTCAACAATTAGCTTTCCAATCTGCCAATAAGCTTGCACCATGGTAAAATTGGCGGCTCTATAAACCTTACTTCTGGCTTCATCAATAATCTGACGAATACTGCTGTAAAGTGTTTGAACCTTATTTCGGGTAGCAATCTTTCGTGGCATTCTTCAAGAAATCAAACCGTCAAATAAGCAGCACCAAACACACCGGCACTATCGCCCAGGCTTGGCTTTACAATAGGAGTATCCAACACTCCGTTGTTAAATGCATACTTCCTCACCGACTCCACTCCTTCTGTATAAATCTCATCAATATTGCCCACGCCACCGCCAATCACAATCACATCCGGATCGATAATGTTCACAATGACACTCAGCGCCACGCCAAAGAAGTGTGTCATGCGCTGAATGGTTTGCGTAGCGTGTGCATCTCCTGTTTTGTATAACTCGTAAATTTCTTTGAGTCGCTTGGGTTGACCGGAAATGCCTGCATAGTATTTTTCAAGCGACGGCCCCGAGAGCACTTTCTCCACACATCCGGATTTACCACAATAGCATGGGCCACCCGATGCATCTAAAAAGTTATGACCCCACTCACCTCCAATGCCTTGCAAGCCGTTCAGGACTTTGCCATCTACCACCAATCCGCCACCAACGCCCGTACCCATAATCACTCCGAACACCACATTGGCCGTGGGAAATTTTTCTTTAACCACACCCATCTGCGCTTCAGCCAACGCGAAACAGTTGGCATCGTTGGCAATAAAAATCTCCATGCCCAGCAATTTTTCCAAATCACTTTTCATGGGCTGAAAATTCATGCACTCTGAATTACATCCTTTCATGGTGCCCAACTTGGGGTCTAACGTGCCGGGTGTGCAGATGCCCAACTTCGATGTGCGATAGCCCATCTTGTCGGCCATCATATCGACCAATGTTTTGATTTGTCCGAGGATATGCTGATACCCATTTTCTGCACCTGTCGGTACGCGATCGCGGAACAAAATTTCTTTCAATCCACCGGGACCTAATACAATTCCCTCGGCTTTTGTACCACCAAGGTCGATGCCCCATAAATAATTTTTAGAGTCGGTCATAATTTATAGATCAAGGCTTCCCACGCGCGCAAGTGAGAGGAGGTATCGGGATAGTTGCCGATAACTCTTTTTCCTGTGAGCGGGATAGGAAAGTTAAGATTCTCTTGAGAAAAATTTAGCATCACCAGAAATTTTTCTTTGTCTTCCTGACGATAGTAGGCAAACAGCCGATCGGGTGTATCGGTCAACATGCGGTAGCTGCCATAGGTAAGTGCGTGATTCTGCTTCTTCAATTGAGCCATTTCTTTGAAGTACTGCAAGATAGAGTCAGGTACCTGCATCTGCTGACTCACATTGATTCTGCTTTTGTTGGGATTAACCGGCATCCAAGGAGTTCCCACGGTGAATCCGGCGTGGTCTTCTCCGTTCCATTGCATGGGTGTTCGCGCATTGTCACGGCCCGAATAATTGGCGCGTCGGATAAACTCCCCTTCGCTCATTCCGAGCTTACTTGCTTCACGCCAGCCATTTTGTGTTTCTATGTCTTTCGAGTCGGCCACTGTTTTCAATGTGGTGTTGGTCATTCCTATCTCATCGCCCTGATAAATGAAGGTGGTGCCACGCATCGACAACAGCAGCGTGATCAACAACTTCGATGATTTCTCCCAATGCTCACGATCATTGCCCCAGCGGGAAACCATGCGTGCAAAATCGTGGTTGCCCAGAAAGATACTGCCCCAACCCTTGGCGGAAAAGGCATCGTCCCACGTTTTAAACACTTTCTTAAAGTCGTTCATCGTCCAGGGGATGGGATCAAATCGGCCTCCGGCACCTTGATCCATGAACATGTGCCCAAAATGAAAAATCATGTTGAGTCCCTCTTTTTCATCCAGATAATCGATCGCATTGAGCGGTGTAATGCCGGGGCCTTCGCCAACCGTCATCACATTCGGATAACGAACCAATACATCACGTTTAGTCTCAGCTATAAATTCGCGCAGGCGCGGACCATTGGAATAATACTTTCCAATCGTTTCGTTAAAATCAGGGGTATCCGTATCCGGAAAATCGGTGCGCTTAGAAATAGCAGAGATGACATCTAAGCGCAGACCATCAACACCTTTTTTCAACCAGAAATCCATCAGCTTAAAAATCTCTTGTCTCATGTTGGGGTTCTCCCAATTTAAGTCCGGCTGCTTTTTAGAAAACAAATGCAGGTAATACTCACCGGTGACTTCATCCAATTGCCAGGCGCTGCCACCAAAGAACGAAGGCCAGTTATTGGGTGGATTCGTATCCTTGCCGGGACGCCAGAAATAAAAATCACGATATGAGTTAGTAGTGGACTTTTTCGATTCCTGAAACCACGGATGTTCGTCGGAAGAGTGATTGAGCACCAAATCCATGATGAGTTTTAATCCACGGTCATGTAGCCCTTGGAGCAATTCATCAAAGTCTTCCATCGTACCAAACTCGGGTTGAATGGAATAATAATCGCTGATGTCGTAGCCACCATCATCATTGGGTGATTTGAAAATCGGATTCAACCAAACGGCATCGATACCGAGTGACTGAATGTAATCCAGTTGTTGAATGATACCGCGCAAGTCGCCAACACCATCGGCATTGCTGTCTTTAAAACTACGAGGGTAAATTTGATAGACGATGGCTTCTTTCCACCAAGATTTTGTCATCTCACTAAATTGAAAGGATGGTAAGATTGGGTAACTGGATTCTCAAAAAATCTTTATCGGCCGTAACCAGTGGAAGTCGCTCCACAATACTTGTAGCAGCAATAATGGAATCCGGCAAACTTAATCGATGGGTTTTTCTTAGCTGAATTGCCTTTTCCTTAATCTCTTTTCCGATCTCCAAAACAAAGCAATTCGAAACAAAATCCCTCATTAATTCTTCCTCATCGGTTGATTTGAATTGTTTACTCAACAACTCTATTTCTGAGATAACTGAAATGAAGATAGTCTTGCCCTCAACTAATTTCCGAGCTTTTCTGTTGCCTTCAACACCATACACTATCACATTCGTATCAACCAATAGATTATTTACTCCACTCATGGCGTAATCTGCGTTGATATTCTAAGCCATCTTCTTCAAACCGTATTTTCCCAAAATATTTATCCCAATCGATTTGCTTCACGCTGAGTTTTTTGGAAGGCAGCGCGATTTTTGTGTTTCGTTTTATTTTTTCTTTCAAGGCCATACTCAAATTTAAAAAAAATCATGGAATATATCGCTCCGTATTTGGGTGAAACGTTTTCCACGAATGCCAAAATTCCTGATATGATTGCACAGGTGTCAGTTTGGTTCCGATAAACTTCCCCTCTTCACACTCACCCTTCCAATTCCAACGCGAACCATACTTTGTATCTATCAGTTTCAGACTATCATTCACTTGAAATTGAAGGGTATCGCTTTGCACAATAGATAACCACACATGAAATGTAGCTGAATCTTTTTCAATCGCCACTACAATGGGTTTACCCGTAATCTGATCATTGATAGCTTTTGCCTGAATCAATTCATTCCAATCATACGCTTTAGCAAACAAGCCCATCGGCACACCCACTACCCATGACTTATCTTTCCACGAGAGTGAATCTCTTCCCTCCAGTCTGCCTCCCATTTTTCCTTCATCGTATTTGTCTAAAACTTCGTAACGATCTTTGAACTTCGGATCAGGTTGCAAAATGGTCGAATTGGGATAGCGATCGAGCCAGGCGTGCAAGGTCATTTGCTCGGAGGATATTTCATCCAACTTTTTTCCTTTGCTAGGTCCCACAATCGCTTCACCACTTACTTGCCTCCACCAACTGTGCGTAGTAGCATCTTCAAACATGGCATTGTAATGATCCATGCCTACCAAACGAAATTCCTCCGGTTTACCATCCACTTCCGGACTAAACACTCGACCTGTGCGGCACACCGTACAGTACGTCACCATTAAAGCTTTGCCTGCTAAGGTATCGCGCACTTGATGATGGTAGCCGATGATCTCAATAGGATATGCTTTTGCTTTGCCATCCAGCACCACACCGATCACCAATTGCTGGTCGCTTACTTTGTTTTCACCCGAGGTCAGCAGGACAACCGACTCCGGTTGGTAAAACATCTTATCCGCAAGAAAGCGGAAGTTAAAGGCATAAACCACTATTACCCAAAAGCCCAACAATGCAGCCGCTGTCCATTTGATATAGGGATTGGTGCCAACAATAAACACAAATGCCGGATAGCCAATAAGAGCAATTCCGATGACTCGAAAAAACCAAATGTTTTGATGCAAGAAGTACGCTACATCAATCATTTCCTCCACCTGACTTCCCGGAAAAGGCATGATGTAATACACACGCGCAATTTCAATACCGATGAGTAAAACAATACCGACAATAAAAAGTAAAATCTTCATAGTTAGAATACGATTAAGTAAAGTGAGTGCAATTTAAAATGAGTTGTTGAAGAGCGGCAACTTCGGTTTGTATCTGTACGGTACTCCAATTCAACTGCCGGCTGAACTCCTGCAGGAGGAATGATTGATTGCGCAAAAGCTTGGGCATATTAAAGTAGAGCATGCCAGTTCGGCGCACCACGAAATCCGAAATGCTCACCACCATTTCGTAGTGAACACAAAACCAGATTTCAGCAAGAAGCAAATCCGTCTCGGGTTGACCTGTTCGATGTGCCTCGAAATAATCTACAATCAGACTAGATTGCTTACCGTAGGTGCCGACTAAATATGATGTTTCGTATGCTACACTGCCTCGCGCCAAACGAGTGGCCAGCGTTGTGCTGTATTGCCGCACCTCCTGATAATTGGCAAAGTCGCTACCCACAAAAGGCGTGGTAGACGTTTTGCATTTCATAGAACGCTTCTCAAAATGCGTTTCAAAAACCAGATCAACAATTCGTTCCGCCATTTTGCGATAGCCGGTAAGTTTGCCGCCTGCAATAGAAATAAGCCCGCTGGGTGAGACAAATATTTCGTCTTTTCGCGAAAGCTCGGATGCCGATTTTCCTTCTTCGTGAATTAACGGTCGCAGACCGGCCCAACTAGATTCAATATCTGCTTGAGTAAGTTTCGCCTGCGGAAACGTACGGTTAACCGCTTGCAATAAATAGATCGCATCTTCCGCGGTGGCGTGAACTTCGTCTTTGCTTCCTTCGTAATTCGTATCCGTGGTGCCAATGTATGTGGTGCGCCCCCTTGGAATAGCGAAAATCATGCGTCCATCTTCCACATCAAAATAAATGGCTTGTTGAATAGGTAATTTTTCTTTGCTGACAACAAGATGCACTCCTTTGGTCAGGTGAAGGCGTTTGCCCTTTTTAGAGCGATCCATTTCACGCAAATCATCTACCCAGGGCCCCGCCGCATTCACGACTACCTTGGCCTGTACCTTAAAAGATGTATGACTGATGCGATCATACACCTCTACACCTATGATTCGATCTTGCTCGTACAACAGTTGTTTTACCTCACAATAATTGAGCGGTTTGGCGCCGAAGCTAAATGCAGATTTGATTATTTCGATCGTTAGTCGGGCATCGTCCGTTCGATATTCAGCATAGATGGCTCCGCCCGTTACATCCTCTGGATTCAACCAGGGTTCTTGCCGAAGGGTTTGCTTGCGGGTAAGCATTTTTCGCTGATCTACTTTCAAAACACCGGCGAGCCAATCATAGATCTTTAAGCCGATGGAAGTTAACCAATAACCAAGTCCACGCTTTTCATACAACGGCAACAGCATTTTTTCAGGCACAACCAGATGCGGTGCAAGCCTGTGGACAATGGCCCGTTCGCTACCCACTTCTTTCACCAGACCAAACTCCAACTGCTTTAGATAGCGAAGCCCTCCATGAATTAGTTTGGTAGAACGGCTGCTGGTACCAAACGCAAAATCATCTTTTTCTACTACCACTACCTTCAGATTGCGCAGTGCGGCGTCTAATGCAATGCCTGCACCGGTAATGCCACCACCAATGACGATCAGATCAAAAGATTCGTTTTCAGCGTCTTTGATAAGGTCTTGTCGTGTGGAAGAAGAAAACGGTGTGATCATTCGGTGCGGGTATAATAAAAATCTCACCAAAAATGGTTTAAAACTGTGATTTTCTTTTGTTTACAGCCGTTTTTTTAAATTCAACTCTTTGCTTAATTTGGCTCGAATTTCAAATCCTGTCTGCATGGAAATATTTCTAAAAGCCGATACTTGGCTAGCCTTGTTAACTCTTTGTTTTTTGGAGATTGTATTAGGTATTGACAACATCATTTTCATTTCAATTGTATCTAATAAGCTTCCCGAGGAAATGCGGAAGAAAGCCCGCAACACAGGCTTGTTCCTTGCTATGTTCGTACGGATTGGATTTCTACTCTGCATTACGTGGATTATTGGTTTTAAAGAGCCTCTTTTTGCCTTGGCTGACTTCATGCCTGATTGGCTAATCAATTTCTTCGGATTCCATGCCGATCATACTTTCAGCGGTCGTGATTTAATTCTTTGCTTCGGCGGATTTTTCCTGATCGCGAAAAGCACGATGGAAATTAACCACGAAATGGAAGGCGATGAAGAAGAAGAAGGTGGCGCTAAAAAAGCGGCGGTTACATTTACCGCAACCATCGTTCAGATCATTATTTTGGATATTATATTCTCTTTCGATTCTATTTTGACAGCGGTGGGTATTGTGCCCCCCGAACAGGTACTGATCATGATTATCGCCGTGATGGTTTCCATTTTGGTGATGATGTTTTTCTCCGGTGCGATCAGCGATTTCATTCGCAATCACCCATCCATGGAAGTATTGGCACTGGGCTTTTTGATTTTGATTGGATTTACTTTGGTGTTGGAAGGGTTTCACAACGAGATCCCGAAAGGATATATCTATTTTGCCGTTGCGTTCTCCTTATTGATTGAGTTTACCAACATTCGGGTAAAGAAAAAGAGAAATGCGAAAAAGCCTGTCAAGCTGCACAAATCATTCACCGACAAAGAAATCGAAGACGCGATTAGCAAAGAATAATCATGGAGGCAGTAGATCTTCGCTATCCTATTGGAAAATTTCAAGCAAAAGAAAGCTATTCCAAAGAGGAAATTGATCAGTTCATCCAGCGTATTGAATCGCTTCCCCTCCGATTGATCGGTGCTGTATCTGATCTTCACGATGAGCAGTTGGAAACACCTTACCGCGAGGGAGGTTGGACCGTTCGCCAAGTGATTCATCACATGGCCGATAGCCATAGCAACGCGTACATTCGCATCAAGTGGACATTGACGGAAGGTACCCCTCTCATCAAAGCTTACGACGAAAAACTATGGGCAGAAACGCCAGATGCTACATTACCTGTTTTTTTATCGCTCAATGTGTTGCATGCATTGCATGCTAAATGGGTGGCGCTGGCCAAAGCCATTCCTTTCGAAAATCTCGCCAAAAAATTCATTCATCCGGAATCAAAAAAAGAAGTTCGTCTCGATCAGCTTCTGGGAACCTATGCCTGGCATGGCGAACATCATCTAGCGCACATCACTTCGCTGAAGGAACGAAAAGGCTGGCAATCGTAACCGTTCTTATCTATCCATGAAATCGTACGAAGCACCTTCGCTACTTTTCAACGCTCATATTGAAACCATTTGGCCGGCACTCTTCCGCGAAGTGCAACACCTTCCCTATCTCCGTGAGCGTATTACAACTCCTGATGATGATTTTCTGGATTTGGATTGGCAGAAACAAGGTTCTGATAAATTGGTCATTATTTCGCACGGATTGGAGGGCAATAGCCATCGTGCCTACATTCAAGGAATGGCCAATCATTTTTTTACAAATGGGTATGATGCGCTTGCCTGGAACTACCGCGGGTGCAGCGGTGAAATGAATCGACAGCTGCGCTTTTATCATAGTGGAGCTACCGATGATTTGAGTTTCGTTATCAACCACGCTTCGAAGAATTACAAATCTATTTATTTAGTTGGCTTTAGTCTGGGCGGCAACCTCACGTTGAAATATTTAGGCGAAGGAAATGAGCACGATCGCTTGAAGAAAGCGGTTGTTTTTTCGGTGCCACTTGAGCTGAACACCAGCTGTCTGGAAATAGTGAAGCCCTCTAATTGGATGTATCATTATCGGTTTTTAAAAAGCCTGAAAGCTAAGGTGGTAGCCAAAGCGAGTCAGCGTACCGATTTGGACATCCGTCCATTGAACCGAATCAAATCACTGATTGAATTTGATGATCATTTCACAGCGCCCATTCATGGGTTTGCCAATGCCGTGGACTACTATAAAAAGTGCAGTTCACTTTATTTGCTTTCAGGCATTCGCATTCCTACGCTGATTGTCAATGCTAAAAACGATCCCTTCTTAAGTAGCGATTGTTATCCGGTTTTGCCCTCTGATTCGCAGGTAAAATTGGAAAGCCCCGCAAGAGGCGGACATGTTGGTTTCGCTCAGTTCCATCAAAATGGACTATATTGGTCGGAATTAAGAGCCTTCGACTTTATTGATCATGATTGAGCGTTTTTCCATTGCTGTTCCTGCCGGATCATTGGCCACCCGCTTTTCCGTGGAAGAGCCAATTGCCTACCAGCCCAAATACAATGGTGCTCCTTCTCAATTGTTTCCCGTCATTACCAGCGAAGGCACGCCGGGGTTTTCATTTTTCTATTGGGGTTTACCACCCAGCTGGGCTAAAAACAAATCGATGGCTGAGCGTATCATCAACTGGCGCAGCGAGCATATTCTTGAAAAACCAGCGCTAAAGAAAAAGTTATCGAAACACAGGTGTGTGGTACCTGCCGATGGTTTTTATGTGTGGAAAAAAGTAGGTAAGAAAACACAGATTCCCTGGCGATTCACGCTCAAATCGAAAGAACTATTTTCGATAGCCGGCGTGTGGGAAGAGTATGAAGATGAAAACGAATCCTTTCACACCTTTTCGATTATCACCATTCCGGCAACAGGTTTTGTGCTCACTGCATCAGAGCGCATGCCGTTGATTTTAACAAAAGCACAAGAGGCCATTTGGTTGCAACCAGAAGTTTCGGAAACGGAATTGGATTCGGTTTTGACGAGTTCATTTGGTGAAGCCATGGATGGATATACCGTTTCTCCTCAAATCAATTCAACCGAAATGGATAAGCCATCACTCATGCTACCCATGCCTTCGGCCGATCAATTTGGTAACCTTACTTTGTTTGATTGAGAGAACCTGCGTTCAGTTGAATCCACTCTTTGGCCGAGTTTGCTTTTCGCTCTACAACTACCTGCTCCTCCATTTTCTTTTGTGCATTTTCAATTGAGCGTGAAATCATGGCATGCGCGATTACTTCGTTTTCCTGAACCCCCATTTTGCGCATCAACTCAATTGTGCGCTCGCCGCCAAAAAAGTGGATAAAGGGCTCTTCTAACGAAACAAGAACCGGCACATTTGTAAGATGGAGTTTTTGAAATATTGCTTGTTCTATTTTCCGAAGCGGATAGTGCTCACCGAATATGACCAGCTTACCCACAATTGATTCCGGGTAAAGTGAGTCGGCCAAAGCAACTCGATGAGACTCGCCTGAAAATTGAGTTTCTCTCAGAAATTCGTTGCGCGATTCTTCAAACCAAAAAACCAACATACATGTGGCATTGGCCTCGAGCATTTGGCGTGCTGCTAGCAGTTTCCCTTTTTGCGAAATCCACACCTGATCGTTGGTGGTTATTCCTCTTTCCTTCTTACCAAATAAACCAAACATGGGGCGAGGTTAAAATTTCTCTTCTTCTTCCTTCTTCGCCTCGTCTATTTTTTTCTGCTCGGCAGCCGGGTCTTTTTTAGGTTTCTTCTTAAACATGCCCAATAGTCCCTTTTTCTTCTTGGGTGTCTCTGGCGCAACGGCTGTAGAATCGTTAGGGTTTGGCTCTACCGCTTCTGCCTTGGCAGGTTCTTTTGGCTTTTTCTTAAACAGGTTTTTAAAGAATCCAACGAAGCCTTTTTTCTGCTTGGTCTCCGCCGGTGCCATGCCTTCGGCTGCAGCTCCTTCCATAGCTATGCGTACATCGGGCAATACCAACACATTGCGGAAGTACCACATATAGTTATCCTGCTCTACGTTGAATTTTTCCTTTTCGATCGAGATAACGTACGTACTGTCTTTGGCCTCCTCCGCTGTGTCGGTGGAAGTGCCTGCAACTGTTAGCGTATCGGTGATGCTTCGGGCAGCACTGTCCAGTGCCTTTTTAATATCTACAGAATCCGGATTTTTCTTAGGGTATACAGGCTTCATTTCCACCGTTTGGAGTGATCTGAGGGCTTTCTTGTAGGTCTTTTCGGGCAATAAAAGGTAGCGTGTCCGCTTGTTGCGCTTTTCTTTGGGTAAAGCAGGCCCCTGAATGACTACACTATTCGACCACGAAGAATCATTGGGCGGCAAATTCAATGTTTTGCTGTTGGACGCCAGAACCTCTCTGGGCTGGTTCTTATTGGCATTGTAATAGACGAATGTCTCCTTTTCTGTTGGCTTGTCATGAATGAAGGCACTTTGGTAGGCAGGGCATATCCGCTGCTGCGTATTGCAACGCGTGAGCAGCATACAAGCCAAAACACATACGATTAAAGCCCTAGCCATGTAAAAAGGGTATTCCTAATCAACAAAACTAAATAATTAACCGAAGTTATCCGAAGAATGTAAGAAATGTAACCAGAATGTAAAATTCTGATAATCAGGTTTTCAGAATATTTCAGCTTTCATTACCTGTTAAATTCGCAAGGTGACCTCTCCTTATTCGCAAATACAAAAGGTTAATTTGTTGGCTTGCTGATGTACTCCTCTTCCTTTAAAGAAGGCATTCTTAATGGTTTAACCTCCAATTCTTCGAGCAGTATGGATTGGGGAACAATCATTGAAACAGTAGTCTGCAAAAAGCTTCTTTCAAAGGTCACATCATCGATGTTAAACGCAGTGTACTTTTCGGAAGCCCCCAAAATGCGTTTCCACATTTTGAAACTCAATTCGCGAAGGGAAACATTTTTGATTAGTTCTTCCCGTCCATCTTCCACGTAAACTTTATATGCATTCGCAAAGCCCATCTGGGAACCGCTCTCGCGAAATATCAACGCAAAAGATAAACCCTCTTTTTTAGCTTGTTGAATGAGTTTGTTCTTCAATACTTGATCGGTGTCTTTTTGAGCAACGGTCACTTCAAGCACTCCCGGACCTGAGTTGAATCCATTGGCAATTTGTGTGGCGCTCGTGAGTGTGCGATTGTTTAATAAGTTTCGCAAAATTCCATTTTCGATAATCGTCACTTCATCGGGTGGCACTACTCCTTCATTATCTAAAATAAAGTTTCCGGTTAAATCAATTCCCTGAAAAGAAGTAAGCTTGGGTTTGGCCTTAATGGTTATTTGCGTATTGATAATCGGTTTGCCAATTTTTGCGTCCGCAGATTTGGTTTCTTCATCAAACTGAAGCCCTTTCAATTTGGCAATATTATCACTGGCAAATATTCCTTCGCGGCTTCGTAAAATAGATCCTGCCAATGCTTCGGCTACTGCTTTTCCCTCCAGCAAAACAGGACCTGTGTATTCCTCTTCCAACTCTGCTAGCTTTTGATTGGCTTCAACCCGTTGAATGAGCTTTTGAATATCTTTTAGCAGCACGTCATCAGAAGGTAGCTGATCCAAGGTTTTTGCTTCGTAAGTTTCGCGATCGAACGAAAATTTACCATCGCTGTTTTTTAACTGTACGCCTATCATCAGTGTGGCATTTGAAAACGGAATCTTAGTAACTAGTCCTTCGGTGTTAACCAAATATTTATGCCCTTCGGAATAAGTTACAAAAACAAATGAATTGGTAATATTGGGAGCATTTGCGATGACACCGGACATCTTTCGTACTCGTTGCTCCCAAGCCGGAAGTGAGTAAGTTGCCGGAGTAAGGGATTGAATTATTTTAACGGGTGCAACTTTCGCAAACCTACGGTGTGGAATTTCACTGAGTGTTTTTCCAGTTTCTTTTAGCGTTTGCTTGTTCTTTTCAAAATGCCGCACTGCGCTTCGATACACATTATCTGTCGAAGCCCAAAACGATCTTCGGATACCCCAATAATCATCATCTAAAGGAAGACTTATCTCCATGGGTGAGGGGCCGGTAGTATGATTATCGTCCAAACTTTCATCATTAAAATCGTAATCGCCAACGAGTAATCTAGTAGTCGTTTTCATCCGGTCTCTGTCTTCAGACGAATTGGTAAGTGCGCCTATTGAAGCAGATACTCGCATGGTTTTAACATCGGTTAAACCATACATAATAAAAAACGGGCGATCAAAATTCTTTAAGGTTAGTTCTTTATGATTTCGATCCAGTTCGTCTTGCATTGCCTTTAAGATCACATCTTCCGATTGACCAAATGCGGTTGAAGAACAAATAACAGCCAATAAAATAAGTGCACTATTTTTTATCATGACTATAAGAGATCAATGGTTATCAACTGGTTTTTCTAAAATCGTATTCTCGACTTGTGCCACCATTTTCTTTTGAGTTTCAATACGTTTCACATAGAGCGATGGCGAGATAGCTGTCACAGGCACACTGCCCGACTCGGCTCCACAAAATCCGGTAAAGACTGCGCTTTTGTCATCAGCCGCTTGAATTTCTGCGAACATGGCCAATGGTGTGCCTATCAAATCTACTCCGCGTACCAATTCGTCTGGCCGGCCATCTACATAGATTCGGTAAACTTCTGTCGGGAAAATATTAAATGCGTTGGGCATTACACGACCCGTATTGGTAAATCCACCAACTACATCCATGAATAGGTAGCCATATTTTTTATTCTGTTTTTTACATTCGGTTATGAGCATCTTGCGCAGATTAGGCATATCAACCACCTTTTTGTTTTCGATAATTAAATTGGATTGGCGTGTAACTACATCTGAGCTTGCTTCTGCCCTGCCATGCCCGTTTGACTGAGGAAATTTCTCAATCGGAGTTCGTGACATTAAAAATGTTTTAAGTATTCCATTTTCAACCACCGTTACCTTGCGTGCCTTTACGCCTTCATCATCAAATTGATAATAACCATTTAATGCCTGGTCATTGAATTTTTGAAGTGTAGGGTCAAAAATGACATTGAGTGTTTTCGGTAAGACCAATTCGTTCACTTTATCTTTAAATGTCTGACCATCGAAGTTACTTTTCAAACGCTGCCCCTCCACACGGTGACCAAAAATCTCGTGGAAGAAAACTCCTGCGGCATGAGCGTATAAAATGGCGGGTCCGGTATAAGGTTCGGCTACTGGTGCCTTGCTTAACATCGTGAGTTTGTTCATCAGTTTGTCAATGTCTTTGCGAAGAACTTCTTCGCCCGGAAGCTGATCAGGTGTAGTTGCATAATAGGAAATATGCAGTGGCAACACATCGCCATCATCGGCACGAATGGATGCGGAAACGGTGAGATAGGCGGCAGTGCGATTTTGCGCGATGCGAGAACCTTCGGTTGACAAATAGTACTTTCGATCTAAGTCAATGTTAATGCTAACATCTCCATCTACCACACCTTTTAATTTGAGAAATGCTGCGCTGAGTGATTTTACTTTCAATTTCCAGCTTTCGATCTGGATAAATTGATCAACGGAAGGAAGGGGCTTATCGATAAAAACCGAAGGCACTTCCTTTGAGAAATCGGCCACCTTCTTTGATTCATCTTTGACAGTAGAATTTTGCAGAGCTTGAAAAGATGCCAACGCTGACCGGTAAGCAGATTGGGTTTGCTGCCACATTCGTATTTTGATCGGCAATGGTTTGATATCTAATGGCAGGAATTGCGAGACCCGCTCCCCTCCCATATCGCCCATCGGAAAAAAACCATTTTCCATATCCTTTGGATGTGAGTGATCGAAAGCATAATCGCCTACACGCACCGATGTGAGCAGAATGCGCGATCGATCTTTGCTTTCATCTACCAGACTACCCAACGAACCACGCAACCGAAAGCGACGGCTATCGGTAACACGGTACGACAAAAAATAGGGAGGTTGTTTTGCTTTTTGCAACTCTTCCCATTCTCGTTGCATTTCTGATTCTAAAATAACCATTAAAGAATCACTGGCATTTTGCGCGTGCAGCGATACCGACCCAAGGCCGAGGCAAACAATCAAACAGAAAACTTTCTTCATCTCAGACACTTTCACTTGAATAAGGTATTATAATAAATCAAATCGATTTTAAGAGGTAGTCGTATTTACGATTAAGTAGTGGGTTAGTTTTGCATGATACACAACCCTTGACTTTTTCAATGCATTTTCGAAGGATATAATTGCAAGCAGGCGATTCCGTCACTTTTTTCGAGAATAGAACGAAAACAAATCTAAATAATTGGATGCAGTTATCCGATTTAGGGCAGATCAAATGATGAACAAAAATTACAATGCTTGTAATTCTACTTGTTGGCGCTTGGGGAGGCTGGAGACCACTAATTGATAGGATGCATCAATCCATTGTTTCAGGATTTTATCACTAACAGAACCATCCATTTGAACTGTAATCCAGTGCTTCTTATTCATGTGGTATCCAGGAGATACTGCCGGATACTGCTCGCGCAATTCTACTCCTACTTCCGGATCGCACTTTAGATTAATGGAAGAAAATTCGTCAATATCGGTCAGTGCAAACATTTTGCCCATCACTTTGTAAACGAGGACATTTTCATCGAATGGAAACTCCTCGGTAACACCTTTCTTGGCTACGCAATAGCTTTGAAAAGTACCCAGGTTCATACCAAACGTTTGATGACGAGATAAACCACTGCTGCTAAAAAAATGGCAATAGAAAGTTTGTTAATTCCGTGCATCATTTTCAGGTTGATGTTCGATGGACGGTTAGGATCTTTTTTTCGGAAGAAATAGCCACCCACCTCGCCCAATGAAAAAAACTCTTTCAGTGCATTTCCTTTCGGTTTTTCGTGTGCTTCGTTTTGCATATTCTTCATTCTTTTATTTGATCTCCGAAATGTTAATTATTAGAAGGAACTTCTATCCAATCGCCTCCATCGCGAATCAGGTTGATTAATTCATCTACTGCCTGTGCCGTGGGTACATTTTTCTTTACTACTTCCTTTCCTTTGTAGAGGGTAATGCGTCCGGGCCCAGAACCTACATAACCGTAATCGGCATCGGCCATTTCTCCGGGTCCATTTACGATGCAACCCATAATGCCGATCTTCACTCCTTTCAAATGGCTGGTTCGGGAGCGAATCTTTGCCGTTGTCTCCTGCAAATCGAATAACGTTCTTCCACACGAAGGACAAGAGATGTATTCCGTTTTTGAAATGCGGGTGCGGGTAGCTTGCAGAATATTAAATGCTGTTTCGTTGACAAGTTTATCGGAGCCGGAATTTTCCGCAGCTAAGAACACTCCATCACCTAAACCGTCGATGAGCAAACCTCCAACGTCGGTAGCGGAATAAATTTGAAGTTGATCGGCTTTCAGATCGCGATAAGCTCGCCCGATAATCACCGGAGTTTTGCAATCATTCAATAACAAGTCGACAAACAGTCTGCGTTGCTCTGCCATACCATGATCGTTATAGGTATCGATCAACAGAACTGCCGTGGCATCGTTTTTTAATTGCTCAATTAAATCCCGATTTAGGTCGGGTAAGCAAGCGTACACAAAATTGATTTTATCGGACAGCTCAACCCCCTGAAGGTATTCGCTTGCCTTCACAAATGGATAGGTTCGCTCCTTTTGCTTTTGGGTGAGCCATGTTTTGTGAGTGTAAATAATGCCAAGTGTTCCTGGGATTTCAAAATCGATTACGTTCTGATTGGCGAAAATATAATCGCACGCCATGTCGGCAATGTTCCACTTATCGAGCGGCACCGAATAGTGATAGCCGAGAGCGAACAAGGAAGCAGGTGTAATTTTCTCTTTTGCTGAAAAGTCGGCCACCACCCGAGGCACTTGATGGCCGCCGATATTGACCACCTCGTGTGTCTCTCTGCGTTTGTACTCAAATGGATTGATCGGATAGGCTGAAATTTCTGGAATAGTGATGGATGTTTTGCGCGTCTGGTAGCGGTTGACCAACTCCTGTGCCACCGGCACTTCTGCTTCTGGTTCTTCAGTAAGTGAAACACGTACCGTATCTCCTAAACCATCTTCCAGTAAGGTGCCAATACCAACAGATGATTTGATACGGCCATCTTCACCATCACCTGCTTCGGTAACTCCTAAATGCAAAGGATAAGGCTGAAACTTCTCTTCATTCAACTTTTGCACCAGCAATCGATAGGCCTGCACCATCACTTGCGGGTTGCTCGACTTCATCGACAGTACGATGTTGTAGTAGTTTAAGTCTTCGCACACGCGTAAAAATTCCAATGCCGACTCGACCATGCCAAGGGGTGTATCGCCATAGCGGCTCATGATGCGATCGGAAAGCGAACCGTGGTTGGTTCCGATGCGCATGGCGGTGCCATATTCTTTGCAGATTTTTACGAGCGGTGTAAATTTTTCTCGAATGCGATCAAGCTCTGCCTGATAAGCGGAATCGGTATACTCTATTTCTTCGAAGCGCTTTTTGTCGGCATAGTTGCCCGGATTGATGCGTACTTTTTCAACGATACGGGCTGCGAGCTCTGCTGCATTGGGCGTAAAGTGAATGTCGGCAATTAAAGGAACTGTATATCCGCGTAAGCGCAATTCTTTTTTGATGGCTTCTAAATTCTGTGCCTCTTTTAAACTCGGTGCGGTAATGCGGACGTATTCGCAACCTGCATCCACCATGCGAATCACTTGTTCTACAGAACCAAGAGTGTCCATTGTATCAACTGTGGTCATGGACTGCACGCGAATGGGGTTATCGCCACCGAGAGGCACATCGCCAATGGTTACTTCGCGGGTTTTTCTGCGACTGTAACTGACAAGGCTATTGCAATAAAGTTTGAGTTGTTCTACCTGCGTATTCACCATGCGTGTTGAGAAAGGACAAAGTTACCGAAAATTAAGTCTTGTTTTAACAACCAAAAAGGTGGTATTGTTTACCCAAAAACCGCATTGTATCGGGTTAAATACTTGTTAAAATCGGGCAAGAGACTTGATGTTGCTTGACTGGATTGGTAGCTTTCCGCTTTGAACTAAATTATGCGAATTCTCTCTATTTCACTTATCTCTATCGGATTGCTGATGGCAGGCTGTCAGCCTAAGAAAACCACTACCGATTTCGAAACTATTTCCAAAGACAGCACATTTCGAGCTACAATCAAAACGGGTGCATTCATAAAACTAAGTCAGGGATATACTTACTATGAATGGAGCAACCCGCAAGCAGATACGGTACTCGTATTGGTGCACGGGTTTTCGGTTCCTTCTTACATTTGGGATTCTACTTTTCATGCAGCGAGTAAACGTGGTTATTCAACCCTGCGCTATGATAATTACGGACGCGGTTTCTCCGATAATCCGGATGCCGTTTATGATGTGGCTCTGTTTACAAATCAATTGCATGAGTTACTAGACTCGCTGAAAATTTCATCTCCGATAACTTTGGTGGGACTTTCTGACGGCGGGCGGGCCATCTCTTCATTCGCTGCGCAGTTTCCAACGCGTGTTAAAAATCTGGTGTATGTTGATGCGGTAAGTTTTGAAAACCCGGTTGAAAATCCACAACATCCGGCTGCTGTGACGGAGAAGGAAATCGAAGAGTTTAAAAGCAGCGACAATTATCCAAAGATGAGCAAGGGGCAACTCAGTGACTTTTATGATTCAATCCCCTTTCGAGGATGGGATAAGAAATACGAAGACATCATGAAGTTTAAAGGCTTTGTGAGGGCGATCATCTCTACGCGAAAAAACAGAACGCCATTGATAGGAGAACATCGTAAAATTGCTGAAGCCAAAGTTTCGGTTTTTGCTATTTGGGGCGAACATGATACGGTGGTAGTTTTAGATGATGTTCGTGGTAACCTGACAACACGACTGCCGAACACCAAACTATTTGTGATTCCTAAAGCAGGTCACTTGCCGCACATGGAACAAACAAAAATGTTTAATGAAATTTTGTTCGATAAAATATTATGAGGCAAATAATGGTTTAAAGGTTCGTGAAGACACGAACCTTGGCTGTGGATGTATTGCGAAGTCGGTGCAGTTTGTTATTTGAATCGCAGCGTAGAAAATCAAGAAGCTGTCGCTCATAGATGCCGCGGGCGAGGGATTGAAGCGGTTACCCCGCAGTGGTGCGCCTCGCGCCACGAGGAGTAAAAGCGAAAAGCCCGGTGGCCGACTGCGCCTCGCGCGGCCACGCCCCAAAAAAAATCAATTTTATAAATCGCCTAACTGGGGGCGAATTAATATCTCTTCAACAACACTTCGCGTGGAAAGACTATAGGCGCTGAAAATGGTTTCTGCTACATCTTCCGGTTTTATGAGACGCTCATCGGGTAGGTCTACTCCATCCCAACTAGCAGTGAGGGTGGCGCCGGGAAGAACGGACGTAACGCGTACGCCATGCGCTTTCAGTTCTTCGCGCAATACTTTGGAAAAACCAAGGAGTGCAAATTTGGAGATGGCGTACGATCCGCCATTGGGATAGGCCATAATGCTGGCAATGGAGCACATGTTAAATACATGCCCGGACTTGCGTGCTCGCATGGCGGGCGCGAGCAGCCGACTGAGATGATAGGCACTGAACAGATTTGTATCGATCATGCTCTCCAATGCGCCGTCTGCCTCATCAAGTATGGAGCCGGGGATGAAATATCCTGCGTTATTTACCAGAACGTCTACCGCCTGAAGCTGTTTTATTGACTCTGCCAACCGCCGGATGTCTGATTTGTTGGCCATATCGGCTGCACAAACGGTGACTTTTACACCGTACGTTCCTTCGATTTCCGATTTCAACTTTTGCAGATCCTCCATTTTCCGTGCGCAGGTGGCAATGTCAAATCCAGCCGCTGCAAAGCGCTCGGTAATAGCTTTGCCTATACCTTTGGTGCCGCCGGTAACTACTGCTAATTTGTTCATGGGAATATTTTATCTTTGGGCAAGATAGTACTTCAATACAACTCGATGAAAGAATTTGGTCGTTACATGATTTTTCTCGGATCGCTGGTGGTAAGGCGCGAAACATTTATAACGTATTACCGGCTGGTGATTGATGAGTGTATGCAAATTGGTGTCAAATCGATTTCACTCTTTGTGTTGGTTTCCACCTTTATTGGCGCTGTTACTACTGTGCAAACGGCTTTCAATCTGGTTACCCCGCTTGTTCCTCGTTATGTGATATCGCAAGTTGTGCGCGAAATGACGGTATTAGAACTTGCGCCTACGATTATGGCAATCATCTTTGCGGGAAAGATTGGATCGAGCATGGCGGGTGGCTTGGGTACCATGCGAATAACCGAACAGATTGATGCACTGGAAGTAATGGGTATAAATTCTTCCTCGTACTTGGTGCTTCCTAAAATAGTGGCTTCTATGCTGATGTATCCCATGCTGGTGATTGTAGCAGGGGTGTGCTCCATGATTGGTGGTTATCTGGTTGGCACGCTTACAGGCATTTTGACTCCCACTGAATACATCATGGGTATCCGCTCCATTTTCAATGATTACACCATCACTTTCGCGCTCATCAAATCGGTTGTGTTTGCATTCTTAATTGCGTCCATCTCCTGTTTCAAAGGGTATTACACTCAGGGTGGTGCGCTGGAGGTAGGTATTGCCAGCACAGAGGCTGTGACATCTAGCGTAATTGCCGTGCTGCTGGCCGATTATTTCTTAGCTAATCTTTTGCTCGCATCATGATCAAGATAAAAAATATCAGTAAGTCATTCAACGACAAAAGCGTGCTGCGCAATATCAACGGTGAATTTGACAAAGGCAAAACCAATCTCATTATCGGATCGAGCGGTACCGGAAAAAGTGTATTGCTCAAGTGTATTGTCGGGTTACTACACCCGGACACCGGATATGCGTTCTATGACCTTCGCAATTTTACAGATGCCGACAAGGATGTGAAGTCGGAAATTCGTCGGGAAATTGGAATGTTGTTTCAAGGTGGGGCGTTGTTTGACTCAAAAAATGTGGAGGAAAATGTGATGTTTCCGTTGAACATACTCACCAAAATGCCGTACGACGAAAAATTAGATCGTGTCAATTTTTGTTTGAAACGTGTGGGGTTGGAGAACGTGAATAAAAAGATGGCCTCGGAAATCAGTGGTGGTATGAAAAAGCGTGTAGGTATTGCGCGGGCCATTGTTAATAATCCGAACTATCTTTTTTGTGATGAACCCAACTCCGGCTTGGACCCGCAGACTTCGATACTGATTGACGAATTGATTTTAGAAATCACGCATGAATTTAATATCACTACCATTATCGTGACGCACGATATGAACTCAGTATTGGGAATTGGTGAGAAAATTATGTTCCTGCACAAAGGAGATAAGCTTTGGGAAGGGTCTAATGAAGATATCACTCATTCGGGTGTAAAAGAACTGGACGACTTCGTGTTTATCAATAAAGTGATGAGGAGTTTGAAGGGCAGTAAGTTGATCTAAATCTACGGTTACTTGGTTGGCATACCTACAGTTAATTCTTTTGTAATCGTGAAAGGAATTCCCTCCTTTGAGATTCCCCTCACTAAAATCTGATAAGTGCCCAGTTCGTCTGACGTAACAAATGAAAAAGTAGCTTTGCCCTGCTCATCTGTTTTAATCAACGGCTGCCAAAAAACGGAAGAGTTGAAATACGGCGATCGTTCCATTTTCATGAGATGATGAGCACCAAATGAAAGTGGTTTACTCAAGCCATCCAATTGTAATGATGGATTCACAGGCTCTCTTGCATTCCCTTTTTTTGTCTTTACAATCACCAACCCATTCTTTCCGAAAAGTCCTAATGGAAGTAATTTTTTTGGGTGGCTGACAATGGAAACTGTAGCTATGTCATTCGGATTAAGAGCCATGAAATAAGTCGTATTTTTAGTAGCAAAGCCATCGACGATATAAGTGGGATCACCCGTAACTTTCATTGGTGCGGGTAGTGAAACAAGAACGATGGGCCCTTTTCGAGTTTTTCGATGCTGAAGGGATGGAATTATCTCGCGTATCAATTCCTCCATGTCCACGAATGGTTCGTAGTCGGTTACTTTGACGGTCAGATCAGCCTGTGGAAGCTGGTCTTGTAGTTCGCCTTTCATCTGGCTGCCTTCTTTTTTAGTAAGATATGCATCAAACGACTTACGAATTAATCGGTTCTGGTTGGCGCTTGCTGCATATGGATCGGGCTTGACGCTTTCTTTCATTTGAAGTGAACGTGGCCACTTTATATTGGCAACATTCCAATCAATCCAAAAGCCGGGAACAACCTGACCAAACGATTCGCCCCCCACGTAAACTTGTGTCTCTGCCATCACTAGTAATTCGTCTTTTCCATAAAAGTCCAGCATGGTCATGAGCACCAAGCCATCCGTAATCGAATATTGGTAGCGCTGATGAGCCTGTTGAAGATAAACTAACAAGTTCGTTCCTTTTATCGCTGGGTTCTTCGAAGCGTCGTTGTAGGCCGTCCCCACGCGTTGGATATTACTTTTAAACTTAAAGTCCTTCAAAGGACTTCCTTCCGTTAAAATACGCGCCCAAGGTTGAGGCTTTGACCGGGTGAGCACATGGTTATCGAGCGTAGTTGAATTGCCCAAATGCAAATCGTTCCACGCAAAATCTTCATTTGTAAAATCAATGTCAAACGATGCATCGTGACAAGCATTCCACGATGGTCCTTCAATTAAATCTTTGGTGAGTACGGTCACAGAAAACGATCCGGTTGTAGCTCCTTTGGAATTATTGAATGCTACCTCTACATCAACTTTTTCACGTGGTTGATATTGGGTTTTGGCGGACGCTATGTTGGCTTTACTATCGAGTAATGAACGATGATACCAATTGCGATAAGTTAGGACTTCGCCATTGGGGCGTAAAATAGCCAGATGAATTAGCCCCTCGCGCCATGAAGCAGTTTCCAGTTGTATTGCTGTTGAGTCGCCTGCTAATGAAACATCCATAGCATCAACTACCTGATCGCGTTGGGAAATCACCAATGTTAATCGCGCATCACTCCACTTCGACTTTGCAGGTCGTTTAATAATTACGATGGGGCGATTGTCGTCTGTAGATTTTAGTTGAAGACTAACGCCATCTGTTTCTGTTGCCGGAAGATACGCCCGAGTGGTGTCGGTGGCAGCTGAAATAAAATAGCGTTGAGAAGAGGAAGGCTTGAATGGGATCGACCAAAAGCCATCTGATCCGGCGACTCCATTTGCGATGACAGAACCTGACGCGTTCATCAATTTAAGTGATGTTGATGGCAATGTGCTGACTACTATTCTGCTTTCAACATGATCAATCAGATGGCCGCCTTCTACGGTAACACGAACAGGCAAATGAACAGGTTGCAAATAACCTGTTCGGACGATTTCAAGAGGTTGTTGATAAATTACTTCGGGGGTAAATGCTTTTAAACCATAATGATGAATGGCTACCCGATAAACACCTGCAGGCAAATCTGGAACCACCCATTGATTGTTTCCTTCGCCTTGCAACACATTAAATAAAAAATGGTGAACGCTTGTACCTGCTGCATCAACCAAATGGAGTTCCATAATTCGCTTGGCGGCTACCTTTGTGAGGTCATTCTCAAACAGAAATAAGGAAAAGTAGGCTGTGTCGCCAACTGCATATTTCGGTTGATTAAAAACAACATGCATTTTGTGACCCGATAAACCTTGATAGTAGGAATGATACTTTTGCTTCCATGCTTCTACCGGAGTTTGTGCGCTACTCACACAAATCCACAGCGTAAAAACCATAAAGGGGTACCAAATTTTCATTACCACTGAGAAGGTTTGTTTGTCGATGAGTTAGGATAGAATGTACATGGTCTGGTGTCCTCAAATGGCGGCACCAATTTGAAGGGCACATTTTCCGGATAGATAAATATAAATTTTTTGGTAATGCTCGATGCGCCAAACAAACCCACCACAAAATCATTGTTATTTTTGGCAAACACATTTCCAACAATCACGCCGGGTGGTGGTTGAAATAATGAGGCCGCTTCTTCTTTCTGCTTTCGCACCAGCTTATAAAAGTCAAATGCCGTTTTACTTAAGCTGAGTTGTTCTACTTCTACCAAGTACTTATTCGCAAAAGTATTGTTGGTGATTGGCACCTCTCCTACTTTTACATTTTTAAACAGATTACCCGCTACCAACTGAACGTCGGATAATTGTGGCATTTGTTCATATTGCTTCGCCCAGCATCGGCAACAAGAGCATTCAGCAAACTTAATGAATATACCTCCGCTCCCTTCCGGGCCCGGACCGATTCTATATCCGCTACATGGCCAAGGGTCACGATAAGGGGTGTAAGGTGGAGTCCATCGCATATAATTCTCAGGCTGGGTATCTATCATGTATGTTCCCGTAAATCGCCATCGCACATAGTTATCCGTGCCAGTTCCGGCATCTGCGTCTACATAAATATTAAAAACATCAATCTGCTCCTCAAAGTACTTACCCTGCTTTATCTTTCGCTTATAGTCGTATCGAATATCGGTCACTACTCCAACTGGCTTGAGCAAATCCGGTTCCGATTCAAAAATCTTTCCTTCCGGTGTCTGGATTTTAATATGGTACGAATGCCCTACTTGTCCTTGAATAAATCCGCTACTGATGTATTCGCCTGGTGTTTTCTCAACAAAATTTTCAGAATTGCCCTCATCATCAAAAAGCTGGATGGTTAAATTTTTTATTGGATTGAATGGAATCGTGTCTGCATCCAAAGCAAAACCGCGTGAGACTTTGACAGTATAGGGTGGCGCATCGGTTGTAATCATTCCGTCAATCACCATTAGAGATTGCGGCGGAGGAACATTTAAATTGACTCGTTCTACACACGCATTCACTATCCAGAAAACAAAAAACCATCTGGTTGTTCGAATCATCTTTCGAATCATTTTTCCAATTTCTTTCTTCGTCCGCATACCCATACCCTCTAAAATTTAATGTTGTAACTGATTGAAGGGAATATTGCTCCTACTATTGAAAGTTGATAAGGAACAGGAACTCCATTCATAGAATTCCTGAAGAAAATAGTATATGGATTTTGTCTGCCATACACATTATAAACTGAAAATACCCACGTGGCTTCAAATAGTTTCCTTCGTCTTTGATTTCCTTCTATAACCAATGCAAAATCCAATCGGTGATAGTCGGGGATGCGGTATTGATTGCGTTCTGAATAATAGGTAACCGTTGTATTCTCCAATTGAAATGCAGCAATGGGTACTGTGATGGGGCGGCCGGAACGGTACGTAAAATTGCCTGTAAAGAATACGCGCTTCGTCAGATTGTACTTCCACGAAAGGTTAATGATATGCGGTTGATCAAAGTTGGATGGATATTCCATGCCTTTGTTGATCGATTCCTTCAGCGTATTTCCCTGAATCTGCCGGAAACTACGTGAATACGTATAATTGAAAGACCATGTTAACCGTCCCGTGTTTTTACTAAACGTAGTTTCAACTCCATACGAATATCCTTTGCCCTGAAGCAAATCAGTTTCTAAATGCTTATTCAGAATAAGTTGAGCCCCATCTTTAAAATCAATTAATTGATCGATGTCTTTATAAAATGTTTCAATGGATGTGCTGTACTTATTTTCTTTAAAATCTTTGAAGTACCCAATGGAAAATTGATCTGCGCGCTGGGGTTCAAAATAATATCCGCTCGGCTGCCAGATATCGACTGGAGTAACTGCTGTGGTATTTGTAACCAGATGGAGATATTGATACATTCGGTTGTAGCCAAACTTAACCGATGCCGTAGGAGATTGTACCCATCGCACAGAAAGCCGCGGTTCTAAACCTGCATACGCTTTGATTATTTCACCGCTACCAAAACGAAGCGTGTCTTGCACGGTTGTGATATCGCGGGGCACACCACTTTGATACGTATTTATCTCTGCTGCACCAAATGAAATAAAGGTGGGGATCCGCAGACCAAAATCAACAAAGATTGAATTGGATAAAGTCCAGTCGGTGGAAGCATAAAAAGCATTTTCTATGGAATACTGATTCGCTAAACTCACTGGTTTCGCGCTAGAGACCGGGCTGAGTGGTTCAAGTTTTCCGGGTTGGAATGAATAGTGCATTACTTGCCAACCCATATTCCATTTTCGGTTGGGTCGCTGATAGATAAAGCCTGCTTTCAAACTGGTGGTAGTGATTTTATACGATAATTCCGAAGCAGTTAAGTAATTGCTGTTATTTACGCTGTAACCAAATGAACTGACTCCGGCAATAAATTCAGCATTCAGTTTATCGGAGAACTGATGATCGACACGCGCCGAAGTTTGAAAATTGCTCCACTTATAGGTTGAGTCACCGAGCAAGCGAAATGAATCATTGCTGGAATAACTGGCAACCGAAAGTTTAGTGCGATCGGTGAACTTATGCGTCAATTTAATAGTCGCATCATAAAAAGAGACTGAACTATTACTGAGATCTGCATAATCTGTTTTGATGGCATGCACGAGCCAATCAGAATACGTTGACCGAAGTGTGGCAATGAGTGCCGTCTTCCCTTTTTTGATTGGACCGTTGATCATCAGATTTCCAGTAACCATTCCTATTCCGGCTTTACCTCCCCATTTCTGATAGTCTCCTTCTTTCGATTGTATATCGAGCACCGACGAAACACGTCCTCCATATTCTGCCGGAATACCTCCTTTATAAAATGCCACTTCGCGGATGGCCTCGGAGTTGAATGCAGTTAGAAAACCAAATGCATGCGAACTGTTGAATACAGGCATGCCATCATATAAAATCAAATTTTGGTCGACACTTCCACCGCGCACATTAAATCCGGTTGCAGCCTCTCCTGTGGTGGTTACTCCCGGTAAAAGCTGCACCTGCTTTACCAAATCAGCCTCGCCTAAAAAGGTGGGCGCTCGCTTCAATTCTTTCATGGTTAACTCAATCTTCCCAATGCGGCTGGACGTATTGTCTTGCGTCGATTGCCCCTGTATTACAACTTCTTCCAATACCACCGCCGCCTTCTCTAATTGCACACTCAGCTCTCCGTTTCCATACGCAGCGATATCGACTACTTGCGATTCAAAATCAACGAAACTAAACGTGAGCAAATAAATACCAGGGATGAGCTTCAGTGTAAATTGCCCTAAATCATTTGTTGTTGTATTGTACTTAGGATCGCTCACCAAAATGGTCGCGTTCGGCATCGGATCGCCGGTTTTGGCATCTACCACTTTGCCTGAAATTTCTACCATTCCCGTAGTAATCGGGCTTTGGTTATCTCCAAAATATTTTTGGGCTACCGGTTTCTTTTCTTCGTTCAATTTTTCACGCGCTTCCTTGTGCAGCAGTAGATTGGTCGGATCTTTAACCAGCACGATGGTGTGCGGATCTTTTACGATAAACTTCAATTCGGTGCCCTGAAAAAGTGCAGTGAGTGCTTCTGCGAGGGTGAGTTCCTTATAATTTTCACCTACCCTGATAGGCTGAATCCATTCCGGTAGGTAGAAGAACCTTGAATTCGACTTTTCGCCAATCTTTTGAAGTACCTCTGGTAAAGGTTTGCCTACGTCGGTTTCATCCAATCGGTAGGTTGATATATCCTGAGCCTGTAAACAGAACTCGGTGAATTGCGCATTCAACAGCAAGAAAAAAAACAAAAATATCCCCCTCGTATTCACAACCATAAATTTACACCCTCGCATAGGAGAAACCAGACCGTCTGTAAAATAATTAAAATCAATCCTCCGCCAACCACCCCATCGTTCGCTTTACTGCTTTTTGCCAACCTTTGTATAATTTGCTTCGTGTGCTTTCTTCCATTTGAGGCATAAATCGTTTTTGAATTTTTCTGTTTCGGGTAATGTCTTGTTTCTTCCACAAGCCACTTTGTATGCCCGCCAGATATGCTGCACCCAGTGCAGTTGATTCAATCACTTCGGGGCGCTCTACCTCGGTGCCCAAAATGTCTGCCTGAAACTGCATTAAAATATTATTGGCGCAAGCTCCTCCGTCTACTTTCAAGGCTGCCAACTGCAGTCCGGCATCTTCTTGCATGGCATTTAAAATGTCTTTGGTTTGGTAGGCAAGAGATTCTAACGTTGCCTTGATTAAATGATCTTTGCCGGTGTCGCGGGTTAAGCCAAAGATGGCACCACGTGCGTACATATCCCAGTATGGTGCGCCCAATCCGGCAAAGGCTGGTACCACGTACACTTCATTGGAGCCTAGTGCCTTCATCGCAAAATATTCGGAGTCCTTCGATTGATCGATGATATGAAGACTATCTCGCAGCCACTGCACCGCCGCACCTGCAATGAAAACGCTGCCTTCCAACGCATACTCTACTTTGCCATCCAACCCCCAAGCAATGGTGGTGATCAGTCCATTCTTCGAAGTCTGTATGGACGTGCCTGTATTCATCAACATAAAGCAGCCCGTGCCATACGTATTTTTCGCCATGCCC
>VYKN01000013.1_pt1 | contig 126350 bp, 118 predicted proteins | sample 5114581 | NCBI WGS metagenome assembly VYKN01 (sample SAMN12291810, study PRJNA351875) | freshwater metagenome | isolation source: freshwater lake | place: USA: Michigan, Baker Lake | collected 2011-08-08
CTGCGCTCGCCGGTCAGCAACATTTTATCGCTGCTCGATTTCTATGAAAAGAGCGATGACGAAGCAGAAAAGAAGAATCTAATTAGAATGATGCGCGAATCGAGCAGTAAAATGCTCAGCCATCTGCATGAGTTAAACGAAGTGTTGAAGATCAAACAAAACAGAGACATCGAACGGCAATGGGTTAACTTCAACGACGTGCTCGACAACGTGAAACAACAATTGAGTGTATTGATCGCTAACAACGAAGCGAACATCATTTCTGATTTCAGTCAGGCGCAGCGCATTTATTACCCGAATATCTATCTGGAAAGCATCGTTATTAACCTACTGAGCAACGCCTTGAAATACCGCCACCCGGATAGAGCACCGGAAATACACTTTACCACTATCCAAGGTGATGCCGGCATTCGACTGATGGTGCGCGATAATGGACTAGGCATCAATCTCAAACGGTATGGCCATCATATTTTTAAACTTCGAAAAACATTTCATAACCACCCGGAAAGCCGTGGAATCGGCCTTTTTATGGTGAAAAACCAAATTGAGGCTATGGGGGGAGAGATTATTATTTCCAGTGAGGAAAACATTGGAACAACTTTTACTGTTACTTTTGAAATGTAATTCTATTATGCCGCTGGTTGCCTTTGTCGACGATGACTCCATTTTTCAGTTCACAGCCACGCGCTTGCTGGAATCGGCTAAATTAACCAGAAAGATTATACACTTTGAAAACGGCCAGGAGGCGCTGGATTATCTTGAAAAAAACGCTTTACAGCCCGAATTGCTGCCTGACTTTCTTTTTCTGGACATCAACATGCCTATTGTTGATGGATGGATGTTTTTGGAAGATTTTGAAAAATTGAAATCCAAAATGAGCAAGCAATTTCCCATTTACATGGTAAGTTCTTCTATCGATCCGCGCGACATGAACCGCGCCCGCGAGTTTGCCGAAGTGAAGGACTTCGTGATCAAACCCGTCACCATTGAGCGCTTTACCGAACTGCTGAGCGCCTGAGCTATCGAAAGCTACCGAGTGATTTTTACTTGATTGCGTAAGCCTCGGAAGCTGACCAATTCGGTTCCAGCATGGCCTACAAACATTTTGGCATCTACCTTTACAGGAATCTGATTAGCATCGGCCGATATCCAGGCGGTTACCGAATTCTCGCCACGGAACAAAGAGTTATCCGGCATGATAGGCACTAACTTATGGCAAGGGAATTTGCCCAAATCGGTGTTCACCGTTTCTTTACCGTAATAAATGATTTTGAATTTATAGGCAGTGTCTTCAAAAAACCCAGACACGGTAAGCGTGTCTTTAACCTTGTATTTGGCAAAGTCGATGATGCGCAAATACATGAACCCGGCTACGATGTCGCGCACGTTATCGGGGGTTACATATTCTTTAGGCTCGCCAAACTTTCCGGTGGTTTTATCCGCTACGTGTACATAGGCTTTGTCTTTCTGATGGTCGTATTTGATTAACTCATCGAGGCGATATTTGCCTTCCCTCAACTTGCGATACGACTCGTGGGTAACAATTTCTTGTGTATCCACATACGCGCCCCAGTTGTCATTTACCTTCGATATCCACGTGGCCATACCCGATGTTTCCATAAATGCATCTACCTTAAAGCACTGGCGATCGTTGCGAGTGTATAACTCTTTATCCACGGTGGTTATACCCTTCCCCACTGTAAAAATACCTAGATACATACGGTATTCGAGTTTTTCCCCAGTAGCAATAGCCGATTGGCTTTTCAACGCAGAATCATCCTGATTGAACGCAAAGCTGGCCAAAGCCAGAATAACTAAACCGAAGAAGTAGCGCATAAACAAATTTAATGGTTCTGATTCACTATGTCAAAGCCCGTGCCACGCTATACTGAAACACCGTTTTCGCGCAACGCATCATTCAATGAAGTCTTTTTGTCTGTACTTTCTTTGCGTGTACCAATAATCAGCGCACACGGCACCTGGTATTCGCCCGCGGCAAACTTCTTGGGAATGGTGCCCGGTATTACGACGGAACGAGGAGGCACATAGCTCTTGTATTCCACTGGTTCAGAACCGGTTACATCAATAATTTTTGAACTTGCAGTGAGTACCACATTGGCCCCTAAAACAGCTTCTTTTCCGATTCGAACCCCTTCGACAATGATGCAGCGCGAGCCAATAAAAGCATTATCCTCAATGATCACCGGAGCAGCCTGAACAGGCTCCAGCACACCGCCTAAACCAACTCCTCCACTCAAGTGAACATGCTTTCCCACTTGTGCGCAACTTCCCACCGTAGCCCAGGTATCGACCATGGTTCCTTCATCTACATAAGCACCAATGTTCACATACGATGGCATTAGGATTACCCCTTTGCTGAGGTAGGAACCATAGCGTGCTATGGCATGCGGCACCACGCGTACTCCCAGTTTTTCATAGTGCTTTTTAAGGGCAATTTTATCGTGAAATTCGAACGGACCCACTTCAATAGTTTGCATCTGTTGGATGGGGAAATAGAGGATCACCGCCTTCTTAATCCATTCGTTCACTTTCCATCCATCTCCGTCTGGTTCGGCCACCCGCAGCACCCCTTTGTCCAGTTGATCTACCACCTCCCGAATGGCTTCTTGTGTATCCAACTCTTTCAATAATCCCCGGTTCGCCCAAGCCAATTCGATTTGTTCCTGTAGTTGCATTTTATGTTCTAATTTTAAAGTTCGATGCAAGAAATAAAAAAACGGAGAATAGTCATTGCTTCGGTACTCAAACCGGTGGACGATACCCGCATGCTCGAGAAGCTGGGAAGGTCGCTGGCGGGCACTCAAAAATTCGAAGTTTTTATCATCGGATTTCCGAGCCGTTTGGCAGTGCCTGTTGATGAAGGCATCACCCTTTTACCCCTCCCATTTTTCAGCCGACTGAGTTTGACGAGGGTGCTGATTCCATTCAAAATACTGGAAAAGTGTATTCAAGTAAAGCCTGATATGGTGATAGTTAATTCCCATGAATTACTGATAGTTGGTCTTCTAAACAGAATTTTCTTTGGGAGCCGGATTATCTACGATATACGAGAGAATTACTACCGAAATATTCTTCTGACCGATGCCTTTCCGAAGGTTTTACGATGGCCGCTCGCGCTGTTTTTCAGGCTAAAAGAACGGTGTCTTTCGCCCTTTTTTTCCCACATTTTTTTGGCTGAAAAAGGCTACTTACGAGAGCTCACTTTCGTGAAAAATAAATCTACTGTGCTCGAAAATAAAGTTCGGGTCCCCTCCTCTTTTCAACGTGTTCCAAAGCCCGGAAGAATCCGACTACTGTTCACCGGGACGCTGGCGGAGAGCACCGGGGTGTTTCAGGCCATCGAATTGGCGAAGCAACTCCACCAAAAAAATGAGTCCGTCGAGTTGATGATTGTGGGCTATTGTGCCCAACCCGAGACTTACCAGCGGCTCCTTCAAGCCATCAAAAACTTGCCCTTCATTCAGTTAGTAGGCGGTCAGGAATTGGTGCCCCATTCTCAGATTTTTGAGGCTTTATCTGAAGCCGATTATGGGATTATTTATTACCCTCCCTCACCTCATACCGCCAACTCCATTCCGACCAAGTTATATGAATACCTAGGCTGCCGACTTCCCATTCTTTTGCAGGATTACCAACCCTGGGTGGAGTTGTGCAAACCCTATCGTGCTGCGGTGGTCGTTAACTTTTCTCAACCCGATTTACACCTAATTCAAAGGGCCATGAAGGAGTCTCATTTTTATGATCAATCGCCGACCGGAGTAACCTGGGCAGATGAGGAACCCAAACTTCTGGAGGTGGTTGATAAGCTATTAAAATAATCAATTAGGTCTAAATATTTTTTTAGGTGAGTCTAAATTTGTAGCTTTCGGCATCAATGATTTTGTATGCTTAGTCTAGCCGAAGAGAACTATCTCAAGTCGATTTACCATCTTTCCGATGCCGGTGAAAAAGCCGTGCTGACCAACGAACTGGCCGAAGCGCTGAACACCAAAGCAGCCTCGGTTACCGACATGGTGAAGAAACTTTCAACCAAAGAATTCATCAGTTATGAGAAATACTATGGCGTAAAAATCACCGGCAAAGGCAAGTCAGTAGCGCTTGCCGTCATCCGAAAACACCGTCTTTGGGAGACTTTTCTGGTGCAAACGCTAGGCTTCAAATGGGACGAAGTACACGAAGTGGCCGAACAACTAGAGCACATCAAGTCAACTTTATTGATCGAAAAGATTGATGAGTTTCTGGGTTATCCGCAGGTCGATCCGCACGGAGATCCCATTCCCAATGCTCAGGGCAAAATCAAAAAACTGGAAAAAACGGCTTTAAAAAACATGGCTACCGGCAGCGAAAGTACCATCGTAGCTGTGAAAGATTCTGACTCAAACCTCCTAAAATACCTGGAAAAGATCGGCGCTAAGCCCGGCAAGAAACTCATCGTCATCTCCAAAGAAGAGTATGATGGCAGCCTGCAAGTGGCCATTGAATCGCAGCATTACTTTATCTCGAAAGAAGTCTCAGAAAACATTCTAGTTACCCTATGAACACCCCGTCCCGCAAATCACTCAGCGAAGTAAATGCCTCAGTCGATGCGACCAATCGCAAAGGCATCCGCAAATTATTAGCCTTTTTGGGTCCGGCTTATCTGGTCAGTGTAGGCTATATGGACCCCGGAAACTGGGCCACCGACATAGCCGGGGGTAGCAAATTTGGGTATGCGCTGATTTGGGTATTATTAATGTCGAACCTCATGGCGTTGTTGCTGCAAAGTCTCAGTGCCCGACTGGGCGTTGTGCGCCAACTCGATTTAGCGCAAGCATCCCGCAGCTCGTATCACCCCATTGTCAATTTTTGTTTGTGGATCTTAGCTGAGATCGCCATTGCCGCCTGCGACCTGGCCGAAGTGCTGGGTATGGCCATAGGCTTGCAATTGCTATTTGGCTTGCCGCTGATTTGGGGAGTTTCATTGACCGTGCTCGACACCCTCCTATTATTAGTATTGCAAAGTTATGGCATGCGCAAGATTGAGGCATTTATCATTGCCTTGGTCGCGATTATCGGGGTTTCGTTTTTAATGGAGATGATTTGGGCAAAGCCTGACATGGGGGAACTGGTGAAAGGGTTTATTCCTTCCATCCCATCCGATGAAGCCTTGTATATCGCCATTGGAATTATCGGTGCTACTGTGATGCCTCACAATCTTTACCTGCATTCTTCGCTGGTGCAAACCCGAAGAATTGATACTTCAGAAAAAGGAATCTGGTCTGCCATCAAATACAACTTTATTGACTCCGCCATTGCGTTAAATGCCGCCTTCTTCGTCAACGCAGCCATTCTCATTCTGGCCGCCTCTACATTTTTTCGTGCCGGCATGTTTGAAGTTTCCGACATTCAGGATTCATACAAATTCTTAGCGCCACTCACCGGCACCAAGTGGGCCTCCATTTTATTTGGTGTGGCACTGGTAGCCGCAGGACAAAGTTCTACCATTACAGGCACACTTGCCGGACAGGTGGTGATGGAAGGGTATCTGAATTTGCGCATCGCCCCGTGGCTCCGGAGACTGATCACCCGATTGATTGCGATTGTGCCAGCTTACATAGTGATACTGATGTATGGCGAAGGCAAGACTGGCGAACTGCTCGTATTCAGTCAGGTGGTGTTGAGCTTACAACTGGGCTTCGCAGTGATTCCCCTCATTCACTTTACCAGTGACAAGGAAAAAATGGGTGTGTTTGCCATTAAGCCCTGGGTGAAAATTGCTGCGTGGATTATCGCATTCATCATCGTATCGCTGAATGTAAAACTTGTGATTCAGGAAATTAAAGGTTGGCTGGCGAATGCAGGTGAAAACGAATGGATGATCTGGATGCTCGTGATTCCGATTTGTTTGGCAACAGGCGTGCTCCTACTCTACATTACGTTCAAGCCACTGTTTGATCAACGTAGATTGGAAAAAAATGCACGCTCACCGCATGGCACGGCCTCGGTGTTGGAACCACTCGTGAAACCCAACTACAAACGCGTAGCCATCACCATCGACTTCAGTAAAGTAGATTCGGTGTCCATCAGCAATGCCGTAGCCCAAGGTGGCAAAGAAGCAACTTACCTGCTGGTGCACATTGTGGAAACAGCTGGCGCCATTTGGTACGGAAGTGAAATTGCTGACCGCGAATCGGATGACGACAAAGCAGCATTAAAGAATTATGCAGAGCAACTGCAACAGCAGGGCTATCAGGTGCAAGTAGAAATCGGCTACGGCAGTCCGAGCCGAGTTATTCCAGAAATAGTTACACGCTTCAATTCCGACTTGCTGGTGATGGGTGCGCACGGACATAAGTGGGCAAAAGATTTGATCTTCGGCACTACGGTTGATACGGTGCGGCATCGCGTTGATATTCCGGTTTTGATTGTGCGCTAGTCGTTTGGTTCGATTCGTATCAAACAAAGTACTTTCTCTACCTTTGCGAAAACTACTTTGTATTGAATACCATTGACGACACTATAATCGCACTCGCTACGCCTCCGGGCATCAGTGCACTCGCGGTCATTCGCTTATCCGGCAAAAGCGCTATCGAAATAACACAGCGTGTTTTTAAAGGAAAAAATTTATTGCAACAGCCTAGTCACACTGTCCATCTTGGCGGACTAGGAGAAAAAGGACGAACGATTGACGAGGTGATGGTAGCCATTTTCAAAGAGCCACACTCCTTCACCAAAGAAAACTCCGTCGAGATTTCATGTCATGGATCTCCGGTGATTGTAAAAGAAATAATCAAATTATTGATGGCGCAAGGCTCACGTCTCGCAAAGCCAGGAGAGTTTACGCAGCGTGCTTTTTTTAACGGACGCTTTGATCTGGCACAAGCCGAGGCCGTAGCCGATTTGATTCACGCAGAAAATGACAATGCACGACAAGCGGCACTCAACCAAATGCGCGGTGGCTTTTCGAAAGAGATTCAGCACCTGCGCGAAGAGTTGATTCATTTTGCTTCACTCATTGAATTGGAGTTGGATTTTGGCGAAGAAGATGTTGAGTTTGCGAAACGCGAAGACCTCAAGAAGTTAATTCAGCAGATACAAGTTTATTTGCAATCGCTAATACAATCCTTTGATCAGGGCAACGTGATTAAAAATGGAGTACCCACCGTTATTGCGGGAAAACCCAATGCAGGTAAATCTACGCTGCTGAATGCATTGCTCAACGAGGAGAAGGCAATTGTTTCGGATATACCCGGCACCACACGTGATGTGATTGAAGATGAAGTGGCGATCGGTGGGGTTAATTTCCGCTTTATGGATACCGCTGGCCTTCGCGAAACTGCGGATGTAGTCGAATCCATTGGCGTGGAGCGCACACGCGAGCGCATGAAAAATGCCTCCCTCATTTTATATCTGTTTGATCTCGCGCAGACTTCCCTTGAAGAAATACACGGGCAGGAAAAAGAATTACAATCGTTGAGTATCCCCTACCTGAAAATTGGAAATAAAATTGATCAGGCGAAGAAAGAAGTGATCGCACACTTACCAAATGATTTTATTCTGATCTCCGCTTCCGCGAAAACCAATCTTTCCCAACTCAAAGACAAGATTGTTTCTTTCTTTCAAATCAAAGAAATCAAACAAGGCGATGTGGTGGTAACGAACATGCGCCATTATCAAAACTTGGTTCAGACCAATGAGGCCCTCGATCGTGTTTTACATGGCATGGATCATGGCGTAACCGGAGATTTTTTAGCGATGGACATCCGGCAGTCCCTGCATTACCTCGGAGAGATCACAGGGCAAATCACCAGCGATGATTTACTCGCGAATATTTTCTCGAAATTCTGTATCGGGAAGTAGTAACGCAGATTAATTGGATTTGAAGATTACACAGATGATAAATCGAAAAATAGTTTAATTGACAGAATAACCTTTATGGTTTAATGCATTGATCCTAAATTGGAAAAAAATGTGTGTGTTATATGGAATTAAAATACAAAGACATTACTGAAAAGATAATTGGAGCATCATTTGAAGTTCATAAATTTCTCGGAAATGGTTTTCAAGAAGTGATTTATCAACGCGCACTCGCTTATGAATTGAAAGAAGCTGGCTTAGAATTTGAAAGAGAAATTGAGAAATACATCTTCTATAAAGATCTTCCTGAGCCAATAGGCAAACGACGAGCTGACTTCGTGGTGGAGCAAAAAGTGTTGGTAGAGCTAAAGGCTGTAATTGAATTAGAAGATGCTCACCTAGCCCAAGCACTAAACTATTTGAAGGCATACAAACTCGAGGTAGGCTTACTCATCAACTTCGGATCAAAAAGTCTCACCTTCAAAAGAGTAGTCTTAACTCAAAAGTAGTTGCTATCCAACCAATCCGCGCAATCCTAAAATCCCTTTAATCCGCGAGTCTGGCTTTAAAAAAATCCACTGTTCTCTGCCAAGCCAGTTCCGCGGCAGGTTTGTCGTAGCGAGGAGTACTGTCGTTGTGGAAGCCGTGGTTCACATTCGGGTATATGTACGCAGTGAAATCTTTTTTATTCTCCTGTAACGCTTTTTCATATGCAGGCCAGCCTTCGTTTACACGCGTATCCAAGCCTGCATAGTGTAACAACAACGGAGCTTTAATTTTCAATACATCATCGCCGGTAGGCTGACCGCCATAAAATGGAACGGCTGCGCCTAACTCAGGCAGACGAACGGCCATCATGTTTGAAATCCATCCGCCAAAGCAAAAACCAACAACGCCTACCTTTCCATTGCAATCCGGATGAGTTTTGAGATAATTGAATGCCGCAATAAAATCTTCCAGCATTTCAGCGCGATCGCGTTTACTTTGCAGTTCGCGGCCTTTGTCATCGTTGCCGGGATAACCTCCGAGCGGTGTCAACGCATCAGGTGCAAGTGAAATAAATCCGGCCAGCGCTGTTCTTCGCCCCACATCTTCAATGTAGGGATTCAATCCCCGGTTTTCATGTACCACCACCACTCCAGGCAGTTTGCCTTTTGCATCTACGGACTTCGATAATAATCCCTTGATAGAGCCACCTCCTGTTGGAGAATCATAATTGATGTAGTCTGATTTTAACCGAGGGTCGTTTTGTTCGACTTGAATGATATGGTAGTTGGGACTGATAAAGCTCATCAACGATGCGACTGTAATTCCACCCACGGCATAGGTCGATAATTTTTCCAGAAACAAACGTCTTTCAATACGATTGTGTGCGTAATCATCATAAAGGTCAAACACTTCTTGCTTTACGTCTTCTTTTTTTATGTTGCTCATGGTAATGGATGGTTGATGTTTTTTTAATCAGTAATTAAAGATAACGGAATAGACCACATGATCAAATACTTTTGTGAGCTGTGGCTTCACTATTTCACTCCCTTCCATGCTTCTACAGGAAAATCGCTGATGAGAATATCCAGCGATTGTTTATTCACTTTGTTGGCATACTCTTCAGCACTCAGGGGTGTGGCATTATGACCAAGATATTCCGACACATCGGTCATCACTTTGATCTTTTTGGATTTTAACAAAGTAATCAGATATAAATCCGTTTTTGCACTGATATAGGCAACTAACTGCTGTGCCGGAATTTGCAATGCCTCAATGGCTTTCCATTCCTCTTCCGAAGTAATCAGACAGGAAAGTCCAATGGTGCGAGAAGCGGCAGCTACACGTTTGGAGTAATCAACTTTGAACGTAAGTACAAGGCAACGCTTTTCGAGATTAGCAGCACGCACAAGTTGTATCACCTCTTCCCAAATATCAATTTTGACATCCAGCATCAACTTCACCGGGTTGCGTTGAGCATAAGCCAACACATCTTTAAATGTAGGAATACGTTCGGTTGTCTGCGCACCACCGGATGTTTTGAGATATAACGAATTTAAATAAGTATCTGTCAACTCAGAAATTTTGCCGGTGCCATTGGTGGTGCGATCTACCGTTTCATCGTGCATCAGATAGATAGTACCCTCTTTGCTTTTCCGTAAATCAATTTCAACCATCATCGTGTCCGGCTTCACTTGAGCTGCCACCCAACGAAATCCACTCAAGGAATTTTCCGCTTGCTCGGGATACATCACTCCGCGGTGACCACAAAGTTGAATGGATTGGCTATGGGCATATAAGCCAGAGAAAGTAACAAAAATCAAAACAAAAAGTGATTTCATAGGAAGCCTTAGAAGGTTTGAAGCGGTTATTATTATTGAAATACCAAGTTATCACTAATTTTGAATTCATTATTTGGAATTCGTAATCGAAAAGACTAAAAATAAATTAAAATTCACTCATGCTGAAATCTTTGACACTAGTATCATGTTTTCTTGTGCTCACATCATTTGCGTTTTACCAAAACATAACTCAACGAACACCATCCGAGATCACAAAATCATATATGAGCGACTATAAAACTTGGAATGATCTGGCGCAATCTCAATATGAGGAAGAGGGAGAAAAAGAAAAAGCCAAGAGGGAAATTGAAGAAGCCTATCAACAGCTCATTACAAAATATTGTCAGGCGGGTAAAAAACATCAGCCACTGGCTTTTGGAAGTGAGTCTATTCACCATCCGGAACATGAAAAAATCATCAGCGAAAAGATAAAAGGCAACAAGGCAATTGTCAAAACTGAATACAAAAAATCAGAGCCCGTCAAAATCACTGACCATTACGAATACCACTTTATCAAAATCGGCAGTCAATGGTTTTTAGAAGAAGTGTATTATGTGGATGAGGATGGAAAGTATGAGGGGTTGTGAATAGATGGCGAGGCAAGTGTCGCCCCTTAACTTGGTTGAGGCCGTAGGATTTAGAACTTGCAAAAGTGTTCATTCAGGAATAAATTACATTAAATTAAATTAGGTTCATGTCCCCAGAACCAAGCAAACAACATGGGCATGAATCTGCTAAATCAAAATCGAAAATCACATGTTGAGTTTGGTAATATTTATTTCTGGACTGCCACGATCAATAAATGGCAAAGACTTCTCCAAAATGATAGCTACAAAGAAATTATCATTTCCTCGTTAGAATTTCTGAGCCATAAAGGTAAAATAGATGTTTTTGCCTTTGTAATAATGCCAAATCATATTCACGTTATTTGGAGAATTAATGAGTTAAATGGAAAAGAAAAACCGAACGGTTCATTTTTAAAATTCACCGCCCATGAATTCAAAAAAATGCTCATTGAAGAAGGAGGTAATCTTAAAAACTACTATATAAATGCAGTTAATAAAAAGTACGAGTTTTGGCAACGCGACCCGTTAGCAACTCATCTGTATACACAACATGTTGCATATCAAAAACTAAATTATATTCATTACAATCCCTGTCAGGAAGGTTGGAAATTGGTGGACGATCCCTGCGATTACAAATACTCCACCGCGGGTTACTACGAACGTGGAATAAAAACCTTCTCATTCATCAAAGATTTGCGCGAAGAATTTTGAATCGAAATTTATGGCAAGCTATAGTAATGGCAGCTGTGTGTCGACACGTACCACAGCTAGGTTGTAAGCAAGTAGCCGTGACACATACACGCCACAACTACCTCGGAAATTCGGATTATCGCTAAACAATATCACACGACCTGCTCCATCGGTTGAAAACAAAATCGCACGAAGCTATGGTACGTGTCGACACGTACCATAGCTAGGGTGACAAATACACACCACAACTAATGCCTCATTTATCACTCCCCTTCCTCTCCAAAATTTGTAGCAGCCGTAATCATCGAACCAAAATAAAGTGCATTCAAAAATAATTTGTTGGTGCCGTACCAGGTTCCCCGGAAATTCGGATTGTCGCTAAATAATATCACACGACCTGCTCCATCGGTTGAAAACAAAATCGCGGCGGAGTTGGCCACATTTTTTATATCTGTTTTGTGAATGTATCCGCCAATCAACGGTGTAGCTGTGTATTGTGCTACCGTATTGTATGGCACTTTACTTGGCTTCAAAAAAGTGCGACCGTTGCGGTAAACCGAAACCTTGCGATCGGAAAAACCAAAACCAATCGGGTTGGTGACATCAAGATCCACTTGAAAAATGGAACCTCCAATTTGCTTCGCTCCTTCAGTGTCCGGACCGTTTTCATAATCAATGCGCTTGATATTCTTAGCCGTATCTTGCTGCACTAGTTTTTCTTTGACAATACCGTTTTTGATCGCCCACTCGCTTGCAGTTTTAAAAGTAATCAACGTGCCACCGGCTTGCACCCAACTTTTTATCTTATCGATAGTCGGTTTATCGGTGGGATACGTTCCGCTTACCATCACAATGGTAGTGTAGTTGCTTAGATTCACGCGACCAAAATTTTGTAAATCGACTTTCGACACCGGCAAACCAATTCGTTGATCCAATAAATGCCAAACCTCTCCTGCCTCCGCCGAAGTAACTCCATTTCCAATTGGCATCAGTACTTTTGGCGGCACCACGGTACGCACGGAACCTGATCCTAAATCAATGCCCTTTGCCGTCAGGCCTGTTTCCACAGAAACAAATTCAAGACCTGTATCAGCACTCACCTTTTGAATGGCCTCCAATAATTTTTCTTCGCTGATCTTTTGTTGTTGTACCGACAGCACTAAACTTCCATACGGAAAATTACGGTCGGCACCGCCAACGTTCATCCCAAAAGCGCGTGTACTGCTGCGCACAATTACACCTTGCGATTGCAACTGCTGAATGGCACGATGGGCATTATAATCAGAAATATCAGCCAGATACGCATAGCTACTTTTCACAACCGGCAAGCGTTGTTTGGTAGGTGTTTCTTTAACTGCATTACCTTTCACAAATGCGCCGCGTACTTCGGCATGAGGCATGTTAAATGCGTGTACCAACGACCATGTAGATGCATCATAAAAAGTACTGTCGCGGTATGTGATGTCTTTTTCAAAGGCTGAGCGAACCATGATGTAATTCGTTTGCTCTGTGGGTACGATGTATGCCTTACCCTTTTCAAAAGTTTTGTTACCGGTGGTGATGGGCTGACCTAACTCGTACACCTCAATCTGGTGCATGCGGAGCAGATTGATGAATGCGTTGGTGCGGGTTGCATCTTTCGCGTCACCAAAAACATACCCTTTGATCGGACTTGCTTTAGCTTGCGCCATCGCCGAACTATAAAAATTTTGACGCAGCTTGCGTAGCAAATCCTTTTCTCCAATCGAACCGCGAATGGTTGCCAATGAAGCAGTGAATTGATTGCGAATGGTAAAACCAAACGTGATTGGAATAGTGGTGGTCTCTTGAACATGTCCGCGTGAGCTGGCTTGTTCAAAAAGAAAACCGATACCACCATAGAAATTTACATAGCTACTTCCGTAGCCGGGATACAATTTATCAAATGCCTCCTCGGTAAAATACATGGAGCCAATCGAGTTCATGCCTTTTGAAAAATAGTCCGCAAAGCGTGGGTGTACTACATCATACAAAAATGCCGGTACGATCGGATTGTTGCTAGCATACTTTCCAGGATCGAAATAAAAAGTAGAAGTACTTCCCATTTCGTGGTGATCGGTCATCACATACGGGCGCCACTGATGAAAAAACTGCATGCGGTTGCGACTTTCCGGATGTACACCTAAAAACCAATCACGGTTTAAATCAAACCAATAGTGGTTTGTTCTACCACCTGGCCATGCTTCATTATGTTCACGATCAAGCGGGTCAGAAACCATAGGCGAACCTTTGTGCATATTGGCCCAATGTGTGTGGCGGTCGCGGCCATCGGGATTGTAAACCGGATCGACTAGAATAACCATTTCATCCAACCACTTCAGCGTCTCCGCATCTTCGCTGGCGGCCAGGTAATAGGCGGTGAGCATGGCGGCCTCCGAACTACTCGGTTCATTGCCGTGTACATTATAACCGAGTTGAATAATCAACGGAATATCGGTGCTGTTTTCTAAATTCTTTTTTCGAATATCTTCCAAACGCGCGTGGTTGGCGGGCGATGTCACCTTCGCTACCACTTGCACACGCTCGCCAATGGTTTTACCTATTTCCTCCACCACAAAGCGATCACTCAGTTGGTCAAGCACTTTAAAGTACTCTACAATTTTGTCGTGACGGGTATGATGCGAGCCAATCGGGTAACCTAAAAATTGTTGGGGTGTGGGGATTTTCGGGTTGAGCGATTTAGCCGTTGGATAGAAATACTCAGCTTGAGCCAGAGATAGAATCGGTAAGCAAATCAAGAGAATAGGTAAAATACGTTTCATAGTGCGCAGTTTGTCTTCTGCAATTTACGCATTCAATACCACCGTAACTTACCAATAAGCACCACTATTGACCTTACATACTGAAAAATTACAAGCCTGACCAACAGAATATTATCGAAACCCCGGGCTGTGGCAGCTAAAGATTTGAATCCTTTTTTTATTTTAGTGGAAAATAAGGCATGCGAACTTCCTCTTCGGAAATGGTGGTACAAGCGGTGGATAAGCCTTTCACGGGACTACACATTGTCGCGAATCTGCAATCAAAAAACACGGAGTTGCTGGTGAATCCTCAGCCACTACAAAAACGGCTGGCCGAACTACTAGAGTTATATGGACTTACCTCCATCGGTGAAGTTTATCACACTTTTCCGGAAGCGGGTTACACCGCCATTGTGGGCCTCACCGAATCGCACCTTTCCATTCACACATGGCCGGAGCATCAATACATCACGTTTGATGTTTTTATCTCCAATCATTCCAAAGACAATGCTCCCATTACCGAAAGCCTGTATCGCGATATCGTTCTGTATTTTGAAGCGATTGTAGTCGAAGAACAATTTATCCATCGATAGCACATGACCCGAAACAGCACCGTGCCCTGCCCACATTGCAATCGTGCCTATACGATTAAAAGCAATGAGCCTGCGCTGGTCATTTGCCCTTCGTGTCAAGGTGTGATTGAAAACCAAACCAATGTGCGATGGTCTGAAAAAGTAATGATGCCTGCCGACTGGAGTTTTATTAAGATCGGAACGAAAGGAGAATGGAATAAAAAAGCATTCGAAGTGATCGGGCGTGTGCGTTTGCAGTTAATCAACAGTTACAAAAATGTGTGGTACGTTGCCTTTGACGATCGCACCTGTGGATGGCTGTTCGAATTTAATGGCAATATGTCGATCAGCCCGGCCGAATCGTTGGCACTGGGTTTCGATCAGATCACGAAACTACGACCCGGCAAAAACATTACACTGAGTACCCGCAACTGCGAAATAGTGACCATTGAAGAAGTAGAACGCTTGACCTGCGAAGGAGAAGTTGGCAATTGGCAATTCTTTAGACCCAACTTCTTTCTTACAGATGGAGTTCTGTATAATCAAGTATCGGTGTTTTTCAGAATGGATATTCCCAACAAACTGATCAATTACTTCATTGCTGATCGGGTAACTTTAGAAAATTTTAAAAAAGAAACTTTCAACAGTTGGAATGAGTGGCAATAACTCCATCGTAACCGTTACCTGTCCCGCCTGTAAGGCACAGGCTACCCCGAGGGGGCGGTCGCTTACCCGCGCCATGACATGCCCGAAGTGCCATAGCTACTTCCGATTGTTTCAACATGACAGCGATAAGTATTCAAAGTTTACAGAGACGCATAAGCCCACGCTGCCCATTGGCGCAAAAGGAAAAATAGAGGGCATTACCTATGAGGTGATGGGCTTTACGGTGAAACGTGAAAAGTACAGTTACAAATGGCGCGAGTATTTTCTCTTCAATCCATTTCATGGCGCTGTCTACCTTTCTGAATTCGATGGTCATTGGAATTTCCTGAAGCAACACCTCGGCAATCCAACCAATGGCTCACGCGACTTTACCTTTGAATACGAAGGAGCAACATTTCGACTCTACCAAAAATATTCACCACGGGTGTTGCATGCCGAAGGAGAATTTTTTCAAGATGAAGTATATGTATCTGAAGATTCCACAGTAGCCGAATACATTGCCCCGCCTTACTTATTTGTCAGTCAATTTACCGATAGTCGGCATGAGTGGCTGCGGGGAAAATACATCAACAGCAGTGAAATAGAGCAAGGCTTTAAAATAGCAAAAGAAGCAATGCCTGTCCGTACCGGCATGGGGTACACCGAGCCGACCGTACGTTCATTCTCTGAAACCAATTTCTACAAAGTCATTCTAGCCGCGGTCTTGTTGTTGGTGACCCTGCAAATTTTCTTTCAAAATCAAGCCACACCGGAAAAGGTCTTTTCAAAAAAATACTACAAAAGCGATCTGACTGAACAAAAAATGTTTTCCAGCGAATCTTTTTCACTAGAGGGTGGCACCAAAAGTTTAATGATAGAAATTCAGGCACCCATCAGCAACGATTGGTTTTACGCTGACTTTTCGTTAATTGAAGAAGCCACCGGCACCGAACATGCATTTTCCAAAGAGATCGAATACTACCATGGTGTGGAAAGCGGAGATTCGTGGTCGGAAGGCAGTACACGAGGTGAAGCTTTTTTGTCGAAGATACCAGAAGGTCGTTATCATATCAACATCTATCCGGAGTTTGGCTTTAACTCCGAATACTTTGACATTGACGTGTATCATAACGAACCCATCTACTCCAACTTTTTTATCACGCTGTTGATATTGGCATTGTATCCGATTTATTATTTCACCCGAAAATATTACAAAGAAGTAAAACGATGGAGCGACAGCGACTATTCGCCGTATGCTTCTGAAGAATAAACTAACACGCCCTATGGAATGGAAAGATTTTAAAGGTTTGACGTGGTACATCGCTTTTGCGGTTATCGTCATTGGCTTCCATGCCTACTCATTGGCCATTGGCTGGAAGTGGATCAACACCACGAATAAAGAAACCACACACAATGGCACCGGCACACACGGCTATCGATTCTATCACAAATAAAATTTCAAATCTATGGAATGGAAATACATCCTCGCTTCGATTGTTTATTCCGTTATCGGGATTTCAATTCTTTCGATCTCCTTTTGGATTTTTGAAAAGGTAACACCTGGCACACTTTGGCGCGAACTGATTGAAGAACACAATACCGCACTGGCCGTTGTGGCCGGAGCATTTATGATTGCCATGGCCATCATCATTGGCTCGGCCATTCACAGTTAAGTATGACAGATCGCGCACGCGGCCAGGTTCCGCTCTTGTTGATTGCGGCTTTTGTAGTCGCCACGTGCGGACTCATCTACGAGTTGGTGGCAGGAACTCTCGCCAGTTACTTGCTGGGCGATTCGGTCACGCAATTCTCTACCATCATCGGCACGTATCTTTTCTCGATGGGCATCGGCTCGTACCTATCGAAATATTTTAAGGGCAACCTCATCGCCTGGTTTATTCGCATTGAAATTTTAGTGGGCCTTGTGGGTGGCTTCAGTTCATGCATTCTCTACGTTCTGTTCGAGCAACTCCCCTACTTCCGGTTGCTGTTGTATGTGCTGGTTTCCCTCACGGGGATTTTAGTAGGATTAGAAATTCCATTACTGATGCGCATCCTGCAAGACCGGCTGGAGTTCAAAGATCTTGTTTCGAAAGTTTTCACCGTCGATTACATCGGTGCCTTGTTAGCTTCGATCATCTTCCCGATGGTGTTGATTCCTTACTTGGGTATTCTGCGTACTTCCTTACTCTTCGGAATTTTCAACGTGATGGTGGCAGGCTACCTGTGTTTCTATTTTCAAAAAGAATTAATCAAATCGATATTTCTCAAACTGTATGCGACCGTTGCCATGGTGGTGCTGCTCATTGGATTTATCGTTGCCGATCAAATCATTCGCTTCGCCGAAATTCAAGCCTATCAGGACACCATTCTTTATGCGAAGTCCAGTCCCTATCAGCGAATCATCCTCACCAAAAGTCCGTCCGACATGCGTTTGTATCTCAATGGCAATTTGCAATTCAGTTCACTGGATGAATACCGCTACCATGAGTCGCTCGTGCATCCTGGTTTGGCTTCGTTGCCGAATGCAAAACGTGTTTTGATTTTGGGTGGTGGCGATGGCCTCGCTTTACGCGAAGTGCTAAAGTATGCACAAATAGAAACCGTTACATTGGTTGATCTCGATCCGGCCATGACTTCGTTGTTCCGCTCTAACGCCATGTTGGTGAAGCTAAATCAATCGTCCTTGTTGTCCAATAAAGTAACGGTTATCAATGAAGATGCATTCCGCTGGCTGCACAGCACACAAGCACAATTTGATTTTGTCATTGTCGATTTCCCCGATCCATCCAATTACTCCATCGGCAAGTTATACACCAACTCGTTTTACAAATCATTAAGCAAAGTCATCGCGCCTAAAGGGTGTGCGGTGGTGCAAAGCACTTCTCCATTTGTAGCGCGCAAATCGTTTTGGATCATCAACGAAACCATTCGGTCTACGGGCTTTCAAACGCTGCCGTATCACTGCTACATTCCATCGTTTGGCGAGTGGGGCTTTTTATTAATTTGGAAAAACGAATTTCATCCTGCCACCACCTATCCGGCGGGTTTGCGCTTCATCAATGCAGATGTGTTTCAACAGCTTACGCACTTCCCTCCCGACATGGTAGAGGCAAACTCTGAAGTCAACTACCTGCACAATCAAGCGTTGGTGAATACATTTGAAAAAGAGTGGAAGGAATACACCCATTAAATGATTTCGCGCAGAAAATTTATTACTCAATCACTCGCCACGGTGGCCGCCGGCAGCGCACTGGCTCACCTCAGTTCGTGCGAAGGAAAAAAAATAATTACCGGCAGCACCCACGGGCCTAATGCAGCTTTGGGGCACCGGCTACGCCAGCTTACCGATACGCATCCGCGAAAGCAAACAAAAAAAGATGTAGTGATCGTCGGAGGTGGCATTGCCGGACTATCCGCTGCACGCATCCTCCAAAAAAATAACACCGATTTCACCTTGCTGGAATTGGAACAACGCGTCGGCGGTAACTCCAGTTATCGCTCCAACGCACTCAGCGCCTATCCACTCGGTGCACACTATCTGCCATTGCCTAATCTCGACAATCAACCTTTGCTTGATTTTTTGAAAGAAGTAGGTGTGATTACCCACTATGAAAAAGGAATTCCTCAAATCAATGAGCACTATCTATGTTTCGATCCCAAAGAGCGATTGTACATCAACGAGCATTGGCAAGAAGGATTGATTCCGCAAGATGGAGTGCCCTTCGGCGACCAACAACAGACGGTTCGGTTTCTGGAAGAAATGGAAAAGTGGCGCAACAAGTTGGGCCGCGATCAAAAGTATGCCTTCAATATTCCGGTAGCCGAATCCTCTTCCGATCCGGAAATTCTTGCCCTCGACCAAATCTCGATGAATGCCTGGTTGCAAGCCAATCAGTTTACTTCTCCTTACCTGAATTGGTATGTAAATTATTGTTGTCTGGATGACTTTGGAAGTAGTACCCAACACACTTCAGCGTGGGCGGGGTTACACTACTTTGCATCGCGCAAAGGCGGAAAGGGGTTTCAACTAAACCATGATGCCGTGCTCACCTGGCCGGAGGGCAATGGATGGCTCATGAATCGCTTACGCGAACCGGTAGCCGCCCACATTCAATCACAGTGTTTGGCAACGCAGGTGCGATTACAAAATCAACAGGTATCGGTGGTGTTTTTTAATGAACTAGCAAATCAATTCGAAGAAGTGATCGCTCAGAAAGTGATCATGGCAACGCCGCAGTTTATCAATCGCTATTTGATGGGCGATGCCTCGCGCATTGATTATAGTGCCTTCGAATATGCACCCTGGGTGGTTGCTAACTTAACCGTGCAATCGGATTTGCATGAAAAGCGCGGCGAGGCACTGGCGTGGGACAATGTGGTTTACGGAAGTAAATCGCTCGGCTACGTCAATGCCATGCATCAACATCTCACATCGGCATCGCCTAAAAAAGTGATTACCTATTACAAGCCATTGAGCGATTATCCCTACTCGGCGTCGCGGCAGCAACTTCAAAAACAAACATGGGAAAGCTGGTTGCCATTAATTTTAGAAGACCTGAAAAAACCACACCCCCAATTGAAAGACCACCTGGAAGAAGTTGCCGTGTGGCATTGGGCCCATGGGATGATCAGTCCCCGGCCTGGGTTTATGACTAGTGCCGCCCGGCGGATTGCCCAACAACCCATCGGAGGGAAAATCTATTTTGCCCATTCCGATTTAAGCGGCATTTCTATCTTTGAAGAAGCCTTTTATTGGGGCACTAAAGTCGCCAACGAAATGGTATCTGCCTCATGAAGTTATTGGCTCATCAACCGTGGTTACGAAGTCCCTCTCTGGAGACCTTGCTGATTCTTTTGCCTCCGGTAGCTCCTATTTTTCTATTGCTGGCCTTCCCGAATTACTTCCACACCCATGGGTTTGTTTCGAGTGGCTGGTGGGTAGTGCTGGTAATGGGTATTGATGTTTCGCATGTGTATAGCACCACCTTCCGGTTTTATTGGGAGCCGAAGTTGTTTGCCCAATACAAACGTCACCTGATTATCACACCCATTGCCGCCTTTCTGGTGGGTTGGTTTCTGCACAGTATCGGTGCGCTGGTATTTTGGCGGGTAATGGCCTATGTGGCCGTGTTTCATTTCATTCGCCAGCAATATGGATTTATGCGGCTTTATTCGCGGAAAGCGGTAAGTACCAAAACGGAGCGCTTCGTTGACACGATCGCAATTTATACTGCCACCATCTACCCGATCGTATACTGGCATATTCACAAAACACACGAACTAAACTGGTTTGTGGAAGGCGATTTCGTGAATCTGGATTTTCTGAATGCCATCTGGCTCGATTACTCATATGGAGCTATCATCCTTCTCTTTATTGTAAAGGAGACTTGGGCTACCTGGAAGAACAAGAGTTTCAATATTCCGAAGAATGCCATTGTGATTGGTACCTTTCTGTCGTGGTATGTAGGGATTGTGCTGGCGGAAAATGACCTAACGTTTACCATGCTGAATGTGGTGGCACACGGGGTGCCTTATATGGCGCTGGTGTGGATTTATGGGGCCAAAAGCCGAACTACCTCGTGGAAGTTTCCGGTGAGGGAAGCGGCCTTTTTTGTGCTCACCTTACTGGCGTTGGCCTATTTGGAAGAAGGAATGTGGGACTTGCTGATTTGGAAAGATCACCCCGAAGTGTTTCCCTTTATGCAGGATTTACCCCGCCCTCAGGTGTGGCTGGTTTCTATTTTGGTTCCCATTTTATCCTTACCCCAAATTACCCACTACGTCATAGACGGGTTTATCTGGAAACTCTCCAAGCCGGCCACATAGATAGTTCGGGCACGTAAGAGAGTACCAAAATCACTTTCGGTGATTGGTCTATAAGATTTATAGACAACCATTTGTTTATAGCAGTAAACTTTCTTTAAATTTAGATGCTAATCAATCAGCAGTTTTAACCAAAAAACAAAACCCACTTTAAACTCATTTGTGCTATGGCAAAAAAAGCAAAGAAGGCGGCCAAGAAAAAGGCAAAACCTGCGAAGAAAGCGGCTAAGAAATCAGCTAAAAAAGCAGTGAAAAAATCAGCGAAGAAAGCCACCAAAAAAGTGGCGAAGAAAGCGGTGAAAAAGGTTGTGAAAAAAGCAGCTCCGAAAAAGAAAGTGGCTGCTAAAAAAACGGTAAAGAAAAAAGTAGCTCCTAAGCCTGCACCTGTTGCTGCTGCACCTGCTCCGGTAGCGCCTCCTGCTCCAGCACCTGCACCGGTTACCGAAGCACCTGCTGCGGAAAGCACCGATGGCAACGGTGGCGCATTGTAACTTAGAATTCAGTATGAAATTCTAAAAAAGCGAGATGCAACGTCTCGCTTTTTTTATGATTGTTGGTTCGGAAGTTTCACCACGAAGTGAGACCCTTCTGCATAGGTGCTGGTAAATGAGATGGTACCATTGAGTTTTTCAATTGCCTTGCGCGCAATGTACAAGCCGAGCCCATTGCCTTTCGAACGCTCATTGGCGCGGAAATACATTTCAAAAATACGCGACTGGTATTCTTCTAAAATACCTTCTCCATTGTCGATCACCTCGATCACGGCTTCTTTTGCAGATACGGTAATCATAATTTTGACAAATGGATTTTCTGTGATGGCAAAGTGAACGGAATTCTCAATTAAGTTTTCAAGTATGATTTTCACCATAGCGGGGTATGATACAAAAGCGACTGGCTGCTTCATCTCTAACCGCACCTGAATTCCTTTTCGCTTGATAAACTCGGACAGGCTCTCTTCTGTTTCGCGCACCAACTCATCTAAAAAAACCTCTTTGTAAATCATCTGCTGCGAGCCCAAATCGCTTATAGATTGTAACTTCTGCAACATCTTATCCAAGCTTCCGGCCGTTTCACTTACCTTCTCAAACAACTCCAATGATACGGGGTCTTTCACGGTAATTTTTGCAACACCGGCTAATCCCAAAAAAGTTGTAATGGGCCTTCTAAAATCATGCGAGGAGCGGTAAAAGAAAGTATCTAGTTCTTTATAGGCTTGCTTCAATTCGCTGGTGCGCACCTCTACTTTTTCTTCGAGGCTTTTGTTGATATTGGCAATCATATAGTTTGCCTCTTGCAGTTCTTCTGATTGCGCCTGAATTTCTTCTTGCTGCTCGCGCAACTCGCGGTTGGCTTTGCTCTTCTCTTTGTAATAACGGTAACCAATCAATCCCGCAATCAGCAATAGAAAAATGCCGATGGCGGCCGAGGCAATAATCCAATTTTTACGTGAAAGCTCTGCTTGCTGAAATTGTAGTTGATTTTGTTGAGAGAGTTGTTTTTGATTTAGCAATTCGATGTCTTTTTCCTTTTTCTCCACATTATACAGTGCCTCTGCTTCGGCTAACTTCATCGCGCTGGTTTGAGAATAGATGCTATCTGTAAGTCGCTGATATATCCTCTGTTGTTCATATGCTTCCTGATAGTTACCCTGAAGTTCATAATACAAAATCAAGGAGGCTGTATTATTTCGTTTCAAAAGAGGTGATCCAACCTGATCAGCTAAACGATCGGCCTTTTTAATATAAACCAATGCATCGCGATAGTTACCCAACTTAATCAACAGACGCGATAAGGTGACATAAGAAAGAGCCAGATTTTGATTATTGCCTGTCTTTTCTTCCATCGCTATTGACTTCTTCTGATACTCTAAAGCAAGATTCAGTTCATTTTTATTTTCATATACAAGCGAAATATTAAAGAGCGAGGCGGCAATGCCTGCGTGGTAGTGAATACGCTCGCGAATCTGTAAAGCCATTTCCTGTTCTTGGATGGATCGATCGTAATTTTTTAGTAATAGGTACGTCAATCCTTTTACATTATGACAGTTGGCAATTCCTTTCTGGTCACCAATCTCGGTGCGTATGCGCAGCGAAATATCTGCGTATTCAATCGACTTGGCAAAATCACGTTGATCTTTCTTAATCCAGGCTAACTCACTATAAATGGTGGCCGTTTCGGCCCGTAGCCCCAGACGTTCGCTAATTTTCAATGCTCTAAAAAAATAATCGGCTGCTACATCATACTGCGATGTTTCTTCATACACTTGTCCGATATGAATGAGCACCTTAACATACTGCGGAGGGAAAATATATTTCTCGGTGATTTTTAACGCTTGGAAGCCTAAGTTCAATGCCGATGCGTAATCGCTTCGCTCATACGCCAGCTCTGCCTTGTTAAGCTTACACATAATCTGATGGTAATAGTCCTCCAATTGATGCGAGGAGTTGCACATTTTCTCATAGTACAAATTCGACAAATCGTATTTCAATAAGTGTTTGTAGGCTTGTCCGTAGATGCTCCACACATCCATTTGCACGTAACCATTGTAGAGCACGCCCTCTTCTAAGTTCGAGCTGGCGGAGTCAAGCGCCACAATAGCTTCTTCATTGCGCCATTGCAAAACATAAACAGAGGCTATGTTTTTATAAATGGTGGCCAAATCATGCATGGTGAGTTGTTTCCGATTTTTAAAACCCAAATGATAGAAATAAATAGCCGAGTCGTATACCGCCTGTTCGCGATAACAATTACCCAGTAATATCCAATTATACACGTCATCTGAAAAATTATCAACGCCCTTCACCTGATTGGAAAGTTGATAATACCGCATGGCTTCTTTAAAAAGTGATTTGCTGGAATAGCCTAACCCAACCATGGTATAGCTGTATTTTAAACCCTTCAAATAGTTGGTTCGCTTGGCCAGAACCAACGCTTCTTTAGCATAGGTAGACGCCAGGCTATCATTAAAATCATAGTACTGATAGGCCAATTGATTCAGTGCATCTACGCGCAAATTTGTTGCCAGTCGAGGATTCTGTAAAACTGCTTTGAGACTATCCTTGACATTCGGTTGCGCATACAAACTGCTTGCCTGCAACAGAGCCATTAATAACCATACATTGAGTTTAACCTTCATGGGGAGAGAAGACCTCGATCAAATTACAAAAACTAAATGAACTTACCAGCAATTGAACTCAATGGCAAAATGAGTGTTATTTATGAACTAAAAAAACTACATTTATAGGAATACCCATTATGAGCCGTTTCAGTCTAAAAAGTTGGTTGTCGCTGTCTGACTTGCAGCGCGAAAAAACGAAAGACTACCGGAACATAGTTATCATACAGATCATAATTGTTTCGGCCGGATTAATTCTTTCCGAACCAGTTTTAAAGGATTCGCGAAGCGAGGTTTCAAAGTTTATTATATCCATTTTTTCTTTTTTTGCTGCTGTGTACGCCTTCTTGCAATGGGATTTGCTTCGAAATTTTACAAATAACAAGGTTCTGATTGTTGGGATACTGGTAGCGCTCGGGCTCACCATTTTCACAGGCATCTTGGGCGAATTTCCGTATTACCAAATTATTGAAATCTCTAACCGGCAAGCGTACCTCCTCTTTCTACATGGTGTACTATTCCCTATCGAATTAACTGTCATCAGTTTTGCGGTACGTGATCTGTTTTCAGGTGACTACCTTACGCCCGACAAACTGTGGGGTGCGGCCTGTATATTTTTGATGATCGGTATTTCGTTTGGAAGTTTGTATGATTTGATATCTATTGCTATACCGGGCAGCTTAGGAACAACCATTGAATTAGGCTTTCCAAATTATGCGGAATGCGTGACGTATAGCTTTAGCATTTTGGGCGGAATCGACTCCGGGTTGCAACCCACCCGGTTAATTCGAAACATCAGTATTCTCGAAGCGGTGTGGGGCGGATTATACGGCATGCTGATTATTGGCAAACTCCTTGGCTTGCCGCGCCAAGAAATTAAATCTGAAAACAATTAAACCTATGAATAACAGTAAACTTCCCTTCATCATTCTTGGCATAATCGCCTTCTTTGTATTGCTGGCGCTATCGTCTAGTTTATTCTTCACCATCGAAGCTACCGAGCGAGCGATTGTCTTCTACCCCTTCGGCAGTGGACTAGACAAAAACGATGTCATCGGCCCGGGCACACACATGAAAGCCCCCTGGAACGATGTCTATACGTACAAAGTCAATGAAACCTCTTCAGACGAAAACATGGACGTATTAGACAAAAACGGTTTGTCAATTCACGTTGATATTACGATCCGCTTCTTCCCGATTCCTAATAAAATTGGCTTCATCCATGAGCAGTTCACGAAAGACTATGTGAATGTTTTGGTGATCCCGGAAGTTCGGTCAACTGTTCGTCAAGTGATGGGTCGATACACGGCAGAAGAAATCTATTCCACCAAAAGAGCCGAGGTAGAGACAGCCATCACTACAGAAACAGAAAAAATCCTGAATGTAAATAATGTGAAAGCCACAGCCGTTCTGATTCGCTCCATCGTACTACCAGAACAAATCAAAGCTGCTATTGAAAATAAATTGCAGCAACAACAAGAATCACTCGCCTATCAATATCGCCTTGATAAAGAGAAAAGTGAGGCCGAAAGAAAACGCATTGCTGCTGAGGGCGAATCGCGCGCGAATAACATTATAAATAACAGTTTATCTGACAAGCTATTGAAAATGAGAGGCATAGAGGCTACACTGGAGCTTTCAAAATCACCCAACACAAAAGTAATTGTGATTGGCTCCGGCAAGGATGGCATGCCGCTGATCCTCGGCAATAACTAAATATGCAACACTATTTTTTTCTCATCAGTCTACCATTTATCTTTAAAACCAAAGCTAAAAACCAATTCGTATGGCGAAAACCGCAGATCTGATAATTGACGGAAAAACGTACAAACTGCCCATTGTAGAAGGCACCGAAAATGAAGTTGGTCTTGACATCAGCAACCTTTTGGAGGAAGCTGGAGTAATTACCCTCGACCTCGGATATAAAAATACAGGCGCAACTAAAAGTGCTATTACCTTCTTAGATGGAGATAAAGGAATACTACGCCATCGCGGATATTCCATCGAAGATTTAGCAGCAAAATCCACTTTTCTAGAGGTTGCCTATCTGCTGATTTTTGGCGAACTGCCCATGAAAGAACAATTGGATAAGTTCTCCGATGACATCAAGCGCCACACCATGGTGCATGAGGACATTAAAAAGATATTAGATGGTTTCCCGTCATCATCACATCCTATGGGTGTGTTGGCCTCCATGTTTTGTGCACAAACTGCATTTTACCCTGAATCGTTAGATCCCAATCGCTCAGCCGAAGGTGTCTATTTGAGCATCGTTCGCTCACTGGCAAAAATGCCAACATTTGCAGCCTGGGCCTATAAAAATGCGATGGGGCACCCGGTCAATTATCCGGACAACTCACTCAACTATACTGCTCGTTTTTTGAAAATGCTCTATGCCTTGCCTGCCGAGCAATATGAAGTTGACCCAGTTGTAGCCGATGCCTTGGATAAGTTACTGATCCTTCATGCCGACCACGAACAAAACTGTTCGACCTCAACAGTTCGAATCGTAGGTTCTTCAAAGGCCAGCATCTATTCTTCTATTTCAGCCGGTATCAATGCCCTGTGGGGCCCATTGCATGGTGGTGCAAACCAAGAAGTAATTTTGATGCTCGAAGCAATTCGTAAAGATGGCGGTGACACCGAGAAGTGGATTAACAAAGCAAAAGACAAAAACAGCGGTTTCCGCCTTATGGGCTTTGGACACCGTGTGTATAAAAACTTTGACCCACGCGCCAAAATCATTAAGAAGACTGCCGATGACGTGTTGAACAAATTGGGTGTTAATGACCCCGTTTTAGATATCGCCCTGAAGTTGGAAGAAGTGGCTTTACGCGATCCATACTTCATCGAACGTAAGTTGTATCCAAACGTAGACTTCTATTCTGGAATCATCTATCGTGCATTGGGTATTCCGGTAGATATGTTTACAGTTATGTTTGCGATGGGTCGTTTGCCCGGTTGGATCGCACAGTGGAAAGAGTTACGCGAGAACAAAGAGCCAATCGGTCGTCCTCGTCAGATTTACACGGGTCAGAATTTGAGAGAATACGTTCCGATCGAAAAGAGATAAAATTCAAATAATGGATATTCAGGCGGAGAAGCTTCAGTTGATTTCATGGCTTTCTTCACTTAACAATCCCGAGATCATAAAACAATTGGTTGCCATCAAAGAAAAGGAAACCGATTGGTGGGATGAAATAAGTGAGGAAGAAAGAAGTGACATTAAAGAAGGCTTAGATCAGGCCGATCATGGTTTTGTAGTTCCCCACCAACTTGTGATGGAGAAATACAAAAATGGAATATCAGATCGTTTGGACGCCTAAGGCAATTGCTGGATTTGACGAAGTAGTCGACTACCTCAAAATTCATTGGACGGATCGGGAGCTAACTAATTTCATCGATCAAACCAATGAGTTTTTGAGGCTGCTTCAAACTCATCCTTATTTGCTTCAGAAAACATCAAAATATAAAAACGTACATCGCGGGCCTCTCAATAAATTAACGATTGTCACCTATCGGGTCAAAGAACGAAAGCGGCAAATCGAAATTATCAACATCCGGGATGCACGAAGAAAACCCAACTAACTATGGCATTACTAGATGATTTTAACGCGGCAGTCGCTCAATCCAAAGAGTTGACGAAACGCCCTTCCAATGAAGAACTGTTGGATTTATACGCGTTGTTCAAACAAGCTACCGATGGTGACGTAATCGGCGAACGCCCTGGTGGTTTTGATTTTAAAGGCATTGCCAAGTTCGATGCGTGGGCTTCTAAAAAAGGTATTTCAAAAGATCAGGCCATGACCAACTACGTGGAATTGATGAGTAAACTGCGCGAAGCATACGCTTAGGCGCTTCACCGGTTCATCGCACAAAACCCATGAATCTTTTTTATCTGCCCGGCATAGCCGAAGGAATCCATTATCTTGATGCAGAAGAATCGCGACATGCGGTGAAAGTACTGCGAATGGCCGCAGGCGATTCGCTCACACTGGCGGATGGAAAAGGAACTTGGTACTTCGCCCGCATCAAAAATGCCGATCCCAAAAAATGCACATTCGAGGTGCAAGAGAAAAAGAATTTCCCCAAGAGAGATTACTTCATTCATCTCGCTATTGCCCCGACTAAAAATGCGGATCGCATCGAATGGCTGGTTGAGAAAAACGTAGAGATGGGCATCGATGAAATCAGTTTTATGCAATGCCAGACTTCCGAGCGAAAAAACGTCAATATCGAACGAATCGAAAAGATTGCCATTAGCGCCATGAAGCAATCCCAACAAGCGTGGCTGCCGCTGATCCATCCATTAAAACCCTTTCGGGAAATTATTCAACAACAAGCCGATCAAAAATTTATTGGCTATGTGGATGTCACCAATCCACATCACTTAAAAGCATTGGCTCAACCAAAAAAGAAGTACCTCATTCTGATTGGCCCGGAAGGCGACTTCTCCAACGAAGAGCTGGAATTGGCGCAGAAAAATGGCTTTGAAAAAATCAGCCTCGGAACAAACCGACTGCGCACCGAAACGGCCGGGGTGGTGGCATGTCAGGTTCTACACTTTATCAACAGCTAAGAAAAAGAATCACTAAATTCGAGGCTTGAACAGCTAATGCCATGTCAGCTTCTGAAGCGAAAGAAAAAATACAAGCGCTGAGTGATCAGATCAATTATCACAACCATCTCTATTACAATCAAAACAAATCAGAGATTTCTGATTTTGAATTCGATCAACTACTGCGAAGCCTGATCGATCTCGAAAATCAGTTTCCCGAATGGAAGCAACCCGACTCACCCACACAACGGGTCGGGGGCACCATCACCAAAGAATTTGAAAACGTAGCGCACCAATACCCCATGCTGTCGCTGGGCAACACCTACTCAACCGAAGAACTCTTGGAGTTTGACGCACGTGTAGCCAAAGGATTGGAAGGTGAAGCGTACGAATATTTCTGCGAGTTGAAATTTGATGGTGTTTCAATCAGTTTGATCTATGAAAACGGAATGCTCGTGAAAGGCATTACCCGCGGAGATGGTGTGCGTGGCGATAACGTGATTGCTAATGTAAAAACCATTCGCACACTTCCATTAAAAATAAAAGGTGCCACCCCTACCCGTTTTGAAGTGCGCGGTGAAGTTTTTCTTTCAAAGGAAATTTTCAAACAACTCAACAAAGAGCAAGAAGATATTGGAGAAGAAACCTATGCAAATGCACGCAACACGGCTTCCGGCACTTTAAAAATGCAAGACAGCGCCGAAGTAGCTAAGCGAAAACTAGATTGCTACCTGTATTATTTGTTGGGCGAAGATTTGGATGTCGCTACACACGAAGAAGCGATTCATCAATTGGAAAAATGGGGCTTTCAGGTTTCACCTACATATCAAAAATGTACCTCCATTCAGGAAGTAATCAACTACATCGCGCAGTGGGAAAAGAAAAGAACTGATCTTCCACTCGAAACGGATGGAGTCGTAATCAAAGTAAATAACCTCTCACAGCAGCAACGTCTTGGGGCAACTGCCAAAGTACCACGCTGGGCGATCTCGTATAAATACAAAGCAGAAAGCATCAGCACACAACTCAACGGAATCACCTACCAAGTAGGAAGAACAGGTGCTGTTACTCCGGTTGCTGAATTGGAACCGGTTTTGTTGGCCGGAACAACTGTCAAGCGCGCTTCATTACACAATGCCAACGAAATTGCACGACTGGATTTACACTTAGGCGATTTTGTTTTTGTGGAAAAGGGTGGTGAAATAATTCCGAAAGTAACGGCTGTAGATCTGGCTAAAAGAACGGCTTCATCACAATCCATCATTTATATTACCCACTGCCCCGAATGTGGCACCGAGTTAATCCGCAAAGAAGGTGAAGCGAATCACTACTGCCCCAATGATGCTGGTTGTCCACCACAAATCAAAGGCAAGGTGGAGCACTTCATTCAGCGCAAAGCGATGGATATTGATTCGCTGGGCGAGCAAACCATTCGCCAGTTGTTTGAATTAGGATTGGTAAAAACACCTGCCGATCTCTACGATTTAAAGAAAGAAGATTTGCTGCGTTTGGATAAGGTGAAAGAAAAGTCAGCTCAGAATATGCTGGCCGGAATTGAAGCTTCGAAGGCAGCCCCATTTGAAGCTGTTTTGTTTGCCATCGGCATTCGCTTTGTTGGCAAAACAGTAGCTGAAAAGCTGGCCGGTTATTTCAAGACAATGGACAATCTAGCGAAAGCTACCTACGAACAGTTGCTTGAGGCACCCGAAGTAGGTGAAAAAATTGCGGCCAGTGTGGTGCAGTTCTTTCAATCCGAAGAAAATCAACGCGAGGTGCAGCGCTTGAAAGCAGCTGGTTTACAAATGGAATCAAGTGAGCAGCAACCAACCTTACTTAGTAATCAACTGGGCAATCACTCATTTGTAATTTCAGGCACCTTCGAAAACTACGAACGCGATCAGTTGAAAGACATCATCCTGGCCAATGGAGGCCGTGTGCTATCCGGCGTTTCCGGAAAATTGGATTACTTGCTGGCCGGTGAGAACATGGGGCCATCTAAGTTGGAAAAAGCCCAAAAGCTGGGAGTAAAAATCATCAGCCTGGCCGAATTTGAACAAATGCTGAAAGGATGACGTTCTGGAGCACCTGTTGAATTTGTAATTATAAATAGTGAATTTGCCGAATGTTTAAACTGAACTTTTTGAAGATGCGCACCCGCTCGGCCTTGCGAAACAACAAGGGCCTGCGTGCCAGCATTCCGTACCAGCAAGCACAATCCATCGGAATCATTTTCACCGTGGAAGACAAACAAAAACACGATGATATCAAGGCGTTTATTCATCAACTGGAACACGATGGTAAAAAAGTGAAAGTGCTGGAGTTTCTTCCGAAGAAAAAAGAGAACTACGAATTTCTATTCGATTTTTTCACCATCGAAGATTTATCCTTCTGGGGCGCCATCAAATCCGAAGCAGCCACGCGCTTTGCCGAAACTCCTTTTGATTTCCTCTTCAATATTGACACTACTGCACATCCGCTCGTTCTCGGGCTATTGGCTCGAAGTAAGGCCCATTGCAGGGTGGGGAAATTCAACGAACCGGAAAGTCCGTATTTTGAGATGATGATCGAACAAAATGGAACCACCAAAGGTTTGATCAACACGATGTACAAATACACCAAGCAACTTCGCTAAACGATGATTCAATCTAAAAAACTATTTGGCACAGGCGTGGCATTGGTAACGCCTTTTCAGGAAGATGGACAAATCGATTTTGCTTCATTAAAAAAGCTTCTGACCCATACAGCCAAAGGTGTAGATTATTTTGTGGTGATGGGCACCACGGGTGAATCGGCTACGCTGACCAAAGAAGAAAAAAGCAGTGTATTAAAATTTGTCATTGCACACAATTCGAAGAAACTGCCCATTGTGTATGGCATTGGTGGCAACAACACTCAAAATGTAATTGACGAAATCCGCTCAACGGATTTGAGTGGTGTGGATGCATTGCTTTCGGTCAGTCCCTATTACAATAAGCCTCCTCAAGAAGGCATTTACCAACATTTTGTAGCTGTGGCGAATGCTAGTCCGCTACCGATTATTCTTTATAATGTTCCAGGTCGAACGGCCTCTAACATTAGCGCGGCGACCACCTTGCGTTTGGCCAAACATAAAATGATCATTGGAATCAAAGAGGCATCCGGAAATCTGGAACAGTGCCTTCAAATAGCGAAAGAAAAACCGAACGACTTTTTATTGATTTCCGGTGATGACATGCTCACCCTTCCTATTTATTCCATTGGTGGCGAAGGCGTGATTTCCGTATTGGCGAATGCCTACCCGATTGTTTTCAAAAAAATGAAGGAGTTTGCTTTTGCCGGCAACTACAAAAAAGCAAAAGCAGAAGCTTTTAAGTTAATTGATATCAATAGCCCAATGTATGAAGAAGGAAATCCGGTAGGATTGAAACACTTGCTCAGTTTATTGAAAATCGGGAATGGTCAAGTGCGGCTGCCGTTGGTAAAAGCTTCCAACAGTTTGCAAAAAAAGATTGATCAAATTTTATCGAAGAACTAGAATACAAATTCTACCTAAAACAAAAACCCAGTCAAGCCGGGTTTTTTGTTTTCTGTACGATCATGGGATGTTAATCACCACCACCGCTCACTGTCACTTCATAATTGGTAAACATGGAAGAGTAATACTCACGGTTCATTCTAGCAATATTCGTGATTTGAATAGATTTAGGACATTCTGCTTCACATGCTTTTGTATTGGTACATGAACCAAAGCCTTCTTCATCCATTTGTGCTACCATTCTATCTACACGCTCCTTACTCTCAGGCTGACCTTGTGGCAACAAAGCATATTGCGATACTTTCGCGCTCACAAACAACATAGCAGATGCATTTTTGCAAGCTGCTACGCAAGCACCACAACCAATACAAGCTGCAGCATCCATGGCTTCATCCGCTATTTTTTTAGCGATCGGAATAGCATTTCCATCCGGAACGCCACCCGTATTGACGGAAACATATCCACCGGCTTGTTGAATTCGGTCAAATGCAGAACGATCCACCACCAAATCTTTCACTACCGGAAAAGCAGCCGCGCGCCAAGGTTCGATGGTAATGGTTTCACCATCTTTGAATGAGCGCATGTGCAATTGACAAGTCGTGGTTTGCAAAGGACCATGCGGACGACCGTTGATATACAAGCTACACATTCCACAGATACCTTCGCGGCAATCATGGTCAAAGTGAACGGGTTCTTCGCCTTTCTTCACGAGCCCTTCATTCAACACATCCAGCATTTCCAAAAATGACATATCAGGCGACACGTGGTCGTGTACGTATGTCTTGAATTCACCTTTGCTACTATTGCTTTTTTGTCTCCAGATTTTCAGTGTCAGTTTCATTTCTTTTCGAGTTGATGGTTAACAGGTTGAATTACCACAATTAACGATTACATTTTTATCTCTTTATTTATAACTTCTCTGAGTAGGTTTCACAAATTCGTACTCGAGCGCATCTTTGTGTAAAGCCTGTTGTTGACCTTCACCTTTATACTCCCAAGCAGAAACATAGAAGAAATCTTGGTCATTACGTAACGCTTCTCCATCCACTTGCGATTCTTCGCGGAAGTGTCCACCACAAGACTCTGTCCGATTCAAGGCATCATCTACCATTAACTCACCCAACTCAATGAAATCAGCTACTCGATTGGCTTTTTCCAACTCCATGTTCAACTCGTTGCCGCTGCCTACAATATTCACATTCGTCCAAAATTCTTTTTTGATATCCTGAATGATTTGTTTGGCCTTCTTGAGGCCGGCTTCGCTGCGGCTCATTCCGCAATATTCCCACATGGTTAAACCTAACTCACGATGCAATTGGTCAACCGTCTTCTTGCCTTTAATCGACAATAATTTTTCCTGACGATCTGTTACGGATTTAATTGATTCCGCAAATGCAGGGTGATTGGTATCTACTTTATCTTTCCAACCAATGGTGGCTAAATAATCGCCTAGTGTATAGGGGATTACGAAGTAACCATCTGCCAAACCTTGCATCAAGGCGCTGGCACCAAGTCGGTTAGCTCCGTGATCGCTGAAATTACATTCCCCCAATGCGTACAAGCCGGGAACAGTAGTCATCAAATTATAATCAACCCATAGTCCGCCCATGGTATAGTGCACCGCAGGGTAAATCATCATAGGCATGGTATATGGATCATCGCCTGTGATCTGCTTATACATGTCGAACAAATTGCCGTATTTAGCTTCAATAACCGCACGGCCATCACGCTTGATTGCATCCGCAAAATCTAAAAACACTGCTAGTCCTGTTGCTCCTACACCGCGACCTTCATCGCACACATATTTAGCGTTACGTGATGCCACATCGCGTGGTACTAAGTTTCCGAAGGAAGGATATTTTCTTTCTAGGAAGTAATCACGATCTGATTCAGAAATAGAAGCTGCATCTTTTGCCTTAAAACCTTTCTTTGCTTCTTTCGGAACCCATACGCGACCATCATTGCGCAAAGACTCTGACATCAGCGTAAGCTTCGATTGATGATCCCCGGAAACGGGAATACAAGTTGGATGAATTTGAGTAAAACAAGGATTTGCAAAAAATGCGCCCTTCTTATGTGCACGCCACGCAGCTGTTACATTGCTACCTTTTGCATTGGTTGATAAGAAAAATACGTTTCCATATCCACCTGTGCAAAGCAATACCGCATGCGCGCTATGCGATTCGATTTTACCAGTCACCAAATCGCGGGTGACAATTCCTCTCGCTTTTCCATCTACCACCACTACATCGAGCATTTCGGTGCGGTTGTACATTGTTACTTTGCCATTAGCGATTTGGCGATTGAGAGCAGAATAAGCACCTAATAATAGTTGTTGTCCGGTTTGACCGCGGGCATAAAATGTTCTGGAGACCTGTGCACCTCCGAATGACCGGTTCGCCAATGTTCCACCATATTCGCGAGCGAATGGTACACCTTGCGCCACACATTGATCAATAATACTTACACTCACTTCTGCCAAGCGATACACGTTGGCTTCACGTGCCCTGTAGTCTCCACCTTTAATAGTATCGTAAAACAAACGGTATACGCTGTCACCATCATTTTGATAATTTTTGGCTGCGTTAATACCGCCTTGTGCAGCAATAGAGTGTGCACGTCTTGGGCTATCCTGAAAACAGAATGCCTTTACATTGTAACCTAATTCGCCCAGCGATGCGGCTGCAGATGCTCCGGCCAATCCGGTACCAACCACAATCACATCGTACTTGCGTTTATTGGCAGGGTTAACCAACTTAAGGTTAAACTTGTGTTTACTCCATTTTTCGGCCAACGAGCCTGCGGGAATCTTTGAATCAAGCGCCATGTTAGTTTCTTGAAAGTCTTGTTAAATGAATTAATTAACCCAATTGAGATAGATCGCAATTGGCATTAAAGCAAATATGAAGGGAACAACAATTGCGAAAGCTGTTCCAACGAAATTAATAATTGCATTATACCGCTGATGATTAAAACCAAGTGTTTGGAACGCACTCCAAAAGCCATGCAATAAGTGCCATGCCAACGATATACATCCAACCACGTAAATAGCAACTATAAGAGGGTTGGCAAAAATGTCCAACATCATCTGATAGAGATTTAATTCTTCACCAGTAGCAAATTGATTGGCTCGGTTGGGAATCCAGAAGTGTGCTGTATGCAAAATCAAAAACAGAAGCAAGAGTGTACCCAATAAACCCATGCTACGACTGTACCACGTGCTACCCGGAGCCGCAGCAACTACCTGATAACGAACAGGTCGGGAATCTCTGTTCTTCTTGATTAGCAAGAGCCCCTGAAAGATGTGTATCAGAAAACCTGCCACCAAGCCAATTTCAAGGGTACGGATAATGGGGTTTGTGCCCATAAAATGGCCCCAATGTGAAAATGTAACACCTCCATCATTCAAAAAAATCATGGCGTTAATCGCGCAATGAATAATTAAAAAGGTGATGAGGAAGAGGCCGGTAAGCGCCATGATCATTTTCTTACCGATAGAACTTGTGATTAGTCGTGAGAACCAATTCATATGTGTTGGTCTGGTTTGAAGTATTTATTAGGAAACCAAAAATACTCCGCAAAGTTTTACCAAACAATAAACTTTTCAAATAGCCTGATATTGTTAAGCCATTCGTCAAAGCACCTATAAATAATCAGAGTCGAAAGTTAAACACCAGGCCTCGAGGGCCTGATGTCAACCTGCCAATGAAGGCTTCCGGGGAATACAATATATTAATATCAGCTTAGCTCGAACAGAACTACGATCAGGGCGATCGTTACCACCATTGTCAGAAGAAACCATTCTTTCTTCACAAAGGTCAGAATACTGTCAAGCGCGGTTTTCATAATAATGTAGTTGGACATGCCAGACCTATTGCGAAAGGCATACCCAATTCAATTTACATCTGATAATCAACGGATTACACTTTTCACCATTCCCAATAAATCCATTTATTGGTCATCAAATCCAAAATTGGGACGGTTGGCTCATTGATGGTTAAGTTCTACTTTTACGACCTTCAACCACGCAAACATGTATTTGATTTTTGATACGGAAACCACAGGGCTTCCTCGCAATAAAAACGCACCGCTAACTGATTTTGAAAACTGGCCACGTCTCGTTCAATTAGCTTGGCAACTGCACGATGGCAAAGGCAAATTGATCTCACAAAAAAACTTTATCATCAAGCCGGATGGTTTTGATATTCCATTCAAAGCAGAACAAGTTCACGGCATTTCTACACAACGCGCTTTAGAAGAAGGCCATGATCTGACTGAGGTACTTCGTCAATTCAATGTAGATGTAGGAAAGACAAAAGCATTGGTGGGGCACAATATCGAATTTGATATTTCCATCATTGGTGCAGAGTTGTTGCGCAACGAATTGAGCAGCGATTTATTTATGTCGCTGCAAAAAATTGATACAGGAATTGCTTCCATCGAGTTTTGCCAACTGCCGGGTGGTATGGGTGGTAAATTAAAAATGCCCCGGCTGCATGAATTGTATGAAAAACTATTTGGTACCGACTTTGAAGATGCGCACGATGCGGCCTATGATGTTGATGCCACGGCGAAATCATTTTTCGGTCTGCTGCAACGCAGGGTTGTTGAAACGGTAGACGGTGCCAATGCCAACGACATTCAATATGAAGCACCCAAACTGGATGCTGGTAATTCTACCAAACGCACTAAAGTAAAAGGAGTTGATTATAGTGAGGTCAATGAAATTGCACTCACTGACAAACCGTTCTATCACTTACATGTACACTCGCAGTACTCGGTATTGCAAGCCGTGCCTGATGTAGCCGAATTGATTGCCAAAGCCAAAGCATCGGAGATGGATGCTATTGCCATGACGGACTTTGGCAATATGTACGGTGCATTTAAGTTTGTCAGCGAAGCCTTAAAAAATAACATCAAGCCGATTGTAGGATGTGAATTCTTTGTTTCCGAAGAACGCAAAACACTCAAGTTTACCAAAGACAATCCGGATAAACGCTACCAGCAAGTGTTGTTGGCTAAAAACAAAACAGGCTATCAAAATTTAGCGAAGCTCAGTTCACTCGGATTTATTGAGGGATTGTATGGAATCTATCCGCGCGTTGATAAAGCCTTGATTGCCCAATACAAAGAAGGTGTAATTGCTACCACCGGAAGTCTGGCTGGTGAGGTTCCTTATTTGATCTTGCACGTAGGTGAGCGGCAGGCAGAAGAAGCCTTCAAATGGTGGCATCAGTTGTTTGGCGATGATTTTTATATCGAACTCAACCGCCACAACATGCCCGAAGAAGATCGGGTGAATGAAACGCTGCTCAAGTTTGCCAAGAAGTACAACGTAAAATACTTCGCAGCGAATGAGTGCTTTTACTTAGAGAAAGAAGAGTCTAATGCGCACGACGTTTTGCTGTGCATTAAAGAAGGAGAATTTCAGTCTACCCCTATTGGCACGGGTCGGGGAACACGCTATGGTTTGCCTAACAATCAATTCTATTTCAAAACACAAGAGGAAATGAAAACCCTCTTCCGAGATTTACCGGAGGCGATTGAAACCATCAGCGAGATTGTTGATAAAATCGAAAAGTATGAATTGAAGCGCAATGTGTTGCTGCCTAAGTTTCAAATTCCTAGTGAGTTTTCTACCGAAGACGAATACCTGCATTACCTCACTTACGAAGGCGCGAAGCGAAGGTATCCCGAAATCACCAAAGAAATAAAAGAACGCATTGATTTTGAATTAGAAACCATCAAGAAAACTGGTTATCCCGGCTATTTCCTGATTGTGCAAGACTTTACATCCAAGGCGCGTGAGATGGGCGTTTCTGTTGGCCCAGGTCGTGGATCGGCAGCCGGATCGGCAGTAGCCTATTGCATTGGCATCACCAATGTAGACCCGATAGCATACGATTTGCTGTTCGAGCGTTTTCTAAATCCGGATCGCGTTTCACTTCCCGATATTGATATTGACTTTGATGATGAAGGCCGCGACAAAGTGTTGCAATATGTGATTGAAAAATATGGCCACAATCAGGTAGCTCAAATCATTACCTATGGCACCATGGCCGCCAAGTCTTCCATTCGCGATTGTGCCCGCGTCATGGAATTGCCATTGACTGAATCTAACAACATTGCCAAGTTAGTACCCGAGCGCCCCGGCACAACACTCGCCAAGGCATTTGAAGAAGTAAAAGAATTGAATGACCTGAAAAAAGGAACAGACCTGAAAGCACAAGTGCTTAAGCAAGCGGTCATTTTGGAAGGCTCTCTCCGCAACACGGGCACGCACGCCTGCGGGGTTATTATCACGCCTGATGATCTCACCAAATTCGTTCCCGTGTCTACTGCCAAAGATTCGAACATGCTGGTGACGCAATTCGACAACAGCGTGGTAGAAAGTGCCGGTATGCTGAAGATGGACTTTTTGGGTTTGACAACACTCACCATCATTACCACGGCCATTCGCAACATCAAAAAGCGTCAGGGCATTGAAATTGATATTGACAAAATTCCACTCACCGATCCGAAAACCTATCAGCTTTATCAGCGCGGCGAAACCACCGGCACATTCCAATTCGAATCGGATGGTATGCAAGCCTACTTGAAAGGATTAAAGCCCGATAAGTTTGAAGACTTGATTGCGATGAATGCCTTGTATCGTCCGGGCCCCATGGAATACATTCCGAACTTCATAGCGCGGAAGCATGGTCGCGAACAAATCAAATACGATCTCCCTGAAATGGAGGAGTATTTGAAAGACACGTATGGAATTACCGTCTATCAAGAGCAGGTGATGTTGCTCTCACAAAAGCTCGCCAACTTTTCAAAAGGCGATGCAGACGTGTTGCGGAAAGCGATGGGTAAAAAGCAAAAAGACGTGCTCGACAAAATGAAGAGCAAGTTCATTGAAGGTTGTAAAAAGAATAATCACGATGAACAGATTGCCGAGAAAGTGTGGAAAGACTGGGAGGCTTTTGCACAATATGCCTTCAACAAATCGCACTCTACTTGTTATTCGCTGGTTGCGTATCAAACCGCTTACTTAAAGGCAAACTATCCGGCTGAATACATGGCTGCGGTACTCACGCATTCGCAAAGTAATTTAGACAGTGTCACCTACTTTATTGAAGAATGCCGCAAGCAAAATATTGAAGTACTTGGTCCGCATGTGAACGAATCAGGTGTGTATTTTGAAGTAAACAAAGAAGGAAAAATTCGATTTGGACTCGGAGCCATCAAAGGTGCCGGCGATGCTGCAGTAGAATCGATCATTCAGGAACGAGATGCACGTGGACCCTTTAAAGATTTATTTGATTTTGCCAAACGATTGAATCAACGCGCGGTAAACAAAAAGACATTTGAATGTCTAGCACTATCAGGTGCGTTTGATTGCTTTACAGAATACCACCGTAGACAATACATTGCTGCGAAAGAAGGCGATCTTTCATTAACTGAAAAAGTGATTAAGTATTCTGCCAAGTTGCAACAAGAATCGCAGAGCGCGCAAGCGAGTTTATTTGGCAGCAGCACGGGTACACAAATGCCTCTTCCTAAAGTAGACCCGATTGAGCCTTTTAGTGAAATCGAAAAATTACATTTCGAAAAAGAAGTTGTGGGTGTTTATATTTCCGGTCATCCGTTGGATAATTTCAAATTTGAGATGGATGCCTTTTGCAATACTCCCGTATCTGCCTTGAGTGAGTTAGAAGGAAATGAAGGGAAAGAACTCAAAATGGGAGGCATTGTGGCTTCGGTAGAACATCGAATGACGAAAACGGGGCGACCTTTTGGAAAAATGTTCATTGAAGATTACAGTGGCAAAGCCGAAGTAGTTTTGTGGAGCGATGACTATCTCAAATTCAAATCCTTTCTGATGCCCGGGCTCTTCTTATTTATAGAGGGAAACATTGTAAAAAAAGCTTGGGGCGATCAAAGTCTGGAATTTAAAATTCGTTCTATTGATTTGTTGAATGAATTGGCCAACAAAAAAGTGCAAGGGTTAGCTTTGCGATTTACCGTTCAAGATGTAAACAAGGACTTCATCGAGTCGGTTGATAAGATTTGCAAGAAAAACGCAGGCAACTCATCCATCAAAATGTTTTTGAAAGATGAATTGGATTCGATGCAAGCTGAGTTGCTATCGCGCTCTGGCAGAGTGAAGGCTTCGAATCAGTTGATCAATGAATTGAAAAAGTGGGCCGAGGTGGGTGTAATTGGCGAAAAGCAAGATGTTCGCTGGCTGACGGATCTATCGCCAAAAGTGACACAAAAAACAGAAGTTGGAACATTTTCTACGTTAACAGAATTGGAAGCTGTAGAATAGAATCTTTATTATTCTTAAATGAAGACAAAAAATAATATCGGGTTGATAAGCATGAAAGGAATCATGATTTTAACTATCATCTTTTCTATAATTAGTTGCAAGGAAGGTGAACTTGAATTAAAAAATATTGTAAAGATTAAACTTCACGATAAAACTGATTCAAATTTGACTATTAGCTGGAACAAGGTTATTAATCAAAATATTGAATCGCTTCAATTGTTCAGATCTGAATCATCGGATGCTATTAGCGGTGGTAAATTGGTTAAAGTCATTAAAGGGCAATTGGACACACTCTATATTGATTCAACTGCTACATTAGGGACAAAGTATTACTACCAACTTGTAGCAAAGCCCATTACTGGTGAAACACTTTTTAGCAATGTTATTGATGCCCAATTTGGTTTATCTAATAAATTCTTATTCCCAATTTCCAAACTCATGGCCGACCCAAAACGGAATCATATTTATGCACTGGTTACTATTGGAGATTATCGTGATAATATTGCTGGAGGTTATGGCCTAGTTGTAATTGATTCGAAAACATTACAGGTTACCAATCGAATTTTATCTGACCATAGATTCTCTGATTTAACCATAGATCCGGGCGGCGATTTTATGTATTTGGCAAATGGTGGTAGAAGTATATTTAAAATTGATCTCAGTACGCTAACCCATGTAATGACCTTTGATCTTACGAATAACGCAAGTAAGTTGGAGATAGGAACTAATGGAAAGATATATTATCTCGTCAATCCTCCAATAAGTTCGAGCTTTGGAATCTTTGATTTAAACTCGAATCAGAACATCACTCCTAATCCATTTTTTGTTAGTTCTGGAGATTTTGAACTTGATTTGTCTACAAACAATATTATCCATGGAGAAAGTAATATTTCCACTTCGTGCTTAAGAAATATATCCACTGCAAACAATTCTCTTCTTCAATTGAGTCTTGCGTGTATTAATGACGGGAAAGATCTCTTAACGCTTAATCAAAAAAAGCACTTGCTCTTTTGGAAATCCGCTGTCTATAACATTGACATGATCAAATTAGGAACTTTTTATAGCAAGGAAAAATTTGAAGAAAACGTGCTACACGCCTCTCCAAATGGTGAGTGGGCCATCGGATGGAGAAACCTGTTTCAAACGAGCAATCAGGTAGTAGTAAAGACAATTCCTACCTATTATGATAAAGCCATTTTTTTGAATGACCAACAACTTATTCTCGTGCGGAACACACAGCCAGAATACCTAAAATTTGAAACCTACATCTTCAAATACACCTTTCAGAAATAAATAAAATCTACGCCCTGCACTGATATTTTAAGCCTATCGAGGTTCGTATGAATTGGGCTAACATTTGGAATAAATTTCTCGGATTGACGAACTATCGCCAAAAGTGACACAAAAAACAGAAGTTGGAACATTTTCTCCTACCTTTGTGTTGGACACTGTAGAATAATTTACGAACATATAAACACACTCTATAATCATGGGAAAAACACTTGAACTTACCGACGCTACCTTCGACGAAACCTTAAAAAGCGACAAACCTGTTTTAGTCGATTTTTGGGCCGAATGGTGCGGGCCTTGTAAAATGATCGGTCCGTTGGTGGAAGAACTCGCCGGCGACTATGAAGGCAAAGCGGTGGTAGCTAAATTAAATGTGGATGAGAATCCGCAAATCACAGCACGATTTGGCGTGCGCTCCATTCCTACCCTGCTGGTTTTTAAAAACGGGCAAATCGTAGATAAGCAAATTGGTGCGGTACCTAAATCTGTTTTGGCCAGCAAACTGCAAGCACAGGTTTAATCTGAAAACTTTGTAAAAGAAAAGGGCAGATGATCAACTCATCTGCCCTTTTTCATTTAGACTCGGTTGGCCTACAACCAAGTCAATTTATAATCGTCAAATTCGTCACCCGCCTCAATACTTTTCAAATACTCAATTTTTGGTGCCAGCACTTTGGTTTTACGAATGATCTCATCTAGCAGCCCAAATTGCAGTGTACTATTGAAGGTCTGCGTTCTTCGCATTACCAGATATTTCGGCCCCGAATCAATGATTTCCCAACCACGACCCAGCGGGTCTTTGATCATGGTGCTGGCAACAGTAGCCAGTGCTTTCATCGCTTCCAGTGGGGTAGATTGATCGGTTACTAAATTAAATTGCTTCATGGCCTCGAATGCTGTCTTTCCGATTTGCCTTCCCACCAAGCGGGCATTTGCCTTGCCCACCTGGCTTTCGATCCAGTCGCACATGCGATTGTAGACTTCAATAGGCACCATGTTCATAGGGTTAGATAGGTCATGACCCTCTGTAAAAGTTTTGAGGGTTTCGTAATCTGAGGTTGACTTTTCTTTGTAAATGCTGAGTACGTCATTCACAAAAGCCGCAGCCAGTGTAACGTTTTCGGTGCTGTTATTCATAGTAAAGAATTTTGTACCGCAAGAAAATAAACTTACGCAATTGATGCCACTCGAATTTTGATCAATTCTTACATGCTTGCAAATTGTTCTTTTTTGTGATTTACTTGATGGATTTGAGACGCTCGACCATTTCCAGTACGGCAGGGCAAACCAGTGTATTTTTATGGGTGAGATCCATTATCTGCACCATCTTTTTTCGGTCGGTATGGGGATACTCGCGGCAGGCCTTAGGTCGATCGGCATACACGCTGCAATAATTTTCGGAATCTAAAAAGGGACAGGGCGATGACTTGAGCACGTAATCTTTGTCTTCGTCGATGCGCAAATATTTTTCAATAAATTCGCCCGGCTTCAACCGCAACGCTTTGGCTACACGCTCGATATCGGTTTGATAAAAAATGGGGCTGGTGGTCTTGCAGCAATTCGCACACGTAAGGCAATCTACTTCCTGAAAAACTTCTTCATGCACTTCATGAAACGCATCGTCCACTTCGCGTGGATTTTTTTTCTTCAATCCCATCAAAAACTTTTTGTTTTGATCAGATCGTGCGCGTGCCTTTTCTTGAAATGAATCTAAATCCATCGTAACGTATTAAGCAGAATTACGAGCCGCATTGATAATTCCAAACATACTTCGGATGATTAATTTCCGGTAACGCAGTTCATGTACTTTATTGGCCTCATTCAAATTACGCAAATTCATCAAAGCCGATTGCTGAATCGCGATTAGCGGCAACACAATTTGCTCACGCAAGTATACCGACTGACGGATGTTGGGATTGTTGCCCATCAACTCGTTCAATCCAGATACTTCCAATGTCTTCGCCCTAGACAGCAAATACTCGTTGTACATCTTGTGCCAGAACGGGCCAAACTCAGGGTCTTTACCCAAATAGGTTGTTGCTTCGTAGTAGGTTTTTGTCAATGACATCATGCTGTTGCCCAACAGCGTTCGGAAGAACAAAGAGTTTTGATACAATTCTTTCAACAACGGCATCTTTCCCTTTTTCTCCAATGCCTCGATGGCACTTCCCACGCCGTAAAATCCCGGAATGTTTTGTTTCATCATGGCCCACGATCCAACAAAAGGAATAGCACGGAGGTCTTCAAACTTCAACCCTTCGCTCGCACTGCGTTTTACCGGTCGCGAGCCAATGTTGGTATCTCCAAAAAAAGACAGCGGCGTTACTTTCTCGAGGTAAGGAACAAATTTTTCATGATGCTTTAAATCGAGATAGGCACGATAGCCTTCGTTGGCCAATTCATCGAGTAACAATTTATCTTCTTCTGTAATCTGTGTTTCGTTACGTTTGAAGATTGAGCCTTCCAAACCGGCAGAGACCAATTGCTCTAAGTTAAAGCGACTGGAAGCGACCTTACCAAAATTAGAACTGATCGTTTGACCTTGAATAGTAATCTGCACCTGTTCATGTTCGATAGTATCGCCCAATGATGCATAGAAATCGTGGGTATTGCCGCCACCTCGTGCGGGAGGGCCTCCCCTGCCATCGAAGAACAGTGCCTTCAATCCGTACTTGCGCGATACCGCACTTAGACTTTCCTTGGCGCGAAAAATCGACCAGTTGGCACGCAGATAACCACCGTCTTTGGTGCCGTCTGAAAATCCCAGCATAATAGTCTGATGATTTTTTCTTCGTTCCAGATGTGCGCGGTAGGCCGGTATAGAATACAACTCTTCCATAATAGCTGGTGCGTGGGCAAGGTCGTCAATGGTTTCGAAGAGTGGGACAATATCCAACTCCAGTTCTTCGCCGTTGCCAATGAGTAAGCGCGCGAGCACAAACACTTCAATCACGTGCAATGCCTGTTGGCAATTGCTGATCACGTAGCGATGACTTCCGGCAGTTCCATTTTCTTTTTGAATTTTAGCGATGGCCAAAATGCTTTGAATGGTTTCGTTCACAAGTGCATCTTCAAAATCGACAAAAATCAAATTCGACTTGATCGAAAGCAGGTAGTTGATTTGCTCAATGGGTGCCAGTGCTTCAAACTCTTGTGAAGAAATGCTGCTTCGTTTCGTTGAGAGTTTATCCAGAATTCCTTTCCACACCGCAACGTGCTTGCGGCTATCCTGCCGAATGTCGAGTGTGGCAAAATGAAATCCGAAGATGTTGATCTTCAGAATAAATTCGTCCAGCAATTCCAAAAACAGTCCGCCATGGTCAGACACTAAGCGAGTGCGGATGTCGTTGAGCTCTTGCAATAATTCTTGAGCATGCTGGTAACTTCGTTCCTTCCGGTAAACAAACTCATAAATTTTTTGCTCTACGGCAATCATTCGCTCGGCCACACCATGAAAAGTCAAACGTCTGCGCAAGAGTCGCGCATCGCGGTAATAGCATTTCAAAATAGACTCTTGCAAGCGTGAAGCTACGCGCAATGTAATTTCGGCTGTTACAAAAGGGTTTCCATCGCGGTCGCCACCGGGCCAAAAACCAATTACAATTAATTTATTGTTTTGCCAGTCAGTCAACGAAACATCGAGTCCTTGTGCCAGTGAAGAAACAATTTGAGGTATGGAGTAGTAAAAAACATTTTCAAGATACCAGCACAAACTGAGTGCTTCATCGTAGGGAGTAGGTTTGTTTTGATTGATGAATCCGGTTTTTCCCAATTGTTGCAAGAGCACATTGATTTCGGAGAGATCATTTTGGCGGATGGCTGTTTCTAAATCCGTAAGAATGCCCAGCACATGCCCCGGGTAAAACTGGGTCGGGTGCGCAGTCAATACAATTCGTAAACTAAAATCTTGCAGGCGTTGCAAAAGCTCTGCTTCTTTCTTCTCCAATTTGGTACGCAACAGCAAAGCAGATATGGTTCCCTTTCCATTAAAGTCGTTGACTTGCTCGAAGGCCGCATCTTCAACCGAATCGAAAAGAGCCACTTGCCGCTCGATGTATTGAATAAAGCTGAACAACAAATCGAATTGCTCCTGCTCATTCATTTGCGGGGCCATCTCTTTAAAGAACAACGAAAGGATTTCAGACGCTGATTTTCCGTTGGCAAAGCCCGTGGCACAATATTGCTGCAAAAGAGGCAACAAAACACCTGTGCGGGCCACATTGCGAAATGGCAAATTGAGAAAAAGACTATTATAAATGTGAAATCGGGTAGCTACCAGTTGAGAATAAGAGGTCATTGGAGGTTACGTTTAAAATAGCCGGAGTTATTTAGCCACAACATGTTTGCAGTTGGCGACAATTTAACCTAACTTTTGGAAACAAAACCGAGATTCGTATGAAGAAAATCTACTGGCATTTGCTCTTGGTCTTACTTCTCAGTTCTTGTCTAGGCTTTAAAGAGTTACCCGTTGAATACGATTATAGTTACAGCGGCAATTTCAAACGATACCGGACTTTCAATATCATGAAACCGATTGGCATAACCGACACGACCATGACCAATGCTATGATCGAAAAATCGATTATAGCCCGCATGAAATTTTTAGGGTACAAACTAACCGATACGCGCCCTCATTTGATTGTGGGTTTTAAAATGTTCTCTGACAGTCTGAAGTTTAACGGGTATAACCAGCCAGAAATTGAGGAGTGGGTTAAAAGCCAACGCACCGATATTGACTACAATCCAAAGAAGCTGAACATGAAAAGCGGCACCTTGCTTATTCAATTGTATGACCGCCGGCAAAACAAATCCATCTGGCAAGGGTATGCCACCACGTACTACGGAGGCATTGACTTTCACAACCAGCGGCATTTACGCAATGCGGTGATTTCGATCTTAGACAAATACCGTTTTTGGGCCGAGGGTTTTGTCGAAGGTCAAACTCCAAAAGAGACCACTGAGCTTTAAACCATCTTACGCATGTTGCTGCTGGCACGTGGCTAGCGCTAAAACAGAACTGTATTGAATTACAGGGCGTTAAACATCTCATAAAAAAACCCTAAAATTTGGGTTTTGCTTTTCAAAATAAATTCTACCTTTGCGAACCTTTTTAAGGGATAGATTGACCTATGGTGTAATGGTAACACTGCAGATTTTGATTCTGCCTTTCTAGGTTCGAATCCTAGTAGGTCAACCACCAAAACCCGCTTGGGTACACCTAGCGGGTTTTTAGTTTAAAAATATGGCTGTAAAAATATTTTCGGGACGTGCTACTACTTACCTGGCTGAGAAAGTAGCCCACGCCTACGGCGAACCGCTCGGTAAAGTTGACTATCAGCAGTTTAGCGATGGTGAAATGTCTCCCTACATAGGAGAATCGGTGCGTGGCCATGATGTTTTTATTGTTCAATCTACCTTTGCGCCAGCTGATAACTTCATGGAGTTGTTGTTGATGATTGACGCTGCCAAGCGTGCCAGCGCCTCCAATGTCAATGTGATTATCCCCTATTTTGGATATGCCCGTCAGGATCGCAAAGACAAGCCCAGGGTAGCCATTGCCGCTAAATTAATTGCTAATCTTTTGTCGGCAGCCGGTGCTAATCGCATCATGACGTGCGACTTACATGCCGATCAAATTCAGGGATTCTTCGATATTCCGCTCGATCACCTGGATGGCAACTATATTTTTGTTCCTTACCTTAAATCGTTGAATTTGCCCAACATCATGTTTGCATCGCCGGATGTGGGAGGCATTAAACGCGCCAGAAGTTTCGCCAAGTTTTTTAACGCAGAATTAGCTGTTTGTGATAAATACCGCAAAGAAGCCAACAAAGTAGAATCGATGCGATTGATTGGCGAAGTAGAAGGGAAAGATGTTATTCTGGTGGACGATTTAGTGGACACCGGAGGCACGTTGTGCAAAGCTGCAGCTCTCTTAAAAGAAAAAGGAGCCAACACCGTGCGCGCAATCTGTACGCATCCTGTATTGTCGGGCAATGCATACGAAAATATTCAATCTTCTGCTTTGGAAGAGTTGGTAGTGTCTGACACCATTCCATTGAAACAACAAGTTTCTAAAATTAAAGTATTGACAGTATCTGATTTGTTTGCGAAAGCCATTCGCAAGATTCACGATCACGAATCGATCAGTTCATTGTTCATCCGTTTGTAATCAATTTTTAAATTAAACCAATAAACAATTATGAAAACCATCGAGATTATAGGGTATCGAAGAGCAAATCTCGGCAAGAATGACTCGCAAAAAACCCGTGAAGAAGGAAATATTCCTTGCGTACTTTACGGAGGTGACAAGCAAGTTCATTTCCACTCGCCCGTTATTTTATTCCGCGACTTAGTGTACACCAACGAAGCACACTTTGTTCATTTGAACATTGAAGGCGAAGAATGTCAGGCTATCATGCAAGAAGTTCAATTCCATCCTGTAAGTGAAATTATTCTTCACGTAGATTTTCTACGTATTAGCGAAGACCGCAAAATTAAAATGGAAATTCCGGTTCGTTTAGTGGGCCAGGCTCCCGGTGTATCGAAAGGTGGTACATTGGTGCGCAAGCGTGCTTCATTGAAAGTTTACGCTTTCGCGAAAGACATGCCTGATCATATTGATATCGACTGTTCTTCATTGGATTTCCACCACGCCATTAAAGTGGGCGATGTAAAAATCCCTAACCTTGAGTTGTTGGATCCGAAAGCTGCCGCTATTGCTGCGGTGGAAGTTCCTCGCGCTGCTAAGTTGGCTGAAGAGTCAGCTGCTGCTGCTCCTGCTGAAGGTGCTGCTCCTGCTGCAGCCGCACCTGCTGCCGATGCGAAGAAAGCGGAAGCTCCTAAGAAAGACGAGAAGAAGAAATAATCCATTTCTTTATCCACTATACAAAAATCCTACCCTCACCGGTAGGATTTTTTGTTTGATCTCCATTTGATTTCCGAATGGTGAATCGCGTATTTTGAGAAAAGCTTGAATCGAAGCTGATAGAAATTGTATGAAGTACTTGATCGCTGGCTTGGGTAATATTGGCAATGAATACGAACTAACTCGTCATAATATCGGTTTTCTAACTTTAGACCGGATGGCGGAGCAGCACAAAGTAGAGTTTACAACCGATCGATTGGCGAGCAAAGCCGAATTAAAATACAAAGGCCGTCAATTGCATTTGATCAAGCCCACGACATATATGAACTTGAGTGGCAAAGCCCTTGCATATTGGCTGCAGGATTTAAAAATACCAAAAGAGAACTTGTTGGTGATTGTGGATGAGATTGCGCTTCCATTTGCGAGCCTGCGCATGCGCACCAAAGGAAGTGCCGGTGGCCACAATGGGTTGAAAAATATTGAGCTGTTGTTGGGCGGACAAGATTATACGCGCTTGCGATTTGGTGTAGGTAATAACTTTGGAAAAGGTCAGCAGGTGGATTATGTGCTGAGCAATTTTACGCAAGAAGAGTTTACGCAATTGCCGGCAGCGATGGATAAAGCCGCTGAAATGATTTTTTCTTTTTGCACGATTGGCGCTGAACGAACGATGAACTTTTTTAATTCTTAAACTATGGATTGGATACAAGTAGCCGGACATGTGGGAGCGTTTTTAAGCGCGATTACATTCATTCCGCAAGTTTACAAAGTGTGGGAAACCAAAAGCGCTGGCGATTTGAGTATGGCCATGCTGCTGATTGTATTCACCAGCACAATTATCTGGTTAGTGTATGGCGTTGCCCTGATGCTGTGGCCGGTGATTATTGCCAACGGAATTATCAGTGTACTAAGTCTGCTGCTGGTTTACTTCAAGTTGACATTCAAGAAAAAGTAAACCCTTGTCATGCCGAGGAACGAGGCATCTTCGATTCAAAAAGAGTTATTCTTTAAGACCAAAGACTCCTCGTACCTCGGAGTGACAAAAGAGTGGGATTACTTTTTGCGAATGTAGATATCGCCATTGTAATTTTTCATGGTAATCTCAGGGCCGCCTCCGTTGATGTCGCCTTTCTTCCATTCGTCAATCACCAACTTGAATGCACCCGACTTAGTATCTTTCTTTTGTACCGGAGCACTGCTGGTAATGTTCATATCAAACCCGGTAAAAATTTCACCCTGCTCTGTTTTCATTTTAAACGTTGCTTTGTACGTAGCCGGAAACGTGAGATCGACATCGCCATTGAATGTAGAGAATGACATCGGTGTATTTTCAGTGACTTTATCAAATGTGACTTTTACATCGCCATTATAGGTAGAGGCAATCACAGAACCTGAAATATTGGTGGCTTTGATCTCGCCATTGTAATTCTCCAACTCCAGCGTGCCTTGCACATTGCTTATCAGAATGTCTCCGTCGTTGTAGGTGCTGGCATCTATATCCATTCCGCTGGGGATTTCAATTTCCAAATCCGTCTTCACACTCCATGAACTAGATTGAATAATCACCTGGTTATTCAGTTCACTTGCCTCCAAATCCAGTCCCCCTCCTCCGATTCGTTTCAATCCATCTTTCGAAGTAGCGTTGCCTTCATCTTTTGCTGAAGAGTAGCTCACCACTACATCTTTGCGGGCAGTACCTTTGATGGTGACTGATCCATAGTGAATGTCTACTTTTAATTTACCACGTTTGGCAGGGTCGCTGAGTGGTACAGTAAAATTGTCTCCGCTTTGTGCCCATGCCTGCAAGGCAAACAACAATACGGCAAGTATATAAAGAATGGTATTTTTCATTTTCGTTCGTTTTAAAAATTGAATTATTTTTTTGTCGATCGCGTGGCGATCAATTGGTTTTTTCTTTGAGGTACACATTGCCATTGAAGGTTTCAAAATCCAACAGCGGACCGCCTGCCCCAACTCGGTAGCGATTACCATTTACTTTGTACTGTATCCCCTCTCCCTTTCGGGATTTTTCCAGCGTAACAGCCATCGGTGTGATCTGATCAATGGACGAATACAAGTCACCTTGAAAACTTTTGAATGTGAGTTGGGCATTTAATCCGCTTTTAAACTGTGCATTGATATTGCCATTCAGCGAATAGTATTTCGAATCACCCGGAGGATTGGAAGTGTATTCTAAATCGACTTCACCGTTGATGGTTGTTGCGGTGGTGGTTCCTGTTATATCTGTGAGGTGAATGCCACCATTGATGTTACGGGCTTCCAGCGTGCCATTGGTATGATGAACCGTGATGTTACCCTGATTGATGGTGGAGATATGCAAGTTGATGGAATACGGCACCTTCACCACAAAGTCCAAGTTATACTCATATTCCTTGTCATCATCATGGCCGTGCCAGTTGTAGCCCCAGCCAGCCATTTGCATTCCGTTTTTCTTGTGCTCCTTTCCAAATCGTTCTCCAATGCCTTTCACATACAAGATCAACGTATCAGCACGATCAATCACACCTAAATCAATCTCCGATTTTCCCTTGGCCACTCGTGCTTCTGATTTACCGGTGATATTTTTTTTCACTTCGATGATCACCTGATCGCCTGCATAGCCTTCTACTTTTACAGAACCATTCACATTAAAAATCAGCAATGAATTTTGTTGGCTTTTCTTTTCGAATGTTATGGTTCTCCGGATGGTTTCTTCGCTTGTTTGTGCCGTACTCTGCGCATCCATCAACACAAAGAGCATCAACAAACACCATGTATAATTATTCTTTGCCTTCATAATTTTTTTAAATTAAGATATCAATACTTTCATTAATTTTTTTCTTGACCTCATTGGGCATCCTGTCCCGTTGTAAGAGCTTTTTCAATTCAGTCACCGACTTTTTCTCCTGAATGGCAGCCATCAATTCCGCTAACGACATCTGCACCAGCGGTGACTCTTGCTTGGCAATGGATTGAATCAACCCTTCGCGAACACCACTGTCTTGCACATAAGGCTTCAGCGCTTCTATGGCAGCCAGCCGCACATTTACATTGGGGTCGGTATTCAGTGTTTGCAGCAAGGCTCTGGTTACTTTTTGACTGACCTGATCCATTTCATTGGTAAGACTCACCGCTTTCAATCGATCGGTAGCGGATTCTTTTTCGAGCATGGAAAGCATCATCATTTCTTTCAACTCGCTCACTTGCTGATGAAGCTGCGCCACATCTTTATCAGATCCATTCGACTGCACTCCATAGCCGATTCCAAAACCAACAATCAACATCGATACGCCAAATGCCAAGCGAGGCCACAGTTCATTCCATGTTGGTAAATGAAATACAACCTTTTTCTTCTCGCCTCTTTTAGCATTAGCCAAAGCTGCATAAAAGCGACTGCTCAACTCCATCGAAGGTTCGTCTGTTTCCCATGATTTCAATTGATTGGAAAGCGTAGTGAAATCCGTCATCTGCGAAAGCTCAAGCTCACCGGTTTCTATGGCTTTTTCGATCTGTTGCATTTCTTCCCGGCTGGCGCTTCCGTTGTTGAAGCGTTCCATTAACTTTTGCCATTCGTGCGTTTCCATACTTACATTATTTTCTCAAGTTGCTGATAGATTGTTTTTAGCTCTTGCATGGCTCTGAACACTTTTACCTTCACAGCACTTTCGGTGCAGCCAAGTATTTGCCCAATCACTTCGTATTTATTTTCCTGAAATTTGCTAAGCAAGAGTATCTCCCGTTTGTCTTCGGGCAATCGCGCTAAAGCCAGCGAGAGCATTTCGTGTTCATCGGCACGCACCCATTGTTCTGATCGGTTGTCATGATTTCCGAGGCGGTCTTTCCAGTTTTCTACATCATCCTGATTTTTCGTTTTATCCTTACGGTGGTGGTCGTGTCGCACATTGCGCGCGATGTGAAACAGCCACGCCCGAAAGTCGCCCTCTCCGCGGAAGAGGTGTCTATATTTGAGGATGCGCAGAAACGTATTCTGAACTAGATCTTCACTGAGGTCGCGCTCACGCGTAAGCCCATAGAAAAAACCATACAACGGCTTTTTATAGCGTTCAAACAGCAGACCGAGTTTGTCCAGGTCTCCGTCTCTGACTTTGATCATCAATGAATTATCCGAAAGCGCTTCCAAATGGCCGAATTACGTTTACAAAGAGGATAACTGCCGTTTTCACGACTGGTTACCGAATATTTTGAAATTATTGCTTTGAAGCTAATCGCTTATGAACATTTTTAAAGATACTACTGTTAGCTCTGCTGCCACGGTCAAACAAATGACGGCTTGCTGACATATGGCAGCATGTAAGTCAACTGTACAATTGAGCAACCGTATATTTACCTAAAATAAAAAACAAATGAAGCACATCTCACTTTTCGTATGGATGTTTCTGGTTTTTGCCTGCCAAGGTCAAACCAACAAAAAACAAGGCGATTTAAAAATGAATCTAACTCCCGCACCCGGCAAGGCTGTGGCTGCTTTTGCGGAAGGATGCTTCTGGTGTTCGGAACATATTTTTGAAGCCGTAGTCGGCGTTGATTCAGCTGTTTCAGGTTATGCTGGGGGCAAAACAATCAACCCAACATATGCTTTGGTAAATACTGAAACCACGGGCCATGCCGAAACCGTGTTGGTGTACTATGACCCCAAGGTGATTAACTATGCCGAATTGATGAATGTCTTCTTCACATCGCACGATCCTACTACACCCGATCAGCAAGGCCCCGATCGAGGCAACTCGTATCGCTCCATTGCCTTTTACAGTACCCCGCAAGAAAAGGAAATAGCTGAAAAAGCCAAGGCCAACTATGCTAAATCGTTTAAAAATCCCATTGTTTCAGAAATTAAGCCACTTACTTCATTTTATAGGGCTGAAGGGTATCATCAGGACTATATCGAACATAATCCTTACAGTGGCTACGTGATGGGCGTTTCTATTCCTCGGTTTGAGCTGTTTAAGAAAACATATAAAGGTAAGCTGAAAGGGAAACGATAGCTTGACTATTATTCACGATAGTATTTGGTCAAAATAAGATAGTAATTATTACTTTCCTTATTTTTGCACGCGATTTAATGCGCGTTGCTACCCCTGAAAAAGCTAATTCTTATCCCCTTCTATCTAATTACCCTCATTGTAAGTGCCCAAATCCCCACAGAAACGACAGCTCGTAAAAAGCGAGGCGAACTGTATTTTACATGGGGCTATAACCGCGATTGGTATTCGAACAGCACCATCCACTTTGTCAATAACAATCCCGATCCTGCCAAGAGTTATGACTTTACCATTTATGATGCCACCGCGCATGATAAACCGGACATGGAAAACTTTTGGAATGTTGACCGCCTGACGATACCTCAATATGATCTTACCATCGGCTATCAATTTAATGACAAGCACAATTTGGGTGTAGAAATTGCGTGGGATCATTTAAAATACGTGGTTACTGATTGGCAGAATGTTCGGCTGAGTGGGCAGATCCATGGAACACCGATTGATCGGGTAGCTCCGCTCAATCCGGATACAGTTCATTTACAACACACCAACGGCAACAACTATTTGCTTTTCAATCTGACTAAAAAGAAAGACATTTTTAACCACAAACATCTTCAGGTTAGCACCGTAGGAAAAGTAGGTGTAGGGCCATTAATCTCTTATACTATTTCTACCATTATGAAAGACCAAGATCTTGGTTATTTTCATTATCATGGATGGGTAGCTGCTACAAGCCTGGGTGTGCGCGTTTCATTTTGAAACATTTCTTCGTGCAATCCGACTTTCAAGGTGCATTTGCCAATTACACCAACACTAAAATGGGTAGTAAACATGATGGCGAGGCGACCCATTCTTTCTACAGTTTGCAGTGGACGTGGGAAGGCGGTGTTATCTTTCAAATTGGAAAAAAATACTAATTCTCTTGATGGGTTGAGTGATCGTTGCCATTCCGTCAATAATTAAAATCCATCTAAATTTTAAAAGGTTGTAATGGAAATTCCATTACAATTAGTTCCAGCCACCACCAAGGCTTTTATAGATATTTACCCTCGAAAAAAGTTGGTGCTTTTGTACGTCAATAAAACTCAGCTTAGCATTGAGCGCATTTTGTTGCGTAAGAAGCACTTCAAGATAGGTAGCTCGTCCGGTCCTGAAAAGCTCGTTCGATGTTTCTATGGATTGAGAAAAAATATTGACTTCATTGCTTCTTAACTCAAAAATCTTTTGAAGATTGTTGATGTTATTCAGTTCAATGAAAACTTCAAAATAACCATTCAAAATAGTTTTCTGATATTGGTACAGTAGTTCTACTTGATAAGCAGTGGCAGCTTTAAAATTTGCTTTTATGTTGCTACGATTGATGAATGGAGCCGACAATCCACCTGCCAACGTAAAAGCAAATGACTCGGGCGTAGTAAACAACAAGTAAGGGTTGAAAGCTTGTAATCCCAAACTGCCATTTATAGTAAATGATGGATAAAATGCTGCGCGCGCTACGCGCAGGTCAGCCTTAGCTGCCGTCAATTCAAGTTCAAGTTGCCTAATATCAGGGCGATTGCTAAGTAATTCGGAAGGTTGGCCAACATTTAATTTGGTAGGAATGGAATGCGCTTGAATTTCTTTCTGTCGAATGATAGGTTGTGCTGGTCGGGCTAACAAAAAGTTGATTTTACTTTCGGCTTGTAAAATGTGTTGTTTAACTTGTATGGCAAGTGCTCTCGTATTTAGTAATTGTGCTGTAAACTGTTGCACGGCCAATTCATTAGATAGTGCTGCTTGCTTTTGAATTGTGACGACAGATACTGCATTTTCTTGAAGTGCAATGCTTTCTTCAATGATTTCTAATTCATTATCTAGGGCTTGCAGTTCATAATATGTTAAAGCTATATCGGCAACTAAATTTGTAATCAGCCAGTTTCTTCCTTCTTTGCTTGCTAAATACCTTGCAAAAGCGGCTCTTTTCTTATTGCGCAATTTACCCGAAATATCTGCTTCCCAACTTGATTGAAAACCCACTAGATAATCGGGAAGATTGGTTGGTACATTTCTTCCTTCATAAATCGGAGTAGTGCTATTTCCCGCACCCTCTTGGGTATAAAGGCCATATCTCCAAAGAGCAGCGCGCGCCCCGACTTCGACTTTTGGAAGTAAAGCACCTTTGTTGTAAATCAAATTTGCTCTTGCCGCATCAATTCTTTGCAAGGCAATCAACGCATCAAAATTATTCACCAATGCCGAATCAATCAGACTGATTAAATTTTTGTCAGAGAAGTACTCTCTCCAACTAATCTTGGCAATATTGGTTGAATCGTTGCCGAGTGTATAGGAACTGGGGGTGTTTATCGCATTCGTATGATTGATCGTTTTTGAAGGCAAGCAGCCCATCATACAAATCATCGAAAAAATAATCTGGATATACGTACGCTTCATCATTTCAATCATAATTTTTCAGTGAATGGAACTTCTTCAGCTAGATCTTTTGGTATACGCTTTTCCGCTAGGGTAGCAAATATGAAATAAAGGCCAGGTATTATAATTACACCGAAAATCGTTCCGAATAACATACCTCCTGCAGCTGCCGAGCCTATGGTGCGATTACCAACGGCACCTGCACCCGAGGCAAACATGAGTGGAATCAATCCTGCAATGAATGCAAAGGATGTCATCAAGATGGGTCGCAGCCTTGCGGTTGCTCCTTCAATGGCAGCTTGCAAAGGACTGAGGCCATCCCGATGCTTCAGTGAAGCAAATTCTACAATAAGGATTGCGTTCTTGCCTAAAAGTCCAATCAGCATGATCATGGCCACTTGAGCATAGATATTATTTTCCAACCCCATTAACATTAAAAGAAAGAAGGCACCGAAAATTCCAGTGGGCAATGAAAGAATAACCGGCATGGGTAACAAAAAACTTTCGTACTGTGCAGATAGAACCAAATAAACAAATAACAAGCAGATCAAGAAAATGTAGGTAGCCTCATTGCCCGCCAACACTTCATCACGCGAAATACCCGCCCAATCAATATCAAATCCTTTAGGCAACTTTTCCTTTGCTACCTCCTGAATAGCCTTGATTGCACTTCCGCTGCTATACCCAACAGCGGCCTCCCCGTTTAATTCAGCAGATGAATACATGTTATAGCGTGTCACTTGCTCTAATCCATAAACTCTTTCGATGGTTAAAAATGCAGACAATGGAACCATTTCATCATTTATATTTTTTAAACTAAGCTTTAAAATGTCTTCTGGTTGCGACCTATATTCGGGCAAAGCTTGCACCATTACTTTATACATTTGACCGAAGCGAATAAAGTTAGTTGCATACTCACTTCCCAACATTGTTTGAAGCGTACGCATGGCGTTATCAACCGTAACACCCTTTTGCGCTGCTTTATCGGTGTCTACATGAAGTAGATATTGCGGGAAACTGGCGTCATAAATTGTAAATGCGTTTTCAATTTCAGGACGATCAACAAGGTTGGCAATGAATTGATTTGTAACTGACTCTAATCGTTTGAAGTCGCCAGTACCTGTTTTATCTAACAACCTTAATTCGAAACCACTTGCATTTCCATACCCCGGAACAGCAGGAGGAGGAAAAAATTCAATATTTGCATCCTTAATATGCTTTGTTCTTTCTTTCAATAAAGCTATTACTTTATCTACTGACTCTTCTCGTGCTTCCCAGTCTTTCAAGTTAATCAGGCATGTACCAAATGTTGCACCTGTTCCATCAGATAAGATGTTTGTTCCTGCAAGTGATGATACAGATTCAATCGCATCTATTCCTTCGGATGCCTTTTGAATTGCATTTACTACACCCTTCGTTCGTTCCAAGGTTGAGCCTGTGGGTGTTGTAATACTCGCATAAAACATACCTTGATCTTCTTCTGGAATAAATCCTGATGGAAGAAATTTACCTAACAGGCCAGTTGCGAGACAGAAAGCGATAAGCATGGAATATGTTACTGTCTTCCTGTTTGCAATTGCGCGAATCAATTTTTGATAACGGATGGAAAGACTGTTATACCATGAATTGAATGCCTTAAATAGGGTTTGAATTCTTGGCATCTGGCGCTGTGTACTATGTGGGTTTTGGAGAAGTAATGCACATAAAGCTGGAGTCAATGTCAATGCCACAACGCCTGAAAGAACAATAGCAATTGCCATTGTAAGCGAAAACTGGCGATAGAAAATTCCGGAAGGTCCGGACATAAACGCTACCGGAATAAACACAGCAGACATTACTAACGTTATGGCAATAATTGCACCGCTGATTTCTTTCATGGCTTCTTCTGTTGCTGCCAGGGCGCTAATATTCGATTTTTCCATTTTAGCATGAACAGCTTCCACCACCACAATGGCATTGTCGACTACAATGCCAATGGCTAGCACCAATGCAAAAAGAGTAATCAGGTTTAATGAGAACCCAAGGAATTGCATAAAGAAGAAGGTGCCAACTAACGAAACCGGGACAGCTAACGCAGGAATTAATGTGGAGCGCCAATCCTGCAAAAAAACAAAGACAACGAGAGAAACGAGTAAAAAGGCTTCTACCAATGTTTTAATCACTTCATGCACGGAGGCATCTAAAAAGCGTGAAACATCGTAACTGATCTCATAATCCATACCCTTCAAGAAAGTTGATTGCTTAATTTCTTCCATTCTGGTTTTAACATTGGCAATTACCTCGCTTGCATTCGACCCCGGCAACTGTTTTAATTGTACCGCAGCAGAGGGTCTTCCATTCAATTTAGCTTCAACGTCAAAGTATGCCGTACCAAATTCTACATCAGCTATATCTCGTATCCTTAGAATTTTTCCATTTTCATCTGATCGTATCTGAATGTTAGCATATTGTTCCGGTGTATTGTATCGTCCGGTGTATTTCAAAACGTATTGCAGTGCTTGCGCCTTTTTGTCGGAACTTTCACCAACTTTTCCAGGCGCTGCCTCTACATTTTGTTGTTGTAAGGCATTGATCACATCATCGGTCGATATCTGATAGGCCAACATTTTGTCTGGCTTCAACCAAATACGCATGGCATATTCCTTTGCGCCAAGGATATCGGCATAACCAACGCCGTATATTCGTTTTAGCTCGGCCAGAACGTTAATGTCAACGAAGTTGTAAAGAAACTTTTCTTGCACGGTGCTGTCGATGCTAAAAACGTTTAAGTACATCAACATACTATTTTCTTCTTTTGCAATCTTCACTCCGTTTCTGATTACCTCTGATGGTAATTCGCCCATGACTGCCGCTACTCTATTTTGAACATTTACAGCCGCTACGTCAGGATTAGTACCGATTTCAAAAATGATTTGCACTACGCCTACACCATCATTACCCGCATCTGAAGACATGTACTTCATTCCCGGCACGCCATTGATAGCACGCTCTAAAGGAACGATGGCAGCTTTCGTAACCGTTTCCGCATTTGCCCCCGTAAACTCAATGGTAACGTTTACTTCTGGTGGAGCAATGCTAGGGAATTGGGTCATGGGCAATTGTGAAACTGCCAATATTCCTAGGAGAGTAATTACTACAGAAATTACGATGGATAGAACGGGTCGATGTATAAATCTTGCTATCATAATGAGTCTTTAATGAATTGTTCTTACTCCTGATCAAAACTTTTGTAAATGCGTAATGATGTCTCTCATCTTTACTCGTTCAGGCTCAATTTGATCGCCTTCTTTCACCCGTTGAATTCCTTCGTAGATGATTCGATCCGTTGGAGTTAATCCCGACTCTATTATATACAAGTGCGGAATCCGGATAGCGGGCTTGATGCCGCGTAACTGAACAATGTCCTCATCATCAACCACAAATACATAAAGATTATCCTGTATCTCAAAAGTGGATTTCTGAGGGATCAGCATCGCATTTTTGATTTCATGATTCAATTTTATCTTTCCCGTGGAGCCATGTTTCAAAACCAACGCCGGATTTTTAAATCTAGCACGAAACGCAATATTGCCGGTTGATTTATCTACTTCGCCTTCTACTGTTTCTATCACTCCTTTGCTGTTATGCGGTTGTTGATTAGCCAGAATCAACTCAACGCCATATTTCTTTGCTTCATTTCCCTGCTGAACAATATCTAAGTAGTCTGTCTCAGAAACATTAAAATAAGCAAATACTTCACTGTTATCTGAAAGCGATGTAAGAAGAGTACCTTCGTCAATTAAACTTCCTACTTTATTTAATATTCTATTAATAACGCCAGCAAAAGGAGCTCTAACTTCTGTGAGTGAAAGTTGAAGCATGGCATTTGCTTCATGAGCTTTTGCCTCATCTATCTTGGCTTGATAAGCCTCTAATTTAGCTCTACTCATTTCAAGTTCACTTTTTGAAATGATGTTTTTCTCAACGAGTATTTTTGCATTGCTCCATTCTACCTCCGCAACCTTTGCATCGGCTACTGCGCTGGTAAGTTGGGCTTTGGCCTTCATCAACTCTTGCTTATACTCTTGGCTGCTAATGCTAAACAATAATTGACCCTCGTTGACAGATTGCCCCTCATCTACAAAAATCTTTTCGATGTATCCCTTTACTCTTGCGCGCAACTCTACATTGCGTAGCGAATGTATATCTGCTACATACTCTGAAGTGTATATTGTATCTAAAACTATGGGATTGGTGATCTGAAAAACTACCTTGTCTGCTTTGCCTTCATTCTTTGAAGTGCATGAACTAACACTCATAATGGCTAGAAGAACTTTAATTAAAGTTATATGCACGCGCCATCCGCGGCTTGCTGTAGATTTAATAAGCATTGCTGAAAAAATTAATAAATAATAAAAGGCATACTAAGTGGCTATAGGCACATTTAAAAAAATGTGTTACCAATTAGTTAAAAACAAAAAATAAAGAATTATGCTTTAGGTGGCGGAGAGCTAAGGTCGAGTACAATAGAATTGAGATTTTTATCTATTGTATAAAACAAAATAATATGAGGACGATATTCATTTGTAATTTGAATTCCAGATTGTGAGATATAAATATCAATTGCTTTGATTAATCCACTCTCATCATCCTCGTCATGCTCGGGTACATCAACACCCAAACATTGTTCGGATATAAACTCGTAAATACTCTCTATATCGTTGATACTTAAATCTTCCTGAGCAGTTAATCGACCTAATTTTATTGAAATTGGGTCTATCGGATCTATTGAAATATTAATGATTTGTAGAAGTAATAAGAAACTTACTACTCGATTGAGCAAACGCACCGTATCACCCTTTTTCATCTGGTCTCAAAACTAATAAAACCAAATCATCAACACAATAAATTGAGCGTAGTGTAATCAGAAATTTTTACCTAGAAATACAAGTTTGTTATCTAGCGGATGGAATTTAGCCTATTTTTTAAGAATGAAATCATCTCGCATTCTATCCTACCTCGTAGTCTTTTTGGTTGGGTTAGAAGCAATCGCGCAAGAATCTACCATACCCAAAGATGCCAACAGCAATGATTTAGATTTGAATGTAGGTCAGGCAAACTCGAGTGCGATTGAATTTGAAAAACCTATTCAGTTGGCAAAGCGCAGTGGCAAAATTAGGGTACTGGGTTTCTACACACAAGCACGCATGGGCAACTACAATTTATCGGTGCAAATAAATCCGGCTGCTCCAGACTTCACCAGTACACGCATTTACAGTCGGTCGAAGTATGGATTTGGAATTAATCTCGAACAAGAAATTGGCAAAGGTGTAGGGGTGTTTGCACGAGCCAGTTGGAATGATTGAAAAAATGAAACGTGGGCGTTTACAGAAATTGATCGCTCAGCAAGTGTCGGAGTTGCAATTGAAGGAGATCGCTGGAAGCGAAAAGGAGATTTAGCCGGTCTGGCCAGTGTTGTAAGCACACTCTCATCTGAGCACAGTCGGTATTTAGCGTCGGGAGGTTATGGCTTTATTGTGGGCGATGGCCTTCTCAATGAAGGTGCCGAAAGTGTAACCGAATTGTTTTATCGCGCGAATATTTTCTCGGATTCGTTTTACGCTACTGCCAATTATCAATTCGTAATAAACCCCGGCTACAATCAAGATCGTGGCCCTGCCCATGTAGTTGGGCTTCGTGTTCACGTCGAATTTTAAGGGAGAAAAAGTAGGGTTGTCAGTGACCTGACACCCTCCAATTTATCGATGATTAACCAACGGCTAATCGTACTTTAACTGCGTTCGGCCCTTTGTGACCCATTTCTACTTCAAAGGTAACTTTGCTATTGTCTTTGATCGGATCGATCAATCCATTCATGTGAACAAACACACTTTCTTGTGTTTCCTGATCTTTGATAAATCCATATCCTTTCGAATCGTTGAAGAATGTAACGATTCCTTTGCGCACCGTGTCTTGCACCACATCTACCCGCTTGGGCACGCCTACCTGAATATCTTCTGCTTTTATGGCACGCTTCACCATGGGAGGAGGAGTTGAGCTCAGATTGCCATTCTCATCTACGTAAGCAATCATATCTTCAAAAGAAGTACCGTCTTTCGCATTTGCTTTCCGCTCTTCTTTCTTTTGCTCTTTATCTTGTCTCTTCTTGAGACGTTTTTTCTCCATTTCCTTTTTGTTCCATGTTTCTTGCGATTTGGCCATAATTGATTGTTTGGTTGATGAATTATTTTTCTAATCCTAAAATGGCCAGTTGTATGGATTCCAATTTTTCGGTTTCCTGCAAGGTACGGGGAAGCAAAGAAAACTCCGCACAAACTGTGAATAGAAATTTAAATACCTCTTAAAAAGTACTTAGATTTAGGCATGTCAATGATTAATCCTCGTGTTGTTATGCTAAAATCAACTCAAACACTCTTTTTGTTAACCTGTTTGCTTGCCTTTTTTGGCTGCGAGCAAAAGAAAACCACCCCCACCGCCCAATTGGCTTCCACCAAAGACTATGGGCAGCTAGTCACTTTGTTTAACGAATGGCGTGCGTTTCATTCGCCCGAGTTAGTAAATGGGGTAGCCGATTACAGCGCTGCTGCCATGCAAAAGCAACAACAAGAACTGGTGCAGTGGCAAGCACGATTAAACGCGTTTGACACTACCCAATGGCCCATCAAACACCAGGTAGATTGGTATTTGGTATGGGCCGAAATGAACAGCCTCGATTTTGATCATCGCGTAAAGCAATCCTGGGTGCGCGACCCTGCATTTTATGTTTGGTTTTATCCGTACCCATCGGATGTGCCGGAGCGTGAAGGAGCCAATATGTATGGTGCAGTCGATCTTCCCTCCTACCCGACTCCACTTTCTGAAAAAGATGCAGCCTCCATTGCCGAGCAGCTACGCAAGGCACCGGCTGTTTACGAACAAGCCAAAGCAAACTTAACCGGCAATGCCAAAGACTTATGGGTAACGGGCATTCGCACCATTCAAGAACAAGGCAGTGACCTGAGCGCATTCGCCACATCGGTTGAAAAAACATTTCCTGATCTGGCGGCCGCAGCACGAATCGCCCAGCAAGCTTCCGATCAATTTGCACAATGGCTGACAACACAAGCACCTTCCAAAACCGGAATTTCCGGTGTGGGAAAAGAAAACTACACCTGGTACTTAAAGAATGTTCACCTTCTTCCCTTGACGTATGAATCGGAAGAAACTTTACTAGAGCGTGAATTGTATCGCTCGCACAGTGCGCTTCGGTTGATGGAACATCAAAACCGAAACTTACCAAAACTGGAAAAAGCAGCCACTGCCGAAGCGTACAAAAAACTACTGCATCAAGGTGTAACGGACTATCTCGATTTTTTCGAAAAGCAAGACATCATTACCATGAAGCCCTACATGGACCCTGCCATGCGTGCGCAGATTCATGAATTTGTTGACACCAAAGAACTCCGTGGGTTCTTCGATGAAATAGATTACCGCGACCCCATGCCCATGCGCGCACACCATACGCATTGGATTGATTTGGCCCGCAATCGTGAAGAACCCTACGAGAGTGCCATTCGCAATGTGCCGTTGCTCGATAATATTTTTGATAGTCGTGCGGAAGGGATGGCCACCGCCATGGAAGAGCTGGTGATGAATATGGGCATGTTAGAGAAACGCCCACGCGCGAAGGAATTGGTGTACATCATGCTCGCACAACGTGCCGCACGTGGCCTCGGCGGTTTGCGCCAGCACGGACAAGAGTACACATTTGATCAGGCTACACAGTATGCTTCGAAATGGGTGCCATGGGGCTTGCTTCCTGCCGATGGTGGAACGATTCAGCATGAAGAACAATTTTATTTACAACAGCCCGGCTATGGTAGCAGCTATGTGATGGGAAAAATATTGATCGACCAATTGATTGCGGAATATGCCCGCCAGCGTGAAGGCACCTTTGTATTGAAAGAGTTTATGGACGAGTTTAATCGCAAGGGAATCATTCCCGTGCCGTTGATGTATTGGGAAATGACGGGAGACAAATCCATGTTGAATAAAGCGATTGGGAAATGAGTTACCCATTGTGACTATTTGAAGTCATCGAACTTATACTGCCGGCTTACCTGTTTATAGAAATTGGATTGCTTACGCTGAATGATTTTGAGCAGAAAAATTTTGGTAACGGTTGGAATCATTCTGAATGCTTCGTGGGTATTGGCGCAGACGAACTTCGTATTGAATCCGGATCAAGTAAACAATGACTACCTCGTTAGAAGCATCCGGCATGCCTATGACAGTCTTCGAAAAACAGAAGGCAACGCGCCACTGAATACTCATGCACAACTACAATCACTCGCTGAAGAGTCTGCTGTTGCGTATTTGTCGAGCAAGAAAATTACGGGCAGTTCTGTTGAGTTTAAACTCGTAAAAAAACTGGAAGGCTTACCGGTTGATTCGGAAACCATCGGATCGCTTGGAACCGTAACCACGATTGAAGAACCCATTCATTATTTCACACCCATCGTAAACTACACCTATCGCAATCAAACCTACCGGCAAACCGTGCTGAACCTTGTGCAGAACATGTCTGCATCCAAAGACTACAAACGTTTGATCGCTGATCCGAGTATTTCACAAATTGGCATAGGTATCGCCTATGAAGCCTCATCGCATCTGCTGGCTGTGGTTTGTTATTTTGCTTCCGGTCCATCCGACAAAAGTTCGCATAGCGAAGACCTACCACTGGATGCTCAACTGATTCAACTCAGCAATCAATCGACTGAGGTTTGGTTTAAACGCTCCAAACGACAGAATCGAAATTTGGTGTTGGCTCAGCAATGGTCCGGCTATCCGAACGGCTACACCGGTTGGGTTACTACTTCGCTCAAAGATATTCGCAGAGCCTTTCGGTGGTATCATCTGCGTAGCGGGCTTGTATCCGAAACCATCAGTTCAGAGCAATTTACGAGCGACCCAACCTACTTTCGCAAACCATCGCGCACGAATCAACGAGCCATCACCAACGGCACGACTGGCGATCTGTTAAAAAGAAGAGACATTATCAACAGTTGGAAAGAACAAACAAGACCCAAACCACTTAAACTTTTTGGAATCAAAACGTTTATTAAAAAGTGGCCTCGGTTTTCTTCCTTTAAAATTCCAACCACTCAACTACCACACAGCAGCTCCCATCTACTGGTTGTACGCAAAGCAAAACTGTGCGACATCATTTCGATCAATCCCACTGTTGCAAAAGAATTGAATCCGGCGTTTCCGCAACTTCCTTTTTTGCTACCCAAGGGAGCATCATCAAACAAGCAGATACACTCCAGTCAACAAGACTCAAGTGCTTATCAAGTGTATTATCCACGCGGGATTACGGAATTAAATGAAGATGACAAAGTAGGGCTGTTGAAAATGATTGAAGAAGGCACGCGGGTTAGCAAAATTGTAATTCGCGCCTTTGCAAGCATTGAAGGCAACTTGGCGGCCAATGAAAAACTATTCAAAGAACGCGCCGCTACGATTAAATCCTTTCTTGAAATGGAAGGCGTGACCTCTGGAAACGCAGAAGTGATCTTGAACACCGATGAAAACTGGAATGATATGCGGAAACAATTGCAAGCCCGTTCCACACTTTCCTACCTGGCCGATCGCTCTGAATCTGAAATCAGGAGTTATATCAATGGCCATCTAAATGAAGCTCATATAAGCGAATGGCTGAATGCCCAACGTTTTGCCTGGGTCCATTTTGAATTGATTCGACCGGTCGAAAGAGCGGAAACACCTCACGATGTTAATTTACAATTCGATGCATTATTGGCGCAATCCAAACCCAATGTTCAAACCATACAAAAGTTAGCCGCCCTTCAAAAGAGATATTACAGTTTGTTGGTGGCGCGTAATGAATCGCAATTTGATTCACTTCGTTTTCCTTCCGAAAATCAGTTTGCACTTCTCCGATACCAGAAAGCTGTTTTCCGCTATCAGCATCGTTCTGATTCGGAAGAAACGTTTCATGATGAAATTATGGAACTGCTGAAAACACCCGGCATAAGTGCATCGCTGCGTCAAACGTGCGTCGAACATCACCAGACATTTCTCGCCAATCAATTTTTTTTTAGCAATAGCCTTACGCCTACCCGTGAAGAATGGAGTTGCCCACCGGAAAAAAATTACAGCATTTATCTGATTGAACCCAAAGTGCACAAACATGTTTACAGTGAAGTTTCTATTTGGCTGGATGCCTTGGATCTCGTGAGAAAAGTATCGCAAACGTATCAACTTCATAAAGAGCATAAGCTAATTGCGCGTCAACTGGATCTTTATTATTTAGTGTGTCGCTCACAACAATTGCTCCGCGAAAATAAATTTAACTACATTCCTGAAGCACAAAAACTGGCCAAAGATGTGTGGCAGCGCCATGTCGTTGCCTCCAAATTGACTGAACCGGAAATTATTGGTTATGCTTTGTATTTTAACCTAACGCATAACTCACCTTACGCCACCCGTTTGTTAAAGCCGTTGGTAGAGCGAGCGCATCCCAACCCAGGCGCTTTGATGATTTGGATTTCCATGCACGCATTTCAATGGGGCGAACTCAAAACAGAGCAAGAAGTGTTGAGGGCGCAAGAATTTTTATCGAAGGAAGCGTGGTGCGAATTGGTAGATTCGGGAAGTTACTTACCGGTGACATTTCTGGAACGCTACAAAATACGGCATGCTTGGTATGCCAATCAGCAACAATAACCAAATCACCTCTATCCGAAAACTCGCAGGAGTAAATGACAGTCACCAATTCGATGTTGAATAGGGCAATAGCAAAAATGAAAAACAAATAAACGATTAGATCGTAGTAAGGTTTTTACATTCTATGACAACAAATGAGCTACTTGTTGTTGATGCCGCTTGATGTGAAAGGCAAGAAATTCCAACCTCTGATGAAAATCCAATGGGCCTGAAATGGGATGTGGATGTGCCAGTACTCGTAATTCGTCCTCTTGAATATCCTTACCAAAAGCATCTAAAATAATTTGCAAGCTATCCAGCGCATTTCTCCAAAAAACTAAAGTACCACCCATTCGTGGAGCAGCAACAGCCGGAACAATTTCTTTTGGCTGCCATGTCTGATCGATGATCTCCTGAATCGGAAGGTTTTTGAACTTGGATTCAAACTTCTTTTCATACTGCCCTGCCCGTATCGCATGAAGTGTTTTCCACATTCCAAAGATACCTCCGTGCTCCGCCCAATACAGATGCTCGGTGATCTCCGTTACATTCCACTGTTCGGGCGTTCGCTTAAACAGAGTTTGCTCTTCTGACACTTTTTCGATTTGAATCAGATAGGCATTGCGTGCCAATCGGACTTCTTCAATGAGATGTGTGGTTGTATTCATGATTTTTCGATTCATTTAAGCCCATATTCAGCCCTTAGCTCTTTTAACAAAGCTGCATTTACAATCACATACTGCTGAAACGCAATGAGTCGTGTAGAAAGCAATCCGTTGGTGTGATAGTAGCTCAACGAATTCATCATCACCTGCCGGTTTATTTTTTCAGTTTGCGATAATTTGAAAGGAATGTATTCATCACTTTTTTGATACTGAGAAAGTCGATCATACATATTATCGGTATTGCCCCAAAGTTGATATTGAAAATCATAATCCATGTGATTCGTCATAATTGGCTCCATGTAATTTTCAAATATCGAAGCCTCGTACTGTTGCCGAACGGCAATGAAATCAATAACAACTGATAAATCTCCCGCCAGGTTTCGTAAGCGATCATTCTTGAAGTACCGAAGCGCACCAGAACTTTTCAATTGTTCTAAGGCAATTGTTCGTGGAGTAAATGTAATCGGACTTCTTGCCGTAACAGCCCAGATAAAATGATATGAAAGATCCTTAGATGTTGAAGCCAGACTGCTGTCCCGAAAAAAATTTACCATGTACCGGATTGATTTTTCCTTTTGATGGCGGCCTTCAATTTTAGAAGCTATGGTTAGAGAATCATTTTTTAACTCTTCATAAAAACTTCGTGCCAAGCCAATCGCCTGTTGCTGCTCACCATAATTCTCCCGGATGTTGTCTGCCAAGAAACCGAGAAATACAGCCGTGAAGATCAGAAGAAACTCAAAAAGATATTTCTTCCAATCATTTACAATTGATGACGTTTTTGTTGGTTGTGATTCTTCTCTTCCTGATAGTTCAGGTTGATCGGGGGATGTGATCATTGTTACTTCTTCTTATCAATAATTGCCTTCATCTGTTTATTCATCAACACTGGATTGATCGCATCGATACCATTCTTTAAACTTTCGTTGAGCTTCGCCAAATGTCCATCCAATTCCTTACTCAACTCGCCAAATACTTTGTAAGCACCGGCAGTTGGTTTGGCATCGCCTGTTTCTAAACTTCTGCGCAAAGCAGAAAGTCGGTTGCCCAACTTAATAGGAAAATTCAACGGGTCTTGCTCGCTTCTATTTTTGGTTTGATAAAGTTCTTCTTCGATAGCGGTAATTTTACTCAATAGTTCTTTCGCAGATGCCGAAAACGCAACATCGTTTACTTCTTTCACCCGCTCTTCAATTTGTTTTCTGATTTCGCGAATGCGAATCACGGCTTCGTTGGCTTCACTCTCACGATCTCTGATTTTAGAAGCCAAATCAAATGTCTCTTTCAGATCGGCATCGGTCACTCCTTTCAAATTTGGATTCAACTTAATTTGAAAAGCATAGGTTTGCGAATAACCTCCGCAGGTAAATCGCACTTGGTATTTTCCAATCGGAGCCTTCGGTCCGTTTTGTGGCCGTGCACCCCAAATGATCATGCCGTCAAATATAGTCGCACCCGGATATCGTAAATTCCAACTGAAAGAATTTAATCCCACGGCAGTGGTAGGTTTGCTTTCACCCCCACCCCACCAATCGCCAGCGGTAGGTTTCTCTTCCGGCTTGGTGCCAACAAACTTGCGAATGAATTTACCTTGTGCATCCAACACTTCAATCACAACGGAGTCAACTTTTGCGTTGAGGTAATATTGAAACACCGCTTGATTGATTCCGCGAATGGCATCCGCCGGTTGATAAAAAATAACAGGTTGCTTCATCAACTCGGGAGTGAGTTGTCGCATTGGACGAATATCATCCAATATCCAAAATCCTCGTCCGTGTGTGCCCAGCACCACATCATCATCTTTCACCACTAAATCACGGATAGGCGTGTCCGGCAAGTTGAGTTGCAATGGTTGCCAATTATCTCCTGCGTTAAATGAAACATACGCACCATGTTCGGTGCCTAAAAATAAAAGTCCGGGCCGCACATGATCTTCGCGCACAGAACGCGAAAAGTGACCGTCTTTAATTCCAGTTACAATTTTCGTCCACGTTTTTCCAAAATCAGTGGTTCTGAAAACGTATGGCTGACGATCATCCACCTGATAGCGGAAGGCCGCCATATACGCAGTTCCCGCTTTGTGTCGTGACTCATCGATAATGGCCACTACGGAATTTTTCGGTAAGTCTTTCGGAGTAATGTTCGTCCAATTTTTTCCACCGTCGCGGGTGATGTGAATCTTGCCGTCATCGCTACCGGCCCAAATGGTATTCACATCATGGAACGATGGCGCAAGAGCAAACACCGTTGCATAAATCTCAGGGCCATTCATGTCGCGTGTTACTTCACCACCCGATATGCCCAGCGTCTCAGGATCAGCGTACGTCAAATCAGGTGAAATCTTTTCCCAACTCTGCCCATCGTCTGTTGTCTTCCACACGTGTTGCGAACAGGTGTATAAAATTTTTGAATCCTTTGGTGAGAAAACAATCGGGTACGTCCACTGCCACCGTTCGGGCAAAGAATTAGCAGGCTCACCTGAAAAAAATCGGGGATACACTTGAATGTCGCGCACCTGGCCCGTAGTTACATCTTTGCGTGTCAGCAACGCTCCCTGACTGCCTGCATAATAGACATTGGGATTATCGGGGTGTGAGGTAATGTAACCACTCTCGCCACCGCCTACATCATAGCCCCACTGACCTAACTCATTCATATGATCCCAACCACTGCTGGGAATGGCAATGGTGGAGTTATCTTGTTGTGCACCGGCCACATGATAAGGCATATGATTGGTTGTGGTCACATGATAGAATTGTGTAGTGATGAAATCTTGATCGGTCCAACTCTTACCACCATTTACGGAAACGGAGCCACCGCCATCATCCGACAGAATCATGCGTAGCGGATTATTCGGATCAATCCACAAATCATGATAGTCACCATGCTTGCCTTTGATTTCCTGATCGAACTTCACACCGCCATCGGTGGACTTATAGAAATTTACGTTGAGACAATATACCGTTTCTCGATCAAACGGATCGGCATAAATGCGTGAATAGTAAAATGCGCGTTGGCGTAGTTTGCGTTCATCGTTTGTTCGTTTCCACGTAGCGCCTGCATCATCACTGCGAAATACGCCACCTTCATTTGCTTCCACAATCGCCCACAAGCGTTTACCGTCAACTGGTGAAACGGTGATACCAATTTTCCCAATAGGACCTTCGGGCATACCCGGATTTTTGGTTAACTCCGTCCACGTTTCTCCGGCATTCTCTGACTTCCAAAGTTTACAATCCGGACCACCGCCCCACATCTTCCATGTTCTACGGTACACTTGCCACGTAGATGCATAAATGATTTTCGGGTTGGTGCGATCGATGATTAAATCCGCAGCACCTGCCTTCGGGCTGACATACAAAACTTTCTTCCAGGTGTTACCACCATCCATTGACCGAAAAACACCGCGCTCTTCATTATCCCCGTAAGGGTGACCCAGAGCTGCTACATAAACAATGTTGGGATCTGTTGGGTGTACCCGAATGCGAGCAATCGCTTGTGTTTCGCGCAAACCAATATGCCGCCATGTTTTTCCACCATCTACTGTTTTATAAACACCATCGCCTTGCGTAATACTTCCACGAAGTTGGGTTTCACCACCGCCAATATAAACGATGTCAGGATTGGTTTCGGCAACAGCCACCGCTCCAATGGACGAAGAAGAAATCTGGCCATCCGTTACCGGAAACCACTCTTGTCCTCCATCAGTCGTTTTCCATAAACCACCGCCGGTGGCGCCAAAATAATATTCGTTGGGGCGACCGGGGCTACCCGAACTACCCAGTGAGCGACCACCGCGTGCAGGGCCAATGTTGCGCCATTTTAGTTTATCAAAATATTTCGAGTCGATGGTTTGTGCATGCAATTCGGCCGCACACAAAACAAGAAGTGCCAGTAGGTATTTGGTCATAATGGTTAGGTAATACTGTAAAATACAAAAAGAATCGAAGGCATTCTTATTTTTTATATCAGGATGAAGAGAATACTTTAAGTGGTAGATTTACAAAGCATACAATCATTAATTTTGTAAATCAGCTATTGAATCGTCCCCATTTCAATTATTATCACATGCTACAAAAAACGCTCCTCTTCATTTGCCTTGTACAAATTTCATTTGCACAACAAAAAGGGTACTATCGCACGCCCGCCATTCACGCACAAACCATTGCCTTTACGGCTGAAGGTGATTTGTGGAAATACGATCTCACCACACAGCAAGCACAGCGCCTCACCACACACCACGGTTTAGAAACCGAGCCGGTGTTTAGTCCCGATGGCAAGCGCATCGTGTTCACCGGAGAAATGGAAGGCTCACCGGAATTGTATGAAATGAAAATCGATGGAGGGGTTCCCCGAAGGCTCACATATGAAAATGGAAGAAACATCAAAGCCATTGCCTGGCTCACCGATGGCTCAATTTTATTTTCAACTCCCAACGAAAGCCCATTAGAAGATTATCAACTAGTCAAGCTAAATCCCGAAACGCTGTCGCGGGAAATGATTCCATTGGCGCAGGCAGCAGATGGCACCTACGATGAATCGGCAACACTTTACTTCACACGCTTTTCACACCAAGGCAGCAATACCAAACGATACACTGGAGGCACTGCGCAAAACATCTGGAAATTTGCTGGCAATACTGCCTCTGTTTGCCTCACCTGCGATTACAAAGGCACCAGCCGCGAACCCTTTTACTTCAAAGGCAAAATTTATTTTGCCAGCGATCGTGATGGCACCATGAATATTTGGTCGATGGATCGCGATGGAAAAAATTCAAAACAACATACTTTCTCCAGCGGGTGGGACATCACTACATTGGCCATTCACGATGCCAATATCGTGTATCAAAAAGGTGCAGACATCGGCCTATTCAATATCAATACTAATGAAGACAAAACTCTGGACATTTCCATCACCTCCGACTTTGAACAACGCGCACCACGCTGGATTCAAAATGGCCACGAACAAATTTCGTATTGGGAAATATCACCCAACGGAAAACTCGTTGCACTCATCTCCAGAGGACGTTTGTTTGTAACACCCGCCAACGGAAGTCGCTGGGTAGAAATTTCCCGCAAGAGCGGCATCCGTTATAAAGCGGTAGCATTTATCGATGATAAAACTGTTGCTTATCTATCAGACGAAAGTGGGGAATTCGAAATTTGGAAAGCGCCTGCGGATGGAAGTGGTGCGCCTACGCAACTCACAAAAAATGCGAAAGTTCTTATCGCCGGATTTCTCGTTGCTCCTTCCGGCAAATACATCGCGTACAACGACAAAGATTTTCGATTGACATTGTTAAACACAAATGATGGAACCAGCAAACTCATCGAACAAAACGAACACAATGCACCCAATCCATCGGCGTGGGATAAAAACTCGCAATACCTCGCTTACGAATCCGATTTGCCGAATGGAAATGTATTGATCAAAGTAGTGGATGTCAACACGAATGTAATTAACACTATCACCAGTGATCGGGTTAACAGTTTCAATCCACAATTTTCCAAAGACAATGAGTGGCTCTACTTTTTATCGGAGCGCAATTTGAAAACCTCCGTAGGCTCTCCATGGGGGCCACGCCAGCCCGAACCGCATTACGACAATACTACTAAGCTTTACGGACTCGCATTGAAAGAATCATCGGTATTTCCCTTCACCCAACCCGATGGTTGGAAGGAAGAAATCAAAACCAATGAAACCAGCGCGGCGTCCACCAAAGAAAAAGCAGTTGCCGGTAAGCCATCTAAAACACCAATCGCCACACCTGCGGGCATCGATTGGAATCAGGCCACAAAACGCTTATACGAGATTCCGTTGCCTGGAAAAAATGTACTTCGTCTGCGTACGTCCAATGAATATTTGTATTGGACAGAAATCGAATCCAATCAATACGATCAGCAAAAACTCTATGCACTCAAAATGGAGTTCAGCAAAAAAATAGAACCTACGCTGGTTGCCGAATCCATTACAGGCTTTGATTTGTCGCCCAACAAAAACAAACTCATCATCGATAAAGGAGGATCGCTTTACATCAGCGAGCCGGATGGCAACAAACCCGACTTCGAAAAAACAATATTAGATCTCTCCGCGTGGACATTTCAATTCGATCCGGTCGATGATTGGAAACAGATGTTCAACGATGCGTGGCGCATGGAGCGCGACTACTTTTATGATCGCAACTTGCACGGAGTCGATTGGGTAGGTGTTAAAAAACAATACGAAACTCTCCTTCCTCGTGTCACCGACCGCCACGAGTTAGATCATCTGCTCGCGCAAATGGTTTCAGAACTTTCTGCGTTGCACATCTTTGTGTATGGCGGCGATAAGCGCACCTCACCAGTCAGTGTACCCATCGGAACACTCGGTGCCCGACTCGAAAAAAATCCGGCAGGCAAAGGATTTAAAATAGCACACATCTATCAAGGCGACCCCGACTATCCTGAAAATCTTTCGCCACTAAATGCACCACACTCAAAAATTAAAGTCGGAGATATTCTACTTAAAATCAACGATCAACCGGTGGATGACTATGCTAGTCTTTCACAACGCCTTAGCGGCAAAGTCGGCTCGTGGGTAAAGTTGGAAATACAAAATCAAAACAGTCTAGTCAGCACACAACTGGTGAAGCCCATCACCGAAGGCGAAGAAAGATACCTGCGCTACAACGAGTGGCGCTACTCACGCAGACAAGAAGTAGAAAAGAAAACCAATGCCGAAGTGGGTTACATCCATCTGGCAGCTATGTCCACCGAAGACATGGACGATTTTGTAAAACAATTCTATCCCGTTTTCAATCGCGGTGGATTGATTCTCGATGTGCGCCACAACGGAGGTGGTAACATCGACAGTTGGGTGTTGGAAAAACTCATGCGCAAAGCATGGTTCTACTGGCAACCACGCATCGGAAAACCCTATTGGAACATGCAGTATGCTTTCCGCGGTCATATCGTAGTGCTCTGTGATGAGTGGACCGGATCTGATGGTGAAGCCGTCACCGAAGGCATCCGTCAACTCAAGTTGGGCAAAATCATTGGCACACGCACGTGGGGTGGCGAAATTTGGTTATCCAGTAACAACCACCTTGTTGATGGCGGTATCGCTACTGCAGCCGAGTATGGTGTCTATGCCGATGGCAAATGGTTGATTGAAGGACATGGCGTAGAGCCTGACATGGTAGTAGACAACGAACCCTACACTACCTACATGGGCAAAGACACACAACTGGATGCAGCTATTCAATATTTGCAAGATAAGCTGGCCAAAGAACCTGTTACAGTTCCCAAAGCTCCACCCTATCCCGATAAAAGTTTCAAATACAAAAAATAAAAAGTGAGTACACAACTCACAATCCTCATGCAAAACACAAAGACAAAACTTTCCAGCCGACTAAAAAAAATCGCGTGGATTGTTTTCATCTTTGCGTGCTCACTGCTGGTAGCATTGTATATGTTTCAAGAAAAACTCATCTTTCAATCCACATCACTCAAAGCCGATTACGCTTTTAAATTCGATCAGCCATTTGAGGAGTTCACCATTCCAGCTACTGATGGTGAACAACTCAATACATTAATTTTTTCACCAGCCGATTCATCGAAAGGATTGATCCTCTACTTTCATGGCAATGCCGACAACCTACAGCGCTGGGGACAGTATGCCATCGACTTTACAAAACTCGGCTACACCGTGCTTATGATCGACTACCGCGGATACGGAAAAAGTACGGGCACGCCCGGAGAAAAAGAATTTTATCAGGACGCCAACACCGTTTTTAATTGGGCAAATAAAAATCTGAAGTTTACTAAAATTATTTTCTACGGGCGCTCACTGGGTGCGGCCGTTGCTTCTCAACTCGCCACACAACACACGCCCCACATGCTCATTCTCGAAACGCCCTTCGATGAATTAGCCGGAGTCGTCAACACGCCCATGCAAGCCATGCTCGCTTGGATTCCACTTCGCTATCAGTTTCCCAACAAACTCCATCTGCCGCAGGTCGCGTGTCGTAAAATTATTTTTCATGGCACCAACGATTGGGTCGTGCCACTGCGCTCAGCCGAAAAACTCAAACCATTACTCGCACCCAACGATCAGTTTTTTCTGATCGAAGGCGGAAGCCATCGCAACCTGCGTGAGTTCACAGCCTATCATCAACATTTAGCAGAAGTGCTAATTGAGCATCTCTAAAAACTCAATGTACCCTTCTCTTTTGGAGAAGGGAAAGGGATGAGGTAAAAGAAGAAAAGTTTTTAGAGATTGGCTTATCAACTTTTTTTGGGGCATCCCGCTGGAAGCGGGACCGTGCTTTCGCTACAAGTCCTCCCCCGCATGTTGCTTCAGCTTAAGCGGGGTGCGGGCTTTTCGCTTCAATCACTTGCCCACGCCAGCACCACATTCACCGAATCATTGAATTTACCTCTTCATCCAATCGTGTAGCCAATCTCAAATAAAACCACTATCTTCACTCCAATGGTGTGGATAGTCATTATCGCAAGTATTTACGTAGGCTTCTGTCTATTCTTTTATTTCTTTCAGCACCTCTTTTTCTTTCGCCCCGAAAAACTCACCCGCGCTTTCGAATACAAATACCCGTTTCCATTTGAAGAACTCGACTTCGACATGGAAGATGGCGGCCGAATCAATGCCATCTATTTCAAAGTTCCCAACTCGCGCGGTGTCGTTTACTACCTCAAAGGAAATTCTAAAAGCATCAAAGGCTGGGGAAAATTCGCCAAAGACTTTCTCAGCAACGGCTACGATTTTTTTATGATGGACTACCGCGGTTTTGGCAAGAGTCGTGGCAAGCGCAGTCAGGAGAAAGTATTCAACGATGCGCAATACATTTACAAAAGGCTGTCGCAATCCTACCTAGAAAATAAAATCGTTTTGTATGGCCGCTCGTGGGGTAGCGGCATTGCAGCTCGCTTATCTTCTTGGAACAAGCCACGCATGCTCATCCTCGATTCACCCTACTTCAGTTTCTTCTACAACATCAACCGGTACATCTTCTTCACGCCCCTTCGCTGGATGTTGAAGTACGACATCCGCACCGATCAATATTTAAAAACAACTACTTGCCCCATTCACATCATTCACGGCACCAAAGACAAGCTTGTTTCATTTGAGCAAAGTGAGAAACTGAAAGCACTCTATCCGGAAAAAATTATTTTACATGCCGTTGAAGGCGCTCGTCACAACAACCTCCCCGACTATCAGGAATTCTTCGAAATACTCTATTCGGTTTTATACATCCATCCCAAATCAGAAAAAACAGAATAGAATGGCCATCGTTACCAAAAAAGTTGACTTCACCCGTGTATTCGACCTGATCAGCTATCAAAAAGAAAAATACCCCAACCGATCTGCCCTCAACTATTTTCAACGAAGCCAATGGCGATCACTTTCCATTGAAGAATTTCAAAACAAAGTAAATGCACTCTCGTGTTGGTTCATTGCCAATCAATTCAAACCGGGTGATACCATTCTCTTTATTCCCGTGGCAGGAAGTGTAGAATGGATGTTACTCGATTTCGCGTGTCAGCAAGTCGGCATCATTGTCGTGCCGGTGCATCCCACCGTAAAAGAAGAAGAGTTTCATTTAATCGCCTCCGAAACAGAAGCACGCATTTGCATTACGCACGATGAAGGTCTGTACTTCAAATACTTTTCCTTCAAAGAAAAATCCGGTTTAGCCATCACGCTTTACCATCTTCAATCTGAAAAAAATAATTTCTTCAGTCCGCTGCTACAAGCCAAAAGTTCGCAGGACCTACTTACGCAGCTCACCGACCGGAGAAATGCGATTTCTGAAAATGATGTAGCGACCATTTTATATACATCGGGTAGCACCGGCTTGCCAAAAGGTGTCATGCTTACCCATGGCAACATTGTACACAACATCAAAGCGATTCTCACCATCCTCCCGCTCGAAGCGGGCGATCGTGTGCTGAGTTTTCTTCCGTTCAGTCATATCTTCGAGCGTGCCGCTTGCTATGCATACCTGGCCTTCGGTTGCTCGCTCTATTTCAGTCAAAACAAAGAAACCTTCACCCACGATTTCAAAACTGTGCGACCGCTTTTCTGTACATGTGTTCCGCGCGTGTTAGAAAAAATGTACGACTTCATGGAGGAACAAGCCGAAGGAAAAAATTGGGTGAAGAAAAAGCTCATTACCTGGGCCATGCAAGTCGGCAAACGCTACGGTCCTGAGAAACGGCTAAAGCCGTTGTTTCAACTGGAACTGCAACTCGCTCGTGTGCTCGTCCTGCGCCTGTGGCGTCAGCGGCTCGGTGGTCGAATCAAATACATGGCCGTAGGCGCAGCCGCACTTCGTCCTGAAATCGGAAGATTGTTTTCAGCAGCAGAAATACAAATCGTAGAAGGTTACGGCATGACGGAAACAGCTCCCATCATCTCGATGAATCGGTTTGAACCGGGTCTCAATAAATTTGGAACCGTAGGTTTGGTCGTTCCGGGCATCGAAGTAAAAATCCACGAGCCCAACGAAAATCATGAAGGCGAAATTTTGGTAAAAGGGCCCAACGTCATGAAAGGCTATTTCAAAAAACCGGAGGTGACTGCCGAAGTGTTACAGGATGGTTGGATGAAAACAGGGGACATCGGCAAGTGGGTGCATCAGCGATTTTTGAAAATCACCGATCGCAAAAAAGATATCTTCAAAACTTCCTCCGGAAAATACATCGCACCGCAGCCTCTCGAAAATCATCTCAAGCGAAGTCGCTTCATAGAGCGAGCCATGATTATCGGGTTTCAGCGTCCGTACGTTACGGCCTTAATCGTACCGCACTTTGAAATTCTTCACTCTTGGTGTGCGCAAAACGATATTCACTGGACGGCTCCGCAGTTTATGATTCACAATATCAAAGTGCGAGCTAAGTTTCAAGAAGAGATCGATCATCTCAACGAAGAATTGCCGAACGTAGAGCGCATCAAAAATTTTGTACTATGTCATCAAGACTGGACTGTAGAAAGTGGTGAAGCAACACCTACGCTAAAACCCATTCGCTCAATCATTCTGGAGAACTACAAAAACGATATTGAAAAAATGTACAGCTAAACTAAAAACAGAAATGCAAAAAGTATTCACTGAAAATGCACCGAAAGCAATCGGACCTTATTCACACGCCATTGTATCTGGCAACCTTGTATTTTGTTCGGGACAAACTCCATTAAATGCGGCCACCATGCAGATTGAAGGAGCAACCGCTTCCGAACAAACCACGCTTGTGCTGACTAATCTTGAAACCGTTCTCAAATCAGTGGGATCAAGCCGTACTAGTATCGTAAAAACAACAGTATTTCTAAAAAACTTTGCAGACTTCGAGCGAATGAATAAAGCGTACGAAGCTTTTTTCGGTGAGCATAAACCAGCACGCACCACCGTGGAAGTCAGCCGACTTCCACGGGAGGCGTTGGTTGAAATTGAATGTGTGGCAGAATTAGCCTAAGCCTCTTCGGTAATTACTACTTTCTCCATTACATCGCCTTGGCGGATGGCATCAATCACATCCAACCCTTCTACTACTTTACCAAATACAGTATGATTGCGATCCAGATGCTTGGTCGTTTGGCGGGTGTGGCAAATGAAAAATTGTGAGCCGCCCGTGTTGCGTCCGGCATGTGCCATGGACAAAACACCACGATCATGGTATTGATTTTCACCCGTTAGCTCACAATCAATGTGATAGCCGGGGCCGCCATTGCCAATGCCATTAGGGCATCCGCCCTGAATCATGAAATTGGGAATCACGCGATGGAAGACCAGGCCATCGTAAAAACCCTTCTCGGCCAAGGAAATAAAGTTCTTGACGGTGTTAGGGGCATCTTTCTCGAAAAAATTAATCTTCATTACGCCCTTTTTTGTGTGTATCTCTGCTATCTTCATTAGTATAAAATTTTAACGCAAGTTAGCAGCCTCCCTTCAATAGACAATACCATTGTGAAACCCTGCCCTACCCACAAAAAAATGTACCCGACCGAGGCCATTGCCGAAGACGCATTATTGGAGGCACACGTTCGGTTTGATTATGGGAAAAGTGGCGGGCCAATAGCCGTTTACCAATGTGATGAATGTGGACAATATCATTTCACTTCCAAGGGAACTATAAACCCTAAATTGGCTACCTTTCTGAAGAGCGCAACAAAGAAAGTGGAAGACGAAGCGGCACGCTGGCAGAATAAATGGAAGAAGTAACCAACATATCCCTAAATTGTTTTAACCACACTAATCACAAGCACCTCACGATCAATCATCTAAGAATATCATAAATATATTTCACTAACAATGGTTTCATTCTGAAAGGCCACTGAATAGATGTACAAATTTACCAAAGCATGTAACCAATCGTTGCAAGTTCCCCCAAAGACAAACCGTCTTTCAATTTTTTTTCACACTAAAAACAAAAACCATTATGATTAGACTAGCGCTAGCGGTCGGATTTCTGGCCGTGTTCGGCATTGTTGCTTATGCAGTGGTATTACTGCTGACCAACTATTTCTCAAACAAAAACAATTCAAACAAAAACCAAAACTCGTAGTACTATGGACATGAACAACCCTATTATTTCTAAACGCACCATCGTACTTGGTGTGTTATCTATCATTGCCTTAATTCTTTTCTTAATCGTCAATCCATTTTCATGGAATGATGCCGGTAACCGAACCGTTGTAGAGCGAACCAACGGTCAACAGATTGTACAATTTGCACCAGGTATTTTCTATGCAGGATTTTTTGCAAAAGAAAAAGAATGGCCCAATCAAATTTCTGTTACGTATCAGGAAGCTAAGGCAAAATTAGACATAGAAGATAACGGCATTGAAGTAGGTCAAATCATGATACGCTTTAGCGATGCAACTACCGCCGACGTGCGTGGAATTACTCAATTCATTTTGCCATCCGATGAAAAAGAAATGATCCTGATCCACAACACACACCGTACACCTCAATCATTGGTTGTAAAACGTTTGGCACCTTATACCAAAGAGTGTTTGCAATCTTCCGCGCAATTAATGAGCAGCGAAAAGCACTATGGTGGTGGCCGCGCACAAATGGCACAAGATTTCTTAGATCAATTAAAAGAAGGTGTATACTTATTGGTAACAGAAGAAAATTTAGTTTTCGACTCATTGGAGATGGAGAAGAAAAGAGTGTATCAAACCGAAATTCAATTCGATAAGAAAACCAATCTTCCTAAGAGAAAATTATCATCTATCAAAGAATATGGAATCACAGTGGCAGATGCTGCCATCACCGATGTGGATTATGAAAACAAAGTAGATGAGAAGCTGGTGAAAATTATTGATGCCGTTACCAAATCATCCATCTCTAAACAAGAGTTGATGACAGCACAGCAACAAACACTAACTGCGAAAGCAAAAGGTGAGCAAGCACTGGTAGAAATTGAATACCAACAAAAGCAAGAACAAACACGCCAAGTGGTAGAAGCTCAAACCAAGGTAAAAGTAGCGGAGCAAGATAAACTGCAACAGAAGATAGCGTATGAAGGATCTATCCTCGAAGCAAAGAAGATCAAAGAATTAGCCGATGCCAATGCGTATGCAAGACAGCGTATCATGCAAGCCGATGGTGCTTTGGAGATGAAATTAAAGGCGCAGGTGGAAGTACAAAAAGTATGGGCCGATGCATTTAGCAAATATACCGGTGCTGTGGTACCACAAATTCAAACAGGTGGTGGACCAACGACCAATGGCGCACTAAACTTCATGGATATTATGACTGCCAAAACGGCTAAGGACTTTGCACTTGACTTGAAGAATAAGAATTAATTCCAGCTAACGTAAATGAAAAGGGGCGAGACATCGCTCCTTTTTTTATGGATTTCATAAAACCATCACGTGCTTCTCCAGAAATGAACGTGAATCCAATACTTCCATTTCAGCAAAAAAGAAATCGCCTCGATCTTCAGTAACAATACACTTGCACTTACATGCTTCTGCCGAATAATACTCCAGCCCATCCTCAAAATCATAGATTGCTTTATTCTCAATCGACTTCTTTACAACAGCACCGTCCGCAGGGGCAATGTGTAGTTTATTGCAGAGTACCTTCATCTTCTTTTTTGCCAGTGCAGCGCCACTCTTCTTTTCCGCAAAATAAAATGCAATCGCTAAACAAATGGGAGATGTGTATACTTGAAATTTAGGATTATCTGCCAAGCTAACAATGCGGGCAGCATAGGTAAACAACGGATATTCCTTATTCAGAACAGAAACGAGAATGTTGGCATCTAAAAAAATCCTCACTTCCTTGATTTTAGATATTCTGACTTAAGCGATTGACGATTACGCTTTTTGGTGTGGTACTTCACTTCTCCTTCGGCTACTTGAAGTACCCAATCTGCCACTGGTAAATCTTCCAGTTGCTGATATGTTCCACTGGTAATTTTTGAATACAAGAACTCGGTAAGACGCGATAAACTAACATTGTTTGCATCCGCAAATTTTTTAGCCTTAGAGATAACATCACCGTCAAAACTTAAAGTAATTTTAGTATCCATACTTACAGCTATTTATACTACAAACTTAAATATTTAATACGTATAACAAAATGAAAATAGGCCTGATCTCCGACACACACAGTTTCCTCGACCCGAAAGTAGAATCGTATTTTAAAGAATGCGATGAAATCTGGCATGCCGGCGATGTTGGCGATCCTTCTGTTTTAGTTGAGTTGAAAAAACAAAAACCGGTGCGTGCCGTGTTTGGCAACATCGACTCGCTTGACTTACAACATCAACTGCCGGAAGATGATTGGTTCACGTGCGAAGGATTACAAATCTGGATGACACACATTGGTGGGGCACCGCCGAATTACAACCCGCGAATCAAAAAGGGACTTAAGGAAAAAGTCCCCGACATTTTTATCTGTGGGCATTCACATATCCTTCGCATCAAGCGTGACTCTACCTACAACAACATGCTTTACATCAATCCGGGTGCAGCGGGAAATCATGGCTTCCACGCCATCAAAACGATTCTACGCTTTGAAATAAAAAAGGCTTCCATTTCAAATATGGAAGCCATAGAGCTCGGCAAGCGAGGTGCTTTATAAATCTCTTAATCGCGGTACATCACGGCTTTAACCGCCTTTACGGTGCGAGCTACACTCGGTAGAATCGCTTCGATCAAAGTAGGGGCATACGGAAGCGGCACATCCAAGCTATTGATGCGATGAATAGGTGCATCCAAATAGTCAAAAGCATGCTTTTGAACGTGGTAGGTAATCTCAGAAGAAATAGCAGCCAGAGGCCACGCTTCTTCAACAATCACCAAGCGGTTGGTTTTCTTTACAGATTCTACTACAGTTGCGTAATCGATTGGGCGAACAGAACGCAAATCTACTACCTCCACAGAAATTCCTTCTTTCTCCAATTCCGCAGCAGCTGCCAAAACTACTTTCAAAATCTTTCCAAATGAAACGATGGTCACATCGGTTCCGGCTCTTTTAATATCTGCGACCCCAATCGGAATCAGGTACTCTTCTGTGGGTACTTCTCCTTTGTCACCATACATCAATTCTGACTCCATGAAGATCACAGGGTCATTATCTCTAATAGCGGTTTTTAAAAGCCCTTTAGCATCGTATGGGGTGTATGGAACCACAACTTTCAAACCTGGTGTATTGGCAAACCAGTTCTCAAAGTTTTGAGAGTGCTGTGAGCTGAGCATTCCGGCGTTTCCGGTAGGACCTCTGAATACAATCGGGATATTGAATTGCCCACCTGACATAGAAAGCATCTTAGCGGCTGAATTGATGATTTGATCGATCGCAACGAGCGAGAAGTTAAAAGTCATAAACTCAATGATGGGGCGAATTCCATTCATGGCTGCTCCAACTCCAATACCTCCAAAGCCCAACTCAGCAATGGGCGTATCAATCACACGTTTCGGGCCAAATTCATCCAGCATACCCTGACTTACTTTATATGCGCCATTGTATTCGGCTACTTCTTCACCCATTAAAAATACAGAAGGGTCTCTCCGCATTTCTTCATTCATGGCCTCCCGAAGTGCTTCTCTAAACTGGATTTCTCTCATAGTATTGAATAGTTTCTTTCGCTGTGCAAGATTGTAAAATTAATGGCAGTAAGGTGAGTATGAAAGTTATTTAGTGTGTTTTTTATGGTAGAAGACCATAAAAAAGCCCCCGTCAGTAAACTGGCGGGGGCTTTTTGTTGAATTAAGATCGAATTATTTCAAAGCGTTACGGAATGATTCAGTTGTATTGAATTTAGCGAATTCAAGATCAGTAAGAGCCTTCTCTTTCAGATTTGAATCGTTCTTCACGGCATTGATCAGATTGTTTACAACAGCATCTCCATTGCCAGAGCGGGCAGCAGCAACAGCAGCACCATAATACGCGATGGCATAGCTGCTATTCTTGCGGGTAGCCTCAGCAAATGAAGAAGATGCATTGCTGAAATCTTTGTTCAATAACTGAGCTAAGCCCTTGTTAAACAAATTCACGTGTGTATCAGCTGATGAAGATGTAGAAGAGACAGCTGCACCGTAGTTAGCCATATAAATCTCACAAGCTCCTTTTACGCCATTTACGCCTCTGGTTACATCATTGTTAGCGCCGCTCAACGCTGTCTTCGCATGGCTATATGCTTTGTAAGGATTGCCTTTCATTAATGCGATTGAAGCAAGGTTAGCATGCACTTCAGATGAAGGATTTAACTTCGCAGCAATTTCCAATTGAGCTGCAGCTTTGTCAATCAAATCTGTCTTTGCAGGATTCTCGATTACAGCTTGTAAGTAGGCAGCGCCTAAGTTATTGTGGGCTGTCCAGTTAGTACCTTTTTTCGTAGCAGCTTCGTAGATCGCAGTTTTCTCTTCCAATGATGGTGTCAGAGTAGCTGCATACATGATCTCGTCAAACGATAAGGTATCGCTCTTCACAGCACCGGTAGTGATTTGCTTAGCTAAAATTGAAATCTCAGCATCTGTTTTCTTTGGTTTGATGGTTAAGATTTCAGTCTTAGCAGCACGCAAGCCTGGATAGATGTCTTTGAATACTTTATTGTAAGTAGCTAACTTTTTCAATTGTTTTTCTTGATCTTCAAAAGCACCACCATTGTTGATCACATTCAAGTAAGCTGCTTTTTCCTCTGCTGAAATACCTTCATAAGCAGCCAATGCAGTCTTAAATTCAGACCAGTCGTCTGTGATAGGCTTCAAAATGAATTTCACTTCTGCTGCTACACCTTGGTAGTCATACTTCTTCATTTGATCGCGGTAGAATTTCTCGATAGCCGCAGCACGCTCTTCAGACAATTTGCTGTTGATACGCTCCAAACCTTCAGGTGAGTGAGTACCTGTGATGGTTACGGTGCGGGTTACGTTCTTAGAGGCAATGAATGCATCCAATTGCTTTCCTTTTTCTGCTTTAATCTCAGAAGCACGAAGTACTGATTTACCTCTTTCGAAGATAAAGTTAGGGATAACAACTGGAATCAATTCCTCTTGGTTGTTGTAAGAATGAGCTGCAAACGCTGCGTAGTATGAATTCTGCACCAATTTGGAAGTGGTAATGATACCTGTTGCATAAGGCATCCGAGGAGTAGTCTTGGACTTCGTACCTTTTGAAGCCACTCCCTGAATTTCAATCGTACCTGTTTTGTATGCGTCTTTGTAAGGGAACATGAAGGCTTTAGAAACCTTAGTCTCTTCTTTTGCGCTATTTGGATAGTCCTCTGCCTTTAAAGGCAAGCCGGGTAGCGCCAACTCGCTTTCACCGTACTTATAAAAAGTATTCAGTGTGTAAACGGTTCCTTTCTTCAACATCTTTACTGGAAGGTTGCCAGACAAGTCGAAGTTGACCGTGTCTTTATGCACTTCTAATGGATTTGGCTTAATTTCGAGCTTCTGCTCTTTCGCCATCTTAATCATTTGCGGAAGCGTGCAACTGGTGAACGTCAATGTTCCGATAATGAGCAACGAGTAAACTAATTTTCTCATGGATTTGGTATTATGGGTATCTTTAGGAAAGGCAAATGTAAGCCTGAACCAATTTTTTTGCAATAATACTCAAAAAAATAAGAAATTGAACCTTCTTTGCAGTGTTCAAATAGACTTATATTTGCGATTCGAATTGATTTCTCGATAAATAGACAATTAAGAGGGGTAAAAAGAAATTACAGATTGAATTATGACTGTCTTCATCGATCAACTCAAACATTTCTTTGAAAAACATGCCTTCGGGGTTTGTACCGCGCTGGGTGACAAAATGGGCATCGCCACTTCCAGCATTCGTTTGTTCTTTATTTACGCCTCCTTTCTTACGCTGGGCTCACCAGTCATCGTTTATTTATCACTGGCGTTTATCATGAACCTGCGCGCGCATCTACGTAAACGCACTACGATTTGGGATTTTTAATATTCAGCTTCCCGAAGGTTTTTATACCAAACAAAAAATAGTCTACTACCAAAAAACGGGAGTAGAATGAGTGTACAGAGAATCCATTCAGTTCACGTGCCAGTTTTTTTCGCTTCCGAATCTCATTTCTCAAACCGGAAAAGAAATGAAAATGGGCTTTCCACACCGCCAACATATCGGGCACGGAGGGCTGGAACAAAAACTTGCCAGCCGCCACCCAATCCAAAAACAACCGCAGCGGAAACTTCCAGATCAACTGCGACAACGGAAGGTGCTTAAAAACCAAACTTAAACCATTGCGAAAGTTATAGTATGTTTTTCGGGGGCTGCTGGAAGAAAGCGTGCCCCCCCCTACATGGTATACGGTGCTACCACCATGGTAGTACACTTCATAGCCGGCGCGTTGCAAGCGCCAGCAAAAATCAATTTCCTCCATGTGGGCAAAGTAGTCTTCATCCAAGCCACCCAGTTGATGATAGAGCGATGCGCGCACAAAGTGACATGCGCCGGTTGCCCAAAAAACAGGAACAACATCATTGTATTGGCCCTGCTCTTTTTCCATGTAATTGAAAATGCGGCCGCGGCAAAATGGATAGCCGAGTGCATCAATCATTCCTCCTCCGGCACCCGCATATTCAAACTCATCGGGTTTGAGTTGTGATAGTATTTTCGGTTGAATGGCACCAATAGAGGGGTTTTTTTTGAATAGCTTAAGAATGGGGTCAATCCAACCGGCAGTAACCTCAACGTCTGAGTTGAGCAAAACATAGTAGGTTGCTTCTACTTGCTTCAATGCAAAATTATAGCCTCCGCAAAAACCCAGATTTTGAGAGATGGAAATCACACGCACCGATGGAAAGGTGTCTCTCAAAAACGAAATAGTGTCGTCGGTTGACCCGTTGTCGGCAACAATAATTTCTGCACTCCTGCTATGCTCAATCACCGAAGGCAAAAACTGCTCGAGGAATTTCTTCCCGTTGTAGTTGAGTATGACTACCGCTACCTCGGTCATCCCATCAAATTACTTAAATCCAAACCAGGAATTTGCGGAAGTAATCCTTCGGTACTTTTCTGGAGTTGTTCTTTGGCCAATACTTCTGCTTTTTCGGTAGCGATGTTGACGGCTGCAACAATTAAATCTTGTACCACCACCTGATCTTCTGCTTTAAGTAAGGCAGGATCAATTTCCACTTGCATCAGTTGCTTTTTACCGTTCACGGTGGCCCTCACCATTCCCCCACCCGACTCTCCGGTGGCAGTGATTTTAACTAAATTATCCTGAGCTTCCTTCAATCGGCTTTGCACCTCTTTCATCTTACCCATCATTTTCATCATATCAAACATAATCGAGCGATTTTTAGATGGACAAAGTTACACTTTAGAATGAGGCCTTGAATAGGAAAAATGGTGGGTCTGCAAATATTACTTGCGCATGAGCACAACCGTACCGCTTCGCTGGTAGGTTTTGCCGGATAAATCGGTGATGTTGGCCACCCACACATAAGTAGTGATGGGCATCGGCTGGCCATTTTGTGTACCATCCCACGCCTCGTCTTTGTCTGTGTAAAACACCACTGCACCCCATCGATCAAAAACAGAAAGCTCCAGTCGCTTGATAAATTGCCCTTGAACCTTGAATGTCTCGTTATCAACTGGGCCTTTGCGGTCGGGTGTGAAGGCGGTCGGAAAGAACAAATTAACCGATTTGTTCAACTGAATTTGATTAGACTCTGATTCTTGTATACCGGACTCAATTGGTTTTGCAATGATTTTATAGGAAACAACCTGATGCAGCAAATCCGTGTCGGTTTCGGTGTACGAAAGATTTAATCCCAGGTCAATGGTGGCAATTTGGTTTCCATTCTGATCGTACTTTATAATTTGATAAGTGCGCACGCCTAAGTTCCATCCAGTGTAAGGATTCCAATTCAACGTGACCTTGTTTTCATTGCTTAATTCTCCGGTGAGTTGAATGGGGCAAATTGCGTTGCTGTTGGGGCTACGATTATCGCACTTATCCAAATAATTAATCTGATAGCATTGATTCAAGCTCACCGCAAACGTGCGATCGGTGTAGGAAGGAGTAGTGGAGTTGTCATAAAAATTAAAACCTGTTATACTATTGCCGCGCAGAAGGGAGTAATTTGTGGCTGTAAATGCAGCAGGTTGAAGCCAGTCGATTTTCACACCGCCATTTCCCACCACCGAAGAGGCATTGGTAATGGGCGTAGGGATGTCCGTTGAAAATGCGGTAACTGCTTTTTTCAGGGAAAAACTACTACCTCCCCATCCATATTTAGTAATGAGCTGATACGAATACTCCTCTCGGCAAGTAACATCTGGATCGACTTTCGTAGTCAAACTGCCGCTCAGATTGAGAAAGTACGGAGATTCATTTCGATTGATATCAATTCGGTCGCTTGCCGAGGCGTTCGATTGCCAGTCAAGGCTGATTTGCTTATTTGTAGCAGTAACCGTGTATTTATGACTGGCTATGATTTGCGAATAAGTGTCTTGAAAGACACACGGATCATATGCACTCAGGCGTAAACGGTAATAGTTATTGTTCAGGTTTAGGTTGTTCACGGTTACTGTTCCTACTCCATACAATGATTGCAACTGAAGGAACCCGAGATTATTGGTGGCCATTTCCAATTTGTATTGAGTATTACCTGGTGGAGCAAAATCCAATTTTAAGGTGGAAGCGTCTACCGCTACTAACTGATTAATCGACGGAGGGGTCAACGAAGTTACCGGCGTAAACAGCTGAGCTTTCGGGCTACAGTTATTGGCAGCATTATTCTTCTTGCCATTGATTTTGATCGTAACCGGTGTAGTGGAGCCATAGCTGTGCTGTGCCACCTGACTGATACTTTTATTAATCGTGAGCAAGGAAGATCCATCGCCAAAGTCTACAAAATATTGGTCGTAGGTTTGGTCAGTGATTTTAATGGAGGCCTGCGTACCCGAGCATGAATAAATCTCAAAATTAGGTTGAATGTTATCCTCAACAGTCACCCGGATCGTGTCGGGCCCCAGGTTTGTATAGTTGATGATCAAGTTGTAATTGCCGGGTTGTGTGTACGTGTAAACATTTTTGTTCAATTGAAACGCACCGTTACCCTGAAAGTCCATGAAGCAAGGTTTATTGACCGATTGATCACATATCCAACTGGTTCTGTTGGTATTGGTGAGTGTGATTGTAAATGGAGCGCATCCTTTAATATTATCTACCTCAAATCGTCCACCCCTACTTAAGTAAGGCGCTTGCGCAAAACAAGCGGACGCTGCCCCAAGCAAGACCAATATGAATACTAGCTTTTTCAATCGTTGAGCTTTATTTCCTTCAAAAACTTTTCTGCCTTCACCATATCGTCATGCAAAACACGATCGCGCTCTATAAACGGCACAGCCTGCCTTAAAGTATCCAAAAATTGCTCTACTGCAGGCGATGATCGCAGCGGTCGCCGAAAATGCAACGCTTGTGCAGCGGTTATCATTTCGATGGCCAAAATAGAATACAGATTATTCAATATCCTGTATGCTTTCGTGGCAGCATTGGCGCCCATACTCACATGATCTTCCTGTCCATTGGAAGAAACGATGGAATCAATGGAAGCAGGCGTGCAGAGCTGTTTATTCTGGCTAACCAACGATGCAGCAGTATATTGGGGAATCATCAATCCCGAGTTGATACCCGGATTCGCAACAAGGTAATGGGGCAAATCTCTTGCTCCTGAAATCAATTGAAAGGTTCTTCGCTCGGAAATGCTTCCAAGCTCTGCCAAAGCAATGGCTAAAAAATCCAATGCTAATGCAAGGGGTTGACCATGAAAATTGCCGGCCGAAATAATCCGGTCTTCATCCGGAAAAATATTGGGGTTATCCGAAACGGAATTAATCTCTGTCAAAAAAACATCGGTTACATACTGAACAGCGTCCCAACTCGCACCGTGCACTTGCGGAATGCACCGGAAGGAATATGGATCTTGCACATGTTTTTTGGGTTGTGAGATGATCTGACTTCCCTCCAGCAATTTTTTTATTTCTTGTGCCACACGCACTTGGCCTTTTTGCGGTCGAATAGCATGTACCAATGAATCGAATGGTTCGATTCGTCCGTCAAATGCATCGATGGATAAGGCACTGATCAGGTTGGTCAATTTTAAAATCCGTTGTGCATGTAACAAACACCAAGTTCCATACGCACTCATAAATTGAGTGCCGTTCAACAACGCCAATCCTTCTTTCGCTTTGAAGTGAAGCGAGTTCCAACCCAACAGTTTCAATACTTCATTACTCGCATATGTTTTGCCAAGGTAATGCACCTCTCCTCGCCCGATTAGCGGCAACGAAAGATGAGCCAGCGGAGCGAGATCACCAGAGGCACCCAGTGAGCCCATCTCAAAAATCTTGGGCATCACACGTTGATTAAACATATCCACCAATCGCTGGGTGGTTGATTGCTGCACGCCGGAGTTACCGTACGACAACGACTGTATTTTTAAAAACAACATCAACAACACCACCTCACGCGGCACCTCTGGCCCGGTGCCACATGCGTGTGACATCACTAAGTTTTCCTGCAACTGCTCGAGTTGGTCGGAGGGTATATTTTTATTGTACAGTGAGCCAAATCCGGTATTGATACCATAAATCGGTGCCGTTGCAGACGTAAGCTTCTGATCAAGATATTCGCGGCAGCGGGTTATCTTTTGTGTGGCCTCTTCCGACAATGCAATCTTCGAATGACCATGCAGAATGTGATCCAGGTCTTTGAGTGTAAGTGTCTTGGTTGAGATAAAATGAGTTGGCTCCACAAGGTTCTAAATTACAAGTTATAACGGAGTTGACATACAGATGGAATCAGTTATTCTTCAATGCAATGGCAATAGCTTCGATTGAGAGTTGCTGCTGTTCTCCTTTTTGCATGTCCTTCAAAGTAAGCATGCCCGATTTTTGTTCATCGGAACCAATAACCAGCACAAACGGAATCATTTTTTTATTGGCATAGTCGAGTTGCTTTTTCAGCTTGGCCTGATCAGGATAAACTTCCGTAGCGATTCCGTGGCTTCTCAACTGACGGGCAACACCTAACGAATAATGAAAGGTAGCTTCATCAAAATGGGCGATCATTACCTTAGAAGAAATGCGGGCTTCTTCCGGAAAGGCTTTCAGTTCTTCCATCGCGTCGTACAGGCGATCTACTCCAAATGAAATCCCCACGCCCGATACATCAGGCAATCCAAATACACCAGTCAAATTATCGTAGCGACCGCCGCCGCTCACACTGCCAATAGCTACGTTATTAATCTTCACTTCGAAGATGCAGCCGGTGTAGTAACTCAATCCACGCGCCAGCGAAATATCAAATTCCACATGTGCGTTGGCGCTTGTTGACTCTGTTAACGAGTAGTTTTGTAAAAGCTGCAATACGTGCTGCAAATCGGTTAAGCCTTTTTTGCCTTTTTCAGAATTGGAAAATTGATTAGTCAAGAAATTGATTTTCTCTTCGGTGGCTCCTTTGAAATTCAGGATGGAGAAAACGGCATCGACGCCTTTGTCTTCAAATCCGCGTGAACGCAATTCTTCCTTCACTTTGTCTTCGCCAATCTTATCTAGTTTATCAATGGCCACAAACAACGAAGATTCATTTTGCGAACCGGTTAGCTCGGCTAAGCCAGAAAGTATGGCGCGGTGATTAATTTTAATGGTGTAATCTAAAATACCCAACGCCCCGAACACTTCCTGAATCATAAGAACAATATCCGCTTCGCAGAGTAGCGAGTCGGTACCCACCACATCGGCATCGCACTGGTAAAACTCTCGGTATCTTCCCTTCTGCGGACGATCCGCACGCCAAACCGGCTGAATCTGGTATCGCTTAAAAGGGAATGTGATTTCATGGCGATTCATCACCACATAACGGGCGAAAGGAACTGTTAAATCGTAGCGGAGACCTTTTTCTGCGATATCAGAAGAAATGAGTTTTGAATTCTTTGAAGCAAGTTTCTCGTTATCAACATCTGCTAAAAAGTCTCCATTGTTCAATACTTTAAACAACAACTGATCTCCCTCCTCGCCATATTTCCCCGTAAGGGTGGTAAGATTTTCCATGGCGGGCGTTTCGAGGGGCTGAAAGCCGTATTTCTGAAATACTTTGCGGATGTTATCGAAAATAAACTGGCGCTTGGCCATTTGGGCCGGCCCGAAGTCGCGGGTGCCTTTCGGTAAAGTTGGTTTTTCCATCGTAATAAACCGCCAAATCTAAGGCTTTCACCAACCAGTTGCCAATAGGCACGAATCTGTTTTACAAAAGTCATTGACGATACGTTCTGCATTTATCGAGACCTCACCTGAATCCTCTCCACAGGAGAAGAACTCTTAAAGGACATAACTTGCCGACATTGCTGATAAAAATGCGGAAATAGGGCTCTGGTTATCAATTACTTCTTGCATTCTGCGAAATGATCCTTATTTTTGCCGCTCGTTTTTAACAACATACGCCATGTCAGTTACCCGATTAAAAAGAAAAAACCGCAAAGACAAAGCCAAAGCGGCTCGCAGAAGAACTTCATTGAAGACTCAAAACTTCAAGCCAGTAGCGAAAGCGGTAGATATCGAAAAAATCAAAGAAAGCTTTAAGAAAAGCGCATAAAAAAAGGGACTGCTTTAAGCGAGTCCCTTTTTTTTGATTCAGTACCAATTACTTGGCATCCTTATTCTTTAGTTCTTGAACCTCTGCACGAATAGCCTGTGCAATGTTCTTTAAATCCTGCATTCCCTTTCTTACGCGGGTTCCGGCAGCACTATTAGCTTTGTTGTAAAATTTGTCAGCATCTCCTTCAAGCGAAGCGATAAGAGCCTTCAATTCGTCAAATTTTTTCATTGTTAAAGTATGTTTAGTTTATTGAGGTGTTTGTTTCTTATGCCAAATTAGCTAAAAACCTTTAAAAACAATCAAAAACCCCATTTTTTTACGCTTTAGTAACGGAAACCAAGGCTTCTTTCTTGTAAAAACCATCATCTAACTTGGTTTTTAGCGCTGAAAACGCGGTTAATGTCTCCTCCACATCAGTCATGGTATGAGAGGCTGTCGGGATAATTCGGAACATAATCACGTCTTTTGGCACTACCGGATAGATTACGACTGAGCAGAATATGCCATAATTTTCGCGTAAATCCATCGACATGTTAGCTGCCTCGCCCACACCGCCTTTGAAAAGAACAGGCGTTGGAGGGGTTTGTGTCTTATTGATGGCAAAGCCACGATCAGCCAGTCCACCTTTAATAGCAGCCATGATCTTCTTCAGGTTTTCGCGGAATTCAGGGTGTTTTTTCACCAGTTCCAGACGCTTCATACCGCCAACTACCAACGGCATCGGCAAGCTTTTCGCATAAATTTGTGAGCGCACTGAATAGCGTAAAAACTTCAATATCTTCTTATCACCTGCCACAAAGGCACCAATACTGGCCATAGATTTGGCAAACGTAGAGAAGTAGAGGTCAATCTGGTCTTGTACACCTTGCTCCTCACCTACTCCGGCACCTGTCGGGCCCATGGTTCCGAAGCCGTGGGCATCATCTACCAACAAACGGAAATTGTATTTCTTCTTCAATTCTACGATGCCTTTCAGGTCGCCCATGTTACCGGACATTCCGAAAACACCTTCTGTAATCACCAGGATACCACCTCCAGTTTCGTTGGCTAACTTGGTTGCACGTTGCAATTGTTTCTCCAGGTTCTCCATGTTGTTGTGTGGATACACAAAACGTTTACCCATGTGCAAACGCACACCATCGATGATACAAGCATGTGATTCCGAATCATAAACGATTACATCCTTTCGATTAACAATGGCATCGATAATGGAAAGAACACCTTGATAGCCATAGTTCAGCAACATGGCATCCTCTTTCTTTACGAATTCAGCCAGTTGTTTTTCGAATAATAAGTGATTGACCGAGTTACCGGACATCATGCGGGCACCCATGGGCGAAGCAAGACCATATTGAGCGGTAGCGTCTGTATCGGCTTTGCGAACTTCAGGATGGTTCGCCAGGCCGAGATAGTTATTTAAACTCCAATTGAGTACGGTTTTGCCATTAAACTTCATGCGTGGGCCTATTTCGCCTTCCAACTTGGGAAAGAAGAAATAATCATCAGGTAAATGAGAGTACTTGGCCAGTGGGCCCTCTTCCATGCGGAGTTTTTCAAATAAATCGACCATTGGTAGTAATATTCAGTTAATAATTCCGCAAAAATAGAAAAATTGCGGGGAAAGGCACACGCCTGACGGATTAAGTACAAATTCGGGTAAATAATTTTAACTTTGAGAAGTACATCTTTACCCTTCACAATCGTATGATTTCAAAAATCCGGCTAAAAGAATCTATTGAAATGCTTCCCGAAAATTTCACTTTGGATGAGCTCATGGATCGGGTAATTCTGATTGATAAGATTGAGCGCGGAAATGAGCAATCGGAAAAAGGAGAAACATTGTCGGAACAAGAGGTAGAAGCAGAAATACAAAAATGGTTCAAGTAAGGTGGACAAAACTGGCTCTTGAAGATTTACGCAGCATTTACATTTATATTTCTAATGATTCGGTAAAGTATGCCAAAATCCAAATCGTAAGGATCAAAGAAAGAGCTAAGGTGTTATGCCATTACCCATTGATTGGCAAGCCAGTGGCTGAATTTCCACATTCGCCGTACAGAGAAATTATTCAAGGTAGATATCGTATCATTTACAAAATTATAGATGATAATCGGATTGACATTCTAACGATTCACCATTCCTCTCGTATGTTGGGAGATTTAGAATTCGACTAAATTTTATCAATGCAAAAAATCGGGTAAATAATTTTAACTTTGAAGTAGGAACAAACGGCCATGAACTATCTCAATCGAATAACCATTAACCCAGACATTTGCTTTGGGAAGCCTTGTATTAGAGGGATGAGGTGGCCTGTCGGTGTTATTCTGGATTTGATTGGATCTGGAATGTCATTTGAAGAAATAATACAAGATCATCCCGAATTGGAAAAGGAGGATATTCTGGCAGCACTTCAATATGCAAAATTGACGAGTTCGGGTAAATCCATTTACGAACTTGCAACTTAGAAATGAAATTTGTTTGCGATGTTCATATTCCTTACCGTCTCATTAATTTTTTCTTAAAGGAAGGGCACGAAGCAACGCACGTCAATTTTATATTGGGCTGCTCCAAATCGAAAGACATCGAGATTGCTCAATATACAGACAACCAGAACCTAATCGTAATTACAAAAGATGAGGATTTCAAGAATCTTCACTTCGGGATAAATACACTCAAGAAGCTGATTCGCGTACTACTCGGAAATTGCAGTACTTCTGATTTGATCCATGTTTTTGAAAAGCACTTACCGGAAATTGAAAAGATAGAAGAGTTCACTCGCTTCTATATTGAAATTGGAAAAAGTCAGTTTATTTACACCACTGATTACACAATCGAATAATTTGTCAAATATTCATGAGCCAAACGATCAAAATACATAAACTACTCATAGCCAACCGAGGTGAAATCGCTTTACGCATTATGCGGAGTGCCAAAGAGATGGGCATACAAACCGTGGCTGTGTACAGCGAGATTGACCGCAATGCCATGCACTCTCGCTTTGCCGATGAAGCCTATTGCATCGGGCCTGCCCCGTCATCCGAATCATATCTTCGCATGGATAAAATCATTGATGCAGCCAAAAAATCGGGAGCCAATGCCATCCATCCTGGATATGGATTTCTTTCGGAGAATGAAGACTTTGCCGATCTGGTGAAAGAAAGCGGGTTGATATTTGTCGGGCCATCTGCCGATTCCATGCGCACCATGGGCAGTAAGCTGGCAGCGAAAGAAGCAGTATCTAAATTCAATGTGCCACTCGTACCTGGAACGAGCACACCCATCACCAACGTTGAAGAAGCGAAAGCAATCGCAAAAAAAATCGGGTACCCCATCTTAATTAAAGCGAGTGCCGGTGGCGGTGGAAAAGGAATGCGCGTAGTGGAAAACGAAGCCGAATTTCAAAATCAGATGGAGCGCGCCATCAGCGAAGCAACTGCATCATTTGGAGATGGTGCTGTATTCATCGAAAAATATATTGCCAAGCCCCGGCACATCGAGTTTCAGGTGTTTGGTGACCAACATGGAAATGTGGTGCATCTTTTTGACCGCGAATGTTCCATTCAACGCAGGCATCAAAAAGTGGTCGAAGAAGCTCCCTCTCCCGTGCTGACTCCGGAACTTCGAAAAAAAATGGGTGAAGCGGCTGTCAACGCAGCGAAGGCCGCCAAGTATTACAATGCTGGCACCATCGAATTCATTTTAGATGAGGACATGAGTTTCTACTTTCTGGAAATGAACACACGCTTGCAGGTAGAGCATCCGGTAACGGAAATGATTACCGGTTTAGACTTAGTTAAACTACAAATAAAAATTGCAGAAGGAGAGAAATTACCATTTACGCAAGATCAACTGGCCATCCACGGACATGCCATTGAAGTACGTGTGTGTGCAGAAGATCCAACCAATAATTTTTTGCCGGACATTGGCACGTTGCACACATATCGCAGGCCACAAGGCCACGGTGTGCGTGTAGACGATGGCTTTGAAGAAGGCATGACTATTCCTGTGCAGTACGATCCGCTTCTGGCTAAACTGATCGTGTATGCGGAGACACGCGAACTGGCCATGGATAAAATGATTCGCGCCATAGCGGATTACGAAATTACCGGCGTTGCCACCACGCTGGGCTTCGGTTCATTTGTGATGAGGCACGAAGCTTTCCGCACCGGAAACTTCAATACACGCTTTATCGAAAACTATTTCAAACCGGAATATCTACAACAACCTGCAGATGAGGATTTAGAAAAAGTAGTAGCTGCGTTGGCTACCACAGTTTCAGCTCCGGCCAGTTCTTCTGCGACCGCGCAGGCTGTGGCACGCCCCAACAGCAAGTGGAGGAAAAACCGCGTGTAAAGCTATGGCGGAAATAAAACCCATTCGAGCCTGGCGATACAACCCAAGTCTGGCCACTAAAATCGAGGAACTGACGGCTCCGTTGTTTGATGTAGTTTCTGAAAAACAACGACAGAAGTTGTATGAAAATCCGTACAACTCGATACACCTCTCAGTACCCAAAGGACCCAACCCTTCCGCGAAAGCAAAACAATTGTTGAATGAATGGAAAAGCAAAGGAATCCTTCAGCAAGATTCGATTCCTGGCATTTATGTGTATTACCAATATTTTAAGTTAGCCGGTTCGCCCAAAGAATATTGCAGAAAAGGTTTTGTGTGTCACATCCGCGCTTACGACTGGAAAGAAAATGTCATTCTCCGGCACGAGAATACGATTCCGAAAGCGGTGAACGACCGGATTGAATTGCTGGAGCAGACAGAACTACACGCAAGCCCCACGCATGGACTTTTCACCGATCCCACTTTTGAATTAGAAAAATACATGGACGAGGCCATGCAAGTTCCGCTGTATGAAACAGAAGATTACCAAGGCGTTCGCGATGTACTCGCTGTTATTCAAGATGCGAAAGTGATTCAACATTTTATCGATGTCATTGACCCCAAGAAAATTATTCTAGCTGATGGCCATCATCGTTACGAAAGTTCGTTGGCATTGAAACATCGGTTAGAAAAAAGTACTTCAGACCTTACGGGAAAAGAAGGATTTCATTACCACCTGATGTACTTAACGAATACTGAAGCGGATGATTTGCGGATCTTGCCCACCCATCGGATCATCCACGGAATTGCCAACTTCAACGAAGACGATATTGTGCGCCTGTTGGCTCGCGACTTTGACATCAAGCCCGTAGACAATGCCGACAGCTTGAATGAAATTATCATGGGTAAGAAGTGGGCGTTTGGCATCGTGTTGAAAAATCAAGCCTTGAAGGTGCGGTTGAAACCGGAAGCGATTGATCAGATGTCCTGGAACTTTCCGCAAGAGATTAAAAATTTAGATTTAACTGTGTTGCATTACTTCATCATCGAGCGAATTCTTGGCATTCCCGGAAAAGATCAACGCGGTTCAGAAAACATTTCTTTCGAACGAAATTTTTCTACTTGCCTGAATTTGGTCATGCATGATCAGGCGCAGATGGCCATCATCACCCAAGAGGTGAGCATTGAAGAAGTGAAGCAAGTATGCGCCAGTGGCTACACCATGCCTCAAAAGTCGACTTACTTTTATCCCAAAGTCATTAGCGGATTTTTATTTAGCTCTATCAAACAAGATGAATTTCAAACGCCCGCTTATTCTCGCTTCTAGTTCGCCACGCCGGCAATTTTTGTTGCAGGAGGCCGGCTTCGCTTTTCGTGTAAACGCTCCGAATGTAGATGAATCTTTTTCGTCGGAGATGCCTGTTGAACATGTGCCCGCGTATCTCGCTGAAAAGAAAGCCAAAGCCCTGTTACCCGAACTTGAAAATGAAATTGTCATTGCGTCTGACACCGTGGTAATTTTAGGAGATATCATTTTAAATAAACCTGCGGATCGGGCCGAGGCAATTCGCATGTTGCAAATGCTAAGCGGACAAACACATACCGTCATCACCGCCGTTTGCCTGTTAAGTAAAGAAAAACAAAACGTTTTTGACGATCGTACCGAAGTTACGTTCGCATTGCTCTCGCAATCTGAAATTGAATACTATGTCGATCACTACAAACCCTTCGACAAGGCCGGTGCGTATGGTGCGCAAGATTGGTTGGGTATGATCGGTGTCGAAAAGATCAATGGCTCATATTTTACGGTAATGGGCTTACCTATTCACAAGGTATACCAACAACTTCAGGTATTTTGAATGACTTACGCGAATTGCTCCATTGAAATGGAATACGCACATTTAAAATGACCTTGCGGGCATTCTCTGAAGCCGTGCGACCCACAAGGGCGGCAACTTAATTTTTCTTTTGTCTCAATCACGATTGATTGGTCTGATAAAGGTCCGAATCCAAAAGATGGAACGGTAGAACAATAAATGGCCGTGACGGGCGCATTGGTTGAAGAAGCCAGATGCATAGGCGCGGAGTCATTCACATAGTTCATCTTCGCTCCTTTGATCAAGGCAGTTGATTGAAGAAACGACAGTTTGCCTGCTAGATTTATTACTTTCGGTGAAGCCGTTACTAATCGAATGGATTCACACACATGGTGATCGGAAGGTGCCCCTAACAGATAAATAAAATCAACGTGCTTCTGCACTTTTTGGATTAACTCAATCCACTTCTCAACAGGCCATTGCTTGGTAAACCAGACAGACGTTGGCGACATGCAATAATAACTACCTCGTTGATAGGGTTGAACTATCTTGAAGTCATTTTCAGATGGATACAACTTGGGCTTAGCCGAATGCAAATCTGTAAGAGCCGCAATCAACTTCTGATTACGATCTACTTCATGAATGTGATTGGCCTGGTGAGCGATGGTAGTCGTATTAAAATATGATAAAGGATTTTTATCAAAACCAATTCGTTGCCTGGCTTTCGATAAGGCAGCAATAATACCAGTGGTAGCGTAGCGCTGCACATTGATCAGAACATCGTAGCGAACGCTTCTTATCTTTTGAATGATGCGGAAGAGGTCTTTATATTTTCTCTTTTTATCGAACACGATTACCTCGCGCAGGTGCGGGTGACCGATCAGTAAGCCTTCGTTTCCTTTTCGAAGTAAAAAGTCAATGGCTGCCTCCGGATACGCGGCATGTAATTTTTCAATCAATGCGGTGGCCAGAATAACGTCTCCGATAAAGGCCGTTTGAATAATCAGAAAAGACCTCGGACGATCCACTATTTTTTAAATTCCGTTTGATAATAAGTGATGGCATTCGTAATGATTTTCAAAGCCGTTTCCTTGCCTTGAAAATCAGGAACAGTGACAATTTTGTTCTCGAGTTTTTTGTAACTCTCAAAAAACTCCTTCAATTCCAATTTAAAGTGTGCTGCCAGTTCGCTGATGTCTTTGAGATGCTTGGTGTTGGCATCATTCTCTGCGACCGCCAGAATTTTATCATCCGCCAGACCCTGATCTACCATACGCATCACACCGATCACACGGGCCGGAACCAGGCAAAGAGGTTGAATGGGCTCCCGGCAAAGAATCATGATGTCGAGAGGATCTTTGTCCTCTCCCATCGTTTGTGGAATAAATCCATAGTTGGCCGGATAATACACAGCCGAATAAAGTATCCGATCCAGTTTAAGCAAACCGGTTTCTTTATCGACTTCGTATTTGGTGCGCATACCTGTAGAAATTTCGACGATCCCGTTAACAAATTCGGGCGCATTGGTTCCAACAGGAGCCTCGTGCCATGGGTGCTTGATCATACTTTATCAATTAGGTTGTGAAGGTAGGAATATTTAGCATCTCCATAAAAAAAGAAAACCCCTTGCCATGTGATCGGCAAGGGGTTTTCAGAATGAAGTTGATTACTTCTTGTCTTTATCTTTCTTATCGTCTTTTTTGGCTTCAACAATTTTATCGCCATCCTTCAAACGTTTGGAAACAAGCAAGAAGGGCCCTGTTACCACTTCCGCGTTTTCGGGTAAACCGGAAATAATTTCGATGTTGTCATAATCGCTAATGCCGGTTTTTACCTCAGTCAACTTAGCAACACCTTTGTCGTTTACAAAAACAACCACTTTATCTTCCTTCTTTTCAACCTTGACTTTGTTATCTGTTACTTTTCGTTCATCATCATCCTTGTTTTCAGGAGCACCCTCATTCTTCTTCTTTTCCTCGTCCGGATTGCGAGTAGTTACTGCCGTGAGCGGCACGGAGAGAACATTGTCCTTCGTAGTGGTGATGATGTCTACACTTGCCGTCATTCCCGGACGGAAAGGGAATTTATTGCCTTTCTTTATCAGGTCTTCGTAAGAGGCACGTAAAATCAAAATGCGCACTTCAAATTCGGTAATGGCGTCGGCAGAAGTTTTGTCTTTGGCGGTGTTGGCAATGCTAGTTACGATGCCTTTGAATTTCTTGTCTACATTGGCGTAAGCATCCACATCAATCAGTACAGAGTCGTTCAAATGAACACGCACAATATCATTCTCGTTTACGTTTACACGCACTTCCATTTTATTCAAATCTGCAATGCGCATCATTTCCGTACCCGTCATGGTTGCTGCGCCTACTACTCGTTCACCTTTCTTCACAAAGAGCTTGGAAACAATACCTTTCATCGGGGCAACTACAGAAGTCTTCGCCACATTCGCTCGTGATTCGCGTACACTGGCATCGGTGCTGTTGACAATGAAGCGGGCGGCTTCCAAGGTTTGAGAGGCCGACTTCAAATCGTTCTGTGCTACTTTATAATTTTGTTGAGCCAATTGCCAGTCTGATTCAGAGATCACTTTTTCATTCCACAATTTCTCCTGACGCTTGTACTCTTGCTCGGCACGTGTATAGGTTGCTTCGGCTCTTGACAAAGAAGCGCGGGAAGATTCGAGGTTGGCCTTTTGCTGACTCAGAGAGGCCTCAGAGCGTTCGAGCTGGCTCATCCACACGTCGGGGCGGATTTTAACCAGCACATCGCCGGCGCGAACAGAATCTCCATCTTCGACATTGAGTGATATGATCTCACCGGAAACTTCCGGCGCTAACTTCACTTCAATGACAGGTTGTACCGTGCCCGAAGCACTCACTTTTTCGGTGATGGATGTCTTCTTGGCTTTGGCAAGTTCTACTTCTAGTTCACGCGATTTGCCGATCCAGCCTTGTGATCTGCCGACCAGGAAGAAGATGATAAGGAAAATAACGATGCCAATACCCCAATAAAGAAGTGAGTTGGACTTTTTCTTTTGTTTTGCCATTCGTAAAGTATATTAATAGTCTATTGGTTTGCCTTGATAAAAATCGAGAACTTTCTTTTTGAAGATCAGATCGTATTTGGCACGCACTTGATCAGACTTTGCCTGAAACAAGTTGTTTTCTGATACCTGGTAATCTACATAATTGGAAGCGCCTGCATCATAACGTTGTTTCGTCATACGAAAAGCCTCTTCTCTTGCTTTAACTGCCTTGGTAGATGATGCATAGGTTTTCGCAGCAGCTGTTGCGTCATTATGTGCAGTTTCGATAGCCTGGCGTAATCTGTTTTCTGCATCGATCAGGTTGATGGAGGCTTGCGTAGAGGCTACTCTGTTTCTTTGAACTGTAGCACGAGAACTGTAACCGTTGAACAAAGGGATAGTTAAATTTAGGCTTACGCTTTGTGATATATTATCAGAAAATTGATCGCTGAATGGTTTCTCTATAATGTTTCCGGTAAACGTTTTACCAAAAGATCGCACTATTGCGGTTTGATCGTTACCAAGAAATCCAATGGTAGGATTGTTTATTTCCACAGGATTCGCTAAAATTTTAGCGGCACTCGAGTAGTTCGTAAAAGCGTTGCCGTTTAAGCTCAATCTAGGAAACAATGCACCTTTCGATGCTCTTAAGGCATAGGTAGAACTTTCACTTCTGTAAACAGCTGCCTTAATCTCTGGCATGTTTTGTTTTGCAATATCATAAATTTGTTCCGTTGACTGAATAGAAGATAAATCTTCAACACTTAATTCTGGAATCTCAATTTCTAAAGGTGTAGAAGCTGGAAGTTGCATTGACTGTTTTAATTGAAGCAGTGATAGATTGTAGGTATTTTCACGCTGAATCAAATTAAGTTCATTAGTTGCATTTTGAGCTTCTAAATCTAAAACGTTACCGAATGGTACCGAACCTGCCTTCTCAAGTTTTCTTGTTCTTTCTAATTGTTGCTCGGTGGTTTTCAGTTGAAACTGTGCATTCTGATATAACTCCTGATTAAAGATCACAGAAGTATAAAGGGTTACTACGCTTAATATGACGTCATTCTTAGCCTTTACCAAATCATTCTCTGATGCCGCCTTATCATTCACATTTTGACGAATTGTATTCATTACACGAAATGCATTGAACAAAAGCAAACTAGCATTGGCATTCAAATTGGAGTTATCAATTTTCTGATCAATAAATGAGTTTGTAGTAGGGTCAATAGATCGTCCAAAGTTTGATCCATAGGAACCCGAAACATTGAGTGTTGGCAACATGGTGTACCTGGATTGATCCAGATTGATATCCGCGCCTTTTAATCCCAACTCGCTTCTTTTGACAGTCAGGTTATTTCGCAACGCAATTTCCACACATTCTTTCAATGTATAGACCTTTTTCTCTTGTGCCAGCGAGGCCGTTGCAATCAGAACAAACAAACCCAATGAAAGTAATCCTTTCCTCATATTTAACGATTGATATCTGGTATATAAACAACTTCTTTTATCCAACTTAGACTCATGAGATACTGAAATGTTACAGGCTTGATACCGGAGTCCATTTCAATTACCTGACACGCCAAATCATTCTTTCCTTTCCGCGAAACGGACATGGTAGCAATATTGCAATCATCGTGGGCAATGACGTCTGCAATAAAAGCAATGCTGCCCTTTACATCATCTGCAAAAATAATGATGGTGTGCAGGTTGGCAGTAAAATCGGCTTTAAAGCCATTGATCTCAGCAATGTTAATCATGCCGCCACCCCGGCTCTCACCCAGCACTTCAATGGATCGATTCCCATTTTTTAGCGTGAGTCGAATCGAGTTCGGATGGAGTGTAGATGCGTTTCCGACTGACTTGAAATGGTATTTGATACCCGATTTTTCGGCAATTTCAATGGCCTCTTTGATACGCTTATCGTCCGTAGCAAAATCCATCAATCCGGCCAAAATAGCCCGATCACTACCGTGCCCTTCGTAGGTACGGGCAAATGAATTGTAAAATATGATCTCAGCTTCCTCCGGAATAGCACCTAAAACTTTGATGGCAGCCTTGGCAATGCGAACAACTCCCGCTGTATGCGAACTGGATGGGCCTATCATAACTGGGCCAATCATATCAAAAACACTGCTTTTTTCAGGCATACGCGGTTTACTAACGCAATAAACCTGAAAAGGATTTCTTTTTCGGGTATTTCTACACCCTTAGCAGGTATTTATTGCGAGCGGCAAAAATAGGGTTTTACCTCTAATTAACACGATACATACTTTCGAGTCCGAATGAGAGCTGAAATGTACTTGCCATGTGTTGGGCGAGAAGGATTCTAAATGCCACAAAAACAAACTTCCACTCTTTAGGATAGGGCCTGTTCGCTTATCCCAAGATTTAAATAAATTTGAGTTTCAATACTATCTCCATGAAGGCTATTGGGCTGTTGTGTTTGCTATTTTTGTTTCATGCATCGGTAGTTGCACAGGATTCTCTGGTAAGAATGAATGATCTTCAATTTGTTTCCACTTTTGAGAGCAATTCTTTCCGGCAATTTGCTCGCACCCAAGATCAAAGTTTACTGCTCCCTTTGCTTCTCGGAACATCTTCGACTGCTTCGACTGAAACAGCCGCACAAATTGATGCACGGCTGAAAAGTATAGTCGAAAAGCTGAATGTGGATGGGCTCGCCAAAAAGAAAAATGAAAAAAAGATTAAATCAATTTATACTGAAATCCATACGGCATTTCTAAAAAAGTATGAGGAAGAAGTGCGGTTCAATGAAATATTCACCAATGGAAACTATAACTGTGTAACTGCCTCTGCCCTGTATGCCCTCGTTTTTGAGAAGCTGAACATCAGTTATGAAATAAAAGAAGAACCCACCCATGTTTATTTATTGGCATACCCCAACACGGAAAATATTTTGGTGGAAAGCACATCTCCCATGCGCGGCTTTGTGATTTTTGATGATCGCTTTAAGCAGAATTTTGTGGAGGCACTTAAAAATCAAAAAATCATTGGCAATTCTGAAGTTGCTAATAAATCGACAGATCAACTTTTTAATACATATTATTTCAAAAGGGATAAACTGAATCTACAACAGTTGGTAGGCATTCACTATTGTAATGACGCACTCTTTAAACACGATAAGAACGATGTCAAGGCTGCATACCAGCAAATGGAGAAAGCCTATATGCTGTACAAAGCACCCAAGACAGAATATTTATTGATGCAATTTGGTGTGGAGCTAATCACGAAAGAAAAATTACAACCCAAAGAAAAGTCAAAACTGATTGCCAAGGTATCTCGCTACAAAAATCAAGGGATCACCAGCGAAATGATTCAGGGAGAATTTGTGGGCATTACCAATGAAGTACTGGGTCGGGATAATAACAAAGCGCTCTACAAAGAATGTTATCAGATTTTAACAGAAGGCATACAAGACAAAGAACTAATCGGAGAAATTTCGTATATCTATTATTTTGAAAATGGTCGAATACTTTACAATCAGGGTAGTTTTTCGGCGGCTAAACCTTTTTTTGAAAAAGCCTTAGTGTACCAACCGAACAATAGCGATCTGGCGGGCATTTTTACAAACTCTATTGCCAACGCCATGCGCAATGAACGAAACTTTAAGCAAGCGCATGACACGTTGGATATGTACCGAAAAAAGTATCCGGCGCTCTCTCAAAATAATAATTTCAATTCGATGGTAGCTATGAGTTATGCATTGGTGTTCGGTGAAGCGTATCAAAAAGGGAACGTGGCCGAAGCCGAAAAATACAAAAAGTTGTTTGAAGATATGGTGAAATCCAACAAAGACATCAACATGGTTAGCTCCGTTGTTGGCTCTGCTTACTCATCAGGCTGTTCCTATTACTTCAAGAAAGGTCAGAAGACCAAAGCGATTCAATTGCTGGATCAGGGACTTGAATTTGTTCCCGATAACTATGAATTGCGTACACGCCAGCAAATGATCAACAGTCGGAATTAATTTTCGATAGACACAAAAAATTTCTTCTGAGCAAGGTAGGTGTTGCCCATGCGGGTCTCAATCTCTGCTACAAAATTCAATTCTTGCATCATAAAGCCACCTGGCCGAAGGGTATACTTAATGGTGCCCACTTTATTGTTCGTTTCAATGGAGATGAGGCTGTTGGTAAGACAACCGGAAGGTGATAATTGACCAATGTAGTATTTAACCGACCGAGCCGACTCAGAAAGTGAAAGATTGATTTGATAAACGCCCTCCTGCTTTAATCGATCGATGGGTGTGACAATAATCTTCGGAAAGTTATCCTTCAACGTTCCATCCAATAAAATTTCTTTTAATCCCAGACAAGGTTTATCCTTTTCAAATCTGGCCACTGACATCAACGTGCCATTTTCTTTGTACTTTTTTCGCTCGCCATCAATCAGATCATCTTTGTAATTGGTTTCCTGATACAATGTTCCGTCTTCGTAGTAGCGCTTCGATAATCCATCGCGTTTGCCTTGTTTGTAATTCATCTCCAGACTTACCTTGCCATTGCTATAATAGTTTTTAGCAATGCCGTTTCGCTTGCCGTTTACGATGGTTAATTCTACCTTTAACTTACCTTCCTTGGTGTAATACTTCTTCAATCCATCGGTGGTGTCTGCCTTCTTTTTTGATTTCAGGTCTTTTTTCTTGGTTTCGCAAGCTGAGAATAACAAGAGCGAAAAAATAAAAAACAAAATAATTCTCATACGGCAATGGGTGCTTTGATAGAAGGATGCGATTGATAGTTGACGATTTCAAAATCTTCAAACGCATATTCAAAAATAGAAGAAGGCTTACGCTTGATCACTAACTGTGGTAATGGATAGGGTGTTCGGCTTAATTGAAGTTTTACCTGCTCCAAGTGGTTGGAATACAAGTGTACATCTCCGCCGGTCCACACAAACTCACCCGGTTCCAGATCGCACTGCTGCGCAAACATATGCACTAAGAGAGCATAACTGGCAATGTTAAATGGAACCCCCAAAAAATAATCAGCAGATCGCTGGTACAGTTGACATGACAATTTTCCATCGGCCACATAAAACTGAAACAACGCATGGCAGGGCGGCAAGGCCATGCTATCGACTTCTGCCGGATTCCATGCGCTCACAATGTGTCGTCGGGAATCAGGCTTATTGCGTATCTGGTCGATTACATTTTTGATCTGATCAATTCCTTTTCCGTCGGGTGTGGGCCAACTGCGCCACTGGCTGCCGTACACAGGACCTAAATCTCCATTCTCATCGGCCCATTCATCCCAAATACTCACGCCATGATCTTTCAGGTATTTAATATTCGTGTCGCCGCGCAGGAACCACAGCAATTCATAAATGATGGAGCGCAAGTGTAGCTTTTTGGTGGTTATGAGAGGAAAACCATCTGCCAAGTTAAACCTAAGCTGACGGCCAAATACAGATAAAGTGCCGGTGCCGGTGCGATCGGTTTTTGTGGCTCCTTTTTCAAGGATTTCCTTCATCAAATCTAGGTATTGTTGCATAGCTGAATTTCGTTCAGCAAAGAAAGAGAACCGCTTCTCAATCTCAAACTTTTCTTTGAAAACAAAAAACCCGCTCAATAGCGGGTCTTTGTTTAATTTTAGCTTACTACTCGTTAGTCGTTGCTGCTGTCGTTTTTTGCAGTAAATTCTTTTGATTTGCCATTCAGCGAAACGGTGTAGGTGTTATCACAGGTTCCTGTTCCGAAATCTACTGTATAAATTTTAGTATCTGTTGTAATCTCTTTCACGCCTTTTACTGGGATGTAAACTTTATTTGTTAACAAGCAGGAAGTGCTATACTCTAGAGGTGTGGTGATTTTTACAGAATAAGACTTGCCGTAGCGATTTGTACCACTGGCGGCAGCGGCGGCGCCGGCAGTTTGAGAAATGATTACTTTATCATCGGCAATCGTGGTTGATCTTACCCACTTCTTCGTTCTGCTTACCGTGCGGGTAGCGGTTGTTTTGTCAGGCCAAGTGGTCGTCAAGGTACCTGATATACTCCAGGTTAAAGGAGATTGTTGAGTGCTTACGTTGGTGATTGTTCGGGTACCGGAGATAACAAGGCCATTGATGCTGTAATTATTGAATGTGATGGTTTGTGTTGATCCACTTAGGAACCAACGACCCCCTGACCATGTGATGGTAAATGATCCTTTTCGAACGTTTCCTCTTGGGTCAGTACAACCGGCAGGGTTATCAACACCAGCCGCAGTTTTATCAAAATTAACAGTAATAGTACCGGTAGATTTCTCGGAGCCTACTTCTTTAAGTATGTATGCACAAGAAACACGACTATCCTCTTCTACTCTACCAGAAATAGCATCTGCAGAGTTTAATACAGAAGTTGCCATATCTACTGTTTCTTCCTGACTTGATTCCAACGCTGCATCATTGTTTACAGATTGATTGTCTTGCGTGGAAAAACTAACTTCATCCGACTTATTACACGATCCGAGAATGAGAACGAAAGCCATCAACAGGCTTGCTGCGTTCCTTACACTGAGTGCATTTTTCATTGTTTTCATGGGTTGGTTTTTTTGTTTCTTAGAGGTAGTAAGCTTCTCAAGGTTTAATCGACCACAAAAAATATTTCTTAAATTTAAATTCTGTAAAAAATTAATTGTTTCTTTCCTGTATGAGAAGACTGGCGTGTATTACCATAACCTGTTGTTTTGTAACCCTCTCCGCTTTTGCACAATTAAAAATCGCGAAGTTAAAATACAACGGCGGGGGTGATTGGTATGCCAATAAAACAGCGTTGCCCAACCTCATTGCGTTCTGCAATAAAGAGTTAGGAACGCATTTAGAAGCCGAGGAAGATGTGGTTGAAGTAAACAGTCCTGCTCTTTTTGACTACGCCTATATTTATATGACTGGCCATGGCAATGTGGTATTTTCCATGGATGAAGCGGCAAACCTTCGAAAATACCTGATAGCAGGTGGTTTTTTGCATGTAGACGATAATTATGGTCTGGATAAGTTTATTCGCCTGGAGTTGAAAAAAGTTTTTCCGGAGGCAGAATTAGTCGACATTCCATTTACACACGCGATCTATCAACAGAAGTTCAAATTCCCGGGCGGCTTACCCAAAATACATGAACACGATAGCAAGCCACCTCAAGGTTTGGGAATTTTCTATCAAGGCCGACTGGTTGTTTTTTACTCGTATGAGTGCGATTTAGGAAATGGCTGGGAAGATCAGCGAATACACAACGATCCGGAAGAAAAACGGCAGCTGGCCCTGAAAATGGGCGCCAATCTTATCTCCTACTGCTTTACTACACAATAATTAAAGTCTAAAATGAATTTTAATGATTGATTTGCTTTATATAACTAATTATTTAGTTTTACAACGTAATAAATAGTTGAAACCCCAGCCAACAATGAAAGAATTGAAAGAATTGACGAAAGCCGAAGATCAGATCATGCAAATATTATGGAAGCTGGAAAAAGCATTTGTAAAAGATATTGTCGATCAATTTCCGAATCCGAAGCCTGCCTACAATACCGTTTCCACCATCGTGCGCATCTTAGAAAAAAAGGGATTTATTGGATATAAAGCCTATGGCAAAACACACGAATACTATCCACTGATAGCCAAAGAGAAATACACACACTTCTATTTAAACAATCTGGTGAAGGGCTATTTCGGTGGCTCGTTTCAAAGTTTGGTTTCGTTTTTCGCAGCCGAAAATAAAATGGGTGTACAAGACATCGATCAGTTAGTGAAGGAATTAGAGAACCTCAAAAAGCAAAAGAAATGAAATCATTACTTCAATATCTGCTGGTATGCAACATGGGGCTGTGTCTTTTTATGTTGGTGTATTGGCTCGGGCTTCGCAATGAAAATCAATTTGCATTCAAGCGAGTGTATCTGTTGCTGGCATTGATCAGCTCTTTTCTTTTTCCACTCTTTCCATTCTCCATCGCGACACCTGTTCAAGTAATTCCGCAAGTTGAACAAATGCTACCCGCGCAATGGCTACCGGAGTTAATCATACATGAACAATCGCCTGTGAACACCGGCTTCGTATCTCCGGTCATTTCAATGGTGGAAGTTATTTATTGGGCCGGTGTGGCCGTTGTACTTGCATTCCTCATTATTCGAATTGCATCGCTTTATCGCTTCTTGTCAACGCAATCTGTGTACACGTGGAGAAATTGCAAAGTGATTGAATCAGATTTATTGATTCCCCCGTTTTCCTTTTTTCATTACATTTTTATTGGACAGGCCCGTCACTATACCGAACACGAGAAGGAAGCCATCCTGCAACATGAGTCTACCCACGCAAAACAGTGGCATACGATTGACACGTTGCTGGTAAACATAGCCCTGATTGTTTGCTGGTTTAATCCAGTGGTATTGATTTATAAGAAAGCACTCGTTCAACTCCACGAATTTGAAGCCGATGCGCGCTCGGTGGAAATGATGGATGTGGAACAGTATTGCAGCTTGTTGGCGAAAGTTGCACTACAGTCGGCTCAGTTTCCGCTCGCCAATCATTTTCACAATTCCTTAACCATTAAACGAATTTCTATGATGAAAACCTTGAAACGAAAAATATCTACCGGCAAAGCCCTTTACATGCTGGCGGCTATTCCTGTATTTCTACTCGCTGTGGCCTGTCATGATCAGGTTAAAGAAAAAACTACGGAAGGCATTCAAGCAGAACAACTGCCACCCGAAGCCAAAAAACAATTGGAAGAACTTCAGAAGACGTATCCCACCAGCACATTTGTCATTCTAAAATCTGGAAATGAAACAGATGTAAAATTAGAAGCTTATTCCAAACAAGCAGACTGTGGAACCGTAAGCGTTTCTCCGCAAACAGAAGATGGAAGTTTTGTTTTTATAGAATTTAACAAACGCTACGAGCGGATCAAATCATTGCCGAAGGATGAGTCTGCTGTTTTTTCGCAGGTAGATGAAATGGCTACTCCCCTATTTGGCATGGATCATTTCTATCGCAACATTGCCTATACTTTGAAATACCCCCTGGAAGCCCGGCAGAAGGGCATCGAAGGAAAAGTTTTCATTGAGTTTGTGATCAATACAGATGGTACGGCAACGGATTACAAAGTACTGAGAAGCTTGGATGAAGCCTTGGATACTGAAGCGTTGCGAACTTTAATGCAATTAGATGAGAAATGGCGGCCTGCCATTCATCAGGATAAAATCGTGCGGATGAAAATGGTGATGCCGATCGTTTTTAAATTGGATGGCTCAGAAGAAAAAGCGGATGCTTCGAAGGTAGAAAACTCGTTGGAAGAAGTAGTGGCGGTAGGCAAAAAAGCGAAGTAGCATCACAAAAAATTGCCCGACTCAGTCGGGCAATTTTTCCACCCACATTATGAAAAGAGAATTAAAGTTGTGCTATAAACTGACGAATCCTTCGGATTGTCAGGGTAAACACATCAAATGTGAAACTTACTTTCCTAATACTTCTTCGAGTTTGCGTTCGAGAGCCGCACCCCGTAAGTTTTTGGCAATGATTTTTCCCTCTTTGTCGAGTAGAATTGAAAATGGAATCGCCTGAATATTGTAATCGCGGGCAGCTTGTGAATTGAAATATTGCAAATCGGATACGTGTGTCCACACCAAGCCGTCTTCCTGAATGGCTTGCATCCACTCTTGCTTATTGCGATCAAGAGAAACTCCGTATACTTCGAAGCCCTTGCTTTTAAAACGGTGGTAGGCACGCACTACGTTGGGGTTTTCTGCTCGACATGGTCCGCACCACTTTGCCCAGAAATCGATGAGCACATATTTGCCGCGCAGCGATGAAAGCTTCACAATTTCACCCGATGGATTGGGCAAGGTAATCTCGGGTGCAACCTGACCCACTGCTGTAACTTTTATTTTCTCGGTGAGGGCTACTAACTCTTTGGTGAAGGGTGAAGTAGGCCAGTCTTTTTTAAATCTTTCGGATGAAGTAACAAACAAATCGGCATGTTTGTCTTTGTCTACCAGGTTGGGGTCTTGCAAAATATTAAACAAGGCCAACGATGCAGGCTCTTGTCGCAGCAGCGCCACCAAATCAGCCTTGCCTTTTTCCATCAGCGCCATGGCCTGATTTTGCAGCATCGTTACCTTTTGATTGTCGTTTGCAGCAACCGCTTTTTCATACTCTGCTTGCAGGGCCATCATGGCGGGTCCTGATTGCGACTGGCTCATCATCATTTGCACTTTGCTGATGAGATCATGATCGGGAGATCCTTTGATTTGCACAAAGCCCTGCTGATTGTTTCCATCGACATTCAATTCAACATTTGACTTGTTCAGCATGATGTTGATGGATTGACGATTGAAAAAGTTTACGTTGTAAAATCCGGCTTCGGTCAGGTGCAAACGCTTGGCGAACGAATAATCTTTGCGCAGCGTGATGGTATCACGTTTTACCTTTCCATCCTGTCGAATTTCCTGAATATAAATTTCGCCGGATTGTGGATAGCCTACTTTTCCGGAGAGGACAATGTCCCATCCTCCATCTTTCACTTCTTCTTTTGTAGCCCGGGTGCAATTGAACAGAAACCCGGTGAGCAATACTTGAATCCAGAGTATCATAGATGACTTCATTTTTATTTATTTAGCTAATTCTTGTAAAATCAAATCTGTGGCGATTTTGGGGTCTGCTTTTCCTTTACTTCGCTTCATTACCTCGCCCATAAACATGGTAACAATTACTTTCTTTCCTTTTTTGTACTCCGCTACTTTGGCCGGAAATTCATTTACCACTTCCTGCACAATGGAACGGATGGCATCGACATTACTCTCCTTCATTAAATTTAGTTCCGCCGCCAGGGCACTCATCTTTTTTTGTGGTTGCTGGATGGCTTCGGGAAATAACTGCTGAGAGGCAATGGCAAAGTTAAGCTTCCCTTCATCAATCAATGCAATCAATTCTGCCAATGCCTGCGGCGGCAATGGAAATGCGGCCATTTCAGTGCCCGTTTCGTTGAGGTAGGACTTAATAGGTCCCATCAGCCAATTGGAGGCTGCTTTAAAATTTTGTGTGGTGTGGCACACCGCTTCAAAGTATGCCGCCATTTCTTTCGAATCGGTAATCACCTGCGCATCGTACGATGGGAGGTGATACTCTGTCGTGAATTTTTGATACAGTTGCTGCGGCAACAGCGGCATAGCGTTTTTAATTTCTTGCAACCAGGCGTCAGAAATTTGCAAAGGGCTTACATCCGGATCGGGAAAGTACCGGTAGTCGTTCAACTCCTCTTTGGTGCGCATGCTGTATGTTTTTCCGTCGTTGGCATTGAAGGTGCGTGTTTCGGACACCACCGCTTTTCCTTGTTCCAGCAGTTGCACCTGTCGCTCGAATTCATGATCGATGGCGTGCTGCACATTGCGGATGGAATTCATATTTTTTACTTCTACCTTCTTACCCAACTCCGTAGCATCTTTCAACATGACAGAAACATTCGCGTCGCAGCGTAAGGAGCCTTCTTCCATATTCCCATCGCAGATCGAAAGGTAACGCACCAACTTTCTGATTTCGGTCATGAGGGCACCGGCATCTTCAGAGGATTCGATTACCGGTTCGGTTACAATTTCAATGAGCGGAACACCGGAGCGATTAAAATCCAAAAGTGTGTCGGTCTCATTCTCGATGTGAATGGATTTACCGGCATCTTCTTCGAGGTGAATGCGGTTAAGGATAATCTTTTTTTCAACTCCTTCTTTGTTTCGGATGGTGATGTAACCGCCCACGCAAATAGGTGTGCGGTCTTGGGTAAGTTGATATCCTTTCGGGAGATCGGGGTAGAAATAATTTTTGCGATCAAAAATTTGAAAGGGTGAAATGCGCGAGTGACAAGCTAGGCCCATTCGGGTGGCTAACTCCACGGTGTGTTTGTTCAGCTTCGGTAGTGTGCCGGGATGCGCCAGGGTAATAACACCTACGTGCGTATTCGGTGCACCACCGTAAGCGGCTTCATCGGCATTGAATATTTTGCTGTTCGTAAGAAGTTGCGCATGTACCTCTAAGCCGATGACCAAACGATATTTTTCAGTTGAAGACTTCATGGCTAATAGGTGACGGCATGGACAACCACTTCAGGAATAAGAATTGCGTCAGCAGGTAACTTATTCAATTTTTGAAGTTTCTCAATTTGATTACCCAATTTAAACGTAACAGGCAGGACAAAAATCCTATTGCTTCTAATGCGGTGCCAAATAGGTGGTGACTTTTTTAAGACTCTGACAATTTCACTGGAGCATCCTCCTGAAAGCTCAACCAGTTCCTCTGTACGCGTTACCTGACCCATCGAATCTATTTCAAACAAGACAAATGTTTTTCCTGCTATTCCCCTCCGTCTGGCATCGGCTGGATACTGAATTTTTTCGCCCAGATATTTATAAAATTCGCTCCTTAGTTTATTTTCTTCTTTAGAAACTGTTCGCCTTAATTCAATTGAAAAAATCGGCGTAGAAGTAAGGATCACTTTCATTTCATCGTATCCATTCAATTGCAAAAGAATGGTATCAGATTCATTTCCATTGATTTGGAAAAAACCTTTAAAATTAGAGTAGGTAATTGTATCCGAAACGATCTTAACCTTATCCAAGGGCAAGAGGGTTTCATTATCCACCACTCGTAAGGTATATTTGATTTGTCCCAAACATATTGAGTGTGAAAATAGAATAGCAAGGAAAATTACGATGCGCATTTTACTTATCGATCAATCCTTTTGCTTTTTCAATTACACTTGCTAATCCCTCCAACTTCTTTCCACCTGCAGTAGCAAAGAAAGGCTGCCCTCCTCCACCACCGTCAATTTCTTTTGCTAACTCCTTCACCATATTGCCGGCATGGAATTTTTTCGCAGCTTCTACTTTTTCTCCGAGCATCACCGCCACCTGGGGTTTGCCTTCGATATCGGCAGCTAACACGAGAATTAAATCATCAAATTGATTACGCAGTGAATACGCAATATTTTTCAGGCCATCAGCCGTTGGCACTGATACCCGATCAATGATCAAGGAGTGTCCGTTACTCTTCACCACTTTGGCTGCAAGCACATCTTTAATCTGATTGGCTTGTTGTTGATAAATCAACTCTAGTTTTTTCTCCAGAGCTTGTTTTTCTTCGGCTAAACTTTGAACAGAGGCCACCACATCTTTTGGATTCTTGAGTTGCGATTTGATTTGCTCCAACTGATTGTAAAATCCGGTGAGATATTCAAACGCACCATCCGCCGTTACTGCTTCAATTCTTCGCACACCCGCAGCCACAGAACTTTCAGAAACAATTTTCAACAAACCAATTTGTCCGGTAGCTTTTACATGTGTGCCTCCGCACAACTCCACCGAAAACGCAGGATCAAACGTAATCACGCGAACAAACTCTCCGTACTTTTCACCAAACAATGCCATCGCGCCAAGCGATTTGGCTTTTTCAATGGGTACGTGGCGTTTTTCATCCAAATGAATGTTCTCCCGGATTTTTTCGTTGACAATCGTCTCCACGCGCGAAAGTTCTTCGCTGGTCATAGCGGCAAAGTGCGAGAAGTCGAAGCGAAGAATTTTATCGTTCACCAATGATCCTTTTTGCTCCACATGTTTGCCCAGCACCTGACGTAAGGCCGCGTGCAACAAATGCGTAGCTGAGTGATTGCTCATGGACAACTTGCGCTTGGGCACATTTACCAAAGAGGTTACAGGTGCTTCTACTTGAGACGGTAGTTTTTCTACCCAATGCACAATCAAGTCATTTTCTTTTTTGGTATCCACCACCTGAATTTTCTCTCCGGCAATTTCCAACACACCGGTATCTCCTACTTGCCCTCCGCTTTCCGCATAGAAAGGTGTTTTATCCAATACCAATTGAAACAACTCTTTGTTTTTTTGCTTCACTTTGCGGTGGCGCAAAATGCGTGAAGTAGAAGTCAGTTCATCGTAGCCAATAAATTCCGGCTTGTCGCCTTCAGCAACGGTTACCCAATCTCCAGTTTCTTTAGAAGCATCTGCTTTGGAGCGGGATTTTTGTTCTGCGAGAAGGATTTGAAATGATTTCAAGTCTACATCAAGCCCAAAATCTCTAGCAATTAATTGGGTCAAATCGATTGGAAACCCATGAGTGTCATGCAAAATGAAAGCTGTGTTTCCATCCACAAGAGTTGAATCATATTTGAAAGATTTTAATCCTAAGGAATTAACCAAATCGCTTGCCCAAAACTCATTATCAAATACAGTGCGATGATTAATGGTAATAACATTTAACTCTTTTGTCAATTCTGCACCTACTTGAATAGATTTTTTGGTCCTTTCAGTTTGATGAGTAGATAAAGTTAAATCAATACAAAAATTTTTCTCAATAAAGTAAAAATCTATGGGATGAATTGAGTCGTTTATTTTTTCAAATCTTATTCCATTTGAATTAAACAATGCTTCTAATGAGGATCTTATCTTCCGTATCAAGAAGTTATCAAAAACGAAAAGGCCATCTTCCAACGTTCGCAAAAAAGAAATCTCTTCTTCATGAACCACTTTCTCTACATACTCTTGTTGCTGATGTAATTCGGGGAAAACATCTTTTAATTGAATCGCCAACAATGGCACAAGGCGATGCATGAATGGCTCTTTGAAATTCAAATATGAAAAACCATAGCGCACGGCTCTGCGCAAAATTCTTCGGATCACATAACCAGCCCCGGTGTTGCTAGGCAATTGTCCATCGGAAATAGCAAAGGAAACTGCACGAATATGATCGGCCATCACCCGAATGGCAATATCGGTTTTACTTACTTGAACCTCACCCCCTAGCCCCCTCTCCACAGGAGAGAGTGAAGCCTCTCCATATTTTACTCCTGCATGTAGCGCGATGAAGTCCATCATCGGACGGAAAACATCGGTATCATAATTGGAAGTTTTACCCTGGATGGCCATACACAAGCGCTCGAAGCCCATACCAGTGTCTACGTGTTTATCGGGTAGTGGCTCTAAAGCTCCGGATGCTAACCGATTGAATTGAATGAATACGAGATTCCAGATTTCTACCACTTGGGGATGGTCGCTGTTCACTAAATCGCGACCTGGGTTCTTCGCCACTTCTTCGGCAGATCGTAAGTCAATATGGATTTCAGAACATGGGCCACAAGGACCGCTTTCGCCCATCTCCCAAAAGTTGTCTTTTTTGCTTCCGTGTAAAATGCGGTCTTCGGCCACTACCGAACGCCACAAGTCTTTTGCTTCTTCATCTACCGGCAGACCATCGCCTTTATCGCCACCAAAAACAGTTACATAAAGTCGGTCTTTGGGCAATTGATACACTTCCGTAAGGAGTTCCCAAGCCCAACTAATTGCTTCCTTCTTGAAATAATCGCCAAAACTCCAGTTTCCGAGCATTTCAAACATGGTGTGATGGTAGGTGTCGAGGCCCACATCTTCCAGATCGTTGTGCTTGCCGCTTACACGAAGGCACTTTTGGGTATCGGCCACCCGTTTATTTTTAGGAACCGCGTTGCCTAAAAAATTATCTTTAAACTGAACCATCCCCGAGTTGGTAAACAGCAAGGAAGGGTCATTTTTAAGCACTAAAGGGGCAGAAGGCACTATTTTATGGCCTTTGTTTTCAAAGAAATCCAGGAATTTTTGCCGGATGGTGGCCGAGTTCATATGCATTTGGTCGAATTAAGCTTTTGGTTGGGAAAAGTATTTCCCTATTTTTATGGGTTCATTAACAAACAAAAGCACAAAATTAACCCATTGAGGGCATTATAAAAGAAAACGCGCAAAAGTTGGCTGAAACTAAGTTTAGATATAACCCGAAAACGCTCCGCTACGAGCGCACCAGTGTTTCTGTGCTGAGTATTACCTTCAGTGCTCTAGGCTATATTGTATTAGGCGGGCTTTTCTTTGTTGGATTAGTAACACTTCAAAATTATTTTGTAGAAACTCCATTAGAAAGAACTCTGCGGGAAGAAAACGCGGCCTTGAAAGAGTATAAAGTGGTATTGACGGCCAGTCTAAAGGAATCCAACGAGCGCATTCATCAATTAAATGAAGAAGATACCCGACTTTATGAGCAATTATTCGAAACAAAAGCGAATGTACCTGCAGATAACTCGAAAGTTGAAAAAGATCAGATTCTGACCGCAGAGCCAGAGGTGTTCGGAGAATGGGAGAAAATGACCCACCAGCAGTCTGATTTACTCTATCAGAAGGCAAAAAAAACGAATCAGGCTTTCAGTCAATCTGCACATATATATAAGAGTGATGTTTCGGCAATCAAATCACTGCCGACTATTGCTCCTGTGGCCGGTTTTGAAGTCAATAAACTTGTTTCCGGTTTTGGAAAGCGAATCAATCCTTTTCATAAAGGACTTTATCACCATGATGGTGTAGATATCGCCTTGCCCGTGGGCACCGATGTTGTAGCCAGCGCCAGTGGCACCGTCATATTAGCCAGTCAAAGTAGTTTAGTTGCCGGATTTGGCACCTATCTGGAAATAGATCACGGCAACGGAATCATCACGCGCTATGCACATTTAGGAGAATTGAAAGTGCGCTATGGGCAAAAAGTTACCAAAGGGCAAGCAATTGCAAGCGTGGGATCAAGTGGAGGATCTATTGCACCACACTTGCACTATGAAATTATTAAGAAAGGGAAAAATGTGAATCCGGTCTACTACATCATCGGTGGATTAACCAGTGCACAATTTCAGCAACTACTACACAACAGTATAAAACAAAATCAATCGCTGGATTAATGGCTAGAATCAGATATACATATAATTCAGATACATGTAAGTACGAGCCCATCGTCATTACCCCGAAGGAATTTGGTAAAAAAGCACTTCGGTTTCTATCGTTTTGTTTTTTGATTGGATTAGCCGGAAGCATTTATTTCCATTTTAAATATCCATTTTTAGACGAAACACTTCAGTTGGAAGAAAACGCTCAGCTCAAAGCAGAGTGGCAAGTATTGAACCAGCAGTTTACACGTAGCGCCGAACAATTGACGGCTCTCGAGAAAAATGATGACCATAACTATCGCATCATTTTAGATTTAGATCCCCTCTCACCAACGCAACGCGAAGCCGGTGTGGGAGGTAGAGAAAAAGAAAGCGCAGGCATTTCGTATCCGATTATCAAATACGTGTACGAGAAATCAGAGAAAATCAAAAACAGATTGGATATCGAAACACAATCCATGCAGAAGCTGAAAGAAGAGCTCTTAAAGAAACAAAAGATGTGGGCATCACGTCCTGCGATTCAGCCCATCAACAACAAAGACCTGAAACAACTGCACACTATTTTTGGTATGCGCATGCACCCTACGCTTGGCTATATTCGTCCGCATAACGGATTAGATTTCACAGCACCCATGGGCTCACCCGTTTATGCAACGGGGGATGCCGTGGTGATGTACACCGGCTACTCTACGTATGGAAATGTAATTTACCTTGATCATGGTTTTGGATTTGAAACCCGCTACGCACACCTTACCCGCTACATTGTTGAGCCGGGGCAGATGATCAAACGCGGTCAAATCATTGGTTACGTAGGTAACACCGGAGTTTCTGCAGGCCCACACTTGCACTACGAAGTGCATTATAAAAACGTGCCCATCAACCCCATCAACTTCTTCCAGCGCGACCTCAGCAACAAGGAGTACGAAAAGTTGATTGAATTGGGAAGTCAATCGACCACTTCGTTGGATTGATCTGATTTTTTCTATTTTCGCGCCTCCATTTTATTTTATTAAATACACATGCGCACAACTTTACTCTTAGCTATTGTTTTTGGTTTGCTGAATACGACACTCGGTCAGACAAAAAAAGATACTGTTACCCTCATTGGCGTAGGCGATATGATGATGGGAAGCAATTACCCCACAGGTGGAAAACTGCCACCCGATGATGGACGCGGATTGATGAAAGAGGTAGAGCCCATTTTGCAAAATGCGGATGCCACTTTTGGGAATTTGGAAGGCGTGCTGTTGAATGAAGGAGGAATCGCTAAAACATGTCGTGATCCGAAGGTGTGTTATGTATTTCGAAGCCCTGAAAAATATGTTCAGAACCTGGTGAATGCCGGATTTGATGTGATGAGTTTAGCAAACAATCATTCAGGCGACTTTGGCGATTTAGGAAAACGAAGCAGCATACGCACACTCGAAGGTGCTGGCATTCAACAAGCCGGACAAACCAATAAGCCGTATGTTGTTTTTGAGCGCAACGGCGTAAAATATGGCATGGCCGCATTTGCACCCAACACCGGTTGCCCGAACATCAACGATTTAAACGAAGCCAAAAAAATCATTCGCAAACTTGATTCATTGGTCGATGTTGTCATCGTCTCATTCCACGGAGGAGCCGAAGGCCCGCAACATGAGCATGTGCCGCGCAAGAACGAACTCTTTCATGGCGAGAACCGGGGCAACGTGTACGCATTTGCGCACGCATTGATTGACGTGGGTGCCGATGTTGTTTTCGGACACGGCCCGCATGTAACGCGTGGCATTGAAGTATACAAAGATCGATTCATCGCATATAGCATGGGTAATTTCTGCACCTATGGTGGTATCAATGTCTCCGGCATCAACGGATTAGCACCCATCGTAAAAGTATATACCAGCAACACGGGCATCTTTTACAAAGCGCACATCACTTCTATCAAGCAGTCATTCTACGGTCCGGTTGCCATAGACCCTGAAAAACGCGTTTTGAAGCGCATTCAGTTGCTCACCCAGCAAGATTTTCCGGAGTGCAAAATTGAAATAGATGATTTGGGCTGGGTTCGAAAGAAATCCAAGTAGATTTTGAGTGCGTTGCGTCGATAAAAAAATTGACCTTCATTGCATCCAGCATAAAGAATTATTACTTTGCATCATGTTCACTTTGCAATAAGTGAATTACCTCGCTCAACCACTGCATGGCGTACAAAGAAAAAGAAATTGAGAAGCTCTATTACTCGATCGGTGAAGTAGCCGAGCAGTTTAATGTAGCCCCCTCGTTGATACGCTTCTGGGAAACGGAATTTGATCTCATTCAGCCAAAAAAGAATCGTAAAGGCAATCGTCAGTTTACGAAAGAAGACATTGAAAATGTGCGCACCATTTACCATCTGGTAAAAGAGAAAGGTTTTACCCTACAGGGTGCTAAAGAAATGTTAAAGAACGACAGCCAATCGGTGCGCGATAAAATGGATTTACTGGATTCACTGAAAAAAGTAAGATCCTTTTTAGTGGAAGTGCGCGAAAAGCTTTCTTAAAAAAATCAGAGCAATCCCCGGCTCACATCAACTCATCGTCATTCGTTTTATCCAGTGCGGTACGCGTTAACATGAGTTGCTATTTTCAAACTAAATCATGGATCAAGAAAGGCTTTCATTTTTGGCCCTTCATCAACTTGCGGGAATTGGTGATAAACTCATCAAACAATTGATCAGTTATTGCGGCTCAGCCGAGCGTGTTTTTAAAACGCCGCGTGGCAAGCTGCTCAAAATTCCAGGCATTGGCGAAGTAACAGCAACCGCGATTGTGGAGGGCACCAGTTTTGAGTTCGCTGAAAAAGAAATTTTGAAAGCAGAAAAAACAGGCACCGAACTCATTTTTTATCTCGACAAAAAATATCCATTGCGGCTCAAGCATATTGATGATGCGCCCGGCATTTTATACTATCAAGGCAACGCTTCACTGAACCCGCTAAAGACCGTTGGCATTGTGGGAACGCGCAAAGCCACTTCGTATGGAAAAGAAATGGTAGAACAACTCGTGCATGATCTAGTGCCGCATCAGCCTCTAATCATCAGCGGGCTAGCATATGGCATCGACATCCATGCACATAAACAATCGCTTCGGAATAATTTGTCAACCATCGGCATTATGGGCAGTGGCATTGATGTGATCTATCCGGCATCGCACCGCGAAACAGCGCGCAAGATGATAGAACAAGGCGGGTTGCTGACAGAAAATTGTTTTGGCACCAAACCCGATGCGCACAACTTTCCGGCACGCAACCGGATCATCGCCGGAATCTGTGATGCACTGATCGTAGTAGAGGCGGCTGAAAAAGGAGGTGCACTGATAACAGCTGAGATTGCGAACTCGTACAACAAAGATGTATTTGCTATTCCGGGTAGCTTAGGCGAAACATATTCGGAAGGGTGCAACAAGCTGATAAAAACAAACAAGGCACATCTTTATACGAGCGTGAAAGACCTGGAATACATCATGAACTGGTCAGTAGAAAATCAGGCTCTTCAAAAAGAAAAAAAGCATGCACTTGATTTAGAGCAATTTGATCTTGAGGAACAATTGATCATTCAGGTTTTGCAATTGAAAGACACGCCTGCCATGATTGATGATCTTACCATACGCACCTCGCTATCACCAGGCACGCTTGCTTCCCTCCTCTTGCAACTAGAATTCAAGGGCGTGATCAAATCGCTGCCCGGAAAAATGTTTGCTCTGAACAAATAGTTTTACGAATGTGGAAAAACAGAATCCGCCAGGATCATCGCCTGCTGCAATGCAGCGCGGTCGAGCGTAGGTGCTGCTCGCTGTTGATCCAGATAAGACAAGATCGTTTCAGTTGCCAGGTTTCCTACCAACTCATCTTCTGCCATGGGACAGCCGCCAAAACCTTTGATGGCTCCATCAAATCGTCTGCAGCCTGCCAGATAAGCGGCTTCAATTTTTTGTATCGCTGTAGCGGGATTGGAATGCAAGTGAGCACCCAGTTCTATCTCTGGAAACCGTTTCGACAATGAGTGGAACAAATAAGTGATCTGCTCCGGTTGTGAAACGCCGATGGTATCTGCGAGGGAAACAATTTTCACATCCAGATTCGCGAGCAAATCCACAAATCGTTCGACCACCGAAACATCGTAAGGATCGTTGTATGGATTGCCGAAGCCCATGCTGATGTAGGTTACTAAAACTTGATTAGTGCCTGCACAGATAGATTGAATCTCGCGAACGGTATTCAAGGCTTCGTCAATGGATTTGTTCGTATTGCGTTGCTGAAAGGTTTCAGAAATCGAAAGTGGAAATCCTAAATAATGAATGGACGAATGTTTGCTGGCTTCTTCCGCTCCGCGTGTATTAGCAACAATGGCTAACAACTTACTGGAAGTAGTGCTTAGATTCAAATTCGTTAATACTTCCGCCGTATCTTTTAATTGAGGAATCGCTTTCGCGGAAACAAAACTTCCAAAGTCGATGGTATCAAAACCAACTTTCAAAAGTTGATTGACGTACTCGATCTTTTTTTCGGTCGGGATAAACTCAGTTAAGCCTTGCATGGCATCGCGCGGACATTCGATAATCTTCATGTTAGTTTAATGTTAAACCCATATTATGAGTTAGTGATTGAAGCCAAGACAGAAGCATAAGAGTTCTTTGGTCAAGGTTAAACAAAATTGAAGTAATTCTTGATCAAAGAAAAATTTGAACAATGATCGGCTAAAATGACTCTTTATCAGCTAAAATGAATGAATGTCTCTTTTTGCCGGATTAACTTTAGAGAAAAAATAAATTAAATGCCTTTATCCCCATTTACTGGAACATTAGGTGCCAAAAGAGCGGCTCATTTACTCCACCGCGCATCGTTTGGCCCTACAAAAGAACTCATCGACAGCTTTGCTAATCTCACAGCAGCGCAAGCCGTTACTCAACTTTTCCAACAACCTCTACCCGATCCAATTCTTCCCATCGACCCCAAAACAGGGAAAGAGTGGTTTCTATCCGGTGTTGTTGAAAATGTAAACAGTGGTAACTTAGAGCTTCAAGATTATTTCAAAGGCTGGTTTATTGCACAAATGCTCAGTCAGGGTATTGCCAGCAACCAATCGTCGTCCTACGCTACACGTGAAAAAGTAGTCTTCTTTATTCACACCATTCTTACCACTATCATTTCAAAAGTAGATGACAGCCGTGCTGTTTACTTTCAAAATCAGTTGTACCGTCTTTTTGCTTTTGATAAAAACGCAGGTCCTTTATTCAATTTAAAAGAGCTTACCAAAAAAGTAAGTGTGGACAACGCCATGCTGAAAGTGCTGGATGGCAACCTGAATGTAAAAGGTGGCAACCCACAAGAAAATTATGCGCGCGAACTTCACGAGTTGTACACGATCGGGCGCGGACTAGAAGGATTTACTTTGCCCAGCAATGACCCCGGCGATTATGTGGTGTACACGGAAGCCGATATTCAAGCAGCAGCGCGTGTGCTTTCCGGATGGGACGTAAGTTTTGAAAAAGATACAAAAGGAAATTTTATCCATGTCGATCCGGACACACTATTGCCTCGCGGCAAAGTAAGAGGAAGTATAACCAATGCCACCGCGCATGACAACAGTGTAAAAACATTCAGCACCCGTTTTGGAAACAAAACCATTCAACCCGATCCGCTCTTGCTCAACGGAAGCAACGCAACCGAAGCAAGCGCACTGGATGAAATCAGTCAGCTGATTGAACAGATTTATGCGCAGCCGGAAACGGCCCGCAACATTTGCCGACGAATTTATCGCTTTTTCGTGTATCACGCCATCGACCAAGCGCTTGATGATTCTATCATCAATGACATGGCGACTACGTTTACCGCCAACGGTTTTAAACTGCAACCCGTTTTAGAAGAGCTCTTTCAAAGCCAACACTTTTACGATGCAGCTGCCGGCGTGGATGACGACAACTTCGGTGGGATTATTAAGTCTCCACTGGATTTGGTGGTGGGCACCTTGCGTTTCTTCTCAATTCCACTGGCCGACTATATTGCGCAGCCCGCTGATTTCTACCAGCAAACCAACGGGCTCGTTCGCACCCTGGGTTTGATGGGTATGCCGTTTTACGATCCGTTTGATATTGCCGGTTACGATGCCTATCATCAATATCCGATCTATCACCGCAGTTGGATCTCTACCAATTATTTAGCCGAGCGGTACAACTTCATCAACAACCTCATCATGAGTGGAAGCATGCCCAATGCCTTGCAGATAGACGTGGTCAACTTTGTAAAGACAAAATTTAGCAATGCCATTGCTTCTGATGCGCGCAACCTGATCATTGAATTAGCAAAATATCTGTTGCCGGTAAATGAAAATCTAACCTTTACCGTAGGAGCCGATACCAATTCCGGGTTGACTGCCGCGAGGATGAATTATTTTTTGAGTGCCTTTCTGGGGATGATCGATGCCAACCCCGAAGCTGCGTGGACTACGAGATGGAATACGAATTCCGATCCAGATACAGTTGAAATGCAACTCAAAAATTTGTTTAACGCCATGATGCAGTCGCCGGAATATCAACTTTACTAACTACGAAATGAAACGGAGAGATTTTATACAAAAACTTTCGATGGCCACCATGCCCCTCATGCTGGGCGGAATACCCATGAGATTGATGGCCGATAACTCGCTCACCCGCATGGCCAGCCAAAGTACGAATGATCGCGTGCTGGTAATCTTGCAGATGCACGGTGGCAATGATGGGCTCAATGCAGTAATTCCCTACACTGACTTCGATCGATATTATTTTAATCGACCTAACATCGCCATTCCCATCAAGAACAGTGTGCGCAAAATGATTCCGTTGGATTCTACTCTGCCTCCTGCCGCACAAGTGGGTTTGCATCCGGATATGATCGGCATGAAAGATTTATACGATCGCGGACGAATGGGCATTGTGCAAGGTGTATCGTACAAAAACAACAATGGCTCTCACTTTCGTGGAAGAGATATATCGTTCATGGGCGGAAGCTTCGATGAATATTTTTCTTCCGGCTGGATCGGAAGGTATCTGCAAAAAGAATTTTTGCCCAAAAGTTATCCACAAGATTTTCCGAACCCCGATATGGAAGATCCGCTGGCTATCGAAATGGGCAATGATGTATCGCTCATCTTCCATCAATCCGGCAATATTCCAACTTCGGTGTCCATCAACGACCCCGAGGGATTTGATGCATTGGTTCAACAACTCGCTGGATTTAAAGATGCCGGGGTTGATCCGCGCGGCTATCCGCCTGCAGCACTCGTGAACTCTCCGTATGGTAAAGAGATTTCGTGGATATTGGGGCTTGAACAAAAATCAAAAGACTATGCCGAACGTCTGGCCGAAGTCTATGCACGTGCTAAAGATGCCGATAAGCTGAGCCCACCGGTTACCTATCCACGCGTGTATCCTTTCAATGCTCCAGCTAGCAGTTCAAAAAATCCGTTAAGTAGTCAACTTGAAATTGTTGCCAAGCTATTGGATGGAGGCGGACAAGGTGTAAAGACAAAAGTGTTTCTCGTAAAAATTGGCGGCTTCGATACTCATGCCGATCAGGTAGAGAGCTACGACCCTACCATGGGCAGGCATGCCGCGTTGATGTATCACATTTCGTCCGCCATGCATGCTTTCCAAAATGATTTGAAAGCACGG
>VYKN01000015.1_pt1 | contig 121330 bp, 100 predicted proteins | sample 5114581 | NCBI WGS metagenome assembly VYKN01 (sample SAMN12291810, study PRJNA351875) | freshwater metagenome | isolation source: freshwater lake | place: USA: Michigan, Baker Lake | collected 2011-08-08
CATTGGTTTTGCGCTGGTGGTGATGTCGGTGAGTGAACTTCCGGCTTGAGGTTCGGTTAGGGCCATGGTGCCTTGCCATTTTCCGGCAAAGATGTTGGGCACGAATGTGTTGATTTGTTCTTCGGTGCCGAAGCTGGTGATCAGTGCTGCCGAACCAGCCGACAAACTAAAATAACCTTGACAACTGTTGTTGGCCGCCATGAAAATATGTTGAGCGGTGTTGAAGATCATCATGGGAAGTTGCATGCCACCATGATCGAAGGAGGCACCACCACCAATCCATCCATTTTCCGCAGCCTGATGAATAATGGTTTTTAATTGTGGATGCGTCTTCACGCCACCATTGCCATCGTAGAGTGCCGGTTGCGCATCCATTTCTTTAAAGTAAGGTGCCATATCGCGGTCGGCAAGCAGTTTGGCTGCTTCGATCATCATCCAGGCTTCTTCCCAGTTGAGGTGAGCAAAGCGCGGCAATGAAAAGATATCCGTTACCTGATGTACTTCCTGAAGAAGAAATTTATTGTATTCGATGCTTGTGTAGCGGCTCATAGTGGTTTCTGGTTGCTAGTTTCTGGTTGCTTGTTTCCTGACATTCGAATATAAAAAAAGGATTACAAATTTCATTTGAGTTGTTCGCGAATCTATTCTACCACTAAGACACAAAGGCACTAAGTTTTCATTATACAATTGTCAATTGTCAACCGTTATGTGATCTGTTCGCGAATCCATTGGGAAACGATGGGAGCGTGGGTGTGAACGATCAAATGACCGCCATCCGGAACAGAAAAATCGGCTTGGCGGAAGGGAAGAAGGCGATCGCTGTTGCCATGAATCTGCGCAATTGGCAATGGCTCGCTTCTTTTGTTCCATGTGATGATCTGGTGCAACGCCCAACGAAGAAAATGTGGATCAGTCGCTGCTAAAATAGAGCGCAGCAGTTCTTTATCTTCCTTTTGTGTAATCCCAAAAATCCAGTTTTGTAGTGCATTTCCCTGTTTCATCCATTGAATGGGTATCCACCGATGAATAGGGAATAAGCGAAGCATTCGAAAGTAAAATGGAATAGCACTTGAATCTTGAGCCGATGAAATCAATATGACTTTCTCTGTCGCTACTTGAGTCGCTATCTCCGTTGCCATCATGCCACCGAATGAAACGCCAATCAAAATTGGTTTTGATGATTTGATTTGCGATAAAAGTCGTTGTGCATAACTCTTCATAGTATCCTCTGGCAGTGGCCTGATCCAATCGATGTAATGCACTTCATATCCGGATAAATCCAATCGATCAAAGATCCTTTTGTCGGCACCCAACCCGCTGAGTAGGTAGATGGTTTTCACGCTGGATGGAGGATATTGGTTACTGGATGCTAGATTCTAGATTCTGGATACTGGATTCTTGATTTCGGGTAGCAGTTGTCAATTGCTCATTTGTCAACTTTCAACTTTCAACTTTTCCCTATCAGTCGGTTACTATTTCAGGTCGAGAACTTGTCAAATTTCAACTGTTCACTGCCTACTGCGTTCTGCCTACTGCCTACTTTAATCAGAGCCTACCTCGCCGCTCCTCCATCAATCGTCAGACAAATTCCGCTCACGAAAGACGCTTCATCGGAAGCTAAATACAAATAGCCATTGGCGATATCATCGGGCACACCCCACTTGCCTACGGGTATGTGTGCGAGACTTTGTTTGCGAACTTCCTCGGGCATCGCATCGGTCATTGCTGTTTGGATGAAACCGGGAGCAATGCAGTTGGCAGTGATGCCGAAGCGACCTAACTCGAGCGCCCACACTTTCGTCATGCCGATGATAGCGGATTTCGTTGCCACGTAGTTGGTTTGTCCGTAGTTGCCACGAATGGCCACGTTGGAAGAAGCCGAAACAATGCGTCCGTAGTTTTGGTCTTTCATGATGGGCACTACCGCTTGCGTGCAGTTGAACACGCCTGTGAGATTAACGGAGATCACATCATCCCATTCCTGCTTCGACATTTTTAACAGCGTGCGATCTTTGGTGATGCCCGCGTTGTTAATCAGTATGTCGATGCGACCAAAATGATTTTTCGCAACAGCGACTGCTTCGATCACCGCTTCCTGATCGGCCACCGACACTTTTTGAAAGAGTGCTTGCGCTCCATCGCTGATCAAATCATTGACTACTAGTTGACCTTTGTCGGTGACATCCCACAGAATAATTTTTGCACCTTCTTTGGCAAAACGTTTGGCGGTGGCGAGACCAATTCCATTGGCGCCTCCGGTGATTAATGCTACTTTATCTTTTAATCGCATGGTTTATGGTTTGCTATTTTTTTATTCACCACTGAGGCACTAAAATTTTCTTGCCTCTGACTATTAACTTTTAACTAATAACTTTTAACTATTAACTTCTGACTAAAAAAGTGCTGTCAACAACTCACCCACGTAAGCCGGTTTGGTTTCTCCTTCTATTTCGATGACGGCTTCCATGATCAGTTTGATGCCGTTGTTGGGCATGTCTTCGGTTTGTAAGATTTTGCCGGTCATGCGTATTCGGCTGCCGGACTTCACAGCTACCGGAAAGCGCGCTTTGTTTAATCCGTAGTTGATGGATGTAGCCGCGCCTTCTATCTCTATCAATTCATAAAAGAATTTCGCAGCCAGCGACATTGTTAAATATCCGTGTGCAATCGTCTTGCCTTCCGGCAAAAACTGCTTGGCACGCTCCACGTCTACGTGAATCCATTGCTGATCTTGTGTCGCATTCGCGAAAGCGCTAATGGTTTCTTGTGTTACTGTAAACCAATCCGTCACACCCAGCGATTGCCCGACATATTTCTTAATGTCTTTGAATGGAATGCGCAGCGGCTTCGGTACAACGGAAGATTTCACAACTTCTACCGGCTTGATTTCTTTCGCTACGATTTGCTCTTCGGTCCAATCGCCCACTTTCACAACCGCTTTGCCCACCACTTTGCGATCCATCAAATCTTGCAGTGCCTGCGGTGCTTCTGCCATCGAATAGATTTTATGAATATGCTGACGAATCGCTCCAATCTTCATCATGCCGAGCAGTTCACCGAGATTCTGTAAACTCTGTTGTGGTTCGCGCTCTGCAAAGCTTCCCCAAAATACGCCCATGATCGAACAGCCTTTCAGCAACGGAAGGTTAGCCGGAAACTGTGGTATCTCTCCGGTGGTAAATCCTACTACCAGGTAGCGACCTTTCCACGCGATGGAGCGCAATGCCTGCTCGGCCAGCTTGCCGCCCACAGCATCGTAGATTACATCCACACCTTTGTCTTGCGTAATTTCTTTCAGTCGTGCACGCAAATCTTCTTTCGAATAATCGATGAGATGCGTTGCTCCTTTTTCTTTGCAGATGGCGAGCTTCCCGGCAGTTGAGGCCGCTGCAATGACCGTGGCGCCCATCACTTTGCCCAACTCTACTGCGGCTAAGCCTACACCACCCGCAGCACCCAGCACTAGTAAAGTTTCTCCGGCTTTCAGTTGCGCACGATCTTTCAAAGCATGATAGGAAGTGCCGTACGTGTAGAGCGTACACGCGCCATTGATATAATCCATGCCGGACGGCATTGGGAAAACACGATTCGCTTTAACAATTACTTTCTCGGCAAAGCCGCCCCATCCGCAAAGCGCCACTACGCGATCGCCCGCTTTGAGGTGCTTTACTTTGGCGCCCACACTTTCAATGATACCCGACACTTCGCCTCCGGGTGCGAACGGCAACTCGGGCTTGAATTGATATTTGTTTTGAATAATCAACAGATCTGGGAAGTTGACGCCACAGGCTTTCACCTGAATGCACACTTCACTTTCGCCCACAGGCGGCAGAGTGAGTTCGTCTAATAAAAGTGAATCGGGGAGACCAAAGTTTTTGCAGATAATTGCCTTCATAAGAATTTGTAGTACCCACAAGATACACTTTTGTGGGCGAAATTCTTACCAATCCGGCTTGCCTTTTTCTTTGGGTTTGGTGGCCTTGCGTTTGTTTTGTTGCAGGTATTGCGCCTCCTGATTTTTCATTGCTTCGAGAATCATCTTGGCTTTCTCGGGGGTGATGTTCATCTCCTTCATCTTCTCACCGGGAGATGGTTTCTTTTCTTCGTCTTTCTTTTTCTGCTCCTCTTCTTTCGCTTGCTGCTCTTTCTCTTTCTGCTCTTTTTCTTTCTCTTCCTGACTCTTGTCTTTTTGATCTTTGTTTTGCTGATCTTTCTTCTCCTGATCTTTTTTCTCCTGCTCTTTCTTCTCTTGCTCTTTCTTTTCCTGCTCCTTTTTCTCTTGCTCTTTCTTTTCTTGTTCCTTCTTCTCTTGTTCCTTTTTCTCTTGCTCCTTTTTTTCGTCTTCTTTTATTTGGTTGCGTAAGTTTTTAAGTCTCGCATCATTTGGAAATTGTCGAATGGCTTGATCTAATACCTGTGCGGCATCTTTGTCCCTTTGGTCAATGAATAATTTAGAGGCGGAATGAAATGCTGCATCGGCTGTTTGGGCAAACCCCGTACAGTACAAACCCGTGATCAGCAATAAAATGATAGTAAGTCGTTTCATTTGTTGATAGTTGAAACAATTTTTGTTCGCTCAATGAATTTATTGTAATGCGCCACGGTCCGATCTTTTTTCAATCCATCTTGCATTAAATCGAAAGCTTGTTTGTAGAGTTGTTGTCGGACTAATTCATCTGCTTGTGCTTTTAGTTTTTTCGCAAACTCAGATGGCGGGATATCTTTATCGTTTTTAGAATCCTTTTTGTCATCTTCTTTTTTCTTTTTTTCCTTCTCTTCTAATTTTTTCTTTACCACTTCGTAGTTGTAGCGCGCTTCATTGTTCTCGGGTGCAGCTTTCAGTGCCGACTTAAAGTAGCCCAATGCTTCTTCCAATTTCTCTTTATTGTTGGCGATTACTCCCAGTTGCTGATTCGCTACCGAACTGATCCGCTTGTTCGGGCTTTGCGTCAATTGCTGATAAGTACTTTGAGCTTTCGCAGTATCGTTCAGTTGAAAATAGGCGCTGGCCAGATTGGCCCGCACTTCGTCTTCCGTTACACCGAGCGAGTCGATCAGGTATGAGTATTTCTGAATCGCAGTTTTGAAGTCGCCCGACAAGTACGCTTTCTTTGCTTCCGCTTTCGCGGAATTGATTTTGCCGATCTTGCTCGGGTCGATGAGCAGGAGGGTGCCAATCAAAAATAGATAGACGGTTTTCATCATATCGTTACCGTTCGAATACTCACTAAAATATCTAACACTAAAAGAATCATGGCGGCCAGTAGAAAATAGAAATACTGGTTGGCCGATACATCTACCATGCGCGTGTCGCGCAGTTCGCCTTCAATCTTGCCGATAGTGTTGATTAACCGGTTCACATCATTCCGCGACTCGTTGATTTCAAAATACTGTCCATCGGTTTTGTTGGCCAGTGCTTTTAACGAACTCGCATTCAATTTAGATACTACGGTGTTGCCGCTCTGGTCGGTTTTGTATCCCCGGCCGGATTGAATCTGGCTGCCGCGGGCCGTACCGACACCCAACGTAAATAGTTTGATGTTGTTGTCTTCTACATCGCGCGCCATCTCATCGGTTTCTTCACCAAAGTCTTCACCATCGCTGATCAATACAATCACTTTCGACTTTTGTTCGGAGCTGGGTCCTTCTTTTTGTTCGGTTAGTTTCTTCAGTGCCATTTTTATTGGTGGGCCAAAGTCCGTACCGCTGCTTGGTACCAGGCTCGTGTTCATCGTTTCGATAAAGAGATTGAGAGCGTTTTGATCGTAGGTGAGGGGACACTGCATGAACGCCTCGCTGGAGAAGATGATCATGCCCACGCGGTCGGAACTAAAGGCGGCCACAATCTTTTTCATTTCAAACTTAATTTTTTCCAGGCGCGTAGGCTGCACATCAAAGGCATCCATGGACTTGGAAAGATCCACACATATCATGATGTCTTTTCCTACTGATTTTACCTCACGTTTCGATCCGCCATAGGAGGGGCCCAGAATGGCAATAATGACCAGCGCGAAGAAGGCTGTTCGGGTAAATAGCTTGATCAGGACGGTATAAAATGGAGTGTGCAACACTCTGCTGATGCGCCATAGTTTGGCCACATACAGGGCATAAAATACTACAAACAGCCCCACGCCACCCAGCTCTATCCACCCAAAATCTCTAAACCACGTCATGCCACAATTCTTAACAATTACAAAAATATGTTTTTTTGGCTACTTCGGTGCAAAACCCAATGCTTTTTGGATGATTTAAAGAATGATTAAGTTTTATCCTTTTGTAACCAGCAAGAGCAATGGTGTATAAAGAGGAAGAATGGTTGTATTAAGCCAAGCAAGAGCTACGCTCGGATAGTTTGTACTAGCCCTTCCGACATACCGCGAATGTTTCACCGGGCGAATAAAATGGATTCAGGCTTGACATTCGGTTCTATGATTAGAACTGCTCCGAAGGCGAAGTGATGCAGGTTTGGAGGATAGGTATTTAAATTGATGGCTCCGCTCTTGACTTTTGCTTTTAGTAGAAGAAAATCGCACATTTATAATGACGATTAATGGCTGATATACAGATTAGTAATACTACCAAATGACGATTGAGTTGCAGCAACAACTTACCGAACAACTGTATTTTCTTGATTCATCTCCAACAAGATTTTCAATTAATCAAAACTCAAGTAAGTTGAACAATAAAGTACTTGGGCAATCAATGATATTTGATGTTTCCTCAGAAGTTGAGGCGAAGAAAATTGCAACTTGCATCAGAATCCTATTGCATGACACAAATAGTAGTCATTCACTGCTAGGTCAAATGAATGAAAAATTTAGGATAAAATTTATTGATAGCTGCACACCAAATGACGGACGATTACATTCAATGACAGGAATGAAGGGAGTTAAGGCCATCGATAAGAACCAATACTTTGGACTTGTTGCCAAGGTTAACGAATTGGGAACTTTGATTGCAGTGCCGTTTTTTACGCAGCATCTTGCTCACTGGTATAGCTCTTACGAAGAAATTGAATTTAATGACTGGTGGGGCAAAGTTGTAATCAGTATTGAAGGACAAGAATTAAGAAGGAAAGATTTAATATTAACCGTTGCTAATAAAGACGGTGGAGCTCATGTTGATAGAAATCAGCCGGAGAATTATAGACTAGCAAAAGTTACTCCGCTTAGTTTAGATGTTAATGACACCGACAACATTTGAAACAACATTTAAGTTGAGTTAGCGATTAGGCTCCGCGATATCTTTGAGAAATCGTTTAGCACCTCTTTTTTTGATTTTGGCTTCAAGTTGCATCGCTTCTGCACGAGAGGGCAGAAGTGTTCGCCAAACTACTTCCCAAGGGATTCCATGCTTAATTGATTTTGTTTCGCCATTGTTGTGTTCGAGCAATCTATTTTCCAAATCTTGAGTTGATCCAGTATAGTACTTCTGAGTTGATTTGCTGAAGAGGATGTAGACTGTGAAGAGCATTGAAACAAAAAAAGCCCCGCTAAATGCGGAGCTTTTATGTCGGGGTGGCCACCCCGCGCCTCGCGGGGGAACTCACGACCTTGGCGCCTCAGCGCCACGCGCTACCGGGCTGCGCTACACCGAAAGAGCAATCAACATTTGAAACAACATTTAAGATGAGTTAGCGATTAGGTTCCGCGATATCTTTGAGAAATCGTTTAGCACCTCGTTTTTTGATTTTGGCTTCAAGTTGCATCGCTTCTGCACGAGATGGCAGAAGTGTTTTCCAAACTACTTCCCAGGGGATTCCATGCTTAATTGATTTTGTCTCGCCATTGTTGTGTTCGAGCAATCTATTTTCCAAATCTTGAGTTGATCCGGTATAGTACTTCTGAGTTGATTTGCTGAACAGGATGTAAACTGTGAAGAGCATTGAAACAAAAAAGCCCCGCTAAATGCGGAGCTTTTATGTCGGGGTGGCCAGATTCGAACTGACGACCTCTTGGTCCCAAACCAAGCGCGATACCGGGCTACGCTACACCCCGAAAAGAACGACTAAAATTCAGAACAACGTCTAAGCCGTTTTTTCCTTAACGAGGCGCGAAGATATAAAAACATCTTAACACACCAACTATTTTTTGTGATCCCGATTGGATTCGAACCAATGACCTACTGCTTAGAAGGCAGTTGCTCTATCCAGCTGAGCTACGAGACCAGATTTGCTGAAGTTACACCTGATTTATCAAGCTGTTACTTCAAATGATTTGAAAATCAAGGGTGATTTCCGAGTCATTTTTAGCGGAGAGGGGGGGATTCGAACCCCCGGTACAGTTTAACCCGTACGACAGTTTAGCAAACTATTGGTTTCAGCCACTCACCCACCTCTCCGTGGATCTGAAAAAGAACGCAAATATAAGCAGATTAAGCTTAATACAATCGCCTGAGCTTAATTTTTGCGTCAAATATCAAAACTCATTTCTTTGACCGAAGGAGAGAGCCTGTTAAGGAACTCATTCCACCAACAATACCGCCTACCAATCCTGTGAGCACAAACGCATTGAGCGGCAGTAGTTTATTCACTTTTTCGGTAATGATGGATTGCGTGGCTTGATCCAGATAATAAGCCATACCAAGCCACAACAAAGCGGCTGCTAAAAATCCTGCTGCAAATGATGGGAGTGACTTGTTTTCAATAAAGTAGGCAGTGCCAAAAGCACCTATTGCTAGCGTCCACCATGGCAAGAACAACTGCAGAACAAAGCATACGATGATGGTGGCAACGATTTGAACTATAAATTTCATTTTGAAGCTGGGTTTAACGTGATGGTAGCCAATTCTTTTCCTTTCATTTTTTCGCTTTGAGCAGTAAATGTAAACTTCACATATTTTCCTTTAGTCCACAGATTCAACAAATTATTGTAATACGGACTGCCCGGGTTACCAGATTGTCCACCCGGATAAACACCCCATGCGTTGATTCCATTTTTTTCCAGACTGACCACCATCCGCCAACTAGGCCCATGTGTTTTCGAGTGAGCGTTTACAATGCTGCTATTGCCCCCATGTTCGATGTTGTAACTAAAGGCTCTCTGTTTTAATAGGTGACTCACAATCGCATCTTTATAACTGGCCCACCGCGGATTTACATTTTTTTCTTTTTTCCATTTACTAATTCCATCCACAGCTTCATTGAATGATTTACGAATGACTTCCCTTGCCGTCTCTTTTTCAGGAGTGCTTTTGATGTCGAAGAATGATAGCGCTGGCTGTTCTTTCATCAGTTCGATGGTGAGGTACGTAGAGGGTCTGGGCAGAGCTACTTTATCATTCTCAAATTCATCCCACACCATGGGTACAAACGCCCGAATCCATGCTTCATAATATGAGGCACCTTCAGAATCAATTTCATTTTTGTAGTCCCACGCTTTTAAAATCGTATAGGCTTCCAGAGCTTCACCGGTAAGGCTAGCAGAGTCTAAATTTGCAAGGAACGTAGGCAGGCTTTCAGATGCTTTCAAATTAAGATTATCCAACTGCAAATTCATTAAATCTTGTGGTGTGCATTCATTCAGCTGTGAAAGCACCTGATTGATTCTTCTATTTCGATACGCTTCCCAATTGCTGGCCTGCACATAGTACGGGTAAGTGGCATCCGCTGGAAACTGGTTGGCAGAACTCACAAAACCGCGAGCTGGATTCTTATCCATTACATTTTGTTCGTTTGGAATAAATGCTTGCCAATCGCTTGAAGAGAGGGTGCCATCCAAAATGAATTTACCTTCATTCTTTCTCCGAATCGGATACTTTCCCTGAATGCGCATGGCGATATCACCATTCACGCACGCAAATACAAAATTTTGTGCAGGCGAACTGTAATGATTTAATGCATCCATATAATCCGCATGATTTTTGGCTCGGTTTAGTTTATAGAATGTAAGTACCTCTTCCGATGGATCGTGTGCAATCCACCGATAGGCAAAATGACTTTTTTCATTCGCACCATGAAAAGAGCTGTCGTATACTACGGGGCCTTGGTGCGTGTAAGTAACAGTATCATAATAAACCGGTTCACCTTTTACCTTAATTGTTTCTACCCGCTTCTTAGCTGCCACCCAATTTCCATCCAGCTTGTACTCTTTTTTTGTATTGTCTTTAAACTCAATTTTGAACCAGTCCACCAAGTCGCGTTGTGCATTGGTTACACCCCAAGCAATCGAATCGTTAAACCCGCTTATAATCGAAGGAGATCCTGGCAACGAGGCACCCATCGAGTTTACGCCAGGGCCGGACAAATGAATGATGTACCAGATTGATGGCAGATTTAATTCAAGGTGCGGATCATTGCAAAGAATAGGCGAGCCGCTAGCTGTTTTAGAGCCGCTTACGGCCCAGTTGTTGCTGCCTACATCAGGAGGCGACTTTTCGAAAGGGGTGAGGTTCACGAGTTGCTGAGGCACAGCAAGAGCCACTGAGTCTAAGGTAATTGGTTTAAAATTCCATTGATTGGTGCGGTCAACGATTGGATCGGTTACCCCTTCGTTGTCTGGAAACAAAAGTTCGATGGTTTCTTTTCCAAAGAGTTTTAAAGCGTTCGTCATTTCCAAATCACGTTCACCCGTATTGAGCGTTTTGGCCATGTATTTCAAGAGATAAGCACTCTTCAGATTGGTCCATGGCTCAGGCTCATAGCCAAGAAGCTTATATTCAATGGGTAGAGCGCTTGCGGTAAGCGTTTGAATGTAGGCATTCACTCCTTGAGTATAGCTGTCTACCATTAACTTGGCTGTTGGGTTACTTTCCATCGACCTCACAGAAACTTCAGCAGCAAAACCCATCCCCAGTCTGCGCTGCGTGCGATCAAAGTCCAGAGCAACTTTACCTATGATTTCGCTGATACGCCCGGCGGCTGCGTGCGTTTGAAATTCCATTTGCCACAGACGATTTTTGGCTGTGATATAGCCTTGCGCTAGAAACAAATCTCCGTCATTGTTGGCAAAGATGTGTGGGATAAGCGCACTATCGTAAACAATGGTTACTTTATCCTTTAAACCTGGAATTGACAGCGTCTCAGAACTTTGAGCAGTGGTTTGTGCATTTTGCCAGAACCCCTGAAATGGGCTAAGAAATTTTCCCAGGGGAGGGATGGGTGAACCAAAGTTGTGACTGGTATTTAAAAAGTAAACAAGAGAAATGGTGAGAATCAATGAAAGGCCGACCTTAATAATTTTCATGCAGTGTAGATATTTTTCCTAATTTCGGAATTAATGCGAATAATGTGTTTTTTGCGTCAATTAATTTTTTAGCGAATTGAAGAAGTGGCTTGTTTTTTATACGAAAAGTCGGCAGGAAAAGAAAGTAAAAGATTGGTTAGAGAAGTCGGGCTATGATGTTTTTTTTCCAACTCAAAAAGTGATGAGGCAATGGAGCGACCGAAAGAAAAAAGTAGAGATGCCGCTCTTTCATTCGTACTTATTTGTTCACGAATCAGAAGATAAAATACCCTTGTTATTGCAAACACCGGGAATAGCTTGGAACATTCGATACAATGGCAAACCAGCCATTCTTTCGCAGCGTGAGTATGATCTTATTCAACGCTTTTTACTTTCTGGATTATTTATTGAAGTAACCGAGCAACAACCCGTACAATTGGGCGACCACGTGCAGGTAATTGATGGTCCGCTCAAAGGAATTGAAGGTCACCTGATTAAGCAAACTACAGGCAATCGGTTTGTGCTTTCTCTTCACTCATTTTCAAGTAGTATGCTCGTAGAATTGGATCCGCTAGTGCTAAAAAAAACGCCTCATTTCGATGAGTAATTTTATTACTCATCCATATCTTTCTCTTAACTTTACCCCGTGCTGGAGACATTAATCACATCCAAGACCCGGTTAAAGATGTTGCTGAAGTTTTTCACGAACAGCAATGCAACTGCTTATTTACGAGGCCTTTCAGATGAATTTGGCGATTCTACCAATTCTATTCGAGTAGAGTTAAACAAACTCTCAGAAGCAGGATACCTGACATACGCTGAAAATGGCCGAACCATCGAGTACCGGGCCAACACAAAGCACCCCCTATTTACTGACATCAAAAATCTCGTCCACAAATATCTGGGCATTGACCAGATTATCATCAACATCATTCAAAAGTTGGGCGATCTTCGTTCGGCTTACATTATTGGAGACTATGCCATTGGTAAAGACAGCGGCACGATTGAGTTGTTGTTGGTAGGGAAAATAGATCAGGAGTACCTGAAAAAGCTTGTAGATAAAGCGCGGAAACTAATTAACCGAAGCATAAAAGCGCAGGTGATCAGTGAAGCAGAATTTGAATTGAGAAAGACTTCGCTAAAGCAGGCACTACTGCTTTGGGTGGCTGACTAACAAGACAGTCTAGGCTGTCAGTACACGATTTTTTTACTCACTGGGACTGAGGAGGCGGAGCTTTGAATGGGGCTTCCGAAGTTTCTAAATGGAACAATCTGCATTATTGATAAAACTGTATCTTTAGAACTTGTTTAAAGCGAACTGAATGAGAATCTTTTTACTGTTCATGATTTTACTGTTGGCATCCTGTGTGCCAAACCGCAAGTACCTTTATATGCAAAAGAATGATTTGCAGAAGAAAGATCTCATTACGAATCAAGTTGTCCGCAGCCATCCGGTAGATACATTTAATTACCGCATTCAAGCCAACGATCTGTTATCCATCCGGTTTGAAAGCCTGACACAAAAGAACTTCGATTTTTTAAATAACCCAGCGAGTCAAACACCGGCTGTCATGTCGGGTCAGGGCAATCCACTTTTAATAGGTGAACTGGTAAATGACAGAGGAACTATTACTTTGCAAACACTGGGTGAAATTAAAGTGGCCGGATTAAACGTGTTTGAGCTACAAGAAGTATTAAAGAAACAAGCTGAAAAATACATTGATTCGCCAGTGGTGCGTGTACGTTTGCTCAACTACCGCGTAACCATTTTAGGAGAGGTAAACAAAGAGGGTACCATTGTAATGAATAACAACCGGGTGTCGATCATGGAAGCCATTGGGTTAGCCGGTGGGTTAAATGATTTTGCGGACCGATCAATCATCAAGTTGATTCGCCAGCAGAATAATAAAACGGAGGTTGTCTACCTGAATTTGCTGGACGAAAATCTGATTGAATCGCCGTATTACTATGTTCATCAGAATGACCTGATCATTGTGCCTCCATTGGGAAACAGACCCTTTCGAAAGTATACCAGTCAAAATTTAGGACTCTTTTTATCGATAGTTAGTATTGGTCTTCTTATCATTTCAATTAGCAAATAAAATTGGAACCGAACGAATTTTCAAGAGCAACTCTACAGCAGGCCACCGAGGGAATTTCCATTGATTACAAGCGCGTTTTGTATCGGGCGTGGCGGTATTGGTATTTTATACTAGGATCGCTTATCATCGCCGTTAGCATCGCGTTTGTAAAAAATCGCTATGCACCTCGAATCTATCCTATCTCTGCTTCCATCATTGTAAAAGAGACAGAAGACATCTCAGGAAGCGAGTTTGTCTATAACAACGCACTGGTGAACCTGCACCGAAATTACATCAATGAAACGTATATTATTAAATCGTATCCACTCATTCAGCGTGTGATTGAGAAACTCAATTTTGATGTTGCTTTTTACACAGAAGGAAAAATACTGACTACTGAAATATACGACGATTTACCATTTCGCATGGTCCCCCTGCGGTCTGAAATGACACGGGGAACATCCTTTTTGTTTTCGGTTGTAAATGAGAATCAGTTTGAATTGATATTGAATACAGAAAAGCAACTATTTGCATTTAACGACACCATTAATTTTCATGGGTTTAATGGCATTGCACAAATAAAAGATCGCTCCTTGCTTCCTGCTGTCTTCAATAATTCGTACATATTCGTTTACACACCCTCGGTTCAGGCTGCTTCGCGCTATGTGGGCGGACTATCTGCAAGTTGGGCTGAGGAAGATGCCGGTGTGCTGAACTTATCTGTTCAGGGATCCAGTACAAAAAAGGAACTTGATTTTATGGCAGGCTTAATTGCCACCTACCAGGAATTTGATTTAGATAACAAGAACGAGACAGCCTTGCGAACGGTAAACTTTATCACAAATCAACTCAAAAGCATAAGCGATTCTTTGATTTTTGTGGAGGGCAAACTGGAAAAATTCAAAAGCAAAAATACAGGCGTTGATATTGGCGGGGAGGCATTACACCTGTACAATAAGTTGGAAGAAGTAGAGGAGGAAAAAATGCAATTGACAGTACGTGAGAATTACTTCAAGTACCTGGTAAGCTATATTAAAAATGGTGAGGATGTGGATCAGGTTATTTTGCCTAACAGCATGGGGGTAGAAGATCCGATTTTAAGTGTGGTGATTAATAAAATGATGGATGCTCAATTGGAATTAAAGTTAAATAACCATCCGGCCAACCCATTGGTTTCTGAATCACGCAAACGAATGACGCAATTAAAAAGCAGCATACTCGAGTCTGTCAACACATTGCGGTCAACCGATGGCATAAAATTAAATTTTCTACAAAAACAAATTAAAAGTATTGAAAATCAATTAAGCTACTTGCCTACTACCGAGCGAAATTTGATTTCCATTCAGCGCAACTATTCGCTGCTTGAAAATCTCTACATATACTTACTACAGAAAAAGTCAGAGGCTGCCATTTCGCAGGCATCCAACACTTCTGACATTGTTGTGGTAAATCCACCGCGAGTAGGTGGTCCGATATCTCCCAAAACGACCAGCAATTATGCAATAGCTGTTTTTGCAGGACTGGCTATTCCATTGATCATCTTTATCCTTTTTGAATTTTTAGATACGCGTGTGCAATCCAAAGAAGACGTTGAGCGAATCACCAACATACCGTTCATTGGTGGAGTAGGGCACAAAAATTCGGATACCAATCTGGCGGTTTTTTCTCAGCCCAAATCAATTATATCCGAATCCTTCCGTGCACTTCGTTCCAACCTTAATTATTTCATCGGTAAAAATGAAAAGACCGTTGTGTTGGTAACCAGTTCTATCAGCGGAGAGGGTAAAACATTTACGTCTCTCAATCTGGCTTCGGTCTATGCGCTTTCAGGGAAGAAGACATTAATTGTTGGTGCTGATATGCGAAAGCCAAAGTTGTATGCAGACTTTAACGTAGAAAATGACATTGGTTTGAGTAGTTACCTCGCCGGAATAACAGACTTCAAATCCATTTGTAAAAAAACAGAATACGCAAATTTAGATTTGATTACCGGCGGTGTTATTCCACCTAATCCAAGTGAACTGCTATTGTCGGAGCGAATGACAGCGTTTATCTCGGATGCTAAGCAGCATTATGATTGCATCATCATCGATACACCTCCTATGGCAATTGTTACAGATGCGTTTGTTTTGACACCTTTTGCAGACCATACACTGTTTCTCGTTCGTCAAAACTATACACCTAAAAATCTTTTGCGAACGGTAGAGGATTACTATGTCACGGGCAAGTTGAAGAATATTTCTATTGTGTTGAATGACATTTATCGATCGGGCCCCGGCTATGGCTTCGGCTACGGCTATGCATACGGTTATGGCTATACCTACGGTTACATGTACGGCAACAAGCGAGATCCGGGTGCAGGTTATTATGAAGAAGAGCGCAAGTAATCGGTAACGCGGTTCCATTAATCAACTACACAATTTGAAAATTTACATAGCAGGTCATTTGGGAATGGTTGGTTCGGCCATTTGGCAAGAATTGACAAAAGCAGGTAGCTATCAACTGATTGGCAAGTCGAGCAAAGAACTGGACTTACGCAATCAGCAAGAGGTGTTCACATTCATTGCGCGTGAGAAGCCCGATGTTATAATTGATGCGGCTGCTCGTGTAGGAGGGATTTTGGCCAACAGTCAGCATCCTTATTTATTTCTGATGGAGAATCTTTATATTCAGAATAATCTAATCGAAGCAGCTGTGCGATCGAATGTGCAGAAATTCATTTTCTTAGGCAGTTCATGCATTTATCCGAAACTGGCAGATCAACCTTTGCGGGAAGAATATTTGCTGACTGCACCTTTGGAACCAACCAATGAGTGGTATGCAATAGCGAAGATTGCCGGTGTGAAAGCATGTCAGGCGGTACGTCAGCAATACCAAAAGGATTTTGTAAGTCTTATGCCCACCAATTTGTATGGCAGAAACGATAACTTTGATTTAACCTCTTCTCATGTGCTGCCGGCGATGATGCGGAAATTTCATGATGCAAAAGTGAATGACCATCAGCCGGTCACGCTTTGGGGCACTGGTACGCCGCTTCGCGAGTTTCTTCATGCCGATGATTTGGCGAAAGCTGTTCATTTTGTTTTGACCAAAGAGATGCCTGATTACTTATATAATGTTGGGTCGGGTAAAGAAATATCTATCTACGATCTTGCATTGCTGATTCAACGTGTCGTGGGCCATGAGGGAGAAATCCGGTGGGATCAATCGAAACCCGATGGTACGCCTCGTAAATTGATGGACAGCTACAAACTTAACAACGAGGGATGGAAATTTACTATCGAGTTGGAACATGGGATTGAATCAACATATCAATGGTTTTTAGATCACCTTCATAATTTCAAGGAAGTAAAGTTGTAAAAGAAAAAAGATAACAGAAAAGAGACGAATCAAATCGATACGTAAACGAATTAAATCGTAGAAATGAAAAAAGCATTGATAACAGGTATAACAGGTCAGGATGGTGCGTATCTGGCTGAGTTGCTACTGAAGAGAGGATATGAAGTGCATGGAATGAAGCGAAGATCATCCTTATTTAATACGGATCGGATTGATCATTTGTATGAAGATCCGCACGAGCCTAATCCTCACTTATCATTGCATTATGGAGACATGACGGATTCCATGAATGTAACCCGATTAATAAAAGAGATTGAGCCGGATGAGATTTATAACTTGGCTGCCATGAGCCATGTGCGGGTTAGTTTTGATTTGCCAGAATATTCTGCTAACGCGGATGCGCTAGGTACATTGCGAATATTAGAGGCCGTACGTTTGTTGGGGTTAGAAAAGAAAACCAAAATTTATCAGGCATCTTCTTCTGAGCTTTATGGAAAGGTTCAGCAAATTCCTCAGTCAGAAAATACACCATTTTACCCGCGATCTCCGTATGCTGTTGCAAAACTTTATGCTTATTGGATCACAGTTAATTATCGCGAAGCGTATAATATGTTTGCGTGTAATGGAATATTATTCAATCACGAATCGCCACTACGAGGTGAAACTTTTGTGTCGCGTAAAATTACCCGAGCGGTCGCAAGATTTGTTTTTGGACTTCAGAAGAAATTATACATGGGCAACATAGATGCCAAGCGCGATTGGGGCCATGCCCGTGATTATGTGGAGGCGATGTATCGTATTTTGCAACAAGATCAGCCAGACGATTTCGTTATTGCTACCGGAGTAACGACTACGGTGCGTGAGTTTTTACTCAAAGCTTTTTTGCATGCCGGAATAACCATTTCATTTCGTGGTGCTGGAATTGAGGAAGTAGGCGTAGTCGAAAGAGTAGATGCACAGCTTACGGAATGTTTGTTAAAGCCAGGTGATGTGGTGGTAGCTATCGACCCACGCTATTTCCGGCCTACCGAAGTGGATATTTTACTCGGTGATGCCACCAAAGCACGCACGGTGTTGCAATGGGAACCGAAGTACAATGTAGATACTCTGTTGCGTGAGATGGTTGATGCAGATATTGCCTTGATGCGGAAAGATCATCATTTGAAAATGGGCGGATTTAAAATATTGAACTACCAGGAGTAATCAGTCGAACCGATGCTTCGTAAACTTGATTTCCCCAAGATACTGGATATAAGAGGCAATCTTACTTTTATTCAATATCCGGAGCAATTGCCATTTGAGATTCAGCGAGTGTTTTGGACGTACGATGTGCCGGGCGGCGAAACGCGCGGGGGGCATGCGTACAAAGAACAAGAGGAGGTTATCATCTCTCTCAGCGGAAGCTTTGATGTAGTCATTACTCATCCTGATCAGACTACGCAACGTATTTCATTGAATCGGTCTTATTACGGATTGTATTTGCCACCACTCACGTGGCGACACATGGAGAATTTTTCTACCAATTCGTTGGGACTTCACCTGAGTAATAAGGTGTATTCTGAGTTCGATTACATCCGCGACTTTGATTTTTTCAAAAAGATAGTGGTTGAATAAATGAAACAAACTTCTGTTTCGGATTGCTATGAAATTAAACTACCACGGTTATACAATCCTGCCGGAAGTATTACCGCTATCAACAATCTTCAAGAGATTCCATTTGCCACCAAACGCGTTTATTATTTGTACGACATACCGGGTGGTGAATCGCGCGGTGGACATGCTCACAAATCATTGCAGCAACTTATTGTTGCGGCGAGTGGAAGTTTTACCATTTCGCTTTCCGATGGTAAAGATAAACGAGTGTTTCAGTTATCGCAGCCGTATAATGGACTGTATGTGCCGCCTGGGCTTTGGCGTGAATTAGATCATTTTTCATCTGGAGCCATTTGTTTGGTTTTAGCTTCCACTACTTATTCGGAAGATGATTACATCCGAGATTATCAAACATTCATAGATTACAAATCCTCATGACTATCGAGGAAGTTACACCGCAGCAATATAAAAGCATTATCACCAATCCGTACCACATTTACGGTAGCGTGGATTTTAATGAGTTGAATGCATACAAAGCGCAGAAAGTATTTTATTTTTTATTCAAAGATACGAAGTACCGATTGGGATTAATTGCTGCGAAAAGAGATCATCAACTCGTGTCGCCCTTCTCAGCACCATTCGGAGGTTTTTCGTTTATTCACGAAGATGTGAAGATAAATGCAATCGAGGAAGCGGTGGATGTTTTAGAGGAATGGTGTTTAACAAATGGTATCAAACAGATTAGCTACACCTTGCCGCCACCGATTTATCACGAAAGTTTTCTGGCTAAAGTAGCCAATGTAGTTTATCGGAAATCGTATCGAATAACTCACTGCGAAGTGAACTTTCACTTTGATCTGGCAAAAATGACTGATGATTACATGCAAGACATTTGGCACAATGCGCGAAAGAACTTGAAGATTGCATTGGCCAATGAACTTGACTTTTTACTATGTGATACGTCGGAACAGAAAAATGAGGCATACGATATCATTCAGCAAAACAGAGCTATTCGTGGAAAACCATTGCGCATGACTTGGGAACAAGTGGAGAAAACGACAACGGTTATTACTACTGATTTTTTTTTGGTGAGAGATAAGAATGACACCCCTGTTGCCGCAGCAATCGTGTTCAGTGTAACTCCGCATGTTGTTCAAGTTATTTATTGGGGAGACCTTCCTGCATATCAATCGTTAAAAACCATGAACTATCTTTCTTTTAAGGTTTTTGACTTTTATAAGCAACAAGGGAAGAAGTTTGTTGATATTGGTTATTCAACAGAAAACTCTGTTCCTAATTATGGGCTTTGTGAGTTTAAAGAAAGTTTAGGTTGTGACTTACAACCCAAACATACCTATGAAAAGATTTTAGCATGAAATACCTTTTATCGTAGCATGCAATCAGAGATTGATACACATGTATATTTTACAACCCGATAAGTATTTACTGCCCGACTATAAAATCAGTCCTTTTCAAAATCAGGATATGATCGAGAATGCCATGCTTCCGGCAGACTCATACATCAATACCTATTTTAAAAATCGATTGAAAGATCGTTCATTCATTTACACCAGTAATGGCCGCAGCGCATTGCATAAGGCCCTTTCGTATTATCAACTTCATCCACAAGACACAGTTACCATTCTTACTACATCCGGCAATTTTTATGTGAGTAGTTGTGTTACCAAAGAGGTAGAGAAATTTTGCCAGTGGAATCGCCAGGTTCAACCATCCACCCGGGTAATAATTGTCGTTCACGAATTTGGCTTTCCGTTTGAACAATTGAAGGAATTACGGCACCTCAATATTCCGATCATAGAAGATTGTGCGTACGCTTTTTTTTCTGATGATGTACATGAAACGATTGGTAGAGTTGGTGAATTTTGTATTTATAGCTTTCCAAAAATATTTCCGATTCAGGTGGGTGGATTGTTATCTTTTTCAAAAGATAAGATTATTCAACCGGAAGTTTGGCCACAGGAAGGCATGGAAGAGTACATTAAAAAAGTATTGTCGCGGTACATTGTCGATGAAAACGACATTAAGCAGAAACGCTTGGAGAACACCCAGTGGCTGGAGAGAGCTTTGCGTTCAGTAAACTTTACACCTCGTTTTGTAACGAACAGTCTCGCAGTACCGGGGGTTTATTTGTTTAAGGTGAATGACACCAAAATAGATTTAGATGCATTGAAGGAATATCTCTATGCACATGGAATTCAATGTAGTGTATTTTATGGGGAGCGGGCTTTTTTCATTCCTAACCATCAAGCGCTGTCACAAAATGATTTGACTTATTTTGTCCGAGTGATTGAATCATTTGTTGAGTCGGGATATTCTAAACCGCAAGTTGCATGAAAGTGGAAAATATCAAATTAGGAGACATGGTGCAGGTGGATTCATCCAGCAGCATCAATAACATCATTATTGGTAACCATGTGCGTGTGTCAAAGCGGTGCAGCCTCTTCGGTGCACCGGATCATTTACTCGAGATCGGTGATTATTCATACATTGGAATGAATGCCATCATTGAGGGTTTCAACGAAAAAATTACCATTGGCAAACATGTGAGCCTGGCACCCAATGTCTATATCATGGCCGGCTCAGGCCCTAACGCATCCGATGCATTGCAAAAAATATTTCCCATTATAAAAAAACCAGTGACCATTGGCGATCATTGTTGGATTGGTGCAGGTGCCGTAATTATGCCAGGTGTTCAACTCGGTCAATTTTGTGTAGTTGGTGTAAATAGTTTTGTCAACACGTCGTTTCCCGATTTCTCAGTCATTGGTGGTTCGCCTGCCCGCATGATTCGCGAACTTACACCGGCTGAGCGTGCACTAATTCAATCATCATGATTAAGTTCTTAGATCTTCAAGAAATCAACCAATCTTTTCAGCCTGAGTTAGATCAGGCCATTCAACGTGTTGTTCACTCCGGCTGGTATTTGCAAGGTGAAGAGTTGAAAGCTTTTGAGAGTGAATATGCTACCTATATCGGATCGAAGCATTGTGTTGGTGTTGCCAATGGATTGGATGCGCTGCGAATCATCTTTCGAGCGTATATGGAATTGAATCGACTGGAGGAAGGGGATGAGATTATTGTGCCCGCTAATACGTTCATCGCTTCCATACTTGCCTTATCCGATAACCGTCTGAAACCTGTGCTGGTAGAACCAGACCTTGCTACTTACAACTTGGATCCATTTAAGATTGAAGCAAAAATTACATCGCGTACGAAAGGCATTCTGTTAGTTCATTTGTATGGGCAGAATGGAATGCATCCGGAGATTCAGCGTTTGGTGGATCAATACAATCTGATTTTAGTAGAAGACAATGCGCAGGCAATTGGTGCGAAGCATGGAGCCGTGCGCACGGGAGCCATTGGCCATGCTGCCGGACATAGTTTTTATCCGGGCAAGAACTTAGGCGCTTTGGGCGATGGTGGAGCAATTACAACATCCGACGATGCCCTGGCAGAAGTAATCCGAGCCCTTGGCAACTATGGGTCGAAGCAAAAATATGTACATCAATGGAAAGGATTGAACTCGCGTCTCGACGAAATTCAAGCCGCTGTGCTGCGCTTGAAATTAAAAAGATTGGACATCGACAATGCGCATAGGAATGTAATTGCAGACTACTATTTGAAAAATATTCATCATCCGAAAGTAAGCTTAACGAAGCCACAGTTCGACCACGTGTGGCATTTGTTTGTTATTCGTAGTTTCGAACGTAATGAGCTCCAGGATTATTTAGCTAAAAAAGAAATTCAAACATTGATTCATTATCCTATTCCTCCGCATAAGCAAATAGCGTACAAAGAATGGCATGAATCGATTCTTCCGATCACTGAGAAAATTCATCAGGAAGCATTAAGCTTACCTATCGGCCCATCTTTATCCTTAGAAAATGCAGAGCGGGTAGTAAACGCGGTTAACACATACTTATGACCCAAGAAAAATTACCGGATACATATTGGACATCCATTTTAAAACCTCAGAGCAATGCACTGCATCTTCCCCTTCGAGACTTATGGAATTACAGAGACCTACTCATTCTATTTGTAAAACGTGATTTTGTAAGTTTTTATAAGCAAACCATTCTGGGGCCAGTCTGGTTTTTTATTCAACCATTGTTTACCACGATCGTTTTTATGTTTGTGTTTGGTAGTCTGGCCGGACTAAGTACAGATGGATTGCCAAGGCCGTTGTTTTATTTGGCGGGTATTACCACCTGGAATTATTTTGCGGATTGTCTGACGAAGACGAGTACTGTCTTTAAGGATAATGCACAGATATTCGGTAAGGTTTACTTTCCACGTCTGATTACACCTCTGAGCATTGTAGTAAGTAATCTGGTGCGGTTTGGTGTTCAAATGGTTCTCTTTTTTATTGTGATGATCTACTTTCTTATAAAAGGAGCAGATTTTCACCTACAGTGGCAGGTGGTTTTCATATTTCCAGTGGTCGTTATTCTTATGGCCTTCTTGGGCTTGGGTTTAGGATTGATTGTAACCTCCCTCACGACAAAGTACAGAGACCTTTCGTTTCTGATCTCGTTCGGAGTGCAATTATTAATGTATGCGACCACAGTAATTTATCCACTCAGTTCCGCACCTGAATCTTTTCAATCCATAATTGAATTGCATCCGATGACAGGAATCATTGAAGCATTTCGATATGCATTTTTAGGAAAAGGTGAGTTTACAGTCTTCAGTATTGGTTACTCGGTGGTATTTACTTTGGCGGTAACCATTATCGGGATTTTTGTTTTTAATAAAACAGAGAGAAACTTTATAGATACGATTTAAATGAGCTTAGCTATCAGCGTAGAGAATCTTTCAAAAGCTTACCAACTTGGTCAATTTGGAACGGGTACGATCTCCCGGGATTTAGAACGTTGGTGGATGACAGCAGTGCGCGGCAAGGAAGATCCCTTCTTAAAAATTGGAGAACAAAATGACCGTTCTCGAAAAGGAGAAAGCGATATCGTATGGGCATTGCATCAGGTGTCATTTGAAGTTAAGCAAGGCGAAGTACTTGGAATAATTGGTAAAAACGGAGCAGGTAAGAGTACATTGTTAAAAGTTTTAAGTCGCACTACCTCTCCAACGAAAGGAGAAATTAAGATCAAAGGTCGAATCGCCAGTTTATTAGAAGTGGGAACCGGCTTTCATCCGGAATTGACCGGAAGAGAAAACATATTTCTGAATGGAGCAATACTTGGTATGACCACCCGCGAAATCAGGAAAAAGTTTGATGAGATTGTAGATTTTTCTGGTGTTGAGCGCTACATCGACACTCCTGTCAAACGCTATAGCAGCGGTATGTATGTCCGTCTCGCGTTTGCAGTAGCTGCTCACTTAGAGCCAGAGATACTGGTGGTAGATGAAGTTCTGGCGGTAGGGGATGCGGAATTTCAAAATAAGTGCCTGGGAAAAATGAAAGACGTGAGCGTAAACGAAGGACGAACCGTGTTGTTTGTAAGCCATAACATGGCGGCTATCAGTCAGCTTTGTACTTCCGGACTTCTATTAAATAATGGCACTTCTGTATTTCATGGAACTGCAAAGGATGCGATAGAGCGATATACCACGGAGGTGAAACAAATTGCAGAGGTCTATGAAAAGCAGACCACATCTGATTATACCATTTCAAAAGTAAGTATATTAAATAAAGACGGACGAAATGTATTTGATTTTCAAGAAGAGGTGGTTATTCGCGTAGAGGTTAGGATAGGCAGCGATTTTTCAGGCCTTTCTTTAGGCATTGCTCTGATAGATAAATGGAAACGAAAACTTTTTACCACAACAAATACTATTAAGAAAAATTCATCGAGCGAATTCAGTCATTATACGATTCACGTGCCTAAAGAACTTCTGCTTACCGGTTTTTATACGGTTGATATTGCGACATTCGTAGCCAATGGCCCTTCATTCTGCTACCTACAGGATATTTGCGGTTTTGAAGTAACCGATTATACTTCGGGCTCTTCGATTTACGGCAGTGCCGATATTGGAGTGATTCATGTGAATTGTGAATGGCGCTGATTAATAATTTTATAATAAGCTTAATTAACAAGATCAGTTCTTCGTTGTTTGCATTCAGGCTACTGCGAGCAAACCTTGGCAATTCCGTACGAATTGCTCGCTCCACTAGAATTTATCCTGCTTGTAGAATTGGAATAGTGTATGGTGGATCTATTTCGATTGGTGAAAATAATGAATTGTCCTATGGAGTATGCATTCTCACCTATGGCGGCTCGATTGTAATCGGTAACAATTGTAGTATTAATCCCTACACCATTCTATACGGACACGGGGGCCTTCAAATTGGTAATAATGTATTGATTGCTGCGCAGACAGTGATCATTCCTGCTAATCACAATTTTAGCAATAGGGAAAAGAATATTTCAGATCAGGGTATGACTTGCAAAGGTATCGTCATCCAGGATGACGTTTGGATAGGCGCCGGTTGCCAAATACTCGATGGAGTTACAATTGGAAAAGGGGCAATTGTTGCGGCTGGGGCCGTTGTAAATAAAGATGTTCCTCCGTACACAATCATGGCGGGAGTACCGGCCCGACAAATTAAACAGCGATGAATCCTACAAACTATTTTCGATCTAAACTGTCATTCAAAGAGTTTTTAACACTGGCTTTTTTATCTGTGTTGAACAGGCTCCTTAATTTTTTGAACAGACATTCCTCTTTTATGAGGAACTACGCGTTATTCAATGGCCTGTCTGGAAAGGGAGCTGAAGTGACTGAAAATGATGATTTTGAATTTGTAAATTTCAAAGGCTATTCACTTCAGCTGCGCAAAGGATCAAGTGATCGGGATGTATTGAAGCAAATAGTAGTAGATGAGGAGTACCGGATCATTTTAGAAATTGCACGGTTGAATAACATCAATTTGGAGAGAGTGATGGATGCAGGTGCGAATATTGGTTTAACAACGCTCTACTTTGCGAACGCATTTCCATCGGCCAGTATCATTTCAATAGAACCAGATCATGACAACTTTAGGATGCTGGATATTCACACGTCACACATAAAGTCAAAAAGAATTCTACTTCATGCAGGTATATCAGGTGTAGACGGGGTTTTAGTTCCTGATCAGCAATTTCGCGATGGTTTATCATGGAGTAAAACTTTCAAGCCGTCAGATTCATCCGCCGATACCGCAACTATTCCCTGCTATTCCATTTCAACCTTGATGAATATGCACCAATGGAGTATTATTGATTTTTTGAAGATTGATATTGAAGGAGCAGAGCGATTCATCTTTGATAATCCAGAAGTAGATATTACTTTTTTGAAAAGCGTGAAGTTGATTGCAATCGAAATACATGATGAATTTTTAATTCGAGAAAAGATTAATAAGATTTTGCATTTGAATGGTTTTGTTTTGTTTATGCATGGTGAATTGACCATTGGGGTAAATAGCAGGAGATGAAAGGAGTATCGATTGTGATCTGCTGTTACAATAGCGCTAAACGTTTGCCAATGACTCTCGAATATTTGGCTAAGCAAGAGATTGATTCAACCATTTCGTGGGAGATAATAATTGTAGATAATGTTTGTACAGATGACACTACAACGGTGGCAATTAGTGAGTGGACGAAATGGAATCGAGTGGATGCTTCTTTTAGGATAGTGAGTGAACTTAAACCGGGCTTAAGCGAAGCGCGAAAGAAAGGAGTTTCGGAGTCGGCTTATGACTACGTTATCTTTTGCGATGACGATAATTGGTTACATCATGATTTTGTAAAGCTTTCCTATTCTTGCATGGAAAGTATGCCACACGTAGGAATACTCGGAGGTGAGGGCCTGGCGAGAACGGATGGTAAATTTCCGAATTGGTTTGAAACAGAAATGCGATTGTATGCAGTAGGTAAACAAGCGGAGACATCGGGCGATATCACCAAACGTGGTTTTGTTTGGGGAGCTGCAATGGTTTTACGCAAATCCGTTTTGTTAACTATTTACGCTAGCGGAATTGAATCTTTGCTAACAGATCGAACGGGTCATAGCTTAACATCAGGTGGTGATTCTGAAATTTCGATTTGGTTTATTCTTTGGAAATACCGCTTATGGTATGAGGAACGCTTAGTTTTTTATCATTTTATTCCGAACGAACGGCTTTCATCTGAATATTTAGAGCGACTTAAAATCGGATTGAATGCTTCTACCAATATTCTAAACCAATACTATCGTCTAATACAATTTTTAAATGGTAGACAATTAGGAATTTTTAATATTCCTTATGGCGCATTCTTAATGGCAAGGTACGTATTTCTAAAGTTGATGAAGAAACATAGCAGCAACCTTCAATTTCTTCAGGATATGATACAACTATACACAAATAACATGTTTTTAATAAATAAGGACTTAAAGCTGGTTTATGACAAAATCGTTCCAGTCTTAAAGAAGGAGAATTTATGGAAGAGTTGAGAACAGTTAGTCCGCTTCTGTCCATCATAACTATAAACTTCAATAATAAAGATGGCCTACATAATACACTCGCTAGTGTCAGCAGGCAATCGTTCCGAAATCTTGAGCATATTGTAATTGATGGTGGCTCTACAGATGGGAGTAAGGAAGTTATTGAGAGTTTCAAATCATCGATAACATATTGGGTTTCAGAAAAGGATCGTGGTATTTATAATGCCATGAACAAAGGGATAGTACAAGCTAAAGGCAAGTATATTCAATTCCTGAACTCTGGCGATATCTTTACTCACACTACAGTTTTAGAAAAAGTCTTTAGCACAGAAAGAGTAGCCGATATTGTTTATGGAGATATTGATTACATATTTCCAAATGGACGAAAGCGGTATCAATCGCTACATGGCGATCGGCTGACCATGGCTCATTTTTTTGCAGATACAATTGCCCATCCGGCTGCATTTATTAAGCGGCAATTATTTGATGATGGAATGTTTGATGACCAACTCTCGATAGTTGCAGACAATAAGTTTTTTTATGATCGCGTAATCATGAAGAATTGCACAGTAGAGTATTTGCCAATCGTAATGGTAGATTTTGAAACTATCGGATTGAGTAGCCGCCCTGAAAATTGGAAAAAAACGAACGAAGAACGTGATCGAGTCATTCGTGAAATGTTACCCCCTAGAATATACAAAGACTACGAGTTGTTACTTCAGGTAATTCATTCTCCACTGCTCAAATATATGGTTGTGTTGAATCGGACTGACCGGTTCCAGTCATTTGTGGCGTTTGTTGTAGGTTTCTTAGTCAAAATCTATACTTGGATTCGACCTATTGATACGAAATGATTGACTTCCAAGGTAATCTTGTTTCAGTAATTGTTACCACATTCAATAGTTCTGCTTTTGTGGTTGAGACGTTGGAAAGCGTCAAGTCTCAAACCTATCAAGATATAGAGTTGATAGTTTCGGATGACGCGTCTACGGACGATACCGTAGAGTTAGCACGAAAATGGATTAGAGAAAATGCGGATCGATTTCAGCGTACACAAATAGTTACGGTACCAGTTAATACGGGTGTCTCCGCAAATTGTAATAGGAGCATTGCTGCTGCAAAGTCAGACTGGATTAAGTTTATCGCGGGAGATGATATCTTGCTTCCAAATTGTATCGAAGACAATGTGCGTTTTGCGCAGCAGTGTCCCGAAGCGAAGATTATATTTTCTCAGGTAAAGGTTTATCGAGACACGTTTAAGGATGATGCGTTTGTTCGTGTTATCCCGTTTTCTCATCCAATGAATATCATGGCACCACAGTTTACTGCTGCTGACCAGTTTAATCGATTGCTTTTGTCGGATCGTATTTCTTTTACGCCTTCCTATTTCTTTAATAAGCATGCAGTATTATCGGTAGGAGGGTATGATGAAACGAACCGATTTGTAGAAGATTATCCAATGTGGTTGAAGTTAACTCAGGCTGGCCATAAGCTGTTTTTTTTTGAAGCACCTACAGTGGGATATCGACAACACGATAGAGCGATTAATAACCATATAACATCGGTACTGATTAAGCCCTCTGTTTTCAAAGTATATGGTTTCCGCAAGTCTTTTGTACATCACTACCTTCCTTGGGATTTGGTGTGGGGAGAGCGATTTTCGATGGGGATTGCAAGAATATTTGAAAAATTGAATTGGAACAAGGATGCATCTTTTTACCCAACACTTTATAAGATGTTAAGTGTTTATCTAAATCCATTTCGATATATCTCTTTCATTAAAAAAAAGTTCTTCTCAAAAAATACTAGTATATACGCCCTGAATTAATGGATAAAGTACTAAGCGTAATCTTGCCTGTATATAACGTTGAAGAATATATAGAGCGGTGTATTAATAGTCTTGAGCTGCAAGACGTTCCGCGTGAGTCATTCGAAATAATTATTGTGAATGACGGCTCACCGGACAATAGCCGGGAAGTAGTGCTTCGGTTAATGAATGAGTACGATAACATTGTGTTTCTTGAACAAGAAAACAAGGGTGTGAGCATGGCTCGTAATTTGGGGATTGAAAGGGCAATAGGTCGTTACATCTTATTTGTTGATCCTGATGACTATGTATTGCCGAATACTTTTCGTGCTATTATAGAGCATGCTATTCACCATAATGTTCAGTTAATGTATTTGGGTTACCAGTTTTTAAGTGAAACAGGAACTGTGTTAATTGATGTATTAAATCAACAATTATCTGGCCGGATTTACTCGGGAATTGAATCCTATTTCCTTGCACGGAGTCAAGGTTATCCCGACCCTGATAGATCGGTGAGCATACTTTATGATAGGAGGTTTATTGCTACCCATCGGTTGTTTTACTTGCCGAATGTTCCATATCTTGAAGATGGTGAATTCATTGCCAGAGTATTTTGTCTGGCAGATAGTTGTTTGTTTCATGACCAGGCATTTTATATGCGGACTACACGCCCAGGGTCAGCTACCAATTCAAAATTGTTTAATCAAGAGCGCTCAATACTTGGATTTATAAGGGCAGCAAAAAATCTTAAGCAGTTTCAGCGAAATAGTAATAATCAAGCACAGGTAAATTTTTTAAATCAACCTGTTATTAAATTTTCTTTATTAGCTGTGCAAGGCTGTGTTTCCAAAAATGGCCTTTATTTTTTAAGGAAGGTTGTTTTGCAATTGAGAGAAGCTGGACTAAGTAATTTATCTACTGAAAAGTGCATTGCTCCTTATGTTGTGTATGGTAAACTTTACAATGTCTCACCATTTGTTTTTTTTGTTTACTACGGAAGTAAAATAGTAATTGATCGTTTTTTTAATCTATTCAAATTTTAGTTGTGCAAAAAGTTAAAATACTTCTACATAGATTATTTTCACTAGATGCTTTTTAACTCGATAAGTTTTGCCCTATTTCTACCTGTAGTTTTTGCGCTATATTGGTTTGCTTTTCAGAGAAATCTAAAATGGCAGAATTTTTTATTACTGGGTGCTAGCTATTTTTTTTACTCATGTTGGGACTGGCGTTTTCTTTTGCTATTAATATTTTCTACCGCGTTAGATTATTTTACAGGTTTAAAGATTTTTCGATCTACTTCTAATAAGAATAAAAAATTGTGGTTGTGGCTTAGCATTACAATAAACATTGGGTTTCTAGCTGTATTTAAGTATTATAATTTTTTTGTTCAGTCGTTTGCCGAGCTTGTTTCAGGTTTTGGTTTCGATGCAAGTCTACATTCATTAAATGTTATTTTACCTGTAGGAATATCATTCTATACTTTCCATGGCTTGTCTTACATATTGGATATCTACTTCGGAAGAATAAAAGCGGAAACCAATTTTATATCATATTCTGTCTTTGTCAGTTTCTTTCCTTTGTTAGTGGCAGGTCCAATCGAACGTGCCACGCATCTTCTTCCTCAAATAAAAACGGAACGTATTTTTTCATATGAGAAGGCCGTTAATGGAATGCGTCAAATACTATGGGGAATCTTTAAGAAAGTAGTCATTGCTGATAATTGTGCAACCTACGCTAATCAAATCTTTGCCAATCCTTCTGAGTATTCCGGAAGTACCTTGGTCGTGGGGGCATTCTTTTTCAGCATTCAGATTTATTGTGACTTCTCCGGCTACTCGGATATTGCCTTGGGTACGGCTCGATTATTTGGAATTGAATTATTGCAAAATTTTTCATTCCCGTATTTTTCAAGAAGTATTGCTGAGTTTTGGCGCAGATGGCATATTTCACTTTCTTCATGGTTTCGCGATTACTTGTATATCCCGCTTGGTGGTAGTAAGGGCGGTAACTGGTTAAGAATTCGAAACACCTTTTTAATTTTTGTTGTAAGCGGATTTTGGCATGGTGCGAATTGGACGTTTATTTTTTGGGGATTACTCAACGCGATATTCATCATGCCATCAATTTTAATGGGTACAAATCGAGCTGACTTAGACATGGTAGCTAAAGGTAAGCACTTCCCATCGGTAAGAGAGTTTTGTTCGATTGCAGCTACTTTTATGCTCATTACTTTAGCGTGGATATTCTTTCGATCGAATACGCTTTCAGATGCGTTTATATACATATCTAAAATATTTTCTGTTACAGTTTTTTCATTTCCTAAGTTTTCAGGAATGATGAGTTCTATCTCAACATTGCTGTTGATTGTTCTATTATTTATAATTGAGTGGGCAGGTCGGTTTAAACGATTCCCGTTAGAGGATATTCAACTTCACCTTCCACAGAAATTTCGGTGGTCAATTTATTTCGCCTTAGTCTGCTTGATTGGAATTTTCATGCAAACGCACGAAACACAATTTATTTATTTTCAATTCTAATAGATTTGAGGACTTTTCTGAAGCGTGCTTTATTGTTTTTGATCCTAGTTATACTTGGGTACCCGATTGTTATTGTAGGTTGGGCGAAATTTGCACCTAATGTACTTAGCGCGAATGCTGTTTTTAAAAGTTCACCGTCGGGGCAAATGGCTGTACGTTTACGAGAGTTGGATTCCGTAAAAAACATCGATGTATTGTTTCTTGGATCATCGCATGCTTACCGTGGCTTTGATGTGCGTAAATTTAAGGAAATCGGTTTTACTTCTTTTAATTTAGGGTCAAGTGCTCAAACGCCAATTCAAACGAATATGCTTTTGAACAGGTACCTTAAAAAGCTTCGACCTAGGTTTGTTATCTACGAAGTATATCCGCAGACATTTTGTTCTGATGGTGTTGAGTCGGCTTTGGATATTATGGCCTGTAGTAATTTCGACTATCAATTAGTTCAGATGTCACTTACACAGAATAACATAAAAGTGTATAATAGTTTAATCTGTAATCTGGTTTTAAATGGTATTTTTCATGAGAATGCAAAGTACTTAAACATTAAAAATGGTAATGATACCTATATTCAGGGTGGATACATTAGTCGAAATTTAGAGTATAACACTCAGCATACGAACAGTAAACAAGCTTGGAATTTTAATGAATTGCAGCTTGAAAGCTTTAAAGTTAATATTGAATTGATAAAAGATTCTGGCGCTAAAATCTTTATTGTTCAGGCCCCATATACAAAATCTTTGTATAACTCTTTTACGAATAATTCATCATTTGATGAACATATAAAACCACTAGGAGAGTACATTAATTATAATACAAGATTAGCATTGAGTGATTCTATTCACTTTTACGATAAAGATCACTTGAATGAATTAGGTGTACAGGTTTTTAATACTGCATTGATTCAAGATATTTTTAGTAAGGTCAATTAGTAATGAATATTTTATTTTGTTACGGCAACTCGATGAATCCCATGAAAGGAGGGGTTCAAAAGGTTTCAGCTATAATTACAAAGTATCTTGTATCTCATGGATTTAATGTATTTTACTTATCGCATAGTGAAGCAAAGGACGAGTTTTATCAATTACCTGTAAAACGATTTTTGTTGCCAGACAAAGATTTCTTTTCGAAATCAAATGGTTCGTATTACCACTCTTTGCTCACAGAATTATCTATTGACATAGTGGTCAATCATGATGCTTCAAATACTCGCTCCAAATTATTTCTTAATACAGGTCGAATTGCCGTAAAGAAAGTTTCGTTGCATCACAACGATCCATTGGCTCGGCTAAATAGTGTGTTTTATCGGACTGGTAGGAAGTGGATTCCTGCATGGTTAACACGCTTAATTAAAATTGCCAGAATACGCAGTGAGATTTCTTATTTATTGGACAATAGCCACCATGTAGTCTTGCTTTCAGATTCGTTCGTGCACGATTTGAAGAGGTATGCGTGGTTAACATCACGTAAGTTCATTGCGATTCCTAATCCAATCGAATCGAATGATGAAGGAACTACTTCCAAAAAACGGATTGTTTTATTTGTTGGTCGAATGGAAATGAAGCAGAAAAGACCAGATCAACTCTTAAAGATATGGTCTTCTTTACAGCAGCAATTTTTTGACTGGGAGCTAATCATGCTAGGGGATGGACCAGATCTTGAACAAGTTAAATCACTTACCAAAGAATTGAAGTTAGACAGAGTTAGTTTCAAGGGCTTTGTCAACCCAATTGATTATTATAAGAGATCATCCATTATTTGTGTTACATCTGATTATGAGGGATTTGGTTTGGTACTGGTTGAGGCAATGCAATTTGGAGTTGTGCCGGTTGCATTTGATAATTGGGCTTCCTTGAAGGACATCATACCAGATGCAACCATGGGATACAGAGTACCATCTGGTAATAGAGCACTGTACATAGAACGAGTAGCTTCACTTATGCGGAATGAAGAATTAGTAAATTCAATGAGCAAGAGAGCAATGGAATATTCAAGGCAATTCGATATTAGCATTATTGGAGAAAAATGGAAAGCCTTATTCACCGAAGTGTATAAAAGCAATTGGAATTAGAATTAATCATTACTAGACATTGAAAATAATAATTGCCGCCTCTGGTTTTTATCCAGAAAATTCACCTCGCTCATTTCGTGCGTCTGAGCTAGCAAAAGAGTTGGCAAGACAAGGGCATGATGTTACAGTCGTAACTAAGAATAGGGGAATGCAGGCTACTGAGTATTGTAACGAGCATTCAATTAAACTTCTTGAATTACCAGCTTTACAGTGGAGGCCAATTCCAATTCCGACTAGTCGTATATTCAATCTGCTCGCCCGGATTGTAAGCAGGTTACTGCTTATGTTACTGGAATATCCTGATTTGGAATTAATGTTCAAGTATAGGAGAATCTTAAAGCGTGAGAGCGGGTACGACTTACTTATTTCAATAGCCGTTCCATACCCTGTCCATTGGGGTGTAGCTGCAGCCTGGAATAAAAATCTGGCGAAGCGTTGGGTGGCAGATTGTGGAGATCCATACATGGGTGATGAAAGCGACTCGTTTAGGAGACTTTTCTACTTTAAGTACATTGAAAAATGGATGTTTAGGAAAGTTGACTTCATCACAATTCCGATTGAAACAGCCAGACGCGCTTATTATTCGGAGTTCCATCAAAAAATCAAAGTAATACCGCAAGGATTTAAGTTTGAAGAAATCCAAAAGGAATTAAGGCCTTATCAACCCAATGCTATTCCAACATTTGCGTATGCAGGATCTTTCATACCTAATAACAGAGATCCACGAGCACTTTTGAACTACTTGCTGCAATTAGATTTGAATTTTAAGTTTATTGTTTACACCGCTACGCCACACCTGGTTACCCCATACGCCCAGCAGTCGCGAGGCCGGATTGTAGTCTATGGATTGGTGCCACGCATCGAATTAATACAGCACTTGTCACAAATGGATTTCTTGCTGAATATTGAAAATACTACCACGGTGCAGATGCCTAGCAAGTTGATTGATTACTTTCTATCTTCTCGACCTGTGCTTTCGTTACCATCGAATGCGGCACAAGAATCAAGCATCAACCAATTTTTAGAGGGTAATTACTCGGGTAAGTTTAACTTTATTGGATACGACCAATATCGGATTGAGCAAGTATGCGAACTTTTTTTGAAGCTAATGACGATTGAAAAGTAATGCATTCCGTTAAGCCGATTGATTTAAAAAACGAGGAACCGAGCAAATGGATTGAGATTTTCATTATCTTTTTTATCTCGCCATTCTATGCCTTGATCAATGTATTGCTGAATTACAAAAAGCCTTGGTCAAAGAATATATTGTGGATATTTATTGTTTTTTTTGGCTATACATTTATTATTTCCGGTCAGAAAGATTCAGTTCGCTATACACAGCGATTAGAGTATTTAGCAAAACAAAACGTTGGAAGCTTTTCAGAATTCGTTTCTTTTTTCTACGATCGAAAAACCCAGAATGTAGACATTGTCGAGCCATTAATTACTTTTTTAATTTCGCGATTTACTGAGAACGGTCATATTTTGATGGCGGTGTTTGGGTTATTTTTTGGTTACTTCTATAGCCGAAATGTTTGGTTTTTGTTGGACAAAGTAAAAGATAAAATTAAAAGAGAGGCACTTCTTTTCTTATTGCTTGCTTCCTTTATTGTAGCTATTTGGGCAATCAATGGTTTTAGATTTTGGACCGCCACCCATGTTTTTGTTTATGGCTTATTTTTGTATAATGATGGAAAGCGAATAAAGGGTGTTATATTCAGCATCCTTTCTTTTTTTATTCACTTTAGCTTTGCCCTTCCGCTTTTACTCTTTATAATTTATGTTCTTTTTCGAAAGCAATTATTAATTCTTACAGCAGTATATCTTTCTTCATTCTTTATTTCACAAATATCTCCTCAATTAGTAAAAAGCTATTCGGAAAATATACCGGAGATTTTTCAAGATCGAACAGAATCCTATCTCAATAAAGAGTATATAAAAGGTAGGTTGAAGTCGCAAGTGAAAGTTAATTGGTATGTAAATGGAAGAATTACAGTGATTGGCTATGCAATCAGCTTTATACTTGTTTTTATAATGCTTCGACATCGAAATTCAATCAATAAAAATGAACTAGCGGCAGGGATATTATCATACGCACTGATTCTCGCTACTGTAGGCAATTTGTTGAGTCAGGTTCCATCAGCTGTTCGCTTTTTGGTTGTAGCTTATCTTATCTTTTCTGCTGCATTTTTTTTATTCATTCAAGCAAAAAAAGAGAAAATTCTTCCTGTGTGGATAAAATGGCCTTTTGGAGCTGCAGCACTACTTTACCTAATAGTCGAGATAAGACTTGGATTTGATATGATGGGTTTATTAACAATTCTTGGAAACCCCCTAACAATCCTTTTTATTGAAGATAATGTGCCATTAATTAACTACATCAAATAGACCAATGCCTGTTACTCGGCAAATCAAAAATTTCATTTCACATTTACCCGGTTGGAAGACGCGAAGGAAGATCCTAGTCATTGAATCTGATGATTGGGGAAGTATTCGAATGCCATCAAGAAAATCTTTTGATCGGTTGCGTGCTAAAGGGATTGATGTTGAAAGTGGTGATTCATTGCGCTACAATCTGTATGACACACTTGCGAATGAAGACGATCTGCACGCTTTATTTGAAGTGCTTCGTACACACAAAGATTCGTACGGAAATCCTGCCGTGATCACAGCGATGAGCCTTTCCGCTAATCCCGACTTTGAAAGAATTCGTTCAGATCATTTTGATCGCTATCACTTTGAGCCAATCTCATCAACTTTAAACCGTTATTATCCAAACCAAAATGTATTAGCATCTTGGAAACAAGGAATGAATGAGAATATTTTTATTCCTCAGTTTCACGGCCGAGAGCATTTAAATGTAATGGTATGGATGGAAGCGCTAAAAAAAGGTGATCCATCCACGCTTGCGGCTTTTGATGAGGGAAGCTGGGGTTTTACAAATTCGCATCCGCTCAATATCTATTACCAAGCAGCTTTTGAGTTAGCAGATCCATCAGAACTTACCTATCATCATGAAGTAGTACGTACCGGACTGGAATTGTTCGAGTCAATCCATGGATATAAAGCGTCATTCTTTGTTCCACCAAATGGACCAATTAATAATGCGCTAGAAGCAACTGCATTTGAAAAGGGAATAGAATTTATTTCTGGTTCTAAAGTTCAATTAGAATCACTGGGACATGGTAAAGTGAGAAAGCGATTTCATTATATGGGGCAGAAGAGTGCTTATGGCCTTCACTACATGACACGTAATTGTTTTTTTGAACCATCACAATCTCCGGCGGATTGTGTGGCTACCTGCCTAAAGGAAATTGAGATGGCGTTTCGATTTAAAAACCCAGCAGTGATCAGCACACACAGAGTGAATTATATCGGTGCCCTTGATGAGAAGAACCGAACGAATAGCCTGCAATCACTGAACGAACTTTTAGCTAAAGTAAAACAGCGATGGCCGGAGGTGGAATTTATGAGTTCAGATACGTTGGGAAAACTTATAAAGAAGAGTTCATGAATCTGCGAGAACTAGCCGCTTCAGCAATTAGGAATTACTCAAATTTATGGGGTTGGCGAACCAATCGTAAAATAATCGTCATCGAATCAGACGATTGGGGAAGTATACGAATGCCTTCGCAATCTGTTTTTAATAAATTTCAAGAGAAAGGACTAGATTTAAGAGCGACAAGTTACAATCGATACGATGCCCTTGAGTCCAATGATGATCTTAGTGCGTTGTTTGATATACTAAAAGCACATAGCGATCGCAATGGCAACCCGGCATGCTTTACGGCTAACATGATCATGGCGAACCCTGCATTTGATCAGATAAAAGCTTCGGGATTTAATACTTACTATTACGAAAAAGTACAGGATACACTTATTCATTACCCGCAACGAGATCGGGTTTTTTCGCTTTATTTGGAAGGCCTCCAAAAATCGATTTTTGTCCCTCAATTTCATGGAAGAGAACATGTGCAAATCAACCGATGGCTAAAAGCACTGCGTCAGTCCGATCCGAAAATACTATTTGCGTTTGATCATCGCACTACCTATTCCGGTACTGATGATTACAATTTTATGGAGTCGTTCGACTGGGATTCACCGCAAGAAGTAGAATCACAAAAGAAGATCATTAGCGAAGGGCTTTTGTTGTTTCACGAAGCTTTTGGCTATTCATCAAAATCTTTTATTGCACCATGTTATACATGGGATTCAGCCATTGAGTCAACATTAGTAAATTATGGAGTAAAATATATTCAGGGTGTGAATCACCAATATATTCCGAATGGTGGCTTTTCTAATTATTCAACTAAACAACATAAGATGGGAGAGCAGTCTAATGATCTCACTTTTCTAACCAGAAATTGTTTTTTTGAGCCGAGTTTAGTAGTTAAATCAGATTGGGTAGGATACACCTTAACTAGTATTCAAGACGCATTTCGCTGGAACAAACCCGCTATCATCTGCTCACATAGACTTAACTATATTGGTGCCATCGATGAGTCAAATCGAAAGAGAAATTTGCAATTATTAGATTCGCTATTGAAACAGATTGTTAAAAAGTGGCCAGATGTTGAATTCATGAGTTCGGATAAATTAGGTGATATCATTTTGGAATCACGATTTAAAATTAAAAGTTAGAATCGCAAGCGATGAGTGAATTAAAGATGGTTTTTACGGGTGATTTTTGCCCTCAGCTTCGTGTTCATGACTTGATACTGGATGAACGCTATGATTTAATTTTCAATGATTTTAAAAAAGAATTTGAGAATAGTGATTTTAATATTGTTGATTTGGAGTGCCCACTAACGAATAGAATAACTACTATACCAAAAACAGGCCCACACTTAAAGGCAATACCTCAGTCAGTGAATGCACTAAAATATGCTGGGGTAAATGCCGTTGCCATGGCAAACAATCATATCAAAGATTATGGCGAGCAGGCAATAGTGGAGACAATGCGACTGTGTGAGGATGCAGGTATACGTACTGTTGGTGTCGGACAAGGTTTAGAGAAAGCGAGTCAGGCTTTGCGGCTGAATTTGAAAGGAGTGAAGATCGCGGTGATCAATATCACTGAAAATGAATGGTCTAATACATACGGTGCCGAGACCGGAGCTAATCCTCTAGACTTAGTTAAGAATTTCAACACTATTAAAAATGAAGCGAATCAAAATGATTTTGTGATAGTTGTGTTTCACGGAGGGAATGAATTTTACGAATTACCAAGCCCTAGATTGAAGGAAACATTTCGCTTTTTTATTGACGCAGGCGCTTCCGCTGTAATAGCACATCATACGCACATTATTTCCGGCTTTGAAATTTATAAGAATGCTCCGATCTTTTATAGTTTAGGTAATTTTTGTTTTGATTGGCCAGATAAAAGAAATTCATTTTGGAATTTGGGTTTTGCTGTTCGTTTAAAGCTGCGGGCAGCCAGTTCGATAGAATTTGATATTATACCATTCAAGCAAAACGATAGTGAAGCAGGTGTTCATTTACTTTCTGTGGATGAGCGGACTTCTTTTGATGAGAAAATAAAAACGTTGAGCACAATTATCAGCGATGACAATTTATTGAAAAGTAAATTTCAAGAATATTGCAAAGAAAAAGAATCGATTTATCAAATATACCTCGAACCCTATAGTAATAGACTATTGGCCTCCTTACATAAACGAGGTTGGTTCCCAAGCCTTTTAACTACCCAGAAAAAACGATTGTATAGTAATATCATTCGATGTGAATCTCATCGCGATATATTGATGCATCTATTGAATAAACAGAGAGAATTGTAAAGATTAGCGAGTAGGAACGAGTTTTATTCAGGTAAAATGTTTATAAAATTGAAATGTTGAATCCATGTGCGGCATAGCAGGATATTTTAATAAGTCAGGCGTACCTGTTCATAGTACGGATACAGTACTAAAAATGCTTGCTTTGCAAAAGCACCGTGGACCGGATGATTCAGGTGTAAGAGCATTTTCACTCCGATCGCAGAATAGCCGTGAATATGCAACGGAAATACCCTCTTCGGTCGACGAATCACTGGAGGGTATTGTGGGGTTTAATCGCTTAAGCATAGTAGACCTATCGGCCAATGGACATCAGCCAATGTGTACCGAGGATGAAAAGGTGTTTGTAGCATTTAATGGCGAAATTTATAACGCCTTTGATTTTACAAATGAATTGCAGAATGATGGATATCGTTTTAAAAGTTCTTCAGACACAGAAGTAATTCTGGCATTGTATTTAAAGTACGGGTTTGATGGAATGATAACCCGGCTTAACGGAATGTTCGCCATTGTACTAATTGATACAACAAGGCAAACTATGTTTATTGCTCGAGATAGGTTTGGGATCAAACCAATTTATCTATTTGAGACCAATGAGTTTGTCGCATTTTCTTCCGAGGTTAAAAGCTTTATGGCTTTTCCAGCTTTTCGCCCACAGTTGCATGAATCACTTTTAGATGAATTTTTATTGTTTCGGAATACAGGAAACAAAACACTATTTCGTGGGATTGAGGGAGTAGAGCCTGGAACATATAAGATTTACTCTCCAGAAAGTGTGCAAACGAAACGCTATTTCTCGATCGATTCCTATGCTAGAGTAAACGATTCGTATTCAGCGGAAAGCCCGCAGTCATTAGTACAGTACTATCTTGAAGCGGGAGTAAAGCGGCAGTTAATGAGCGATGTAAAACTGGGGTGTCAATTATCAGGTGGCATAGATTCATCTTTGGTTACATATTATGCCAATAAAATCAAAAGTAGTAGCGACCACCTGGAGACCATCTCTATTGTTTTCTCAAATGATTTGTTCAATGAGGAATCGTATGTCAATAACGTAACCGATGCGTTGAAAATTCGAGCCCACAAGTTCAGATTAGAAGCAGATTATTTTTGGAAAAATTTTGAACAAGCTACGTGGCATTTTGAAGCACCCATCAATCACCCCAATACATTGGGAATTTATTTTTTATCGCAAGAAGCAAAAAAGTATGTCACTGTTTTATTAAGTGGCGAAGGTGCAGATGAAGTATTTGGAGGTTATGATCGATTTGCGGCGTTGAATCACCCATTTCAATTGCGGACTTTTCTAAGTAGTCTCAAGCGTAATCGGACGAACCCAATCGAACATGTTAGGGCTTATTTTTCTTCCGACTATCGTGCAATCATGGCATCTGCATACATGACTACGGGTCTGGCTCGCTTGGTAATGCCAGACTTTGATTTGAACCAATCTATTGCCAGTCGAAAGGAAATCTATAATAATTTGCGTGGATCGCATTTTGACAAACAAATAAAATATGAGATCACAACCTACCTTCCCGACTTATTGTTACGGCAAGATAAGATGTCGATGGCACACAGCATTGAGAATAGAGTTCCATTTCTAGATAATGATTTGGTTGAGAAGTCATTTCAAATACCGATGCAACAACTTTTGCGAAAACATAACGGTAAAGAGCAACTTAAAATGCCATTAAAGCAATTATCGCAAACTATTTTTGGTGAGAATTTTACCTATAGGAAGAAGAGCGGATTTGGTATTCCGCTTCGTGATTTTTTTTCAGATAAAATGTTTGCGGATTTTGTTATGGATGACTTGCGACCTTCTGTGAGCGGGAGAGGTTTATTTAATAAGTCATCTATCGAAAAATGGATCAAAGAGATTCATACAATAAGTTCAGAAGAGTTAGATGCGTTGTGGATCATGGTCTCGTTTGAAGCCTGGGCCAAGCGATTTAAAGTATAATGAAGAAGCTAGCGATACACTTCACAAAGAATTCGTTTTGCGAGCGGTGGATATCTTATTGTGAAAAGAATAACATATCCTATAAAATCGTTGACTGTTATTCAAACGATATTGTTGATCAATTAAATGATTGTGACGCTCTTTTATTTCACCATCAGCAAGGTAGCCCAAGAGATATTGTTTTTGCAAAACAGCTTTTGTTTGCAATTCAGCAAAGTGGAAAGAAAGTCTTTCCGGATTTTAATACCGGTTGGCATTTTGATGATAAGGTAGGGCAGAAGTATTTGTTAGAAGCACTTGGAGTCAAGGAACTCGTTCCTACGTGGGTTTTTTATGAAAAGACAAAAGCACTTCTCTGGGCAAAAAACACTTCATTTCCGAAGGTATTTAAACTAAGAGGTGGAGCCGGGTCTCAAAATGTGAAATTAGTAAAGTCGCGATATGAGGCGACAGTGTTAATCAACAAAGCCTTTGGAAGAGGATTTAGTCCATACGATGCAATAGGAAGTTTAAAAGAGCGAATACGAAAGTACAGATTGAAAAAGGTAGGTGTATTAGAGGTTGTTAAAGGCATTGTTCGACTTTTTATTCCGCCAAAGTATGCGCAGATCATGCAAAAGCAGCGAGGCTATATTTACTTTCAAGAATTTATGCCAAATAACCCATTTGATATTCGGATAATTACAATACATGGAAAGGCATTTGCATTGAAACGATTTGTAAGAGAAAATGATTTTAGAGCTTCGGGTAGCGGAAGCTTCAAGTACGAACGAGAAGAATTTGATGAGCGGTGTATAAAATTGGCATTTGACTATACCAAAAGGCTGCAGGCACAATGTGTTGCATACGATTTTGTATTTGATCAGCAAAATAATCCACGTTTGATTGAAATTAACTATGGCTTTGCGCCTGCCGGGTATGACAATTGCCCTGGCCATTGGGATGAAAACTTGACGTGGTACGAAGGAAAATTTGACCCGTATGGCTGGATGATTGATGGGATTTAAGTCGGCACACATTGTTCGTAACTTTATAAAAGTCCGAGTGAATTTATTTAATATCAATAGCAAGTTTATTGCTAACACAACACATCTACACATCTTGTAGTAGTGAGTACTTTAAGAAAAACGATTTGCTTGATTTTGCCATCCCTTAATGTAGGTGGGATGGAACGAGTGATGATTGAACTTGCGAGGTATTTTGTTAGTCATTCTAAGTTTGAAGTTCATTTAATAGTAATGACAAGTTATGATTTTTTTTATAACCCACTGAGTAGTGTAAAGGTGTATAAACCTGATTTCAGTTTCAAAAATGGATCTCGAATAATTAATCAGCTAAAGACACTCTTGTTTGTAAGAGCCAGAATAAAGGAGATAAAGCCGGATTATGTACTTAGCTTTGGTGAGATGTATAATTCATTTGTGCTTTTATCTACACTAGGAATCACTACAAAGGTATTTGTCTCCGACCGAAGTAAGCCGGATAAATCCTGGGGTCTGTTTCATAATTTTCTACGCAAGGTTTTGTATAAAAATGCATATGGTATCATTTCGCAAACGAACTATTCCAAAGAAATTCTTTCAAGAATGTTGCGTCATGATAATATCAGAGTGATTCCAAATCCTCTCTCAATCAATCCCGAAAATAGTAGGGGGGACACATCTCGTGAAAATGTAATTCTTTCCGTTGGCCGATTAATTGAATCAAAAAGATTTGATTTACTAATTAAGGCCTTTTCAAACATATCCACTAGAAAAAATTGGAAGCTTTGGATTGTTGGAGACGGCCCTAAGATGGAGGAGTTAGGGAAGTTGATCGAATCTTTGGGAATTGGAAATGATGTTATACTTTTTGGGAAGCAACAAGATGTATCGTATTACCTCAATCGTTCTAAACTATTTGCATTCACATCCGTATCAGAAGGCTTTCCCAATGTACTAATTGAAGCATTGGCACACGGCCTACCGGTTGTTTCTTTTGATTGTGTCGCTGGTCCATCAGATATAATTCAAGAAGGTGTGAATGGATTTTTACTTCAAGAATTAGATGTTAATGGATTTACATTAAAACTTGAATCATTAATGAGCAACCCTTCAATGATTGAACGGATGCAACAGAATGCACTACAATCTGCGCAAAGATTTGATCCCGAATTAATCGGCGAGAGCTATTATAATTTTATTACTTATGAAAAGAAAAGTAAGTAGATTGTTGTTTTACTCTATCAAGTTTTTAATTGGATTATTAGTTTATGTCAATAGTAGGTTGTACATGCGATTGTACAATCGACTGCTTAAAACATTTGGTCTGAGATTAAATGGAACACCTCGATTTATTGCTAAAAGCGTAAAATTTGATGATTTCGACTTAATTGAACTAGGAGATAAATCAGTTCTTTCTTCCAACGTTATTTTTCTCACACACGATTATAGTTTTACCACCGGTTTAATTTCTCTTAATGAAAAGCCCAAAACGGATATTGGAATACTTGGCCCAATAAGTATTGGAGATAATGTATTTGTAGGAATGAACTCTATATTGTTGCCCGGAACGAGTATAGGAAAGAATGTCATCGTTGGTGCGGGTAGTGTTGTTCGTGGAAAAATTCCTGATAATGTTGTTGTTGCGGGAAATCCAGCTGCCATTGTTTCAGATATTCAAGCACACACGGAGAAAGTTAAATTGTCTTCTTACAAAAGAAGAGTAGATAAAAACTAAATAGAGTATGGTTGTAGTTACAGGTGGTTTGGGTTTTATAGGAAATGAACTGGTCAGACAGTTAAAAGATCTGCCGGAAGAAGTAGTGGTGATTGATAATAAAAATAGGGTAGCCCCTCGCATTGAAGATCTGGCTTCCGTTCCGGTTATCCCCATCGATATTACTGATCATCAGGCACTCACTAACTGGATGCGCGAGGCGAAACCAACTTCGGTATTCCATTTGGCGGCTATCCATTACATTCCTGAGTGTAATGATAACCCCGAACGTACACTTCGTGTAAATGTAGAGGGAACAGAATCTGTGTTGCGTGCCGCAGCGGCCTCGGGTGTACGTAAAATTGTATTTGCTTCATCAGGGGCTGTGTATGATGATACAAGCAACGCCCTTCCCGAATCGACACCCATTGCGCCCGTTGATATTTACGGATGGAGCAAATTGTTTGGCGAACAATTGTGTCACCTCCATCATCAGCTTTACGAAACCCCCATCATGATTGCGCGGTTATTCAATAACTATGGCCCGCGCGAAACCAACGCGCACATTATCCCGGAGATCATGAATCAACTTCGGAAGGGTGATCATATACAATTGGGAAAAATCACAACCGTGCGTGATTATATTCACACTTCTGATTGTGCCAAAGCATTAATAAAGCTGGATGCGCAACATACACAAGGTGTAGAAAAAGTAAATGTGGCAACCGGATACGGATATACCGTACAACAAATGATTGATCTGATTGCAGAAGTAACCAACCGCAAAATAACAGTTCAACACGATAGCCTTCGCGTACGAAAATTTGACAAGCAGACTCAGGTGGCTGATATTTCACTTCTGAAAAAATTAACCAACTGGCAACCCGAAAAGAATATTAGACAAGGTATTACCGAACTGCTCCAATTCGAAGGACTTTTATAATTCATGGAAAAGAAACGAAAGAAGATTGCTATCATTTTTAATTTCCGCAAAGGATGGATGGGAGGCGTTATCTACATCATCAATTTGGTCAACGCATTAAACTTTTTGGATGAAGATGACCAACCGGAGATCATTGTTTTTTACAACCCTGATTTGGAGGAGTTTTTAAAGGATTTCACATACAAACGTATTCAATTTGTTAAATGGCAATTCCCCTCTTTTGTGAAAGGGTATTTCAAATCATGGGTCACCGGTAAAAATGAATTTACGGATTCAATCATCCAACAATACAATCCGGATGGAGTGTATCCCATGAACGACTGGCCGTGGTCGTATAAAAAGTCTTCCGCCGGATTGAGTAGGGTAGTAGCATGGTTCCCCGACCTACAACATAAATTTTATCCTCATTTTTTCTCGCGTATGCAATGGTGGATGCGCGAGATACGACTACGCATCTTGTTGCGGCATACAGGCGATTTGGTGGTTTCCAGCTTCGATGTAAAAAGCCATTTTGATAAGCTCTACACCATGCGCAAAGATTTGCGTGTGAAAGTGCTTCATTTTGCTTCCATTATGAAAGAGCAAGTATCATCTAGCGATACCGAAGCGATTCAGGTTAAATACCAAATTACGCAGCCGTACTTCATAGTATCTAATCAATTTCACAATCACAAGAATCATCCGCTGGTGATCAAGGCACTTGATTTATTGAAGAAGGAAGGCCTTGCACCGTTGGTGATTTTTACGGGCAAAATAGAGAACCCGGGAAATGAAGAGTATGTAAAAGAAATTAAGGATCTGATTCACCAAGGTCAGGTGGAGCAACAAGTTCGCATGGTAGGCATCATCCCGCGTGCTGATCAGGTCATTCTGATGAAAAATTCGTTAGCCGTGATTCAGCCCAGTTTGTTTGAAGGTTGGAGCACGGTGATCGAAGACTCTATATCCCTTCAGGTTCCGGTGATTGCGGCCAATCTGCCCGTTAACATCGAACAGTTGGGCGAATCCGGATTTTATTTTGATCCTCATCAGCCACACCAGCTTGCAGGCCACATGAAACAATTTTTAAGTCAGCGACCTGTTGTGGCTTACGAACAAACCGAAGTACGCGTGAAGCGATTTGCGACGGCATTCATGGATATATTTAACGAAGCGTGACGAGCCGAAAGCATATTGTATTCGTCAATCAGAACGCAGGTTATTTAATGATTGATATCATCAATGCACATGTGGGTGTCTGGGATAAAATCACCCTCATGACGGGTAAAATCATTCAACGCGATATTCCCTTGCATCCCTCTGTGGAAGTTGTTCATATCATGGCGTATCAGCGCACCTCTACGTGGAAACGATTGCTCACGTGGTCAATAGGTTTTTTGCAAATAGTGTGGTTCATCAAATGGAAATTTAGCAAAGCACATCTGTACATTGTTTCCAACCCTCCATTTGCCACGGTGCTGCCGTTGATTTGTTCCAACCCTTACTCCTTTTTGATCTTTGATATTTATCCCGATGCATTGGTTGAATACAAAATCCAAAAGGAGAATTCTTTTCTGATAAAATGGTGGAAGTCGGTTAACAAAAAACTGTTTCCTGTAGCTGCAGGTATTTTTGTTTTGAGTAATGGAATGAAAAAATTAGTGACGCAATATGTAGAGATCCACAAAGTGCAAGTTGCTCCGCTCTGGACACACAACGACTTTTTCAAGACAATTCCAAAGTCGGAAAACCCGTTTGTCATGCAAAATGGACTAACGAATAAATTCGTTGTACTCTATTCTGGTAATCTGGGATTAACACATAACCTCGAAGTACTCATAGATGTGGCTGCAAGCATTACGGTGCCGGATATTCTGTTTTTGATTATCGGCGATGGAGAGAAGCGCAACTTACTTCAAGAAAAAATCGATCATCACAAACTGACCAATTGCAAATTGTTGCCTTGGCAAGATGTGGCTATGCTTCCGTTCTCCATGGCAGCTGCCGATATCGGTGTGGTAAGCCTAGGAAAAGAAGCGTCCATGCTAAGTGTGCCCAGCAAGACATACAACTTGCTTTCTGTTGGGGTTCCATTGCTTTGCATTGCCGATCAACGCTCAGAATTATTTGAATTGATTCAGCAATATGGCTGTGGTAAATGTTTTGATGGATCGTCTTTTCTCGAGATCAAAGAGTATATTGAAAAGGTCGCTTTGGATGATAAGTTTCGATCGACTTTACGACAAAAATCAACAGCGGCATCGCTCGATTTTGATGCCAAAAATGCTTTTAAATTGGTTGTAGTCCCCGCATAATCATGTATCCATTTTTTTTCAAGCGTTTGCTGGACATACTCATTTCATTTACACTTTTGTGCCTTGCCCTCCCGATTTTAGTGATTGTATCTGTCGGCCTTTCCATCGTTAATCGAGGCACTCCATTTTTTGTTCAACCACGCCCCGGCAAAAACGGAAAAATATTCAGGGTCATCAAGTTTAAAACCATGACGGATGAGAAAGATGCTTCTGGTAAACTACTTCCGGATGCTGACCGTCTGACGGCTATGGGCAAACTGATACGCACTACATCCATCGATGAACTTCCGCAACTGATCAATGTTCTATTGGGTGACATGAGTTTAATCGGACCGCGACCATTGCTTGAAAAATATTTACCCTTGTATAACGAGCGCCAGGCCAAGCGACACAATGTGCGCCCGGGCATCACTGGCTGGGCACAAGTTAACGGCAGAAATGCAATAGCATGGCAGCAACGATTCGAGTTGGATATCTACTATGTGGAAAACCTGAGTTTTGCATTAGATTTGAAAATTGTTTTAATGACGATTCTCAAAGTGTTAAAGCGGGAAGGAATAACTTCGCATGACAGCGCCACCATGCAAGCGTTCACCGGCAATAACGAATAAAAAAAAGCGTACCACCAACATATTTTTTATGGAACAGAAATTTTTAGCAGCATTCCAGGAGGCACTGGAATTAGAGCGTGAAGTGAAAATGGAAGATGTATTTCGTGATTATGCAGAATGGGACTCGATGAGCCACTTGTCGTTAATTGCCATGCTTGACTCCGAGTTCAACATTCAAATTGAAAACCTCGCCTTCGGCAAGCTGAAGACAGTGGAAGATATTTTTAAGTATGTGAGCGAACGCGCTTCAAAATAGTCCATGGCATTCTTATGTTTTGAAGGCGTTGGCATTCGGGGTCTGGCAGGGTGTGTGCCGGCACATAGGATTGATAACCTCTCGTACACGCAACATTTTTCAGCGGCGGAAGCCAAAGAAATTGTGGAGAAGACAGGCATTGAACAACGTAGATTTGCCCCTGCACACATCACCGCATCCGATCTTTGTTTTGAAGCAGCCGATACGTTGCTGAACGATTTGCAAATAGACCGGTCAGAAATTGACCTGTTAATATTTGTGAGCCAAACACCCGACTATCGAATGCCGGCAACTTCCATCATTTTACAAAACAGATTGGGGCTGTCAATGCAAACCATGGCATTTGATATCAGCCTCGGTTGCTCAGCGTTTGTGTATGCTCTGTCAGTGGTGTATGCTATCATGAATAAGTCTGGTTTTAAAAAAGCCCTACTGCTTGATGGAGAAACACGCTCACGAGTTTATTCACCAAAAGATCGATCCACCTCTTTTTTGTTTGGCGATGCTGGTGTGGCAGCACTTATCGAGACGAATCCAAAATACGGCAAATCATTTTTTTCACTAAACTCCGATGGCTCTCGCGAAGATTTGATTAAAGTGAAAGCAGGAGGTTATCGATACCCCAGCTCAGTGGATACGTTGGCAGAAAAGGTAGTGGATGAACATGGCAATATTCGCTCCGACGAACACGGATACATGAATGGTTCCGATGTTTTTAACTTTGCTATTCGCGAAGTACCCGCCGATATCAAACGCCTTGTAGAATTTTCAGGAGTAACGCTCGAGCAGGTGGATTACTTTGTGCTTCATCAGGCCAACAATTACATGAATAGTTACCTGATGAAAAAACTGAAATTGCCGGCTGAAAAAGTGCCTTCTACTATTTCTAAATTTGGAAATACATCATCTGTGTCCATACCCATCACCATCGCATCGGAATTGAAGGATAAATTAAACGATCACAAAAAAGCCATGCTGTGCGGTTTCGGAGTAGGTATGTCATGGGCAACATGTTTTCTGGAATTTAACAACTGCTACATTCCTTCATTGAAAGAAATTTAACGAATGCAATCAACAGAAATGAATCAACCCAAAGTAATCATCGTAGGGGCTGGCGGTCATGCAGCCGAGTTAAGAGATTATATCAATCACTATAATCAAATCAACATCCAGTCGCCCATTTTAGTGGAAGGATTTATTGATGACAACGAAAACAATTACCATCATTACCAATTTCCAGAACCTTTTTTGGGACCCATCAGTACGCATTCCATTCGCACGGATGTAGATTATCTGATGGGCATCGCCAATCTGGAATACCGCAAGCCATTAATCGAATCATTCAAAAACAAGGGAGGCCGCTTTCGCGGATTCATTCATCCAACTGCGCTGATTTCACCTTCCGCTCAGATTGGTGAAGGTGTTGTGATTTCTCACAATGCATCCGTTGGCCCCAAAGTAAAAATCGGTCACTTCAATATGCTCAACTCGCGTTGCACTATTGGCCATGATAGCATTTTGGGTGACTATAATTTCATAAGTCCACAGGTGGCAATTTCAGGGAACACAAAAATCGGGAATGGGAATTTGTTAGGAACCAATTCGTGCACTATACCGGGAATTACCATTGGCAATAACAATAAGATTGCAGCAGGTATGGTTGTATTTAAACCCGTGGGTGATCACGAAACTGTTTTGTTTCGGTTTAAAGAAAGATTGGTTATTCGCGATGGAGAAGCAAAGAGCGATGAAAGTCAGTAATGAATACACTCTTTAATTGGTTTTGTAATCCGCTTGTGCATGTGGCTATCTTTTTTTTGATGGCACTGTACTTCCGATTTAAAAAAAAAGAAAGAGCAGCTTTACGTTGGTTATCCGTTGGAATGGGTTGGCTGGCCATAGTTTCTATTTCACCACTGCCCCAATGGATGACTTATTCATTGGAGCAAAGACAAGCACCAATTAAAATAGAGTCGTTACCCACGGCTTCACCTACTTACATTCTGGTTTTAGGTAGTGGCCATACCAATTCACCGGCATTGCCTGCCTCCATGCAGTTAACCGGCACAGCATTGCTTCGGTTAGCCGAGGGCATACGGATATACAAGCAACTACCTGGAAGCAAAATTGTGTGCAGCGGATACACCGCATCAAACCGAACATCGCAGGCAGAAATGTTAGCCAATGCGGCCATTGAATTAGGCGTGAACCCATCCGATACAATCCAATTGCGCGAGCCCTCCAACACATTTGCGGAGGTCACATCTTTCAAAAAGAGATTTGGCAATGCTGTTCCCATTATTGTTACCAGCGCAAGTCACATGCCCAGGGCGATGTTGATTTGCGAAAAGGTGGGACTTCGCGCTACACCGGCTCCAACCGATTATCTTATAAAAGACGATACGCTGGCTTCTAAGTTCGATTTTTATCCTTCCGGCAATAAAATTGGAATGATGGAGCGCACCTTACACGAGTATGCCGGCATGATCCAATTGATGACGAATTTGCATTAAAAGATCATCTATTATCGAATGCTTCACAAGCAAAAAATACTATGGGTTTGACTAAGAAAAAAATTGTAATCGTGGCTGGTGCGCGACCCAACTTCATGAAGATTGCACCTATTTTGGATGAGCTAAAGAAGCAGGATCAACTTTTGTATGCGCTAGTACATACAGGACAGCACTATGATAAAATGATGAGCGAAAACTTTTTCGTTCAGTTGGGCATCCCGTTTCCCGATGTCAATCTGGAGGCAGGAGGGGGCACGCAAGCAGAGCAGACGGCCGCCATCATGATTAAATTTGAAAAGTATCTTTCCGAAAATCCATGCGATTTGGTAATGGTGGTGGGCGATGTGACATCAACTCTTGCTTGCTCCATCGTAGCAAAGAAAATGAACTGCAAGGTAGCGCATATTGAGGGCGGCATTCGATCTGGTGATTTTACCATGCCCGAAGAAATCAACCGCATCGTAACAGATTCCATTTCAGATTACTTTTTCACTACCACACTATCGGCTGGAAAAAACTTAGAGCGTGAGGGTAAATCCAGTGAGCAGATTTTTTTTGTTGGAAATACGATGATCGATACACTTTTAAAACATGAGTCATCCTTTCGTCAACCGGATTTCTGGCAGCAGCATAAATTGGAAAAGGGACACTATTTTGTTCTAACACTTCACCGCCCCTCGAACGTAGACGACAAACAACAGTTGCTTGGCATTTTAAAATCACTGCAGGCAGGCGCACACGGAAAAAAAATTGTTTTCCCGTTGCATCCACGCACGCGCAAGAATATGGAGAATTTCGGAATCGAATTGCATTCGGAGTCGATTGTGCTGGTAGAACCGCAGGCGTATCTCGAGTTTAATTATTTGGTGAAAAATGCGTTAGGTGTCATTACGGATTCTGGCGGCGTAACAGAGGAAACTACGGTGATGGGCATTCCATGTATCACTCTTCGGTCAACCACCGAACGACCCGAGACATGCACAATCGGAACAAATGAATTGGTTGGATCAAATCCGACGGCCATTGAACAAAATGTAGATCGAATGGCCAGAGGCGTATGGAAAAAAGGCGGCATACCCGAACGATGGGATGGTAAAACAGCTCAACGCATTGTGAATAAACTGAACGAACTGCTACAATAACCAAACACCAAATGTCTGCGCAATCAATAGCTGTGTATGGAGCCGGAGGCTTTGGCAAAGAAGTAAGAGGGATGCTCGAAATGCAATTTCAACAATTGAATTTTGCCGGTTATATCGATGACTTTAAAAATCTGAATCCTTCAATTACAGCCAATAGCTTCGACGATGTGCTGCTCGCCATTGCATCTCCTAAAATACGCCAACAATTGGTGGAGAACTGGAAACTTCCTCAGGTTACTTTTCAACGCCTGATTTCTACAGATGTATCCATTCACCCTAGTGTTCAAATTGGAAAAGGTTCAATCATTTGTTCGGGCACCCGACTTACCGTTGACATTACCATCGGTGATTTTGTGATTGTTAATTTGAATGCGACCATCGGCCACGATGTTGTCATTCGCGATTATTGTTCCATCATGCCTTCGGTGAATATATCCGGCAACGTAGTGCTTCAAAAAGGAGTATTCGTAGGTACGGGGGCCACCATTCTTCAGGGAATTACTATTGGAGAAAATGCAATCATAGGGGCGGGGGCATTGATTACGAAAGATGTACCGTCGCACTCTACAGTTATAGGAGTTCCGGGTAAAATTGATTCTCGTTTCACATCTATATGAGTGACGTTGCTTCGCTAATCAAGGAAAACAAGAACGCGATTTACTTCCTGCTAAAGTTCGTGGTGTTTTATATCATCTTAAACACCCTGTATGGATTGTATGTCGAGTATTATGTGCTGGCCGATCCGTTTACCATTTTAGTTTCTGAAAATATTGGTTGGATACTCCGTTTCTTTCACGAGGGCATTTCAGTTACTCCATCATTGACAACACAAAATGTAGCTATTCAATTGCAAGGAGATACGATCATCAACGTATTCGAGGGCTGCAACAGCATCAATGTTGGAATTGTGTTTGTTGTTTTTGTAGCCGCGTTTTCATCTTCTTTCAAACACGCATTCACGTTTGTGCTCTCTGGACTGTGTATAGTTTATGTGATGAATCTAGTGCGAGTTTCTGCTTTATTTTGGATAGCTCTCTATTTTCCGGATACGTTGTATTTCTTTCATAAATTTTTGTTCACGGCCATCATCTATGCAGTCGTTTTCGTTCTTTGGTATTTCTGGATAAAAAAAGTAGAGAAGCTTGAATCAAGATATAAAGCGAATTAGACAACACCCGGTGCAAGGAGTCTATCTATTGTTGGCTATAGCAGGGTTGGCATGTGTTTACATCTTTCAACGGAAGGAAGTACTAGGTGCATTGTGCCAATGTCAAATCAATTCGGAAAGCTCATTCATTCTAATGAAAACGCTCCGAGTGGTGCTTAATGATTTATTCATGCTACTCATTATCCATTTCTGGTTCAACAATTCCTCCATCACCCGATTGGCATTTTGGATTCAGTTGATTGATATGTTTGTTCTGTTGCCGCTTTACTTGTTGTTAAAGCTTCAACTGGAAGGAGATTCTGAAATTTCCAGCCCGCTGCTGTCGCAATTTCATCGCCTGATTGTGAATCCTACTTTAATGATTTTAATTTTCCCGGCAGTTTATTTTCAACGACTTAAAAAATCATCGTAGATGACCGAGCGTATATACTTATCCCCACCTCACATGGGTGGAGAAGAATTAAAATTTATTCAAGAAGCATTTGATACCAATTGGATTTCTCCGGCAGGTCCACACATCACCAACTTTGAAAACGAGTTGGGTAATTATCTGGATGGCATGGCCGTGGCAGCACTATCATCGGGTACGTCGGCTATTCATTTGGCATTAATTATTCTAGGCGTCGAGCGTGGTGATGAGGTCATCTGCTCTACGTTCACTTTTTCAGGCACCTGTAATCCAATTGTCTATTTAGGCGCAACACCGGTTTTTGTTGATTCTGAACCCGACACATGGAATATGGATCCGAATTTATTGAAAGCCTGCATTGAAGATCGAATTGCTAAGGGCAAAAAGCCAAAAGCAATCATCCCGGTACACTTGTATGGCATGCCAGCCAAGATGAATGAGATTATGGCCGTAGCCGAAGAATTTGGAATTGCGGTGATTGAAGATGCTGCAGAAGCGCTTGGGTCTGTCTACCATGGCGAAAAATGTGGCACCTTTGGTGATTTTGGAGTGCTTTCGTTTAACGGGAATAAAATAATTACCACCTCGGGTGGAGGCGGCCTTACCTCAAAAAACGAGAATCAAATAGCCAAGGCCCGATTTCTGGCAACCCAGGCTCGTGACAAAGCCGTTCATTACCAGCATTCTGAGATCGGGTACAACTACCGGCTGAGCAACGTTTGTGCGGGTATTGGCCGGGGTCAGTTACTGGTGCTGAATGAACGGGTGCAGCAGCGAAGAAATGTTTATGAAAACTATGTTAGAGGCCTCTCAGAGGCTTCAATTACCTTTCTAAACGAGCCGGCAGGCCTTTTTTCCAACCGATGGCTTACAACAGCTTTATTGCCAAACGGTACCGATGTTTATAAACTCATTTCCTTTTTGGAGGAGAGCAACATAGAAACCAGGCCTCTGTGGAAACCCATGCATCAACAGCCTGTATTTCAACGATACCCTTTCTATTCCAATGCCATTTCAGACAATCTCTTTGAAAGGGGCATTTGCCTGCCTTCCGGCTCAAATTTAACCTCTCAAAAACAGCAAATGGTGATCAATCGCATCCGTCAGTATCTGTCGGGTTACCTCAATTGATCGGTTACATAATTCAATTTTTTCGTATAATTTCAGTAATTTTGCCTGTTATTTAATTGCCAACTCATGATTAGAAAACTTTTGTTTGTTGTTGTTCTATTTCCCTGCATCACCTTTGGCCAAACGGATGGTGATTATAGAACAGATCAAGCCGGCACCTGGAGTGCAGCAACATCTTGGGAGGTCTTCGTTTCTGGTGCTTGGCAAAAGCTTGAAAATGCGTCCGCCGGAATTTATCAAAACATTACCCCAACCGATGCTTCGGGGGCGATATCGATTCTTCACAATACCTCCATTAGCACAGCTAGTATTTCAGCCGATCAGCTAACCATTAACCCCGGCTTCACGCTAACAATTGCAGCTACCCGTGTACTAACCATTGAAGATGGTGCCGGTGATGATTTAATCAACTTCGGAACAATTACAACCACAGGTACTTTATCCATATCCCCCGATGCCACATACAATCACGCCCGCGATGGAGGAACCATTCCGTTAGCTACATGGGGATCTAATTCAACGTGTTACGTGAGTGGAATAACCGCCACCAATCCTACTTTATTGCCTGCAAATGCGTATGAAAATTTCACATGGGATTGTGCTCAAACGGGTACTCGTTCATTAGCCAGTAACTTGCGTACGGTAAACGGCAGTTTACTTATTAGCAACACCAACGCACAACAACTTCAATTTGGTACAGGCACAGCTTTCACACTAAACATTAGTGGTGATTTTACCATTCAAGGAAATTCTAGAATTGCCTTCGCAACCACAGCCAATCCAGTAGTGATTAATCTTACCGGTAACTTTGACTATTCATCTACCGGTACCTCAAGTCTTAAAAGTTCCGGTGTTTTTACGTTTAACATCGGCGGGAGCTTCACTCAGTCAGGTGGCAATATTTCCATATCAACTGGTGCCAGCACAGGTACGTTTAACATTGAAGGTGACTTCAACCAATCAGCGGGTACCCTCACCCGATCAGGAGGTACTGGTGCCATCGTTTTTAATGGTACGGGTGGTGCTCAGAACATCACCTCGGATGGCACTATATCAAGCACAATCAATTTCACAGTCACCAATACTTCCGGTGTTATTCTCAATTCAAACCTTTCTTTACCTGCCGCACTCACGCAGAACTCGGGTGCCGGTATGATTGATCTTAATGGAAATCTTTTAACCATCAATGGAAACTTAACCCAAACTTCGGGCGCAATTGGTGTTAACACAACATCGCAACTTGTACTTCAGGGTACTGGAACATTACCTGCCGGAGCAGTTTCCTTTTCAGGAACGGATTTGTTGCGATTGGAGATTAATCAAACAGGCACTCTCACAACGTCCAGTGCCATTGCAATTACCAATCTGAACCTTCTAAACGGAACATTTACCTCCACCACGGTTTCCATCCAGTCAGGTGGACAAATCACCCGACTGGGCGGATCAATTACCAACACTCCCGGCGGTAGTTTATACAATGTGCTGTATACTAACACAGCGAATATTAACACAGGCCCTGAACTGCCCACCACTGCATCGGTGCTAAATAATTTAACCAAGCAAGGCACAGGGACTACTACACTCAATCAGTTACTCGTTACGGTAAATGGAATTCTTACTTTATCAGCAGGCACATTTGCAGTCGGAACGAACAGTGTTTCTGTGGCAGGCAACTTTGTCTCAAACGCAACCCTAACGACAGGCGCAGGAGCCACATTTACTTTTATTGGAACAACCAATTTATCAGGCTCTGTCTCTCCAACGTTTAGAAATATTCAGGTCAATGGAACATTTACACCCTCCATCAGCTATGGCGTAAATGAAAACTACACTGTGAGCGGGACAGTCAACGCTGGTAGTGGAACAGTTACTTTCGGTGGAACTACGGTAGTTTCCAACACTGGCACTATGAACCTTAATGCAGTAACGATCACCGGCGGGTTCACCATGACTGCTCCTTCCACCACCATGGGCATTGCGGGTAATTTTACATCAACCGGAACCTTTAATAATGGATCGGGCACAATTTTATTCAACGGAACTTCAAACCTAACCGCAACTGAGGTTTACAACAGCGTAACGGTAACCGGAACGGTAACCAGCACAGGGAACTTCTCACAGACAATTGCAGGAAACTTAATCAATAACGGCTCATTTGATATTGGTACGGGCAATTTGACCTGGAGCGGATCGGGTACTATTTCCGGTTCAGGCAATACCACTGCAGCAGACCTTTCTGTAACTGGTACATCTTGTACCAACACAGCCTCCGGCAACTTGACATTGAATGATGATCTGCTTGGAACTGGAACCTTTGATGCATCCGGAGGATCTGGTATTGTGATATTTGCTGGTGCAGCATCTGCGATTAACCGCACCGGAGCCACCACTTTTAGAAATGTTACAGTAAGCGGTACTCTAACCCCTACAACCAGTTACGCATTATCTGGAAATTTGATAGTTAATGGAACATTGGTGTCGGGAGCTACTGTAACCTTCTCGGGCACTACCCAATCAATCAGTGGAACCAGTATTGCAATAGCATTCAACAACGTGACAACTAATGTTGGCTCTACCTTGACCATCACTCCAGACATTACCATCAATGGAAACCTTATTGGTGACGGAAACATTTCTTCATCGGGAACAATAAATTTTGTAGGTCTTACCATGTCAGGCACCGGAACAAAAACCTTTACGAACGTGATCGTAGGTACCGGCACGTTAACACCCAATGCTAGTTATTCCATTTCGGGTAATCTGGCAGTTAATGGTACCTTGGCTGCAGGAAATGCTACTACTACATTTAATGGAAATACAACCATTAGTGGGGCAGGCTCTGCAACTTTCAACTTCCTTACGATAACCGGCACACTAACATCTTCGTCGGGAACCATCAGTGTCGTTAGAGACTTCACAAATAACGGTACCTTCAACCATGGCAACGGAACCGTTTCTTTCAATACAGCTGGCACTGTACAGCAGCAAATTCTTGGAAGCAGTTCCACCGTTTTCAATAACCTTGTCATTAACAATGTAGGTGTAGCGGTTGATGTTACGAACGGCGTAACAGGAGGCGCCACAGTGGACATAGCTGGAGCATTGAGTTTTGGAGAGACAAACTCAGTTATTGATGCAGATGGTTCAGGCTCTTCTATTCTAAGGTTCTTATCGACCAGCGACAATCCATCTACGGATGGGAGTGTGGCAGCCATCACATTTGCAGGTTCCAGTATTTCAGGCAACATCACCGTGCAGCGCTATGTGTCTAGTGAAAATAGAATTTACCGGTACATTTCGTCGCCGGTAGTCGGTGCAACAGTGGCTCAATTTAAATCAGCCGTACCTGTAACGGGCACTTTTACTGATCCATCCGACGGAGCTTCAATACCGCCCTGTACCGGTTGTAACTCTATCAATCCATCTCTTTATTCATTTAACGAAACAACTAATGCCTATGTAGCTTTTCCGGCAGCGGGTCTTGCCAGCGCAAACACATTTACAAATGGAAGAGGCTATTCCGGCTTCTTCAGACACACCGGTGCCGGTGCGGTAGGAACTGTAACCATTAATTTCAGAGGAACGCACCCTTCCACCGCGGGTGTTACACTTCCTGTTTCCTCAATTGCACTCAGATATAGTTTGGTAGGAAATCCGTACCCTTCACCCATTGTATGGAACAATGGAGCAGGCTGGGTGAAAACAAATATTGGCGATGTGATCATCGTTCGGGATAACGCCACAGGTGTTCATCAATCGCACGGCACTGCTGATAATTTCATTATTGCACCGGGACAATCATTTTGGGTTCAAAGCACAGCCGGGGGTGCTTCACTTCAAATCAGAGAAGCAGCAAAAACATCCGGCAGCTACAGTTTCTACCGATTGGATGAACCGATGGTTGACCAAGTTGAATTGGCTCTCACTAAATCTACCACTTCCGTTTCAGCCACAGCTAAGATTTCTATAGTTGATGGAAGTTCTATGGGGTTTGATAGTTATGATGGAAATGGCGAGGACTTTGATAATTTTATTAACAATGGTGGTACAAACCCTCAGGTTCAGGACATAGCTATAGTTTCTTCAGACTTAAAGCTTCTGGCAGTAAATGCAATTCCTTCCATTGCCTGTGGGCAACAGTTTACTATCAATTTAAAAGACTTAGTTCTTTCAACAGAAACAGTTGTTAACTATTCACTGGCAATTAATCCGACCGGATCACTCAAGGCCATCTCATGGACTTTGCGTGATAAATACTTGAATCAGGACATTACCATCTCTGGATCCAATGTTTATGAATTTACAGTTACGAATGCCATTGCAGCTTCCAAAGCAGCCGATCGATTTGTATTAACTGCCTCCAGTGCCTTGCCGATCGATCTATCAAAATCAGTAGCCGCATTGCCTACCAGCGAATGCACGACTTCCGATGCATTGGTAACCGTACAGAGCCAGCCCGGTGTTACGTATAGTGTAGAAGTAAATGGTACCCTATTTCCAAATGTGGTGCAGGGTAATGGAAACGAATTGAATATACCCATTGAATCAGATAAACTTGCGGTTGGGTCTAATACAATCCGCTTGAAAGCGAACAATGGTTGTGCATCAGCTTTTTTGACTAATTCAATTTCAATTGACAGAGTAGTTCCATATTCGATAAACCAGGTAACCAATGGTGCTCTTTGTTCGCCGGGTTCAGTTACCCTTACAGCTTCCGGTGCTCCGGCAGATGCTGTCATTCGCTGGTATGATTCTGAATCCGGCAGTAATCCCATTGCTACAGGCTTCGAATTTATTACGCCCATTCTTTCCGATTCTGTTACACGTTATTTTGTAGCTGCTTCACGACCTAATGGTTGTGAAGGTGATCGTTTATTGGCAAAAGTAGAAATCACCAATTTGACGGATACATTTAGTGCAATTCAGACACAATCAGCCTGCAAGTTTGGTAATGTTACATTGCAGGCATCTACATCATTGACCAATGGAACATTTAAATGGTATGATCAAGCAAACTCTCCTACGCCTTTAGCTGAGGGCCAGGATTTTTCAGTTAATAATCTCGCGTCATCGAGAGTCTATTTTGTTTCGTTTACGTCAAGCGGTGGCTGTGAAAGTGCGCGTTTGCCTATAACTGCATCCGTCTCAGAATTTACTCCATCATTTTATGCGACGCAAGAGAAGGTAGTTGTTTGTGCTGGAGACAGACATGTTCTTTCTGCAGGCGGTGCTGCGTATGCTACCTATGAATGGTTTACATCAATCGATTCTACAACCCCAATTGCTGTCAGCTCTCAGTTCATCACAGATCCGTTAGCGACGTCTACCGATTATTACGTAAGGGCTGTGAGTGATGGAGGTTGTGTTTCTGATCGCATCAAGGTATCGGCTCTTATTTCCGCTGGTGTAAATCCAACTACAATCGACTTTAGTTCAGTCTCCATTTGCCGCGAAGGGGAATCGACGATGCAACCGATCAATGGCCCGGCATCGACATCCTATCGTTGGTATAGTTCATTGAGTGGCTCGAATCCATTATATGAAGGAACGAGTTTCACCACAGGTAGTCTATCTGCAGATACTAAGTTTTATTTTTCGGCAGTTGATGCAAATGGCTGCGAAAGTGCCTTGCGCAAAGAAGTATTAGTCCATGTCACTTCCTATCAGGAGCCGGTTATTCAAGTGTCAGGTGATGGCTCATTAAAATCTAACTTCACAACAGGCAATACCTGGTATCTAAATGGCACACAGCTTGCCAACGAAACATTTCAATTCCTACAGGTGAAGGAATCGGGCGATTATACAGTGAAGGTAGATTATCAAGGATGTTCCGAATTTTCAGGAGCGGTGAATGTAACGACCCTGATTACCGGCCTCGAAGAATCAAACTACGAATACAACGTGTATCCCAACCCAGTTTCAGATATTTTACAAATTAGAGTAAAAGATGCTACTCCTGTTTTAAGAGCCTACTTAGTGAATAGTAGTGGAGCAAAAATAGCCGAGATTCCAATGAACAAGAGTTTAGAGGAATGGTCTGGTGAAATTGACCTACGAAATGTCAGCAAAGGTTTGTACATTATTCAACTTATGGCTAGCGAAAAGTCAGTTACCCACAAAATTATTGTAAAGTAAAATGAAAAGTACATTCCCCTTTATAATCGTTTTTTTTAGTTTACTACCGACGGCGATGGCGCAACCACCTGGTGATCCGGGAGGAGGTTCAGATCCTGACGTACCAATTACAGGCATTGAAGTACTTCTTGGGGTAGGGGGTGCTTTAGGTGCCCGAAAATTGATGAAAAGAAAAAAATCAAGGAAGGTTTGATCATAAAGTTTTTTAGAGACATCAAAATTCTGCCTCGATGGGTGGTGATTTTCATTGACCTGTCGATCATTGCATTCTCATGCATGGCAGCCTATCTGCTCCGGTTTAATTTTGTACTCGCAGAGATTGCCAACAGTAATTTTGTTTGGGGTGTCTTTTGTTACACCCTTTTTGGAGGTATTGCCATTTTGATAACCGGCTCCTACAATGGAATCATACGATACACCGGTTTGCAAGATGGTGTGCGAATCATCAAAATGGTTTTTTTAAATGTAGCATTTGCTGCCATCTCTAACCTTATTTACTTTTATAATGGCCGTAACAATCTGGTTCCCTATTCAGTCATTATCATCAGCTTTTTTACTTCTTCACTGCTGCTTTTCAATTATCGGCTTTTGGTTAAATATTTCTTTGCCTATTATAAGAACATCATCTTCAAACGGGCTCGTGTTCTAATTTATGGAGCAGGTCAAACGGGTATTATTACACGACATGTAATTGACTCCTCACCTCGAACGCAAACAGTGGGTTACCTCGAGAACGACTCTACTAAAATTGGTAAAGTCCTCGACGGTATTAAAATTTATAATGCTGAGTTAACACAAATAGAACAGCTATTCCGGGAGATTGGAGTTGATGAAGTAGTTATTACTGTTCGCGATATCTCGTTGGAGCACAAGAATGACCTCGTTGACTTATGCATAAAGAATCAGGTGAAAATACGCACTATTCCTCCGATTGATAAGTGGGTGAAGGGCGAGTTGAGCATCAACCAGATCAAAGAAATTAACATTGAGGATTTGCTGGGCAGAGAGTCCATCAAATTGAACAATGACACTGTGAAGACGGACTTGCGTAAGCGCAAAGTTCTCATTACCGGTGCAGCCGGATCTATTGGTAGCGAATTAGTGCGCCAAATTATTCAATATGCTCCTTCTGAATTAGTATTGATTGATCAGGCAGAATCGGATTTGTATGCCATTGAGCGAGAGATCAAATCATACAATGCAACCACGAGCGTCATCCTTTATCTGGCCGATATTACGAACCGAGATCGCATGAAAGCGATTTTTAAAGCACATCGCCCAGATATCTTGTACCATGCAGCTGCGTACAAACATGTGCCCATGATGGAAAGTAATCCGGGTGAAGCCGTATTGTGCAATATTTTAGGAACCAAATTATTAGCCGACTTGTCTGTTGAATTTGGTGTTTCAAAATTTGTGATGATCTCCACAGATAAAGCAGTCAATCCGACAAACGTCATGGGCTGCTCCAAGCGGATCGCGGAGATTTATGTTCAATCGTACAACAACTACCTCTCATCGACTTCTGGCGCCACCTCATTTATCACTACGCGCTTTGGAAATGTACTGGGGTCAAATGGTTCTGTTATTCCCATGTTCAAAAAGCAGATTCAGTCGGGTGGACCCATAACGGTAACTCATCCGGATGTGACGCGCTACTTCATGACCATTCCGGAAGCTTGCCAACTGGTGTTGGAAGCAGGCACCATGGGAAAAGGAGGGGAGATTTTTATTTTCGATATGGGTAAGGCCATTCGAATTGCAGACTTAGCCAAGAAGATGGTGCATCTTTCCGGATTGGAGCCGGGACGTGATATTGAAATTGTTTTCACTGGGTTGCGTGAAGGAGAAAAACTGTATGAAGAATTGCTCAATCAACATGAGAATACCATCGTGACACATCATACCAAAATAATGATCGCGAAAGTGAAAGAATATCAATACGAAGAAATTAATAAGTATGTAGATCTTTTTAATGATCTCGTATACGATAACAATGAATTAAAGATGGTTGCTTTGATGAAAGAGCTTGTTCCTGAATACAAAAGCAGCTATTCACGTTATGAAGTGTTGGATGATAAATCATCCGTAGAACTATAACGTAAGCCAATCGGCAGACCAAGGCAAAGCTCTCGGCCGCAGTTTTTCTTAGTATAAATTTTCCGGAAATGTGTGGTAGTTTAGACCGACTAGCGTCTCTTTCTTAAACCGCCTCTTTTGTTGTATCGGCTATAGGAGCTTCTCTTCTTAGAGAAATTCAGGCCATTCCCTCGGGGGTTAAATTGAAATGGCAAGTAATACTCGAATTTAACATTCACCAGCATATACGCATCTAAAGAACTTGGATTCCCCCTGATATCACCGGGCTTCTTTGGAAATCCAATTTCCTGACCTCTGTCAGATAAGAGAGGCATAGGAGTTGCAGGGTATACGGTGCTTACATCATCGATATAATCCGTAAACGTCTTTCTCCATCCACCTTCAAAAGCAATATTTAGAGTTGGCGACACTTTGAGTCGAATGCCCAATCCGAATGGAATAACAGGCTGAATCAAGCTATAGGAAACGCCTTCCGTCTTTAACGGTTGCAAAGCTACCCATTCCCCATTGTACTTTGTTTTTGGGTTCATGTAAAGAAAACCAAAACCAGCAAATCCGTAGACATTTATTTTGGGGCGCCGGTAGAATCTATCTCCATTTTCATAGAGATTTATAATGCCTACTGCATTTAACTCAAAGCAACTTGAAGAAAAAGATAGATTTCTAGGTCTTCTGGCACTTTCTATAGTTGCGTCTTTATCGTCGCCGGACAGAGTAAACCAATGTGCTTCTGCTCTCAAGCCAATCCTACGGCTTATATAGTACTGTAGGCCAACGTTGATGGAAGGGTCTGCGGTAATCAATTTGCCGGGATTCGATAATTCGCCAAAATAGGTAGAAGAACCAACTCCAAAAGTAGCAATCATGGCCCGTTCTCTCCGTGCAGCGTAGAAGCTTTGTGCGTCAACAGTAAAGCTCGCCAGAAGCAATAAAAAGAAAAGGGGAAAAAATCTAATCATTACTCTCTTGTTAAACTGCAATTTATTCATTTTTAAGTGAATAAGAAACCTCCAGCCTAGGCTAATACTTCTTTAATCTTTTGAGCGGCTTCCTTCAACAGAATGGCTGAAAATACTTTCAGCCCTGATTCTTGAATGATTTTGGCTCCTTCTTCCGCATTAGTGCCCTGCAAGCGTACAATAATAGGTACAGGAATGTTGCCTACCTTTTTGTAAGCCTCAACTACACCCGAAGCTACCCGGTCGCAACGCACAATACCGCCAAATATATTGATCAGAATGGCTTTAACATTAGGGTCTTTTAAGATGATTCGGAAGCCTGCTTCGACAGTTTCAGCATTAGCGCCACCACCCACATCCAAGAAGTTGGCTGGTTCGCCGCCCGAAATTTTAATTATATCCATGGTAGCCATGGCTAAGCCGGCTCCATTCACCATGCAACCGACATTTCCATCTAATTTAACATAGTTCAATCCTGATTTACCGGCTTCCACCTCTAATGGGTCTTCTTCGGTAATGTCTCTGAGTTCTTCCAGATCTTTGTGTCTGAAAAGGGCATTGTCATCCAAGTTCACTTTACCATCCACGGCCAATATTTTGCTATCAGATGTCTTTAAAACCGGATTAATCTCAAACATGGAAGCATCCAAACCTATATAGGCGGCATAGAGTGAATTAACGAACTTCACCATTTCTTTGAATGCATTGCCTTCTAAACCCAATGAAAAAGCTATTTTACGAGCTTGAAATGGCTGTAATCCGATAGATGGCTCTATCCATTCTTTCACTATTTTTTCAGGATGGGTAGCTGCTACTTCTTCGATGTTAATTCCGCCCTCGGTAGATGCCATGATCACCGGCTTGCTGGTGGAACGATCAAGCAAAATGCTCATGTAATACTCCTTAGGTTCGGTTGCTCCAGGATAGTATACGTCTTCGGCAATCAAAACTTTATTTACTTTTTTACCGGCTGCTCCGGTTTGAATGGTAACAAGGGTACCACCTAAAATAGCCTTCGATTTTTCAAATACTTCATCTACGCTTTTGGCAAGGACAACTCCCTTAGAGCCAGTCTCTTTCACCGTTCCTTTGCCACGCCCTCCGGCATGAATTTGCGATTTCACTACAAACCACTTTGATCCTGTTTCTGTCTGGATTTCTTTAGCGGCTGCAACGGCTTTATCAGGGGTATCAGCAACAATGCCTCGTTGAACTGCAACTCCAAACTTTTTTAAGATATCTTTGGCTTGGTACTCGTGAATATTCATGCTAGTGTATTTTGGAAGCAAGCTACTTTTTTTAAACCTTTAATTCAAGAATTAATACAACTCATGTTAAAAGGAATTGGTCTTCAAAAATCATACGGAGCGCTTCGCGTTCTAAAAGGTGTGGATATTGAAATTAATAAAGGGGAAGTTGTTTCAATTGTGGGCGCTTCTGGTGCCGGAAAAAGTACCTTGCTTCATATTTTGGGAACGCTGGATATTCCAGATGCTGGCACTTTGGAGATTAATGGTAAAAACGTATTCATACAATCTCAGCAAGCTTTGGCGGCATTTCGGAACAAGCACATCGGCTTTGTTTTTCAATTTCACAACCTTCTACCCGAATTTTCTGCACTTGAGAATGTGATGATACCTGGTTTTATAGCAAAGACGGAGGAGCAGCAGTTGAAAACGAGGGCTATGGATTTGCTTGAAGTCTTAGGAATAGCAGATCGTTCCAAACACAAGCCTTCAGAACTATCAGGGGGGGAGCAACAGCGAGTGGCTGTGGCCAGATCTTTAATTAATTCACCATTACTGGTGTTTGCCGATGAGCCATCTGGCAATCTCGATTCTGCCAATGCAGCCGAACTACATCAGCTTTTCTTTCGCTTGCGCGATCAATTCAATCAAACTTTCGTGATCGTTACGCACAATCAGGAATTTGCCGCCACTACCGATCGCAAACTAGAGATCAAAGACGGCACTATGGCTTTTTAAATTCTGCGTTTGCTATACTTTGACTGAGATTTCAAGCCGTGCTTGGTGTGATTGTTGGTTTGGCCGTAGGAGTGGCACTGATATGTTTCTAATGAACAAGAAGTTAAGATGGCTGCCAGCACTACAAACAGGAATACTTTTTTCATGACTTTTTTCTTTTTTGTTGATACAAAGGTATTGTCAGCAATTGGACAGATTTTTTCGTTGTTTGGGCGAAAGGAATCTGCGTAAGCCAATGAGAATAATTGACTAAAAATGATCGATTCTTAAGTTAATTGATTGAATCGCATCAGAACCTTACACAAAACCTTACATGAAATAGGAACCTAAAGATTTACTTTAAGTATCAACGATGCAAAAGTTCAGTTTCGGCTTCTTCTATGAGGGCTAAGCCTTTATCATTGATGGAGGTGATTCTAATTTTTTTCAGCTCGTTGATCAGAATTGGGTCATAGTGTGCTGCTACCCGAATGTAGTTCTCCGTAAAGCCGTGCATCATGCCGTCCTCAATATCATTTTCAAATAATACGGAGAATTCTTTGCCAATGTGTTGCTCATAAAAAGCTCTTCGCTTCTTATCGGAAAGGATATGAAGCATTTTTGATCGCTCGGCTCGTTCTTTTGAATGAACCGGGTTCGGCATTTCGGCTGCTAAGGTGTTTTCTCTTTCTGAATAGGTGAATACGTGCAAGTACGAAATGTCCAGATTGTTTAGAAACTGATAAGTCTCTAAAAAATCTTCTTTTGTTTCGTCCGGAAAGCCAACGATCACATCCACACCAATGCAAGCGTGAGGTATAACGGCTTTTATTTTCTCTACACGACTCGCATACAACTCGCGTTGGTAGCGTCTGCGCATCAGCTTCAGGATTTTGTTTGATCCAGATTGAAGCGGAATATGAAAATGTGGAACAAAGCGTTTTGATTGAGCTACAAAATCAATGATCTCGTCGGTCAACAGGTTTGGCTCAATAGAAGAAATTCGGAAGCGCTCGATACCTTCCACCTGATCTAGTTCTTTGATCAGATCGATGAAGCGATTAACTCTTACACCATCTTGCAATCCGTAATCTCCGGTGTTCACACCCGTCAGTACGATCTCTTTCACATCGGTGGCTGCAATTTCACGAGCCGTTTTCAAGATATTCTCGATGCTATCACTTCGACTTGCACCTCGAGCCAGTGGAATCGTGCAGAATGAGCAAGAGTAATCGCAGCCATCTTGCACTTTTAGAAAGGTGCGCGTACGATCGTGAATCGAGTAGGAGGTATTGAAATTTTTAACAACACTAATTTCAGAAGCATAAACGACTGGAGCTTCAGGGCGAACAAATCCATCCAGCAATTCAACCAGTCTGAATTTTTCGGCCGCTCCCAATACCGCATCTACACCCGGTATTTCAGAAATCTCTTTTGGTTTTAATTGAGCATAGCAGCCGATAATCGCCACATAAGCATTCGGAGAAATCGCTCGTGCTTCGCGCACAACTTTGTGGCACTTTTTATCAGCATTTTCAGTAACTGAGCAAGTGTTAATGATGAAGATATCTGGTTGATCGGTAAAATCGACCTTCTTATAGCCTTTCTCTTCAAACTTCCGAGAAATAGTGGAGGTTTCGGAGTAATTGAGCTTGCACCCGAGCGTATAGAAGGCTACTTTCTTCATTTGGGTCACAAAGGTAAATAGATTACCGACTTTTCGGAAGTGTGACTATTACATTTGAAGCAATCTGCGGTGATAATTGATTTGCCCTAAATGGTAGCCGAGGTGAGCGCTTAGATGAATCAGGAAATAACCGATTGTCATGGGATCTTTAAAAACCTCTAACGGATAAGTAGTTTCTAATGCTGTCGGATTTAGGTTTTCGAGCGCTTCAGTGACCGCCTTTCTGGTTTTTGCAATTTCGCTGAGAAGTTCTTCTTTGTTTAATCCTTTCGTGCTGAACTCAGCATCGCGGTGACGAACATAGCCGCTATTTCCGAGCACTGCTCCGATGTAGTATTGCAAATTTCCGCACAAGTGGAGACAAAGATTACCAGCTGGATTTTTAATATCACAGGATACTTTCCATAATCCTGCATCGGACGGGTATTGAGAAATCTCTCTTTCGAGTACCGCCAAATCTCTGTCCAGTAGTTTTTGTACGGTTTGAATGAGTAAGCTCATGATTTCAAAATGTCTTTTTCGATGTCTTTGATTTTCTGATCTAGAATGAGTGCTACTCGATCATAGTCTGCAGCATTTGCGAGCGCAGTATTTACGCTGACATAGAATTTTATTTTTGGTTCCGTACCGCTGGGACGAACAGAAATTTTATTGCCGGATTCGGTATAGAACTGGAGCACATCCGAAGAAGGCTGATGAATTACTGTTTTTTCTCCTGTGAGTAGGTTGGTTTCTTCACTGATTTTATAATCGAGTTTGCGAACCACTTTTTCACCCGCAATGATCTTTGGCGGAGACTCGCGGAAGTTCTTCATCATGTCTTTGATTTGTTGTTCGCCTTCTGCTCCTTTGCGCACCAGGTTGATCAATCCTTCCTTATAAAAGCCAAACTCCACATACATTTGCAACAACCATTGATAGAGGGTTTGCCCTTCGTCTTTAGCGGCAGCGGCCATGGCTGCAAAGAATGCACACGCAGAGACCGCATCTTTGTCGCGCACGAAATCACCAACCATATAGCCATAACTTTCTTCACCTGCAGCAATAAATTCTTTTTTGCCATCCAAGTTTCGCATCAGTTCTGCAATGTATTTGAAGCCGGTGAGCGTGTTATAACATTCGATGCCCAGTTTCTTGGCCATCGTATCAACTAACTCTGTTGTAACAATGGTTTTGGCAATGTAGCCAGACTTGTCTTTTCTGTTTTTTAGAATGAACCACATCATCAGGCTGAATGCCTGATTGCCGTTTAGCAGGAAGAATTCACCAGAATTATTTTTTATTCCGATGCCAACACGATCGGTATCCGGATCGGTGGCAATCACCAACTCCGCTTGAATAGCTTTTGCTTTTTGAAGCGCCATCTCCATGGCCGATTTTTCTTCAGGGTTGGGAGATTGCACAGTTGGAAAATTCCCATCAGGAATGCGTTGCTCTTCTACCACCTGCACATTTTCAAAACCTAAACGCTTGAGGCATTCGGGCACCATGGTTATTCCAGCACCGTGGATGCTGGAATACACCAGTGGAATATCTTTTTGTCGATGGATACTTTCTTGCTTTGGAATCAGCTTTAGAACCTGCGCGTAATATGCATTCTCAACTTCATTACTAATGGCAATGATCTTATTAGGATTCGCATTGAATTTGATTTGCGCATAATCGGTGATGGCGTTTACTTCTTTGATCACGTTTTTATCGTGAGGAGGCACGAGCTGTGCGCCATCCGTCCAATACGCTTTGTAGCCATTGTACTCGCGTGGATTGTGACTCGCGGTAATCACCACACCCGATTGACATTTCAAATAACGAATGGCAAAAGATAGGAGTGGGGTAGGACGCAATTCCGGAAAAAGATATACCGTGATGTTATTAGCCGAAAACACATCGGCTACTGTTTGCGCCAATTGCTTGCTATTGTTACGACTGTCGTAAGCAATAGCTACTTTCACTTCCGTGGATGGGAAAGATTGAATAAGATAATTGGCGAGTCCTTGAGTAGCGGCACCGATTGTGTATTGATTGATACAATTAGCTCCAACACCCATAATGCCGCGTAGACCGCCCGTGCCAAACTCCAATTCTTTGTAAAAACTGTCGATTAGATTTTTGTGGTTGCTTTCGGCTAATAGTTTTTTAACTTCTTCTTTGGTGGAGGAATCGATGGTGCTGCTCTGCAGCCACTTTTCTGCTTTGCTTTTTGAAATGTTAAGTAAATCCATGAATCGTTTTTTCTTTATTTATAATCTTCTCGTACCGGATAGAATACATCCAGTATTTTACAATCGGTGATGGCGCGGCCGGAATGTTTGCCATGTGATGGAATCGGTAATACGTTTCCTGCTTTGAGGTGATTAGGGGTGCCTTCTAATGTAATCTCGAATTCTCCTTCCAACATGTTCACAACTTGTTCGTGCATGTGCGAATGCTCCGGCAAATTGCTTCCCTTTTTGATTTCCCAATAAGCGAAAGTCATATTATCGGTATGGACAAACTTGCCAGAGAAGCCTGGAAATAATTCGCGAGCCGGAATGTTGGTAAGATCGTGCTTCATAGTTTAAATGGGTTGACAATTTTCAGCTGATTTTCGATCGTGAGACCATCTTGCATATCTTCGGAATAGAGAATGGTGCATTCATAGCGAAGTGCAGTTGCAATAATGATTGAATCCCAGGAGCTTAATTGGTATTTTAAGGATATGTCGAAGCTCTCGGTCAGAATTTCAGGAGTGATTACCACAACTTTGAATCGCCCCATTAAAGCGGAAGCAAATGCGAACGCTTCCTTTTTATCAATCTTTAGTTTTTTTAAGTAGACGCTGACATTTTCAGCAATTACCTGTGTGCTAATTAGAAAGTTAGAAGATAAGAAACCTTCTACTTGCAGCTTTTTTTGGTTTGAACTTTTGTCAATCAGGTATAATGAAATGTTGCTATCTAGGAAGACTTTTTCAGGGGCGGTCATAAAGTTCATCCCTGTTAAATTTGTAGTTACTTAAATCAACATTGAATTTGGAAAATTCTTCGTGAAGTGATTTTCTCCATGTTTCGATGTCAATGGCATTTTCATTTTCCTCAACGGAAGGCATGATAATCACGTCAACCTCGTTTGCTTTGAAGGAATCAGGAAGTTCAACAGTTACATGCTTCCCTATTCTCTTTACATTTTTTTTTCGAATGGCTTCCATACCTTAAAATTACAAATTTCCTCTTAACTCCTGCTCGCGTTCAATGGATTCAAACAAGGCTTTGAAGTTCCCTTTGCCAAAAGACTTGGCGCCATTGCGCTCAATGATTTCGAAGAATAGTGTAGGGCGATCTTGCAGTGGCTTAGAGAATATTTGCAGCAAGTAACCTTCCTCATCGCGGTCGATGAGGATATTCAGTTTTTTTAATTCTTTATAATCTTCGTTGATAGCCCCTACTCTTGTCACCACCTCATCATAGTACACATCGGGAACTCGCAGGAATTCTACCCCACGTTTACGCAATTCGCCCACGGTATGAATGATATCATCTGTCGCAATAGCGATGTGCTGCACACCGGCACCACGATAGAAATCCAGGTACTCTTCAATTTGTGATTTTTTCTTGCCCGATGCGGGCTCGTTGATTGGGAACTTAATGAACCCATTTCCATTCGAAACCACTTTGGACATGAGCGCGCTGTATTCGGTGGAGATGTCTTTATCATCGAAAGTGATGAGCAGCTTAAAGCCCATCACATCTTCATAAAATTTTACCCACTTATTCATTTGCCCTAATTCCACATTGCCCACACAATGGTCTACATGTAACAGGCCAATGGATGTTGATTGAAAACTACTTTTCATAGGCTGATAGCCGGGTAGAAAAGCGCCTTTGTAGTTCTTTCTTTCCACGAATGTGTGAATGGTATCGCCATAGGTTTTGATCGAAGCAAGCACCACTTCGCCATGCTCATCCTGGTACCGCTTGGGCTCGCTGTGAATTTCCGCTCCACGCAAAACAGTTTCCTGAAAAGATCGAGTAGCATCATCGACCCAAAGTGCCAACACTTTTACACCATCGCCATGCTTTTGTACATGTTGGGTTATCTCAGAATCTGGGATAAGTGAAGTGGTGACTACAAAGCGGATTTTGTTTTGCTGCAAAACATACGATGCTCTGTCGCGCACACCGGTTTCCGGGCCTGCGTAAGCTACTAACTCAAAACCAAAGCAATGTTGATAGTAAAGCGAAGCTTGTTTGGCGTTGCCCACATAGAACTCGATGTGGTCGGTGCCATTGATGGGAAGAAAATCGTCCGTCATAGCTTATTGAATTTAAGCAAATTTAGTGTTTAAGTTAAGCCCTTTTTTAATCACCTCACCTGAATCCTCTGCGCATGGGAGAGGAGATTTCGAAGAGCTTAACTTAACGAGATTGAAGCAAATTTAGTCAATCCACTTGTTTTTATTTCGACTTTGACCAATCTTGGCAAAAATTTGAAACATGGATTTAAAAGAGTTGGACAAAGCGATTCAGGACATTGCCAAAAGACGCAACGAATTAAAGAAACTCGATTATAATAACCCCAAATACGATGATTTGGAGGAAGAACTCCATGATTTGGAAGATGCATTGCACGTGACATACGGAGATTACCTCGAAGAAGTGTTGCAAGAAGTTCACGACAAATATTGCCCCGATACCGATATCCTTTTCCCGATTGCTTATTTGGCTAAGACATATACCGTTCAGGGAACCGATTACTCGGTTGCCGCTTCGGAAGGTGTGTATGTAGAAGTAGACTCACTTCCAGGCAAAGAGACTAAGTTAGTGATTGTTCCCAGTCCGCTCCGCATTGTGCTGAATGTGGGCAAAGAGAAGCAGCAAGTGGTTTGGACTTCTAAGTAAGTTTCATAACCTTTAGTTACTTGAGAACTGATGTTAGTTTAATGTTGTCTGATGCCTTTGCGGTGACTTGACGACTAAAAGCTTCATATTCAGATTCGAACTTGTCGCGTTTTTTAGTTCCTCTCTTGCCGATTTCCTTATCAATAAAATCGCTTAGACTTGTCATGTTTTTCTTCTTCATAATACTTGATGTTACTAAAATCTATCAATTAAATCCCAATTTCACCCGAACTCGGTTGAGTACTTCTCTGGCAATGACGGTTGCCTTGGCTTCGCTGTATTGCAATTTCTTTTCTAACTCCGGCAAGTTGCTCATGTAGAAGTTAAACGCTTCGCGCTCGGTGGCATATTTGGCTATAATCAACTCAAACAACTCTTGCTTGGCGTGGCCATAGCCGAAATTTCCAGCTAAATATTTTTGTCGGAGGGCTTCGGTTTGCTCGGTTGTGGCAATCAATTTATAAATAGCAAACACGTTGTCCTTGTCGGGATTTTTTGGTGCTTCCATGGGCGTGCTATCGGTAACGATGGACATGATCTGTTTGCGCAGTTCCTTATCGGGAAGGAAAATGTCGATGGTGTTGCCGTAGGACTTGCTCATCTTCTGTCCGTCTGTGCCAGGAATAGTCATTACGTTTTCTTCTATCTTCGATTCGGGTAGCACAAAGGTTTCTCCATACTGGCTATTGAAAGCGGAGGCGATATCGCGCGCCATTTCTAAATGTTGCTTTTGATCTTTGCCCACAGGCACCTGATTGGCATCGTACAAAATGATGTCAGCCGTCATCAGCACGGGGTAGGTGAAGAGCCCTGCGTTGACATCGGAAAGTTTATCGGATTTGTCTTTGAATGAATGCGCGTTGGCCAACATCGGGAAAGGAGTGAAGCAACTCAGGTACCACGCTAACTCGCACACCTCTGGAATGCGGCTTTGGCGGTAGAGTAAATTCTTTTCGAGATCGAAACCAAAGGCGAGCCATGCTGCAGCTACCGCATTTACATTTTGCGTGCGCGTGGCGGCATCTTTGATCGTAGTAAGCGAGTGCAGGTCGGCTATGAAGAAGAACGACTCGTTGCCTGCGATTTTAGAAAGCTTGATTGCTGGTATGATAGCACCGAGCAGGTTGCCTAAATGCGGGCGGCCGCTGCTTTGGATGCCGGTAAGAATTCTGGACATAACTAGTAGTGAGGATTGAGATATGAGTATTGAGATGTTAGATTATAAGTTAAGATGAGCTGACTACGAAGTGCCATGGGCGAGGGATTGCAGCGGAAAGCCCACGCGCCTCGCGTGGCTTGAAGCGGAAAGCCCGGTGGCCATCGGCCACGCCCCCAAAATATACCGATGTTAACTTCGTTACAATCATGTTTGATCTATTCGCGTGATACGCTGCAAGATTACTGATTTGCTGCTAACTTTGAATCATGAATTTTAATCTTTTATGAATAGACTGGTGTGGATTTTTTGGATGACTCCGCTGCTTTGCGCAGCACAACTGACGGAGCCGATTCAATTTCAGGATAAGATGTATGACTTTGGCGATGTGCCCGAAATGGAAGGCCCCGTGAAGTATGAGTTTACGTTTACGAACCGTGCCGACAGGCCTATCAAGATTTTGACTGTACAGCCATCGTGCGGATGTACTACACCCGGCTGGACGAAGGAGCCCGTGGAGCCCGGCAAGACGGGCGTGATTAAGGCAAGCTTCGACCCCAAAGGAAGACCTGGCTATTTTAATAAGTCGCTGACCATTGCTACGGATTTTGATGCCAACCCGATTGTGCTTCAGATCAAGGGCAATGTGGTTGACCGCAAATCGGATAAGGGGCCTTACGATTTGGTGGTGGAAAATGGAAACTTACGCTTTCGCAATAGCTCATTTAATGTGGGCAAGGTATTTATCAATAAGCCTGCCAGCGTCACGGAGTTTCCGGTATACAATGCGGGCAACGACACGATTAAGTTGTTGCAAGTTCAGGCTCCTAATCATTTAAAAATAACGATGGCACCACTGCCGGCACACAGCCGTGGTGTATTGAAGATTACGTTTAATGCGCGGTTGAAAAATCAGTTTGGGTTTGTGACGGATGGCTTTGTGATGACTACCAATGATCGGAAGAAAGCAGAAAAACCTTTTTCATTTTATGCTACCGTGGAAGAGAGCTTTGGTGTGTTGACACCGGAGGAACAAGTGAAGGCTCCACTACTGGTGGTAGACAGTTATCAGGTAGACATGGGGCGCATGCGCGATGCCATTGCGGTGCAACGCAAAGTGAAATTAAAGAATCGAGGAAAAAAAGAATTGCACCTGCGCTTTGTGCAGAGCAATTGTAGCTGCCTTACGGTAAAGCTTGGCAAGAAGTCGCTGAGCCCCAACGAAGAAACGGAGCTGGAGATGACACTTGATCCGACTGGGCGAGAGGGACTTCAGAATAAGGCGATTACAATTTACTCGACTGATCCGATGAATCCGGTGCAACGGATATTAGTGAAGGGATATATTAACACGACCGATTAAGCCGTCCGCAACAATAATTCTCGTTATTTGAGAGAAGCAGCCACCAACTTCTTTATGTGCGCGAGATGAATCAATCTATAGTTTACAGAAAAATTAATTCAACGTTAGTTCCTTATTCAAATGAGAAATCTTCTATTTATAACTCTAACGATTACAAACCTTACTTCCTTTAGTCAGAATAAAGTAATCTTCAAGACCTTTTATAAGCCGAATAAAGTGTATACATCCGCCACAACAACTTATTCAGAATCAGTGATGGACTTTAGTGGCGACCAAAAAATTCTTGATGTATTAGCAGCAAGTGGCATAAAGAATCCAATGACTTTCGCAGGTACAGCAAATAAGTCAACCACCATAACTACTGGTGCACTAACTGTTGACTTGAGCTTTCCAGCAAGAATTGTTTTTGGTGAGGTTACTGACGTGCAAAAGTTAAATGATCAGGACATCAAAAAAGACAATCCTTTATCTGGTTTAGTTATGGAGGGATTTTACACTAAAGATAATCTGCTTCGAATAGATACAATTATTAGTGATAAGATTGATTCACTGACTAAAGTAACCATCAAATCAACCATAGAAAATGCGCAACAGCAAATCAAATTTCCTGACAATCCAATTGGAATTGGAGAATCATTTGAACGACAATTACCCATGCAAATTCCTGTTGCAGGCTTTAAGCTTGTAAAAGTATTGATTAATATAAAATATAAACTTGTTGAGATTAATGGGGATAAGGCAAAATTTGATTTGGTTCAGACAGCATCTTTGGAAATGACAACCGACCAAGGAGATGTTTCAGCAGCAGGAAAGGGTTTTGGCACTTCAGAATTTGACATGACTCATAACATGGTAACTAAATTTGATTCTGATATGACCCTGACTATGAAATTGATAATTAATGAAATCCAAATCACTGCCAAGATTAACTCAAAATCAAATACCTTAGTCACGGTGAATTAATATTTGGTTCACCTACATTGTTTCACGTATGCTTCTTAAATTAATGGGGATGATTTAGCCTTTTCTTAACTTGACAATGGCATGAGAAAGATTTTACTTCCATTATTTCTACTTGTTCTCTTCGGTTTCAAAAGTGCAGATGAGTCTGACGGTGATTCCGCAGCTAAATGCAAACCATATTTTTACTTTGATCAGGTAGTGCATTACAAGTTTGTTTTGCCCGATGATCCAATTTGGATTATCCATGATGATGATTTGTTGGACACAATTAAAGACCCTTCACAAAAAGAGCGATTCAAAACAATCCGAAAATATCTGGAAAGTAATCAGATACTAACCCAACTTGCAGATACCACATCTTTTGTGAAGATGGAGCAATTTGGATTTGAAAAGTATAAAATTGCAAAAGAATTGCACAGTAAGCTGAATGATATCTTTTGCGACCGAAAACATAAAGAGTATTTGGTAGGTGCATGTAGTCCAATTTATCATGACCTCTTGGTTTTTAAGTATAATAGTAGAACCATCGGTTTTGCCAGACTTTGTTTTTCATGTAATGAAGCAGTGATTGTAGGGTCTAAAGAAAATACCCGACGGTTTGGCCAATCTGGCGACTTCTATAAGCTAAAAGGACTGCTCGGCTATCAATGATATGAAAGGAGGTAGATTGCCACTGTACTTACTAGAAAAAATAGTATTAAGGACGAAGAAATGAGCACTTTTAAATACTGTAGTATGAAAGCAATCGCGGTATTTTTATTGGTGATTTCAGTAAGTGCATTTTCCCAAACTATAAAAGAAATGCAACCGGAGCTGGGTTATGAAGTCAACAAAAGTCCCGAAGGTGAATTGGCGTTTAACAATAAAAACAAGAAATGCGCTGCGCTTTATGAACGCGATAGAAAAACGTGGACGGCTGCCGAAAAAAACCTGGCAGCCGAATGTAGTGGAGAGCCAAATGAGCCGGAAGGTTATTATGATGTATTAGGTCTGGGATGCAGTTGGTATTGTGGAGGAGGCGAAGACACGCAAACTACTTCGTCTGAATTGAAATCGCAAGGACAGAATCAGTATGCTGCCGGCAATGCGCATGACCTCAGTTACAAAACCGCATGGGTAGAAGGTGCGCCGGGCTATGGCATTGGAGAATCGCTTACCTATCATTTTCCTCCTCAAACGCCTCGAATCACTAAAATCATAGTCGTAAATGGATACGTCAAGGCGCCCAAGGCATGGAGCGAGAACTCACGTGTTAAGAAGTTGAAGTTTTATATTAATGAAAAGCCGATCGCTATTCTAAACTTGCACGATACCCGAGCAGAACAAACTTTTACTTTTGAACCCATAGGCATCTCTAATCGAAAAGATTACAAACTATTGGCAAGCATGCCACCATGGACGATGAAGTTTGAAATAGTGGATGTTTACAAAGGCGAGAAGTACGCTGACACAGCAATCACCGAAATTTACTTTGACGGGATTGATGTGCATTGATTTGTTGCTTCATTTTGGAGGAATCCAAAATCCAAATAAATCCAGCAATCTTCCATCAAGCTTTCGCGATCATCTCTTACTCACCGGCACCGCCTTCAGCGTATAGCCTTTTGCCTTCAGTAACTCAAGCAAACCCTGATTGCCTTCTAAGTGTGCAACGCCTACGGCAACGAAAGCCGTGTTTTCTTTCACCATCTTTTCAATCTTTGGCAACCACTCCACATTGCGCTTGGTGTAAAACTCATCTACAAACAACGGATTGTTTTCTATAGGATGTAAAGTGAATTCAAAAATCTCTTCCAACGATTCATGCGGATAGTTGCTCATCAGCTTTTGAAACTCCGTCTTTTGCGTTTCGAAGTTATCGATGCTATGGAGCAACGCCTTCACCTGATTATACATCGGGTAGGAGTTCAGAGCCTGCGCCTCGCGCTCAATAGGCTCCAGGCTAAAAGTGGCCACTTTGTTCTTTTTGGCAAACAAAAGCAGTTCGATATCAAAATACTTCACTTTTTCTTTTAGCGTCAGTCGCGTCATTAAAATGGATAGAGCCAATGGTTTGATCTTGGCATACTTCGCTTCGAATTGCTTTTGGTTGATGCCAAACTCCTTTTCGAAGAAGTTTAAAACCTTTTTATAGTCGGCAGGGGCGAGTTCTGTGCCCAGCGATTTTCCTTTTTCAAAATGAAGGGCCACGTTAAGTTCGTGTTGGGCGTGGTGGTCTACCTGATCTTCAATGGCAAACAACGTTGCGCCTTTAATGCGTTCACTTACTTCCTGCGGAATATAAAATTCCTTTTCGCCAATGAATTTCAGCGTCCCCAGTATGTACGAGGGATTCTGTAAGCCATTTCCGGAAATTTCCCATAGCACCGAACTTTGTGCGTAGGTAAAAAGGGTAGTGAAGGAAATAAGCGCGATCAGGAGACTTTTCTTCATAACAAGGATAAATTTGAAGTTGTAAAGAAACTATAAATGCCATTAAAAGGAAATGACTTTAGTTAGTTTTCATCCATAGTTTTTGTGTATTTTAACGGTGATTTTTAACAGAAACTAGCGGGTTTTAAATGAGCGAAGAACTTCTCAAGGCGGTTATCCAATTTTTTGCCATTGTAGCCAAAGAGCGCATCACCGAAGATGAACGGGCCATTATCAAAGAGTTTTTGTCGCTGCACCTTAACCAGGACGGCACCCGCTACTACCTCACGCTATTTGACGATTTCTGCAAAACCAACAAGCGCATTGCCACCAACGGCCCCCTTGCCAATGTAGACGCTGAAACTCAGGAGTTTGTAGACGACTGGGCGCAGATCATGCAGATCTCTAAAAAGGTGAATCAGGCACTTACCATGCAGCAAAAGGTGGTGCTCGTTATCAAAATCATCGAGTTGGTGTTTGCGGATGACAACCTTTCCGAGCGCCAGAGCAACCTCATCTTCTACATCAGCGAAGCGCTCAAACTTCCGGCCAAAGACTTTCGAGCTATGCGCTCGTTTGTGTTGGGGCACGATATTGATGAACTCGGCTCGAAGCAAATCTTGATTATCGATGAAGGCTCGGGGGAAATTAAACATCCGGGGCCGCGCATTGTGGCTAAAAACCTCACGGGATTGATTGCCATTTTGCGCCTGTCGGATATTGAAACCTACTTCATTAAATATCTGGGGATCACTCCGCTTACGCTGAATAGCATTGCGCTGAAAAGCCGGAAGATTGATGTGTTCCCTACGGGCAGTACCATTCGCGGAGCGAAGATCGACCCGATCTACTACAGCGATGTAGTCGGCAAGTTTTTGTTTGAAGAAACCGATACGGAAATCAGCTTTGTGGCTGATCACCTCTTTTATCATTTCAAGAGTGGCCGTGCCGGTTTGCAGAATGTGAACATCGCAGAAACAGGAGGGAAGCTGATCGGATTGATGGGCGCCAGCGGCTCGGGCAAATCCACATTGCTGAGTGTGCTCAACGGCTCTGAGTTACCATCCAGCGGACGTGTATTAATCAATGGTATCGATATTCATAAAAATCCGGATAAGCTTGAAGGAATTGTCGGTTTCATTCCGCAAGATGATCTGTTGATGGACGACCTGACGGTTTTCCAAAATTTATACTACAGTGCACGCTTGTGCTTTGGTCATTATTCCCGTAAAGAGATTGGTGATCTCGTAGAGAAAGTGCTGCTCAATTTAGGTTTGTCAGAAATCCGAAATCTGAAAGTAGGTTCACCTTTAGAAAAAACCATCAGTGGTGGGCAACGCAAGCGCCTGAACATCGGATTGGAATTGCTGCGCGAGCCCACCGTTTTGTTTGTTGATGAGCCCACGTCCGGCTTGTCGTCCCGTGATTCGGAAAACATCATGGACTTGCTCAAAGAACTTTCGCTGCGTGGCAAAATGATTTTTGTGGTAATCCATCAGCCCTCATCTGATATCTTCAAGATGTTTGATACACTCATCATCTTAGATGTGGGCGGCTTCCAGATTTACTATGGCAATCCCGCTGAGTCGGTGAATTATTTTCAGGACATCATCAACGCCGCCAACAAGAATCCGGGTGCTTGTCCGGAATGCGGTAACATCAACCCCGAACAGGTCTTTAATATTATTGAAACACGTGTAGTGAATGAGTATGGACGCTTTACGCATACGCGCAAAGTTTCACCCGGCCAGTGGTACCAATATTTTAAGCAGAAGATCAAGATTCCGAAAGTGCAGGAAGTGCAAGATCCGCTGCCGGTGACACAAAAAATTCCGAATTGGTTCAAACAGTTGTGGGTTTTCATCATCCGCGATGTTTTATCCAAGCTTGCCAATCGCCAATACATTACCGTCAACCTGCTGCTCACTCCGGTGCTAGCGCTTTTCATTGGCTACTTTGTAAAATACTACGATGCCGTGGGCGTAGCGAAGCCGGAATACACGTTCTTCCATAACTATAACATACCTGTATACTTCTTTATGAGCATTGTAGTGGCCCTCTTCGTGGGGCTCATTATCAGTGCCGAAGAGATTTTCCGTGATCGAAAAATATTAAAGCGCGAAACGTATTTGCATCTGAGCAGAAGCAGCTATTACGTTTCGAAAATTGGTATACTCTTCACACTTTCGGCTGTGCAAACCATCTGCTTTATTTTAGTGGGCAACTGGTTGATGGAGATTCCGTTTGGCGAGATGCGCTATTGGCTGATCTTGTTTTCGTGTGCGTGCTTTGCTAATATGCTCGGGCTGAATATTTCTGCAGCTTTCGATTCGGCTGTGACCATTTACATTTTGATTCCGATTCTGATCATTCCGCAATTGCTGCTAAGCGGAGTGGTGATTAGCTTTGATAAATTTAATCCGAAAGTAGGCGCACCCAATGGCATCCCGATAATGGGCGAAATGATGGCATCGCGTTGGGCATTTGAGGCATACATGGTTACACAGTTCAAAGACAATTCGTATGAGAAGCAATTCTATGCGTTGGATCAGAAGCGCGCCATTGCCGATTACAAACGCTTGTATTATTTACCTGCCCTTGAATCGAAGTTGTCGTTTGTCTTGAACCACCGCAGCGACTGGCGCAATCAGAAGGAGGGCAATGAAACCAAAGTCGCTCTTGATTTGCTCCGTAGCGAAATCAAGAATGAACTAACCTACGTGGGCGAAAGCAAACTGCCGGATGTAGATCGTTTAGCACCCGGCAAATTTGATTCTACGGTTTACCGCAATGTGCAGAAGTTTTTAGTCACACTGCGTCAATATTACGGCATTCGCAATGCCAAAGCCACCGAAGATAAAGAGAAGTTAATGATGGCGATGACGAAGACACCAGAGCAAAAAGAGGAATTTGAGCGGATGCGCTTGAAGTTTCAGAATGAATCCGTGAATCGCCTGGTAGAAAACTCTACCGATCCGGTGCGCATTGTGGAATGGCACGGTGAATTGGTACAAAAGATTTATCCCATCTTCTTTGAGGATCATCGCCCTGACCATCACTTCGATTTTCGTGAGAATTTCTATGTGCCGCAGAAGCATTTCATGGGGCGCAAGTTTGATACATTGTATTTCAACATTGCCATCATTTGGGTGATGACGATCATCTTGTACGTTACCCTTTATTTTGAAGTGCTGAAAAAGCTCGTTCACGCCCTGGCCATGCGCAGAAAATACAAGAAGAAGAACTGATCGGAATTGCCGAATCCACCCGTTCCCGTATCTTTGCCAAAATAATTTTTATGAAGACAAATAAACTCCTCATTGCACTTAGTTTTCTGGTAGCTGTAGCCTGTTCTACCAAACAACAAACAGCCGAAGCTCCGAAAGAAGAAACAAACGACTGGAAAGAAATGGATTCCTTCCACATGATCATGGCAGAAGCATTTCACCCTTATAAAGATTCTGCAAACCTAGCCCCGGTAAAACAACTGGCGGAAGAAATGGCTACCGAAGCCGGCAATTGGGCCAGCGCTGCCCTTCCTGAAAAAGTGAACAATGATGAAGTAAAAGAAAGCTTGCAAAAACTAAAAGCCGATACCCGCGCTTTGGCGGATATGATCAAAACCGGTGCAGATGACGCAGCCCTTGGTTCATCCCTCAATGCCCTTCACGATAGCTTCCACGCGATCATGGAAGCGTGGCATGGTGGTGGTGAAAAGCATGAACATGAGCACAAAGACTAATCACAGTCAGTTGGAAATAAAAAGAGCCGCATTCAACTGAGTGCGGCTCTTTTGTTGTTGACTATTTTTCTATCGCTGCATCAAAATCTTCGAGGCACCTTCAACTTGCTGATTAAAATTCTCGAGCGCCTTGGCGGCAATCTCTATTTGCTCTTGCGCTTCTTTCCAACTGCGCTGCTCGATGGCTTCACGCACACCGGGCAGTGTCTTCACGCCATAGCCGGTATAAAAACCAGGTGCGTAAATGGTGTGCTTGTACCAGGCTCTGCGCGGCAAGCCAGCGTCTACCAATAATTTGCGCTCGGATTTGTAGAGCAGCTCGTTGAGCTGATTGCGGTTAGTAAGCGGATTCGGATTCGCAGCGGCTAACTCCGCATATTTGGCGGTGCTTTTCTCTAATTGAAGTATCGCATTCTGTAAGCTGGAGAAATTCAGGTAAGGCACTGATTCCTTAACTACGGGAGGAACATATTTCTCAGTAGGATCTTGCGCCAATACATATCGCTTTTCGCGGATCATTTGGTTTTCGATTTCCGTGCTTTCGCGCAGATTGTCGAGTAGGGTTGTCACTTCGGTAACATAGGTATTCACGGTTTTATGAAAGGCCGCAAAATCAAATGGTAAAACTTCGGCATTGGCAATGCGCAACGTTGCTCGTCCTGCGGTTTTCGCCAGTGCCACGCCATATTCGAAAGTAGGATCTTTGAAACGCTTGTAGTGATCGTACGAATCGTACACGGAATGATATTCGCCACCACCATTCTCACCACCAAAGCCTAAGTTCAGTGAGGCAATGCCTAAGTGTTGAATAAAAGGAGAGTAGTCCGAGCCCGCACCGAGGGCGCCAATGCTTAACGATTTGCGTGCCAATATGTCTTTCTTCGCTTTTACTCCGGATGCGTTCGCAGCATCCAACGATTTTCTGCGTTCAAATAAACTGATTCCTGTTTGCGGGTCAGTGACATCTTTGCTAATGCCACTCATCAGCGGTTCGAGTGTGTGCGATCCTTCCACAAACAGAAAACCACGTCCGTTGGAGTCAGAGTTAATGTAGGCCACCGTCTTGTCCACCAGTTCATCCCAGTGATCTTCTACCCATTCCGTCGATCCCATTAGCGAAGGCTCTTCCGCATCCCACGCACAATAAATGATCGTGCGCTTGGGCTTCCAGCCACTCTTCACCAATTCGCCCACCGCACGCGCTTCTTCCATCAAAGCCGCCATGCCACTCACCGGATCGTTGGCGCCATTCACCCACGCATCGTGGTGGTTGCCGCGAATCACCCATTCATCCTGCAACTCCGTGCCGCGCAGTTTGGCAATCACATTATAGGCGGGCTTCGTATCCCAGTTAAAAGCTAATTTCAAATGTACTTTCGAAGGTCCGGGACCGATGTGATACGTGATGGGCAAGGCACCACGCCATTTCTCAGGTGCTACCGGGCCACCCAATGCTTGCAGCAAAGGTTGAGCATCGCCATACGAGATCGGAATCACCGGAATCTTCAGTAGATTTTTCGCTTCACTGCGGTCAATGCGCTTGGCTTCTTTGGTAGAGCCATAGTTTGGCGTAAGCGGATCGCCCGGATAGATAGGCATATCTAAGACAGAACCGCGTTGCGCACCGTATTGATTTTTATAGGCTCCTTTCGGGTAGACATCGCCTTGCGCGTAGCCATCACCGGCCGGGTCGGAGTAGATGATGCAGCCAATTGCTCCATGCTCTTGCGCCACCTTCGGCTTGATGCCGCGCCACGAGCCACCGTACTTCGCAATCACAATTTTGCCTTTCACATCTATGCCCATGCGCTCCAGTTGTTCGTAGTCATCGGGCACGCCATAGTTTACATACACCAACTCCGCTGTCACTTCGCCATCGGGCGACCAGCAGTTATAGACGGGCAGTTGTTCTGATTTTTGTCCGGAAGTAGCATCTTCTTTCAACGCGGGCTCTTCCAACTTCGCTTTGAAAGTGGTAGGAGAGACCATCTCCAACACCCGCACCTTGGGAGAAGGAAAGAGTACATAGTAAGTTTCGATCTCCGCTTCGTAGCCCCAGCTGCGAAACAAGCCGACCATAAACTCCGCATTCTCTTTCCCGTAAGGCGAGCCCACATGATGCGGACGCGCGGAGAGCCGCTTGATCCAATCGTCTATATTTTTGGCTTTGAGGTAGCTATCGAATTTTGCTTCTGCCTGGCTGTGCGCTTCGGCTGCGGCTGGAGAAAAACCGATGAGTGCTTTGTTTTGTGCCAACGCACAAACGCTTGCCAGTAACAGCAAGCTTGGGAGAATGTATCGCATAGAGCAATGATTTAGGTTACTTACAATTTACGAAGTAACAACAAAATCAGAGCCTTGGCGGCAAGCTTATATTAAAGGGTGAATATGAATTGCGAGTGGTTACTCCGCCTTTCTTTTCAGTTCCGATCTGAAAACAATATCCCACAGAATAGATGTAACACCGTAGCCTCTGTCGGAATCTGTATAATGATGCAGCATGTGGTGCTGTTTCAATCTTTTTAAAATGGGATTGTTGAAGTTGCCATGATGGAACGCATAGTGAAACATATCGTAGCACAAATATCCCGTAAGGAAAGCCGCGAAGAAACTGTTCAGATAAAGTGCAGGAACGGTTGCGTAAAACAAGAAGTAAAAGAGGGTAGCCAACGGAATACTGGCGGATGGCGGCATCACCAGGCGCATTGCATCATTCGGGTAATCATGATGCACGCCGTGAAAAATAAAGTGAATTCGTTGACCCCATTTCGACGAGGGCACAAAGTGAAAAACAAAACGATGAAGTACATATTCAGTCAGTGTCCAGAACACAAGACCACCAATTAAGCTCAAGATAAATCCAGATGTGGTAATGCCCGGTGTTTGTAAACCTGTCCATCCGAAGTAAAGGATGGTAGGAATGAAAACGATCAATGGAACAGTATAATGTACTTTCGAGAGACTTTCTAAAAAGCCGCTTTTAAACATTCGGGTCGACTCAGTTGAGTTGGAAACAAAGTTCTTCATACGCCTCGTTATATCGGTTGGTCAATAATGAGCAAAGATAGGCAATAAAGAAATAACGCGAAATAGTCAGACTATGCCAACACGCTCTTCTTCTTGTCCAAAAAATCCCACACCAAGCTGCTGGCACCCAAGATAGGCGCAGCCTGATTTTGCATGGCCGATGGTAATACCTTTATCTTTCCTCTGAACAATGGCATCAGGTTGGCTTCCATGTGGCGAATGGTGGGTTTGAAAATCAAATCGCCCGCCTGCGCCAAACCACCAAATAAGAAGATGGCTTCCGGATCGGTATGAACCACGGTCTCAGCGAGTTTCATTCCTAAAATACGTCCGGTATATTCAAAGGCTTCCTGTGCTACAATATCTCCTCGCAAAGCGGCCTCTGTAATCATTTTGGTGTTGAGGTGATCGAAACTGATACCACGCAATTCACTGGGCTCTAAATGATCGGCCAATAGTTTATAAACTGTTCTCTTGATTCCGGTGGCAGATACATACGTCTCCAAGCAGCCGCGCTTACCGCAATTGCAATAGCGACCTGCAGGATTCACGGAAGTGTGTCCAACTTCTCCGGCAATTCCGTGGTGTCCGTTCAACAAAATGCCTCCGCAGACAAAGCCACTGCCCAAGCCGGTGCCGAGTGTGATCACCACAAAGTCCTTCATGTTTTTGGCATTGCCATAGATCATTTCACCTACAGCAGCCGCGTTGGCATCGTTGGTAAGAATGCACGGCACACCAAACTCATTGGTAAACATACTAGCCAATGGCAACACGCCTTTCCATTTCAGATTGGTGGCTCGCTCAATATTGCCGGTGTAGTAATTGCCATTCGCAGCACCAATGCCTATCCCTACAATTTCTGAATGAGCGGGCAATTGTTTGATTCCTTCACGCAACACAGAGGCCATCGCATCAAAGTAATCCTGAAACTCTTCAAATTGGGTAGTGGGAATATTTCCCTGAAGATGCACATGACCACTGCGGTCTACAATTCCATATTTGGTGTTGGTGCCGCCAATATCAATGCCGATGGTTAGTTCTGTCATGCGTTGTGATTTAGATCGAAAGTATTTTAGCGATGCGTAACGACTCGTTGTCGATTTCGTGATGGTGTGTCATGATCATATCAAAACTGTTGTACACGATGGCTCCATTCTGGACACCCACCATTACATCATTCTTGCCATTCAGCAATCCTTCTACGGCTGCTACGCCCATCTTGCTGGCAAGTACACGGTCGAAGTAAGTAGGAGTGCCCCCGCGCTGTAAGTGGCCAAGTATCGTTACCTTAATATCAAAGTAGTTGTTGCGCTCGGAGAACTTTTTGGCAAGCTCAATTGCTCCACCAATTTTACTTCCTTCTGCCACGACAATCAAACTGGATTTCTTATTGGTTTTTCCACCTTCGTCCAGCTTCCCGAAAAGCTCATCCATTGAAAGTGACTCTTCGGGAATGATCGTAGCTACCGCACCTCCGGCTATGCCGCAATTGATGGCGATGTAGCCGCTATTGCGACCCATTACTTCAATAAAAAAAAGACGATTATGCGAAATAGCTGTATCGCGAATTTTGTCAATCGCTTCTACGGCTGTGTTGGTAGCTGTATCAAATCCGATAGTGTAATCGGTTCCCGCCAAATCATTATCAATAGTGCCTGGGATACAAACGGATGGAACTTTGTATTCTTCGTAAAACTTATGAAGACCCGTGAAGGTACCATCGCCACCAATCGCTACGAGCGAGTCGATGCCGTTCTTTTGCAAGTTGCGAAAAGCTTTTTCTCTTCCTTCGGGTGTACGAAACTCTACGCTGCGGGCAGTTTTTAAAATCGTGCCACCGCGCTGGATGATGTTACCTACCGAGCGGGCACCCAATTTCACGATATCACCGCTGATCATGCCTTCGTAGCCTTGCATGATTCCGTAGACTTCTTTCTTGTAATAGATGGAGGCGCGAACAACGGCTCGAATGGCAGCATTCATGCCGGGGGCATCACCACCCGATGTGAATACTCCAATCTTAGAAATTTTATTTTCCATTTTTGACTTAAGGTGGTCAAAAATAGCAGATGAAGTCCAGTTTACAAGGAGGTTATTCTTTTGTGACCATTTATTTCGACCTCAAACGTTTGAAATAATTGATCAATCCGTTAGTAGACGAGTCATGTGACGATATTTCACCTTCCGCGCTAAGTTCAGGCAGAATTTTCTTCGCCAGCACTTTGCCCAGTTCTACACCCCACTGATCGAAACTGAAGATGTTCCAGATCACACCTTGCACGAAGATTTTATGTTCATACAAAGCGATCAGGGTTCCCAGCGTTTCCGGATCCAGTTTCTTAAACAAAATTGAGTTGGTCGGTTTGTTGCCCGCAAAAACGCGATACGGTTTATGGAATTCGATATCAGAATCACCAAACCCTACTGCCTTTAATTCGGCTTCCACTTCTTCTTCCGTCTTGCCCATCATCAACGCTTCGGTTTGTGCGAAGTAGTTGGACAATAATTTTTCGTGGTGATCGCTCAATGGATTTTGACTGATGGCCGGAGCGATGAAATCACATGGGATGATTTTTGTTCCCTGATGAATCAATTGATAAAATGCATGCTGTCCGTTGGTGCCGGGCTCGCCCCAAATCACTGGACCGGTTTGATAATTAACTAAATATCCTGAACGATCTACTGACTTCCCGTTGCTTTCCATGTCGCCTTGCTGAAAGTAAGCGGCAAAGCGATGCAGGTATTGATCGTAGGGGAGGATGGCTTCGGAAGAGGCATCGAAAAAGTTGACATACCAAATGCCGATGAGCGCCAGCAACACCGGTATGTTCTTTTCGAATGGTGTATTTTTAAAGTGCTGATCGGCACGATGAGCACCAGTCAACAACGCTTCGAAGTTTTCGAAGCCGATCGTGCAGGCAATCGACAACCCAATGGAAGACCATAATGAGTAGCGTCCACCAACCCAATCCCAAAACACAAACATGTTTTCCGGAGCGATGCCAAATGCCGTCACCGCTTTTGTATTGGTTGAAACCGCTACGAAATGTTTGGCCACATCGCCATTGTTTCCGGACTTTTCCAAAAACCATTTCTTCGCCGACTCGGCGTTGGTCATGGTTTCCTGAGTGGTGAATGTTTTCGATGCAATGATGAATAAAGTTGTTTCCGGATTGAGATGCTTCGTCACTTCGGCAATGTGCGTTCCATCTACATTCGAAACAAAGTGAGGTCGAATGCTCTTATGGTAAGGCTTTAAGGCTTCGCATACCATCAGTGGACCTAAATCAGAACCACCGATACCAATGTTAACAATGTCGGTAATCGACTTGCCGGAATATCCTTTCCAACTTCCGCTCAGCAATTGGCCGGAGAAGTCTTTCATCTGCGCAAGTACTTTATTGATTTCGGGCATTACGTCTACGCCATCTACAAACACCGGAGTGTTCGAGCGGTTACGCAAAGCCGTATGAAGCACAGCTCGGTTTTCAGTTTGATTGATTTTGCTACCATGAAACATGCCTTTGATCGCTTCTTCCAGTTCGGTTTCTTTTGCCAGTTCCAGAAGCAGAGCCACCGTTTCTTCGGTTATGATATTTTTCGAATAGTCTACTAGAATATCGTCCAGTGCTACCTGAAACTTTTCGAAGCGTTTCGCATCTTCGGCAAACAGTTCACGTAGGTGTGTTGCTTGCATGGTTAGAAAATGGGCAGTCAGTTTTTGCCAGGCCAGTGTTTCAGAGGGATCGATGGATGATAGCATAATTATAAAAAGTAAGGCTGCAAAAATACAGAAGAAAACGGTTCAGCAAACCGCTCGTTTTTGCAATCGTGTGTGTTGCGATCTTAACCGCCTACTACCTTCTTCAGATTTTCGATCAGGCCTTCCCACAGCTCTTGCAATTCTTCCATATCATCGAAATCAGAATAGTCAGAAATTTTAATAAAGGTAGTTTGAGTGAGTTCGTTTACTTCGAGGCGTAATTCAAAGTAGGAGGGATCTTTCTCATCTTCTTTGGTTTCAGGAAGGTATTGAAACTTGGCGAAGTGATTGGTGCGATGCGATGCGAGAATCGCTTTATGTTCTTCGTGATCCCACACGAAGGTGAATACTTTTTCAGGACTAATCCGAACATCATCGGCAAACCATTCACTTAGCCCACTGGCCGAGTCGATGTACGGATAAAGCATTTTGATAGACGCATGGATTTCAAAATCGGTTGTGAAAAGTGTTTTATTAGTTGACTCTGCCATGCGTTCCGGATTTGATTTTTAAGATAGATCAATTTTTGATTATCAACAAATGCAATCATCAGAGTTAAACAAATTAGACCATGAATGGAAATAAATTATTCTTGTCATGCGAATTTGATCGGTTAAATGTGAAAAGTTTATAAATTTGCGCTCCCTAAAAAAATGGCGCGGTAGCTCAGGTGGTTAGAGCGTTGGATTCATAACCCAAAGGTCGGGGGTTCAACTCCCCCCCGCGCTACGAAAGGCAGTTTCAACTGCCTTTTTTTATGGACTCAACGTTCGTCTTTCTTCATTCGAATAACTATGGCCTTATTTTTGAAGTAAGTTTGCGCTTTGCAACATGAAGAAAATCGATAAACTAATCATCGGGTCGTTCTTAGGGCCATTCATCCTCACGCTACTGGTGGTGGTGTTTATTTTATTGATGAAGCAGATGCTGCTTTATTTCGATGATATCATCGGTAAAGGCTTGACATGGGGCGAGTTAGGCTCACTCATGTTTTACTTTTCACTCACCCTGATGCCAGCGGCACTGCCGTTGGCTGTATTAATGTCCTCACTTATCACGTTTGGAAATCTGGGAGAACACTTTGAATTAACAGCCATCAAAAGCCTGGGTATTTCCCTCACGCGCAGCCTCTTGCCTTTGTTTATCACAGTCTTGTTCATAACAGGCATGGCCTTTCTGGCCAATAATTATATGGTGCCCAAAGCCGCGTTGGAAGCCTACAGCTTACTTTACGATATTAAACAAAAGAAACCGGCACTCGATATCCGGGCAGGCTCTTTTTATAGTGGCATTCCAGACATCAGCATCAAAGTGAATAAAAAGTTCAACGATGGCATTACCTTAAAAGAAGTGATCATCTACGATCACCGCGGCCGTGTGGGGAATAAGCAGGTCATTGTTGCCGATTCCGGAAAGATGTACACCATCTTAAATGATCAGTACCTGAAACTTGAGTTGTTTGATGGCTACGACTACACCGAAGGCAATGGAAGCGGGCAAGACGAGGGAGGCAGGGCAGTCAGCGAAGAGACCTACCGAAAGACAAAATTTTCTAAAATGCAGGTGGTGCTCGATCTGTCATCCTTTGGCATGAATCGCACTGACACGAAATGGTTCAAAGGAAACAGAATCATGCGCAACTTGTCTGAGTTGGAAATGGATATGGATTCGGTGCGCGGCGAAATAAGCAATCAGGTCATTAGTCTTTACGATGGCACTCAAAAGTTATTGTTCACCTATCACTACAAGTACGACTCCATTCCCTTGCCGCCCGACCTCGCCTTGCATAAAAAGACAAGAGATTCTGTATTACTAAAAAAGGCGAAAGAGTCCGACGCGGCCAAGTTTAACAACACGTATAATCAATACACACCACCGGGGCAAGCGCTCAACCATCTCATCAAGCGACCAGATTCCATCACAGCACGTGAGCGGAAGATGTCGGATAGCATCTTTGCCATCAAAGTTACCCGGGCGGAGATAGCCAATGCCTTAAACAAAGCGCGTGTAGTGAAGAGCCAGCTGCAAAATCTCAACATCAATACCACCTTGCAACGAAGTGAATATATCGTTTTCTGGGTGCAATGGCATAAAATTCTGGCCAACTCCATTGCCTGTCTGGCGATGTTTCTGATTGGTGCCCCACTCGGGTCAATCATTAAAAAGGGTGGCTTGGGCGTGCCGGTGCTGGTATCGATCTTGTTTTTTATTCTTTACTATGTGCTTGACTTAATGGGAGTTAAGTGGGCCAGACAAGAACTTGTATCGGTTTTTGTGGGGGTTTGGATGGCCAATGCAATCTTGTTCACAATTGGCTTGTTTTTCTTGCGTCAGGCGCGGGTGGATGCTCGCTTGTTTGATGCCGACTTCTATAATGTGGTGGTCGACAAACTTTCTACCCGATTGAAGCGCATCAATAAACGTTCATAAGTTGCCGGATATTTGGATTTTTAGACCCGTTCACATACTTTTGCGCGATAAAAATAACGATAAAAGAAAAACAAGCGATGCAACTTACTTCGGAAAAGAAACAAGAACTGTTCAGCAAGCACGGTTTTGCCAAAAAAGCGACAGATACAGGCTCTCCAGAGTCACAAATTGCGATGTTCACCACACGCATCAATGACCTTACACAACATTTAAAGCTTCATAAGAAAGACTTTTCAACCCAGCAAGGGCTGGTGAAGTTGGTTGGTCAGCGCAAAAGACTTTTGAACTACCTACAGCGCACCAATATTACTCGTTACCGCTCCATCTTAGCGGAACTAGAGCTTAGAAAATAATTCAATAAAATAGAACGAATAGGGAACCGAATCAAGGTTCCCTTTTCGCTTTTATAAACATAGGAATAGCCGGCTGGCTACTCCTCTTAAAACAACATTCTTATGAGTTCAACAATCATTAATAAATCATGTAAGCTTCCCGATGGAAGGGAAATTTCAATCGAAACCGGAAAGCTGGCTCGCCAGGCAGACGGTGCTGTGGTACTGCGTATGGGCAACACCATGTTGTTAGCGACTGTTGTCGCTAACGTAGCCCACAAAGAAGGAACAGACTTCTTACCATTGTCGGTTGATTATCAGGAAAAATTTGCTTCTACCGGAAAGATTCCTGGTGGATTTTTAAAGCGTGAAGGTAAATTATCAGACTACGAAGTGCTGATTAGCCGCCTCGTAGACCGCGCCATAAGACCTTTATTTCCTGATGATTATCATGCGGAAACTCAAGTAATCATTCAATTGATTTCCGGAGATTTAAATTCACTTCCCGATTCACTAGCCGCATTTGCTGCTTCGGCTGCATTATCGGTTTCCGACATTCCTTTCAACGGCCCCATTTCAGAGGTTCGCGTGGCACGTGTAGCTGGTCAATATATCATCAACCCTACCAACGATCAGAAAGAAAAGGCAGACTTGGATTTCATCGTAGCTGCATCAATCGACAATATTTTGATGGTTGAAGGCGAGTGCAAAGAAATCAGCGAAGCCGACATGCTGGAAGCATTGAAACTGGCGCATGAAGCCATCAAAGTTCAGTGCCAATTGCAAATTGAATTAACACAAGCTACCGGCAAAACCGAGAAGCGCAAATACGAACATGAAGTGAAAGACGAAGCCTTCAAGGCAGAACTTCATAGCTTATTGTATGATAAGGTTTATGCAGTGGCTCGTCAGCAACTTACAAACAAGCACAAGAGATCTGAACTATTCGGACAGATTGTAGACGAATACATGGCTTCATTGCCTGAAGATACTACCGTCAACAAAGATCTGGTGAAGAAGTACTGGAAAGACATTCAAAAGAAAGCTTGCCGCGATTTAGTGTTGAATGAAAAGATTCGTTTGGATGGACGTAAAACCAACGAAATCAGACCTATCTGGTCAGAGATCGATTACTTGCCCATGGCACACGGTTCTGCCGTATTCACACGTGGGGAAACACAATCATTGAGCAGCGTAACTTTAGGAACCAAGTTGGATGAGCAGATGATTGACGGAGCGATGTTCTCCGGCAGCAACAAGTTTATCCTGCATTACAACTTCCCTTCATTCTCTACAGGAGAGGTGAAGCCTAACCGCGGTCCTGGCCGCAGAGAAGTTGGACACGGAAACTTAGCCATGCGTGCATTAAAGCAAGTGCTTCCCAACTTAACAGAAAGCCCTTATACCATTCGTTTGGTGTCTGATATTCTCGAATCAAATGGTTCGTCATCCATGGCTACCGTTTGTGCCGGTTCATTGGCATTGATGGATGCGGGAGTGCAGATTTCTGGTCCGGTGTCAGGTATTGCAATGGGTATGATCTCCGATAGTTCTACCGGCAAATATGCCATCCTTTCTGATATCTTAGGTGATGAAGATCACTTGGGTGATATGGACTTTAAAGTGACCGGAACGGAGAAAGGAATCACTGCCTGCCAGATGGACTTGAAAGTAGATGGTTTGACCTATGATGTTTTAAAAGAAGCATTGGATCAAGCCAAAGAAGGTCGTGCACACATCTTAAACGAGATGAAGAAAACGATCTCTTCTGCGAAACCTGACTTGAAGCCGCATGCTCCAAGAGCGGTTACCATCGTCATCGAGAAAGAGTTGATCGGTGCGGTAATCGGCCCAGGCGGAAAAGTAGTACAAGACATCCAGAAGACGACCGGAGCTACCATCGTAATTGAAGAAGTAGCAAATAAAGGTATCGTGAATATCTTCGCTAATAATCAAGAAGTTATGGATGCCGCTGTGCGACGGGTAAAAGCGATTGTAGCTGTTCCGGAAGTAGGAGAGACCTACAGCGGAATTGTGAAGTCGATCATGCCTTTTGGAGCCTTTGTAGAGTTCATGCCGGGCAAAGACGGCCTGTTGCACATCTCTGAAATTAAGTGGGAACGCCTCGAAACGATGGACGGAGTGATGCAGGTAGGCGAAGAAGTAAAAGTAAAATTAGTAGAAGTAGACAAAAAAACGGGTAAATTCAGACTCTCAAGAAAAGTGTTGTTGCCGAAGCCTGCTTCGAAAACAGAAACACCATCTGCTTAGTTAGTTGGTAAAACCGTTTTTTGGAACTAATTTTTGATTTTTACGTGTTTGAAAAAGGTCTAAAGGAAAGACAAACAGTATGAGACAGTTAAAGATAAGTAAACAGATCACGAACCGCGAAAGCCAATCGCTGGATAAATATTTGCAGGAGATTGGTAAGGTAGATCTATTGACACCGGATGAGGAGGTGGAGTTGGCGAAGCGCATTAAAGAAGGTGATCAAATTGCTTTGGAGAAACTGACGAAAGCCAATTTGCGCTTTGTGGTTTCGGTAGCGAAGCAATATCAAAACCAAGGTTTGTCATTAGGCGATTTGATCAATGAAGGTAACTTAGGTTTGATTAAGGCGGCACAGCGTTTCGATGAGACACGCGGTTTTAAATTCATTTCGTATGCCGTATGGTGGATTCGTCAGTCCATCTTGCAAGCATTGGCTGAACAATCGCGCATTGTGCGTTTGCCATTGAATCGCGTTGGTTCGTTGAACAAGATTTCGAAAACCTTTTCAGAATTAGAGCAGAAGTTTGAGCGTGAGCCATCACCTGAGGAATTGGCAGAAGTTTTGGAAGTGACTACTGCCGAAGTGGTGGACACCATGAAAATCTCCGGTCGCCATGTTTCCATGGATGCTCCATTCGTTCAAGGCGAAGAAAACAGCTTGTTGGACGTATTGGAAAACGACAGCGAAGAAACTCCGGATTCAGGCTTGATGACCGATTCGTTGAGACGTGAAGTACAGCGTGCTTTATCAACCTTAACGCAAAGAGAATCAGATGTTATCACCTTGTATTTTGGATTGAATGGTGAGCATGCGATGACCCTGGAAGAGATCGGCGAGAAGTTCAGCTTAACCCGCGAGCGTGTTCGTCAGATCAAAGAAAAGGCGATCCGCAGATTGCGTCACACCTCCAGAAGCAAAGCTTTAAAACCTTATTTGGGATAATTCATTTGTAGTAATTACTAACTTTAAAGGTCTCATCTGCGAGACCTTTTTTGTTGAAATTTTTGTTGAAGTGTTATGAGTAATGACAAAGTAAAAGTATTGATTATCGGATCCGGCCCGGCCGGATATACAGCCGCCATTTATGCTGCCCGTGCCGGTTTGAAACCCGTATTGTACACGGGTGGTCAGCCGGGAGGTCAACTAACCACCACCAATGATGTGGAGAACTTTCCGGGTTATCCGGAAGGCGTAAACGGTTCACAAATGATGATGGACTTGCAAAAACAAGCCGAGCGCTTTGGCACCAAGATCAATTATGGCTTAGCTACCGCGGTTGATTTTTCGGTGTATCCATTCAAAATTACGGTCGATGAAACCACTGTTCTCGAAGCCGAATCTGTGATTGTGGCCACGGGTGCTACAGCAAAATATTTGGGAATCCCTTCAGAGGAAACCTATGCGAATCGCGGTGTTTCAGCATGCGCTGTTTGCGATGGATTCTTTTACAGGGGCAAAGAAGTGGCTGTGGTAGGTGCTGGCGACTCAGCAGCCGAAGAGGCAACGTATCTTGCCAATCTGTGCCCGAAAGTGCATTTGATTGTTCGAAGAGAAGAAATGCGCGCCTCGAAAATCATGCAGCAACGCGTTCAAAATACACCCAATATTGAGATTCACTGGAATACAGAAACCGAAGAAATTCTGGGTGATGCATCGGGGGTAACAGGTGCTCGCTTGATCAATAATAAGACGGGAGCAAAGACTGAAATCGCGGTGAGCGGATTCTTCTTAGCTATCGGCCATAAGCCCAATACCGACATCTTCAAAGGCATTTTGGATATGGACGAATCGGGCTATGTAAAAGTGGTTCCGGGTTCTACCAAAACCAATGTGGAAGGAGTATTTGCGGTAGGTGATGTGGCAGACAAAGTGTATCGTCAGGCGATAACAGCAGCCGGCACCGGATGTATGGGCGCTTTGGATGCGGAGAAATTTCTCGCTGCGAAAGAGGCTGAACTAGTGCATCATTAGTGGTAGGCATGAAACTCGATATTCTTGTTTTAGCATCTCATCCGGATGATGCCGAGCTTGGTTGTGGAGGCACCATTGCCAAGCATGTAAAGATGGGCCATAAAGTGGGTGTCGTTGACTTTACGCAAGGCGAATTGGGCACCCGCGGCACAATTGAAACCAGAAAAGTGGAGGCCGCCAAAGCAGCAGAAATCCTCGGGCTTTCCATTCGTGAAAATCTTCAGATGAAAGATGGATTCTTCGTGAATGATCAGGCGCACCAACTGAAGGTAATTGAGGTGATCAGGAAGTACAGACCTGAAATTGTTATCGCCAATGCGATTCATGACCGCCACCCGGATCATGGGAAAGGTTCGCAATTAGCTGTAGATGCCTGTTTTCTATCGGGATTGAATAAAGTAGAAACCTCGCTGGTCGGAAAGAAGCAGGAAGCGTGGCGCCCCAAGAAACTCTATCATTACATTCAAAGTCAGTTGATTATGCCCGATTTGGTGGTTGATATCACTGGACATTGGCAAACAAAAATAGACTCCGTTTTGGCCTATCAGACACAGTTTTTCAATCCCAATTTGAATGAACCTGAGACCTACATTTCTAAACCAACTTTCCTTACGTTCTTAGAGGCACGCTCGAAAGAGTTAGGTCAGAGTATCAATGCGGAATATGGCGAAGGCTTTACGGTGGACGCCGCCATTGGTGTCGATCACTTATTTCAACTGAAAAACTAGGAAAAAACTAGGGCGCCAACCGGTGTGTTACCCACTGGCCATCGGATTGGTAATATACAATTCGGTCGTGCAAGCGACTGGCGCGTCCTTGCCAAAATTCAATCTCATGAGGTTCCACAGCATAACCACCCCATTGTTTGGGCTTCGGTAGCTGGTTAGTTCCTTCAAATTTCTTTTCCAAATCGGCTACCCGTTGTTCCAAAATCTGACGGTCTTTGATGATACTGCTTTGTGGCGATGCCCACGCACCAATCTGACTCCCTTTGGGGCGGCTGACGAAATAGGCAGTTGATTGAACTTCGTCCACTCGTTTAGCTACCCCCTCAATGCGCACCTGACGCTCTAATTCCGGCCAGAAAAAGGTGAGAGCGCAAGCCGGATTCTCCGCTAATTCTTTCCCTTTCTGGCTTTGGTAATTCGTGTAGAATACAAACTGATTCGCTTCAACACCCTTCAGTAATACAATACGGGCTGATGGACGGCCGTCTTCACTCACGGTAGAAAGCGTCATGGCAGTTGGTTCCAACGCTTTGCTATCAATTGCTTCCTGAAGCCATTTTTCAAATTGAGCGATGGGATTTGCCAAAACCGAGGCTACATCCAACGAAGCTTTTGTATAGTCTACCCGAATTTCCTGTAAGCCTTGCATATAAAATTTAAAAATTTAATAAAACATCTCTTTGGTTATATAACCCTACTGTACTTTCTTGGCAAGTAATTAGAAAACTACGTAGGCGGTCTAAAAGTTTAGAGAGCATAAACATGGAGTTTTTTCAGTATAAGAACAAATTGATTCCACAAAAAGGAAGGCTGCTGGCATCAGAACCTTATCTGCCAGATCCTAACTTTGAGCGGACTATCATCTTGTTAACTGAACATAATGAAGAAGGCTCCGTTGGCTTCATTTTAAATAAGCCATCCGAAACGATGCTGTCTGAAGTATTGGAAGAAATGACAGGTATTGAGGCGCGAGTTAATATTGGCGGACCGGTGCAACAAGACACATTGCATTTCATTCATCGGATGGATTTCATTGACGATGCGATTGAAATTGGAAATGGTTTGTATTGGGGCGGCAACTTCGAGCAATTGGTAAGCCTCGCTGAGTTGAATAAGATAGACCCTCTCGATATCAAATTTTTTCTGGGCTACAGCGGTTGGTCCGCCGGACAATTAGAAGAAGAGTTAGTGGCGAACTCGTGGATTGTAAGCGACAAGGTAACGGATGAATTGATTTTTGAAACGCCTTCGGAGGCCATGTGGAAAAAAACACTTCAATATCTGGGAGGTCGGTTTTCAGTTTATTCGAATTACCCTCTCGATCCCAGCATGAATTAACTGATTTTTTTTACCTTTGAAATCTTTGTAAGAAAATAGCTCATGATAGTAAACGAAAACGGACTGCTTGTGGAGAAAGATGGAATAGAACAGATGGCGAACGAGGGAGAGGCACTTGGTGCAGGCTCGTCTTCGTCGCATATCGAAGGACAGCTGGAGGTGGAAGAAACAGCCATTGACTTCACGCATTTTCAAAAAGCAGATTATGTAGAGTTGGCTAAAGAATTGGCCAAGAGCGATAACTATAAACGCAGCGATCTTCTCATCAAAGAGATGAAACCACTTTACGATGCCATTCGAAATGGTGAACGCAAAGCAGCTTTGGATCGCTTTCTGGCCGATGGTGGAATAGCTGAGGATTTTGAATTCAGACCCGATGACTTTGACCAGCAGTTTGATGCAACACTCAAACTCATTCGCGATAAGCGACAAGCCTTTTACAAGCAGATGGAAGATCAGAAAAATGCCAGCCTGCAAAAGAAGACAGAGATTCTTGAGAAGCTTCGCGCGTTGGTAGATGGTGAAGATTCACCGCAGGCATTTCATCAATTCAAAGACCTTCAAAAAGAGTGGAAAAATAGTGGCCCTGTGCCCATGACTCAGATTAAAACATTGTGGGCCAATTACAATGCACTGATCGACCGGTTTTACGATCACAGGAATATTTATTTCGAGTTAAAGGAACTGGACAGACGCAAGAACTTAGATGCGAAGAAAGAAATTTGCGCTCGTGCCGAGAAGTTAGTTGAGGTAAACTCTATTCAAGAAGCCGTTCGTGAGTTGAATGAGTTGCACAACGAATTCAAGCACATTGGCCCTGTGCCTGCAGAAGATCAGGAAACGGTATGGCAACGATTTAAGGCGGCATCGGATGCGATTTATGCAAAACGCGATGCGCATGTGGCCAACTTGCAACAGGAGTTTACGAAAAACCTGGCGTTGAAAGATGCGATTGGTGAAGAGGTGGCTGCGTTTTCGGCATTTACTTCTGATCGAATCAAAGATTGGAATGAGAAGACAAAAGCCATTCTCGAATTGCAGAAGAAATGGGATGCAGTAGGAGGGGTGCCTCGCGCCAAGCAGAAAGAGATCAACAAAAAATTCTGGAGTGCCTTCAAATTATTCTTTCACAACAAGAGTGTCTTTTTTAAAAAGCTGGATGAGGAAAGAGCCAAAAACCTAAAGTTGAAAGAAGAGATAGTGGCGAAGGCCATTGCGCTACGCGAAAGCACCGATTGGGACAAGACATCCAATGAGTTGAAGCATTTGCAAACCCAATGGAAAGAAGTTGGCCCTTTGCCCGAAAAATGGCGCGAAAAGATATACCAGCAATTCAAGGAAGCATGTGATTTCTTCTTTGAACAACGCAGAGGCTTGCAAAAGCAGGCTGATCTGGAGCAGGACGCGAACCTAACGAAGAAAGAAGCAATCATTCAGCAGATTGAGGCACTTACGGCCAGCAAAACCGCTACTATTGCCGAAATTCAGAATCTGAGAACACAGTTCAATACGCTGGGTTTTGTACCGAAACAAGCCATGGCTTCGATCAAGAGCCGGTTTACGGAGGCGATCAACAAAGCCATTGCTTCGATCGATAACCTGAGCGAAAAAGATAAGAGCGAGGCAGCACTGGAGATCGAGATCAGCACTTTGCGTAATGACCCACAAGCAGACCGAAAGCTGTTTCAAAAGGAGCAAACCATTCGCAAGCAAATTGCAAAAGCAGAAAACGATATTGGTGTGTTAGAAAACAACATAACCTTCTTTGAGCGCTCGAAGAATGCGTCTCAGTTGAAGGAAGAGTATGGAAATAAGATAAAAGAGGCTACGGCACACTTAAAAGATTTAAAAAAGCAACTAAAGATGTTGCAACAACCGGGCTAATCGTTTGCAAAAACCAATTCTTAACGTATTTTTGCGCCTCATTTAAGCCTCCTTAGCTCAGCTGGTAGAGCAACTGACTTGTAATCAGTAGGTCGTTGGTTCGATTCCGACAGGGGGCTCTTGAAAGTAAGGCAGTTACGAAAGTAGCTGCCTTTTTTATTGATCCCAAGTTTCCTGACACTTATGTTAGGATCGGCACTCGCAACACGCAACTATTTCCTACCCCTTATCTGTGAAGTTAGAGGGCTGTATTTTATCTTACAGTCGGTTTACAAAACACCGCACCCACGCATGCATTTGTTATCCAGATTGATTTACGGAAGCCTATTTTTCTTTTTTCTATTGGCGTGTGAGCAGTCAGATAATTTGCGTTCGGGTGAGTTGGTTGCTCCGGTCTGCACAGGATTTAGCTTTCGCGATGCAAATAATGTGCCGATGGGTAGAATCGGGGAGCCTAATAACAAATTGACCAGCACGAATGGACTAATAACGATGTATGCCTTTCCTATTCCGGCATCAAATCAAATCAACATCATCACAAATTCCAGCAGCAATAAAAAGATATGGATCACGCAAGCGCAAGCAACTGCTGAAGTGATGAGCAGCCTCAATTACCTCAATGCTTCATTTCAGGTGGTGGGCGGTAGTCCGTTGATTGGTTTTAATAACGTGCCTGCTACGGAGGTGATGATTAATGTGAGCTTTTTACCGAAGGGCATTTATCGGTTGTACATTCAAGTAGATCAGGAGCTTCTGTGGGAAAACTTAATAATCCAATAATATGAAGAAGTTATTTTTTGGTGTGTTGCTTTTGGTAATTACGATTCATTCGCTGCATGCACAAGAGGAGGGAAACAAACGCACGATGGGTATTAGCGCCACTTTGCAGAATACAACCTATGGGATGAATATTCCCATTTGGATAAAACCGAAGTTTGTGCTTGCGCCTACGTTGGGTCTTAATTATGCCGGAAATGTTGGGACTGATATCACTTTGGGAGTGATGCCCAAGTTTTATTTGAAAGATCCTGTTAAGTTGGTTCCTTTCATCAACTTCCGCTTGGCCGGAATTTTTAATTCACCACAAAGCACAGCAGATAAGAATTCAAAAATTGATTTACTCATCGGAGTAGGTTATGGTGGCGAATATTTCTTCAATGACAACTTTAGCATTGCTGCTGAGTTTCAAGGGAACCTCACGTCTTCTGATAAAAACTCCAATCGCTTCGGGAATCCGGGAAATATAAATTTTAATTTAGCAACCGCAGTAACGGTTAACCTCTACTTCACGCGGTAGTTCTTAAACCAATGGTTCTACTTAGTCAGCAGAGAGCTGTTATTCATTGAACCCCGTTGCGATCAATTTGATTTGAGAGGTACCTAGCATGATTTAAAATTGGCAAAATACTCTAATTGCGAGATCATTTTTAATTCAATCAAACTCCGATATAGTCTTTGGTGAGTAAGTATTTAAGTTGCAAATAATTTATAATCAATAAATTAAATGGAATGAACATCATGCCTTACAGGAACCTTCTTTTTTTCTTAAACGGATTAATGCATTCAAAAAAATAAATTAGGTTAGGCGATTAAAAGAACTTTTTGTAATTTTAGTTATCTTTTAATGTTTACTCCCTCCCAAGTGTAACTGAAAAGAAAAACGGGTTTAGAAATGGCGGGGCTTTATCATTCCTCATTTTTTTGTTTAAGGATTAACTCAATCATTATGATCAGTGAGTTAAAAAGTTCATTGAACTGCTTTTTACTATTAATGATTTGTTTACAGTTTATTTCTTGTCAACAATCCCTGACTAAGGAAGAATATGTTAAATGGGTTGAAGATGTTGATAATGGACTTCACGTGTTAAAAAAGACAGAAGGTCTCATTTTCGATTTGCAGTTTCAGCCTGCTGACTATCAGTTTATAGTGTCCCCAATAAGTAAAAATCAACCGCTACCTCAACCAGGCAAATCTGAGATGCAGTTTTATCAATTAAGAATCAAATCAGATGACCCTGCAATCGATTGGATGCGATTTGGGCAAACTAGAGAAGAACTTCAAAAAAGATTGTATTACTATTCCTATTTATTTCAAGATGACATTACAATCATTGAAAACGATGTAACTTCTAAATGCATCATGTTTCACTTTGAACAAAGTCAAGGCGGAAGACAAAGCAGTACATTTCTTATTGGTTTTGAGAATCCCTTTCCTCAATCGGAGGATGCGTTGCTTGTCATTGACTCAGAACACATTAGTTCACTTCCTGTAAAAATAAAAGTATCTAAGGCTAACATACCAAAACTGAAAATATGATTCCTTTTTTTAATCACAATCGGAAATGTATTTCGATTACTTTACTCATCGTATTTATATTGGAGCTATTACCGGTAAGTAGTGTATACGCTTTAACGTCCGGACCTTCTCAGCCCGAAGTACAGTCTTTTCAACCAGCGGGCACATCCGATATGGTTGACTTATTCTCCGGTGATTTCTCTTATAATATCCCTCTTTTTGAATTACCCGGTCCTAATGGCGGATATCCATTTAATTTATCCTACCAATCAGGCATTGGTCTTGATCAGGAAGCAAGTTGGGTGGGTTTGGGCTGGAATTTGCAGCCCGGAGCAATTAACCGTCAAATGCGTGGACTGCCGGATGAGTTTAATGGTACGGATCAAGTGCAAACAAAAATGTCAATAGACAAGAATGTGACTTTGGGCTTGGGTGCTGGTATTGGGGTGGAAGTATTTGGAGCTGATGGGTTAAGTCTAAACTTAGGTTTTAGTGTTTACCAAAACAATTACAGAGGCATGGGCTACAGTATCGATGGCTCGCTTGGTTTTGGGAAGGCATCATCTACCGGAAGTACAATTGGTCTTGGTTTTAGTATAGATTCTAATGAAGGTGTAAACTTATCTCCTTCCATCAGCTTAGGTAACAAAAATGTAAACTTTGGTCTTGGCATAGGGTATAGTTCCCGTCAAGGTCTCACGGATGTATCGCTGGATGTAGCTCCGAGTAAAGAATTAGTAGCTAAAAAGAATACAAAGAAGGAGAACATGAAACCAATGTCGACCGGGGCGAATATAAGTTTTGTTCATCCGGGGTACACTCCTCAAATAACAATGCCGATGAGTAACACGAATATATCGGTTACATTGAAGGCGGGAGCTTCCTGGTGGGGTTTTTTTGGTGCGCCATATGTTACGGGATTTCATAATGAGCAGCGCCTTGTAACTGATAAAAAATGGGTTAGTTCAAATGCGTATGGATATCTTAATTACCAAAATGCAAAGAACCCGACGGGAGATTTATTAGATATGAATCGAGAGAAAGATGGAGTTGTGACAAGGGAATCTCCAAACATCGCAATACCATCACTTACGTACGATATTTATTCCGTAAATGGCCAAGGCATATCGGCTATGTATCGGCCTATGCGCAACGATTATGGGTTTCTGCGTGATCAGGAAATTTCATCTGAGTCAACGGGAGGATCTGCAGGCGTTGACCTAGGTGCTTTTTTGGTTCATGCGGGTTTGAATCTTTCGCTCAATCATTCTAAATCAACGAGTGGCGCCTGGAATAATAGCACGGCATCAAAAGTTGCTTTTTCATCCAGTGAAATCGGCAGCTTATATGAACCTTGGTATTTCAAAGCGCATGGAGAACCGACAGCCGAAAGCATACAAACTACGGCTGTATTGGGTGGTGAAAAGGCGATGAGAGTGAAGCTTGATGGGATTAAAAACAGTGTTACCATTACCGATCAACTTCAGTCAACGCGTGGTGAAACGGTAACCCTTCAACCGATTGATACGAAGAGCCAGCAACGGAAATTACGCAATCAGACCATTCAACCGTATACCAATGAGCAAATTCTTAATGGAACTAAGGAAATGCTCCCACATTTTCAGGTCAAGTACCTGGATAAGAGCCTCACTGAAAAGGATTTTGACAGAACGACATTGCCACCTCAGCATATCACCGCATTCACGGCTTTAACTCCGGAAGGGCTGCGCTACAACTATGGCATTCCGGCTTATAACTTAAAACAGGAGGAAGTAACTTTTAGTGCACAGAAAAAAGACGGAGACATAGATCGCGTTTCAATTGAAGGAATTGATCCCGATGAACCTAAACATGATTATCCAAAAACCGAAAAATACTTACGAAGAGTTAAGATGCCTAAATACGCACACTCTTATTTGTTAACTTCAATTGTCGGTCCGGATTACGTAGATGTTACGGGTGACGGTGTTTCCGTTGATGACTTAGGGTATTGGGTAAAATTCACCTATCAAAAGACCACCAGTGATGCCAAACCAACAATCGTAAATGGTGAAGAAGTTTATTCCGGTGTTTTTAAATGGAGAGACCCTTTTTCCAGAGCACATCTTCAAGCAGGTTGGAAATCAGATCCGCGCGATGATAAAGGATCATTCACCTATGGCGAGAAAGAATTGTGGTACCTTAAAAAGGCTGAAACGAAATCACACATTGCCGATTTCATCATTTCTCAACGCGATGATGGAAAAGGTGTGCAAGCGAAATTGCAAGAATCTGACGTTGCCGGCACTAGCGAGGGAAATTCAGTTTATAGATTAGATGAGATTCGATTGTATACCCGCTTGGGTGGCAGTGCTACACCCATCAAGGTTACGCGGTTTGACTACGATTATTCACTTTGCCAAAATGTTTTTAACAGCACAAGTCCGACGAAAGGTAAACTGACGCTCAAAAGACTTTGGTTTGAATATGGAGGAAGTAACCGTGGGTCGTTTAATCCATACGAGTTTACTTATGAAAGTAGCAATCCGGGTTACTGCACAATTCCAGATGCTAATAAGCCTGATCAAAAAAACATTCTGAACTATGACCGATGGGGAAATTATAAACCAAATTTAAGTACGTCAGAGAATAACATCCCTAACAATTTTGATTTTCCGTATGTCAACCAAGACCCGAACAAAAAAGCAGATATTGATACGTATGCCGCTTCCTGGAGCATGACTCAAATTCTGCTTCCTTCAGGTGGAAAGGTGATTGTGGATTATGAATCGGACGACTATGCCTACGTACAACATAAACAAGCGATGCAAATGGTGGAAGTGGTCAATCCGTATGTAGCAAGTGACGAGGTGGAGGAGAATACTGTTTTTGTTTTAAGGGATGAAAACCTTGGGGTACGGTTTAAACTGGAGAAACCGTTCGACAGCCTACCTGAAGACCCCGGTAAAGAGATTTTAAAATACGTTGATGCAAGTAGTTCCGACCCACAACTTTATTTTAAGTTTCTAATGTCTTTACGAACAAAGACCGAATCCTATGATGAATATATATCCGGCTATGTAGACATTGATTTATCAAAAGACATGGGCATGGAAACAGATGCCACAGGTAAGTACGCCTACGGATATTTCTATGTAAAACCAGACAACGGTTCAACCGCCAATCCATTCTCATTGCGTGCTTGGCAGCACCTTCGAACCAACCAACCCGAACTGGCCAACTCAGGAGCGGCGTTTCCACCAGCAAAAAATAATGAGGAAAAAGTAAAACAGATCGTTAGTGTTGGAAGCATCATTGATAAGGTGAAGGAAATGTTTGATGGAGGTTTCTATAATTTTTGTAAGACGAAAGAATGGGGGAGACAGGTGCAAGTAGGCAAGTCGTGGATACGCTTAAAATCGCCGGACAAAATTAAGTATGGCGGTGGTTTGCGCGTGAAGCAGATTACAATGAAGGATAATTGGTCTGAGGATAAGGAGGGTATTTATGGCCAGGTTTATGATTATAATACAAAAGAAGGAGATATCTATATCAGTAGTGGTGTGGCATCGTATGAGCCGTTTGTAGGAGGCGAAGAGAATCCAATACGCAATGCAAAAAAATATACACAAAGCGTTCCTTTGCGGGCGGACAATAATTTATTCTTTGAATACCCTGTCAATGAATCCTATTATCCGGGTGCACAAGTAGGTTATAGTAAGGTTTCCGTTCTGAGCCTTGCTTCTGCCAGCTTATTGCCTCAAGAGGAATTAAAGAAGACGTCGTTCAAAAAAGTAGGAAATATCTTAGACGCAGGTGATGGGAAGGAATTGTTCCCGAAAGGAAGCGGAGTCAGTTATGGCACGTCAGGAAAAACGGTACATGAGTTTTTCACGGCCAAAGACTTCCCGGTAATTTCGGATGAAACAGAAATAGATAGCAGACCGTACATGATTTCTGTTCCTGTTCCTTTTTTAGGCACCATCAGTGCTAATAAACTTACCGCCAGCCAGGGCTACAGTATTGTTACCAACGATATGCATGGTAAACAAAAGAAAGTTAGCAATTACCGGCAAGATAAGTTGGGTAATTTAGAGCCTGAACCCATCTCGTGGGTCAAGTATAATTATGCTGTTGACGAACGTACCTACCAAGGAGAGAAAGTATTTGTGCTAAAAAATAGTTTTGCAGTAGATCCAGATAACCCCGATCTATTGAAACTGCCAGAAAATGAAACTCCGCAATTTACGCTGGGACAAGAAAGCGAGTTTTTTATGGACATGCGGCAATTTCAAGACGACTCTTGGACAGGCGGCGTGCGCATTAATGTGGATATACTTTTCTTTTTCTTTTTTACGGTGCCTGCCTTTGTGCCTTGGCCTAGTATAGGTCAAAACGAAACCCAATTGCGCACCGCAGTTACCAACAAAGTTATTTTTAAGTCCGGTATCATGGAAAGTGTGGAAGCCTTTGATGGTGGCTCATTGGTGAAAACGAAAAATGAGCGATGGGATAAAAAGACCGGCAGCGTGGTACTTACTTCCGTAAACAACAATTTTGACAAGAAGATTTATAGCTACAATATATTGGCTCATACCAAATACCAAGGCATGGGGGCTGCCTACCAAAACATGGGGCTTACTTTTTCGGTAACCCAGGTGCAAGCGGTACCCAATCAAACCAACAAATACCAGTTTAAAATAAGGGAACAAGGACAGGCTGGTCTCTTTCCTTCGGGTACGTTGTACCCTGGTGATGAAATGCTTTTATATGCTAACAGCGGCAGTTTAGTTGCACCCGTGGCCAGGGTAGTTTATACAGGCGAAGAAAACGGAATCAATATGTGGTATAGTGAAAAACCGCTGACTTTAGACTATTACAAAGCTTTGATTGTGCGATCGGGTTATCGTAACCAGTTGAGTGTATCTGCCGGTAACATTACTGCGCTTGAAGATCCTTCTAAAAAGACCGGTATGAAAGCGACGTTCTCAAAGACTATCCAAATACCTAAGTAATAAATAAAGTTATTCGTAAAATATGAAAAGGTCACTGTTTATTCGTTCACTTTATATTGCATCGGTTATTAGCATTTCCATAATTGCACAATCATTTGCCCAAAATGTTCGTGTTGAAGTAACGGTTGGCAGTTGCATTCAAACAGGAAGCTCTTGTATTGGTGTTTCAGGTTCGTTTTATGCAATTCATAGAGTAAATGTGGAACTGTACCAAGGTCAGAGCCTTATAACATCTAGTCAAGGCAGTCAAGGTGGAAGCAACCTTCGATGTTTTAGCAATACCATTATATATGATGTTGATGTTAGTACATTAAATACATTTTTGATAAAAGGTTCGGGATCTGTTACAACAGATGCTGAAAATGGGTCTCCATGCAACAAGAGCAAAGATTCTGGTACGAATTGGCAATTTGTTTATGATGGATCAGCTTCATTTCAAAGATCGTTTTCACTGCCTTATGATCCTGATTATGCTTTGACCGGATCAGTGCTTATCACCCCGGTACCTGGAACTGGAACCGGAGGCGACCCATTAACATCTAATGTTTACTACACTGATTATGGATGTGGTGCCCAGTTTCGGCTGTTTGCTAACTTTGGCAATAAAAATTGCCAACCCACCAGTTATCTGTGGAATTTTGGTGATGGGCAAACTTCAAACCTTAGTAATCCTTCTCATGTATATGCGAACCCGGGTAGATATAATGTTACACTCACCTATCAGTCGCAATGTAATGGCTCTGCTACCATCACCCAAACAACGGTTGTTCGTAGGATAACAGTTACTAGCGCTACCCCATCAAAACTTGATTTTACAACTCAAAACGCATCGTGCGGAACTATTTTCACTCCTGTACCTCTTTATCCGGATAATAGCTGTTCAAATGTATCTTATGAGTGGGATTTCGGGGACGGAACACCAATATCTACACTGGCATCTCCTTCGCATTTATATAGCAGAGCAGGAACTTACAATGTATCCCTGAAGCTAACGTACGCATGCAATGGTTGTCAAAAATTTATTACTTATAATAAGAATGTAACAGTTCCTGACCAGACTCCCATAGCTAGCTTTACGCAGCAAAATAATTCTTGTACCACTACGTTTCGCCCGGTATTCTATCTGGCGAGCTCGGGTTGCAATAAAACATACACCTGGAACTTTGGTGATGGCAGCACTTATACGGATACAGAACCATTAGATACGCAAGTACCGCATACCTATGCCAGCGCAGGTATTTACAGTACTACCCTCACCGTAGATTATCAATGCAATAGCATTAACTGCAATGGACAGGTCATCATCACGAAACCAACAATCATTGTAGCGCCGGATGCGCCAGCGGTCGATTTTGTCACTCAAAATTATGCTTGTGAAACCGTATTCACACCAACCGTTACGCACACGAATACTGCTTGCAGTACCGTTTCCTATCTCTGGAATTTTGGTGATGGCACTACATCAACAGAGAGTAACCCATCTCATCTCTATGCCAATGCAGGAAGTTATAACACCGTACTTACTCTAACCTATCAATGTCTTAATACCTGCCCGGCGCAATCATCCGTCAGTGTAAATAAAACCATTGTTTTGGCGGCACCACCGGCAGCTACAGCAGATTTTGCGTTTATGAATTACTATTGCGCTACAAAGTTTTCACCGGCTACTAATTATGGTAGTAATACGTGTCGGTCAGTTTCTTACCTGTGGAATTTTGGTGATGGAACAACATCCACCGAAAGAAGCCCTTTGCATGCTTACGCAAATCCGGGTAGCTATAATGTATCGTTTAAATTAATTTATCAATGCAATAGTGGTTGCCCAGCAGAGATAAACGTGAACAAACAAATCACCTATACTTCGCTGCCAGCGCAATTTCAAGATATGTTGATTCAGGTTGAGACAGATATCAAGAACCAAATCATTACGGCTTCGGCCTCTACCTTTTCAGATGCATGGCCACTGGCTCATGATAAGGCTTCACTGGGCAATCAAGGCAACTATTTAAATGGTACACTTGGCGTGTGGCGCAACAATGCAAGCTTTGCATATGAAGTGCCCCGTCTTCAATCTTCACCAACCAATATTGCTCAGGATGGTACGTTCACACTCAATCAATTTGATTGGGGTAGCGCGAAATTCAATGTTATTCCGAATTGGATACAGGCGAACACCATGACACAATACAGCCCGTATAGTTATGAGCTAGAAAATCAAGATGTGCTTGGCGTTTACTCTGCAGCGCTGTATGACTACGGTGGTCACTTGCCCTCTGCCAATGGAGTGAATATGCGCAATGCGGAAATGGCCTTCACCAGTTTTGAATATATTGATGTGGAAGGGAGTATTGATGTGGGAGGAAGTGCAACGGACAAGCTAAGCGGTAACTGGATGCTGAGTAACAAACCACAGCAAGCGACGAGTAATTATAATGTTCCGATCGCCATTGCCAATGCAGCTGTTGTTGAGGCAAGCTTGGAAGAGCTGGAGTTTGTTCAGCGGGTGGATGTATCGGCGGAGACATTGAATTATATATTCCCGTCATTCTTTAACGCGTACTATTTACCTTACAATAAATCGTTCAACCACCTTCAAGAAGTAGAAGTACTTTGTAAACAAGTTCATCCCACAAACCCAAAGTGGTCGATTATTGTATTGGGCAGGGCTCCCTTTGAGGGACTTTGGACAGGTAAGGTAACCGTGAAAAGAGTAGTTCCAGCAAATTCTAATCCCTCGCTCTACCCTTTATTAGCTCACAGTGGAAACAAAAGCCTGAGAGTGATGGAGTCAGCAGTACTAACATTCAGGCAAGAAATGCTGAAGTTAGAACAAGGTAAGACCTATTGGATAAACGCATGGGTTTCGGTAGGCAACGCCAACCTGCCAACCCCAAAGCTAGCTGACAATTTAGGTATTGAGTTGACCTTTTTGGACAAGCAACAGAATACAATTTCTACCGTATCTTTTCAACCCGTCGGAACCATTATTGAAGGTTGGCAGCAAATCAAAGGAACATTTGTTTCGCCTATTAATAATCCACTGATTGATCTAAAGTTCAAAAGGGGCAGTGCAGGTGTTGCCTATTATGACGATCTGCGATTGCAACCCGAGAAAGGAAATATGAAGGCATACGTTTACGATTTGAGTGACTATCGTTTACGGGCTATTTTGGATGAAGAGAATTACGCTTCATTTTTTTACTATGATCGTGAAGGGAATCTTTATTTGACAAAAAAAGAGACAGAGAAGGGCATCAAAACAATTACTGAAAATGTTAGCTACCAAGTAGAACGGAACAGATGAGCACGCTACATGTACCATATCGCTTAGTAGGCAAACTTCTGGGTATCATCTTGGTGCTATCCACAGAAGTGGGTGCCCAAGATCTTAAAGCCGCATTGCTGAAAATGAAAAGCAATTATGTTGAGGCGACTAATTTACATATTGTCATGTCCATCAAAGCTTTTGATGAAAAAGCAACGGACAAATATTATATGAATCAACGAGCGCAGGTGAAAAAAAGTGGACAGCGGTATTTCTATGAGTTTAATGGAATGACGATGCTGCTGAATGAAAATTATTTAGTGGTGGCCAACCAAAAGCTGAAGCAAATACTTTTTGCTAAAAATAAAACAACTGCAGCAGCTCAAATGGAGAAGCAGTTTAAATTTAACATAGATAGTTTGCTCACTGCTTTCGGCACCTCAACCTATCGTGGAAGTAAAAGTGGTATAGATCATTTTAACATTGTGCACAACAAGGGTTCTATTCAAGAGACGGATATGTATTTCGAAACTACTACGGGGCAATTAAAAGAGATTGATTATTCGTATAGCAACGGACAGCGGGTTTCCATTCATTTTGAAGTTTTTGAATCAAATCCTGCATTTGAGGAGAATACCTTTAGTGAAAGTGAGTTTTTTGATTTTGTAAATAATCAATTAATTCCTTCCAAAAAATATGTGAATTATAAGGTGGTTGATATAGGTACAAAAAAGGGCCAATTGATAAATTAAGAATATGACCAATTCGTTGTTTTCAATTTTCGTTTTAGTAAAGACAAAAAGTACAAACTCTTTGCTGTCGAAAGGCACATGGTTCAAACTTATGCTGGCTACGCTGCTGATGCTATCGAGTGAAGCGTGGAGCCAAACATGTGCAACACCTGCACCCACCGTGGTCAATGGAAGCCGCTGTAGTACCGGCACGGTTGTACTTTCGGCCAGTAGCGGAACCGCTGGTATTTTCCGTTGGTATGCGGCATTAACCGGAGGTACCGCCTTGCGCACAAGCACTTCCGTAACGAGCGATTCGTATACGACCGTTTCGCTATCGGCAACAACGACGTATTACGTCACTTTCGATAATGGCACTTGTGAGAGCACTCCGCGTACAGCTATTGTTGCCACAGTGAACGCACTTCCAAACGCTCCGTCGATTGTTGCAGGCAGCAGGTGCGGTACGGGCACAGTTGTATTATCAGCCAGTAGTGCCACTGCGGGTACCTTTACCTGGTATTCAGCCCTCACGGCGGGTACGGTGTTGCAGACCAGTGCGGCCGGACTAACCTCTAATAGCTACACCACTGTTTCACTTTCAGCGAACGCAACGTACTATGTTATCTTTAAGAACGCGAATGGATGTGAGAGCACACCACGGACAGCAATAACAGCCACTGTGAATGCATTGCCTGCCGCTCCAACAATCACGGCAGGTGCGAGATGTGGAACGGGAACGGTAAGCCTAGTCGCTAACAGTGCTACAGCTGGAACGTTTAAGTGGTATGATGCGGCTACATCAGGCAATCTTTTGCAGACTAGTGCAGGAGCTCTAACAACAAACAGCTTTACGACTCCATCCCTCAGTGCTACCACAACTTATTATGTATCACTTACGAATAGCGTGGGCTGCGAGAGCGCCACACGAACCGCCGTTACTGCCACGGTGAACGTGTTGCCTGCTGCGCCAACGGCTAGTGGTTCTTTTTCACGGTGTGGCCCCGGTACCGTAGCCCTTACTGCATCGGGTGCGGTAGTAGGCACCTACAAATGGTTCGATGCGGCAACATCAGGCAATCTATTGCAGACCAGCGCAGCAGGCCAAGGCTCCCACACCTTCACGACTCCATCCATTAGTACGACCACGACCTATTACGTTTCCCTAACCAATAGTACCGGATGTGAGAGTGCCACGCGAACGGCAATAACGGCAACAGTTATCCCTACTCCTCCAGTACCCACCGTAACAGGAGACACCCGGTGTGGTGCAGGTCCGGTGATACTCACCGCTAGTAGTACAACCGCCGGTGTTTTTAGATGGTATGTTGCTTCCACAGGAACTACAACTGTACGTGTGAGTGGTACAGTCATGAATGATACACATGGGCCACCTCTGATATCAGCGACCACTACCTATTACGTCACTTTCCATAATGGCACGTGTGAGAGTTCACCGCGTGTACCGGTAGTTGCCACGATAAATCCAGTACCCAGTGCTCCATCGATAACTGCCGCCAGCCGATGTGGTGCTGGCACGGTTACCTTATCGGCCAGCAGTGCAGCTGCAGGTACCTTTACGTGGTATTCCGCCCTCACTGCAGGTACTGTATTGAAGACCAGTGCAGCAGCACTAACTTCGGATAGTTACACCACCGTTTCACTTTCTGCCAATGCAACGTATTATGTTACAGTAAAAAATACGGTTGGATGCGAGAGCACACCCCGAACGGCCGTAACGGCTACTGTAAATGCAGTGCCTGCCGCTCCAACAGGTACAGCAGGTTCTACCTGCGGCCCGGGCACAGTGATCCTTGCGGCCAACAGTGCCACGGCTGGCACATTTAAGTGGTACGATGCGGCCACTGCAGGCAATCTATTGCAGACAAGTGCGGCAGGATTCATTACCAACAATTTTACCACTCCATCGCTGAGTGCCACCACCACCTACTACGTTTCACTCACCACCAGTGCAGGTTGTGAGAGTACCACGCGAACGGCTGTTACCGCCACCGTGAATGCCAATGTACCAGCAGCCCAGCCAACGAACCTTGACCTTTCTCGTTGTGGCCCGGGAACAGTAGCACTAGGAGCTACCAGTACCACCGCCGGCACCTTCCGGTGGTACAATACATTGACGGGAGGCACATTGCTTCGCACCAATGGAGTGGCTACCTCAGATACGTATACAACGCCTTCCATTTCATCGACGACGACCTATTATGTAACATTCAGTAACGGCACCTGCGAGAGCACACCGCGACGTGGTGTTACAGCTACCATTATGCTGGGTGGTGTGGCGCCAACCATTACGAATGGTGCACGGTGCGGAGCAGGAACAGTCGCCTTGGCGGCTACCAGCGCAACAGCAGGTACATTCAAGTGGTACCTGGCGCTTACGGGTGGTACACCCTTACGTACAAGCGCGGCTGCACAAACTACCGATAGCTACACCACACCTAGCATTTCAGCCTCTACCACCTATTATGTTACATTCACCAATTCGATAGGTTGTGAGAGCACTCCCAGGACAGCCGTAACGGCCACAGTTACTCCATCACCATCTGTGTTTGTACTAACCGGCGGGGGCGATGTTGGGTTAGGTTCACTAAATGTTTCATTATCAGGTTCACAAACCGGAATCAACTACCAACTGCTTTTGAACGGAGCCAACTTTGGAGCCACCCAGGCCGGTACTGGAACATCTCTTTCCTGGACAATCAATCAAGAAGGAACGTACACCGTAAATGCACAAGTGGGTAGTTGTAATTTGCCGATGACAGGCAGTGCCATCTTTACCAGCGGTCAGGTGTCTGATCAGGCTGAATTCAATGCGCTGAAAGATCTGTTTATAGCAACTGCAGGAACCAGTTGGACAAATAAAACCAACTGGCCAACTGTTTGGCCTGCAACGGCTCCGGCTTCGCTGATGGGTACGTGGTTTGGGGTGACGGTAGAAAATGGAGATATAACCTCGGTTAATCTTCCATCTAACAACCTGGTTGGTTCTATGCCGGCATCTATCGGTAATGCAACGAAGCTGCGGGTTTTGAATATGAAAGCGAACAACATTACCGGACAAATTCCGCTTGCCTGGAGTACGCTCGTCAACCTAACTGATTTTGACTTTTCAAATACCAATGTATCAGGCAGCTTGCCACTTTATTTTAAAAATTTTCCTAACCTCATCAGTCTTTCCGTTACATCACCCAATTTAACCGGAGCTATACCGGATTACAGTGGTCTGAATAACCTTCGCGTATTAGCACTATTAGGAAATTTTACAGCAGGCACCATTCCCGATTGGATTGGTACTCTTCCCGCACTTACTAACTTAAGTCTGGCCGGCGCCAACCGAACCGGTTCGGTTCCCACATCATTGGGAAACATGCAAACCTTAACGGATATCAACCTGAGCAATAATCAATTGACTGGATCATTGCCTGCGGCTTTCGTAAACGCACAAAATATTCTGACGCTGAATTTGGCCAATAACCAACTATCCGCTTCTCTGGCCGGTGGTTATTTTACCGGTTGGATTAAGTTAACTTCGCTCAACCTTTCCGGCAACAATTTCACCACCGTTCCTAACTTAGCCAATAACCCCAACAAGGCAAATCTCACACTCGCTATCGAGAACAACTTACTTGATTTCCCTTCGATCGAACCAATGGTGAGTCAGGGAATAAAGACCTATACTTTTGCGCCTCAAAAAAGTATTAATGACCAAACTTCGATCAATTTTGGTTTGTCAAATTTGATTATCCCGTCCCGCCCCAGAACAGCCACCGTTTCTATTGTATGGGAGAAACAACAATCCGGTGGTACATGGACATCGATCAATTCGTTGAACCAAGACCCAACACAAAACACATTTAAGTTAACTGCACCAACAGAATCGGATGAGGGTACCTACCGGTGGAGTATGACCAGTACGCTGGCAACCGGAATGACCCTTCAATCGAGCCCCATCGCAGTGGTTTATAACCCCTCAACGGATGAACTCATTGCTTTAGATGCCGCAAGAATTAACCCCATACCCAGTAAGGTAAAAATCAATAGAAATGGACAAATTCCAATTGAAACCGAGCTTCCTGTTAATTATTTGAATGCGCTTAATAAAGGTGGCTTGTTGGACGTATTACCCACATGCGACACTGTAAAATACTTTGTCGGTTTTGAGCTTTTATATGACTTACGAGATAAGAAAACAACCGATGAATGGCTCAGTCAGGTGACAGTAACACTGATTAATGGACCAACTGCCCTCTGGAACAGTTCGCTACAAGTGAATACCAAAAATCAAACATTTAAATCGACGGTCTTTTACAATCAGGCAATTTCGTGCTCTAATAATCAATATAAATTACGAATCGACCGTAAAATAAACAATGGTGCGGTACCAGAAGGATTCATAACATTAAAGGTTGTTTTGCATCGTTCTTATCAAAAGCCTTTCAGTGAGACTTCAAGTGTAGCTGATTTTAACTGTACGGTAGACGCCGCCAATCAAATTAAATTGACTGGAGAGGGGGTCACCAATGCAAAAGAATACGACTTTGAATGGGTATTTATTGCTGAGCGCGATAACATTACGCCAGCTAATACGACAGAGGCTTTTACTAAACGCGAACCAGTCAGAGTTACAATACCTTCTATTCTTAACTTCTCACATCAAATTTTTTATCAGACCGGTAAAGTGTGGTGCCGGATTCGGGCGGTTGGCTACAATCCGCAGTATCCCGATCACCGTGTAATAGGTCCATGGTCACAGCGCGTCACCCCAGTAGATATTACAAATCCTGAGTTAACAAAAAACTGGCAAGCACAAACTGTGTTTGCCGAAGATGGAAAGAACAAGAAAGTAGTGCACTATTTTGATGGCACGCTTCGAACTCGTCAAAGCCAGACGAATTTAAGTACAGAAAAGATTACGCTGACAGGTGAAACACTGTATGACTTTGAAGGACGGAAATCCGCGGAGATTTTAGCTGCACCCAGTGGATTGACCTACAATAGTGATCTGAAATTTAAAAACAACTTAAATGCATTCCAGGCTAACGATGTGTTAGTGTCAGGGAATACTACTCCCCAACGTAAGAAGTTTAATTATGACAACCTCACTGCCGAGAATAGCACGCTGTCCACGGCAGATGGAGCAGGCAGATATTATTCGCCCCAAAACATAAAAGTTTCTTCCAATGATGACCCATCAAAATTTATTCCCGATGCGGAAGGATATGTGTATAGCCAGACGGAATATTTAAATGATGGAACAGGCAGAGTCAGAAGGCAATCGGGAGTTGGAAAAGAATTTAAAACCGACGGCGACGGATCGCATGCCACCAAATATCATTATGGAAGTGCTGCCCCGGATGAGTTGATTCGACTTTTTGGAAACAATGTGGGCAATGCCAGCCACTATAAGAAAAATGTGGTTGTAGATGCCAATGGCCAAGTGAGCGTTTCGTACCACGATCAAAGTGATCGCGTGATTGCCTCGGCATTGGCCGGAAAAAAGCCCGACAATGTAAGCTCGCTCCCCAGTTTAACGGCGCTGAATGCATCGCTCGTAACGGAAGATGTTAGCAGCAAGAACCAACGAGATGGCACGTTAAGCGTTACCTCACATAAGCTGTTAAATACAGCCATCTACACGCCATATACATTCACGTATGAACTGAACGGGTTGAATTCACAAATCAGTCAGTTGTGTCCGACCTGCAAATTTGAGCTGAGTATTACCATTACAGATCCGGATGGAGAATTGATTGATTTGGGTTTGATAGCGGGCAACGAAGCTACGAACCAGTTTAGTTATTTGAAAAAGAATATAACCTCAGTCACTTGCCCGGGTGGCTTTAGTCAGGTTGTGCAGATTGGCGCATCACCGAACGAGCTGCCGCTCGCTAAAATTGGAGACTACACTATCACAAAAACATTGCGAGCGGTTGAATTCACCTTCGAAGAGATGAAAACGTTGGTGCAACAAAGTGCCACTGTTCAAGCCAAAATTCAGCAATTACGCGATAGCTATGTGCCAGATCCTACGCAGTGCGAAATTTGTATAACCGGCGATTGTTTAGGAACCAATCAAACGGTTACGGACGTGCTGAATAAAGTGGCGAGTTTGGACTGCGAGAATATCCGCAAACAAATTATCGAAAGGGTGTTAGATAACAATAAAAGCAACACAAACTACGTGCTCAGCGAAACGGATATAAAAGCTGATTCGGATTACTGCCGGTATTTATTATGTGTTCAGGATAAAGCCAGCGATGTTTTTGAAAAGCAGATGGCCCTCATACCCGATTGGGGCAAAGCCTTCTTAGATGGGTACGGTAACACGGTGAACGCGGTGGCAAAAGATCCATTCTTCAACGAAAAAGGGTTGAGCGGCTATGGCTACACCAATAAAATGATCGATCGGTTGAACAACATTTTGATAATCGATTTTAATCGATCAACCAACGTTGGGTTAGCGGTTGTTAATTCGAATCTAAGAATTGCACGCCCCATTTTGGAGGTTCTTAATCCCGACAATGCATTGTATTACATCGACGATCAGGGAAATGCGACTAACTCCACTTTAACAGGTTATCATGTTTTGTACTACGACCTGATGAAAGAAAGACCTGCGGACTATGCAAAACAATTGGATATTCAACGTTGGGCGCTTTATCGATCGTTTTATCTGGAAGCCAAACGAAAGTTGAAACTAACAACCATACCCGCTTATAGCACCGACTGTGCAAAGGCAAAGGAGGCACTAGAGCAAATTGACAAAATACCCCAAACAGAGGATGAAGTAAACAAATGGGGCGAGGCCGAAATCTTTAAAACAACAAGCAACCAACAGTTGCAAATGGTTTTTACGCGGATTAAGTTAAGCTGCAGCGTTGCATTGAAATTTAAAGCGGCAGATAGTACAAACATTATCAACCATTTGCGAGATTATTTTAATTCAGATCAGAACAAAAACAACTTCTTTAAGCTGATTTTCAAATCACATTTAGTACTCAATACAAATAGTGAGATTAGCGATCCTTACTTAAGGGCTATTGACCAGATACTAAAAACCTATAGTGCTTGTCAAACTGCCTTGGCCGATGCTGCAGCAGATGACCCGCTTGATCCACTCAATTGCAACAAACTCAAAACAATCACCTTTCCAACCACTGCACAGACGCCCAATTTGGTCGTGAATCCGGGTGTAACCCCTACGCCGGAGTGCACTCCATATATCACCAATAATGGCTGCTACGATGGATGGTCAGCCCAATCGGGCGCACCCGAAGCCTTAGGCCAGGGGGCCATTCGCATTTCGGGCCAGCGATGCAATGTAATTTCAAGTGCAGTAGGAGGTACGCTCACCCTGAAGGACGGACTGGTACCCGGTAAAAAGTATCGATTCTCGGTCACATACCGAACGCCAACGCCGAATGATAACGTGTTTTGCCAATTTTTCAAAAATGACGGCTATATACGAGCCGATGGCAGTATTTATGGTCAGCCATACAGCCTAAGCACAGATAAATATGGATGTCCTGTACCGCCTACATCAGGAGGTGAAATCAGTTATCTTACAGCTGGTTGCCCAGCGACTCCCGGGGCAATCAACCCTAACCCGGTGGAGATAAACGGAACGCGCTCGAATACCGTGTGGAGCAAACAAAACCTACCACAAGATGCATTGGCATGGATAACAGAAGACGTGATTTTTACCGCAACAGATAGAAGTACCAATTTTGTTTTCACGACAATTCCTGCCGTATCACCAGCTGTAACAGTCAATAGTAACCTGACTACATGGGGTGACAATGGCACTTTTGAAAGCGCAGCAGGTAACACCTCTATCCCTCAAATGTTTTTTGGAATCAATACATCGGGCACAGTTGTAACAGGTGGCAAATCAGGCGCGCAGAGCCTTTCGTTAAAGAATAATGCCGGACCGCTGGCCAAGGGTGCTTTATTGAAGTTCAATGCAGTGACCAGTAATTCTGGTGCGTCTACTTTTGAGGCGAATGTTTGGGTTAAGAATGGAACGACTCTGATAACCAGTAATCCCCAAGCCAAGGTTTTTCTTTCTTTCCCCAACTCTGATTGGGAGATTTTAGCACAGAATCAAGTACCCTTTGCAGAATTAAACGGTTGTTGGTCGAGACTCCAGCTTCGGTTTGCACGAAAACCCGGTGTGGGTTTAGTTCCATTACCGGATTATTTTACTGTATCTACGAACATGTTGGATGGTGAGGTACTGACCACCGGCGCGTTGATGGTAGACGATATTTCTGTACGAGGCCTTGATTATACCTATGGATTTCAATCACTGGAAATAAAAGACGTACTCATCAAAGAATATTACCCAACGAGCCTCTCTTTCTGTATCGATTATGGAACAACTACAGTTAAAGATTACATCACTGAATTCAAAACGGAATGTGTGAAGAAGGAAGTGGAGCGAAAAGGCTTGCTCGCTCAGGTAGCAATCGACTATCTGCTCGAAGATGAAATCACCAATTTTAGCAAAGAGTTCCGCACGAAGTGTCTGGACAATGCAACCGAAAAATTAAAGTATACCTATGTGCCGCAAGAGTACCATTACACGTTGTACTATTTTGATCAGGCAGGCAACTTGGTGCAAACTGTTCCACCGGAAGGGGTGAAGCCCTTCAACCTCACCGAGCTAACCAATTACAAAAACAGTCCGGCTACAACGCCAAATCCGGGGCACCGACTGATTACCCGTTATCAATACAACTCACTCAATCAATTGCTGAATCAGACCACACCCGATGCGGGCGAGTCTAAGTTTTGGTACAACGACAAAAGCCAGTTGCGCCTTTCACAAAATGCGCAGCAAAACATCGACAGCAAATATTCGTACACGAAATACGATGTGCTCGGTCGTATTACCGAAGTAGGAGAGATGTACACCACCGATCCGATAGCGACACTCATTCCGAAAGTGGAAGACCCCGAATTCCCCATAGCTGCAGATCCTCTGGTTCCTGCTCCCAATACGTATCTGCTCACCGATGTTACTCGCACGTTTTATGATTTTGCGAATGTGACACCGCAGTGGACCAACCTGGCCAACCTAACGGCAAAAGCCAATACACTCACCAACACCTCCGGCGGCGCGTGGCAGGGACATGCGTTCTCGGTAAATGCAATCCCCGCTGACCAGGATGGCTATGTTGAATTTAGAGTGGGTACCGGCACCAGCGAAGCAGCCATCGGCCTTTCCGGCACAGATGGCGGTGGCAACACCACCATCAACTACGGTCTGCTGATGCAGGCAGGCTCTGTATTTGTATTGGAAAACAGCCCCGCCGGTAGCGCTGTTAACACGTATGCCCTCACCGATCTTTTCCGTGTCGAGCGCGTAGGCGGCACCGTGTACTACAAGAAAAATGGTATCGTATTTCGAACCTCGACCATCCCATCTACCGCTGCCTTGTTTACCCACGTCAATTTGAATGGAGTGGGCAGCGTGGTCAAAGACATTGCGTTTGCCATCTTGCCATCACCCGGTAGCTATGCCAGCGGCAATCAGGCAACGTTTATTCAACAGAATTTACGCAACCGTGTAGCTTGGGTAGAGGTGCTCGACAAAGGAAAAACAGATGCCACCACCACCTTCTACAGCTACGACATTCACGGCAACGTAAAATCACTGCTGCAAAAAATTCCGACACTCTCCAACAAACGCACCGACTACGTTTACGATCTGGTCAGCGGCAAGGTGAATTTTGTGATGTACCAGTACGGTGAAAATGATCAATTCATACACCGCTATGGTTACGATGCCGATAACCGCATTACCAAAGTAGAAACATCTACCGATGGATATGTGTGGGATAGAGATGCCGAGTACCAATACTATTTGCATGGCCCGCTCGCCCGGGTAGTGCTTGGGCACCGTTCTTCGCAGGGCATCGATTATTACTACACGCTACAAGGTTGGCTGAAAGGAGTGAATTCGCCTACCGGCGCCAGTGCGCAAACCAACGATCCTAGCAAAGATGGCTTTGGTGCATCCAAGGTTGCTAAAGATGTATTTGCCTACAACTTAGGGTACTACAATGGCGACTACAAGGCCATCGGCGGCACTACAGCACAAGCAGCCTTGCTGGAATCGGCATCTCCTACTACAGGGGTTTGGAATGCGGTGGGCCAGCAAGCAGGCGAAAAATTTGGCCTCTACAATGGCAACATTGCCTGGATGGCAACGGACCTGGCTTCTATTGATGCTGCCAAAACCAACCGCAACGCAGGTGTGCAACTCATGCAATACCGCTACGACCAACTCCACCGCATTGTGCGCAGCCGTAGCCTAACGTTCAATGGCAGTGGCGTGGCCCGAACCAATGCAGCCTACGATGAAGACTACACCTACGATGCCAACGGCAATATTTTAACGCTGGTGCGAAACAACGAGGCAGCAGCCGTGCAAGACAACTTTACCTACACCTATTACACCGGCACCAACAAGTTGAGATCGGTCAAGCCGATATCGCATCCTTCATTTACCTACAACGATGCCGTTACCAGCAACAAGATCCTATATAAAAACATCACGGTTCAAGGAAATGCCTACGTGCCCGATAATGCCGACGTAACCCTGCGGGCTACGGAGCTAATCGATTTACAGGAAAACTTTAAGAAAGCCAATGGCAAATCGTTCCGTGCGTACATTGCGACCGACGGCCCTTACCTGTACGATGCCATCGGTAACTTAATTGCCGATGAAGACGAAGGAACCAAAATTAGTTGGACACCCTACGGCAAAGTGCGCGAAGTAATCACCAACGATGGCAAAACCATTTCGTACCGCTATGATGCAGCCGGCAACCGGATTGAAAAGCGGTTGCGCCAGGTAATCGATCAGGTGGAAGATATTTCTCAGGTGCCGCTGCCCGCCGATCAGGATGTGGTGATACCCACCCCCGGGCCCACGGCACCGGTGCGCGGCGTG